>WNGO01000031.1_pt1 | contig 110677 bp, 83 predicted proteins | sample 5400511 | NCBI WGS metagenome assembly WNGO01 (sample SAMN13153380, study PRJNA577476) | soil metagenome | isolation source: 20 cm soil or saprolite under Garry oak tree replicate 2 | place: USA:California | collected 2016-06-15 | reverse complement strand
AACCGCTGTCGAAGGTTCCCGCATTCCCACTGCCCAGCAGCAATAAGATCCTCTGCTTCAAATCCTGTTCCGAATCCTGTTCTTCGGGTGGGTCACTTTAAGAAAGCATAGGTGGGTCACTTTTGCCGAGCGCCGAAGTCTTGGCCGTTTCTAGCGCATCCAGCGCGTATTTTTTAAGTTTGGTATCCATTGGGGCCTAATTTTTTCATATCCCGATATTTTTGGACATGCAAGCAGGTCGCCAGTCAATGTCCGTGGGACATTTCGTTAAAAACCTTGACTTTCGCTTTTTATTCGCCTATAGTGCGGGCGGTAGAGGAAACGGGAAACGGGTGGCGCGCCGGCTCCACTGCCGATTAGGCTCTCACGAGTCGGCCGCCGCCCGTTGAAAGTTCCGAGCCGTAAGCGGGGTGAGGGGTCGACTCGAAAGAGTGATCCCTCGATCCCGAAGACCCACGCGGGACGCAAAAAGCGCGCTCCGTTCGGTCTACAACGCTCGGGAGACAGTATATGCGCCTCGCTTCCCTGCTGCGACCGTTGTGCGGTCATACCAGGAGCCGTTATGGAAGCCCTTATCGAGAACGTTGCCATTGCTCCACCCATTGAGGCCCTGCGGGGAGGCCTGGAGGCTGCCGAAGAGAAAAGCCTCGGGCCTCCCGACCCGGTCGGGACAGATGCCGGCCCGAGCTACAGTGACACAGGCGAAAAAGCTGTAGCTCAGAGCGATGTAGCTCAGGGCTTTAGCCCTGAGGATTCTGCCGCTATTGCTGGTTCACCAGAAACGCCGCAGACGGAAACGGCGGCGGAGAAAAATCCCTGGTCCGCCTGGGCCTGGCTGGGAACGTGCAAAAATTCCAGCCGCAAAATTCCCAATACCATTCCCAACATCGTGCATGTGGATGTGGACGCGTTTTTCGCGTCGGTCGAGCAAGTGCTGAATCCCAAGCTGCGCGGCAAGCCCGTGCTGGTGGGGCGCGGTTGTGTGGCTTCCGCGAGCTACGAAGCGAAGTTCCTCGGCGTGAAAACGGCGATGGGCTTCCGCGAAGCGCTGCGCGTCTGCCCGCAAGCTATCGTCGTGCCCGGGCAATATGAGCACTACGCCGATTTTGCGGAGCGCGTGCGGCGCATCCTCGAAACCTACACGCCCGCGGTGGAAACCGCCGCGCTGGACGATTTTTACCTCGACTTTGCCGGCACCGGGCGCCTCTACCCCGATTACGAAGCCACGCTACGCCGCTTGCAGACTGAGATATTCGGCCGCACCGGCTTGAACGTTTCAATTGGTGCGGCACGTACCAAAGTGGTTGCCTCCATCGCATCACGCTTGCAACGCCCGCGCGGCTTTCGCATGATCGCGCCCGGTGAAGAAGAAAGTTTCCTGACCCCGCTTCCCGTCGAAAAACTCCACGGCATCGGCCACGTCCATGCCGGATCGCTGGCCGAGCGCGGCATTGCCACCATCGGCCAACTGCGCCAGGTGCCCAAGCCCGCGCTGCAGGCCGCTTTCGGCGAAGCCATCGGCCAGCAAGTTTGGGAGCGCGCCCGCGGCCTCGATGGCCGCGGAGTGCTGCTGCCCTCCACGCCGAAATCCGTTTCCCGCGAAACCACCATCGAAGGTGGCACCATTGACACGGAATTTCTCGGTGGCCTGATCGAGTATCTCAGCGAGCGCATCGGCTCAACCTTGCGCGAATACGGCAAGCAGGCGCGCACCATCGGTCTGCGTATCCGCTATGTCGATCACTTTTCAGCGCACCAGACGGTGCGGCTGACGAAACCAACCAACGACGAGCGCGAACTGCTCGCCACCGCAAAAGACCTGTTCACCAAATTGTTTACGCGCCGCGTGGCTGTCCGCCTCGCCGGCGTCAGTGTGCACAACCTCGAAACCGACAAACGCCAGCACGAACTTTTCGACACCAACGCCAATCGCCGCTGGTACTTGAACCGCGGCCTCGATTCCGTCCGTGGCCGCTACGGCTGGAACGCCGTCTTCTACGGCAAAGGCCTCGAGCTGCGCGAACATTACGCCACCAAGCCCAGCGGCCTGGTCCTCTCCACGCCCTGCTTGTCGCGGTAGTTTGGTTTGTCGCGCTAGTTTGCTGAGTTTTCTTCCCTTCCCTCTACCTGATTCGAAATTGATAAGCATGCTTGCCGAAAAGCGGGCATACCTTTTCCTTTCCAAGCGGGGGCAGCCGTGTTCGTACACTTGCATTGTCATAGCCACTACTCGTTTCTGCGCGGCGTGGCGTCGCCGGAACAGATCGTCGCGGCTGCGGTGGAGCAGAAAATGCCGGCCGTGGCGCTGACGGATACAAACGGTTTGTATGCAGCGGTACAGTTTTACAAGTTGGCGAAGGAAGCATGAATAAAAGCGATTGTCGGCGTAGTGCTCGATGCCGAATTCCCCATGTCGATTGACGCTTCTGCGACTCTCCGGTCAAGCGCGCTTCGAAATTCGAAACTCGAAATGCGAAATTCGGCGAGCGTGCCTCTAACGCTGCTGGCCGCGGACATGGAAGGTTACAGCAATCTCTGCCAGCTCGTCACGCTGCGACATCTTGGCACAACACAATTGTCACAAAACACGAATTCGCCCGAAACCGATGGCCGCCCCGTGACCATGCAGGAATTGGAGGAGCACAGCCGCGGCGTAATCGCGTTGTGCCCATTGCCGGCAAGATCGCCTGATGTCGGTGCCCGTAGGGGCGCAGCATGCTGCGCCCCTACAAAGAAAACTCAAGCAAATAGTGATTGCTGTGAGCAAGGAATCTCGGCCACGAATCACGAATCACGAGTCACCAGTCACGAGTCACCACTTACCAATCACTTTTCACAACTCAAGGAAATTTTCGGCGATCGCCTGTACATCGAGGTGCAGCGCCTCTCGCCGGGAGACGGGCGCTTGCTGCGCGAAGCGGAACGCCTCGGCCGCGAACTGCGTGTGCCACTGGTAGCAACAAACAACGTGCATTTTCTCAAGCCCGAAGAGCATTTGCATCACCGCGCAGTGAACGCGATTCGCACGGGCGGATTGCTGACGACGGTAGCGCCGCCGGAAATCACCACCGGCGAAGCGTGGTTCAAGCCGGCGGCAGAAATGCAAAAACTTTTTCCCGATCATCCGGAATGGCAGCAAGCAACGGTGGAAATTGCCGACCGCTGCAACTTGCAACTCGAACTGGGGAAACTCATCTTTCCGGAGTTTGCCGTTCCGGAAGGCGAGACGCCGGATTCCTATTTGGAAAAAGTGAGTCTCAAAGGCGCGCTGAAACGCTATCACCCATTAACACAGGAAGTGCATTCGCGGCTGATGCGTGAATTGGAGGTCATCAAGAAGTGGAGCCTGTCGCCGTATTTCCTGCTCGTATTAGACATCGTAGAAGAAGCGCGGCGGCGTGGCATTCCCGCGGTGGCACGCGGGTCGGCGGCAAGCTCGATGGTGACGTATTGCCTGGGAATTTCGCGCGTGTGCCCGTTGCGCTGGGGGCTCTACTTCGAACGGTTTCTGAACGAGCAGCGCGGCGATTGCCCGGACATCGACATCGATATTTGCGGCGCCCGCCGCGACGAACTGCTCGATTACGTTTACGAGCACTGGGGCGAAGAACACATGGCGGGGGCCCGGGAAGGGCCCCGTGTGGCAATGATCGCGAGTTTTGTCACCATGCATGCGCGGCTCGCCGTGCGCGAAGTGGCAAAAGTTTTTGGCGTGCCGCCAGGTGAGGTGGACCGCTTTTCGAAGCGGTTGCCGCACCGCCCGGTGCGTGAAATTTTGCAGGCGATTCGCGCGCTGCCGGAATGCCGCGACTTGCCGATCGATGACGAGCCCTGGAAAACGATTCTGCAAGTAGCATTGCGCCTCGACGACGCGCCGCGGCATCTTGGGATTCATCCTTGCGGCACGGTGATTTCCGCGCGGCCACTGACAAGACTGACGCCGCTGGAGCGCGCCACAAAAGGCATCGTCGTTACACAGTACGACATGAATGCCATCGAAGCGCTCGGCCTGATCAAGATGGATCTACTCGGCCAGCGCGGCTTCACCACCATGTCGCTCGCGCTGGACAACATCGAGAAAAGTAGGACAGGCATTCCTGCCTGTCTTGCCGTGCGCGAACCACAGCCTAGAAAGCGGACAGACAGGAATGTCTGTCCCACCGCGCGAGAGCTTGATTTTGACGCCATACCAGAAAACGATCCTGCAACGTGCAATGTGATCGCAGCCGGGCGAACGATGGGAGTTTTTCAGATCGAGTCGCCGGCCATGCGCGGCATGCTCCGCATGCTAAACGCACGGACGCTCGAGGAAATGGCCATCGCTCTGGCGATCATCCGGCCAGGCGCGGCGGAATATGGATCAAAAGAATTGTTTGTGAAAAGGCTGCGCAAAGAAGAAGAAATCACATTCGCGCATCCAAAACTCAAGCCAATCCTTGGTGACACGCTGGGCGTGTGTATTTTCCAGGAACAGGTGATGCAAATTTCACAAACGCTCGGGAGCATGTCGCTGGCGGAAGCCGATCTTGTGCGGCGGGCCTCCGCAAAATTCTCCGGCCGGAGCGATCGCGATCGGTTGCGCGGGAAATTCCTGAAAGCTGCAGGAATGATGGGATTGACCAGCCAGCAACGCGAAGAGACCTGGATGATGGTGGAAAAATTCGCGGGATTCGGTTTTTGCAAAGCACACGCCGCGACGTATGCGGACATTTCGTACCGCATGGCGTACCTGAAAACGCATCACACGGCAGAGTTTCTCGCGGCGATGTGCAGCGCAGGGGCGGGGTTTTATCACGTGTCGGCGTACGTGGAAGAAGCCAAGCGCTGGGGCATCGCAGTGCAGCTGCCGTCAGTGAATCATTCGCGGATGGAGTACACGGCAGAAGATGGTGGAGACGGAAAACGGGCACTGCGCGTTGGCTTGATGCAGGTGCGAGGGCTACGAGTCGAAACAGTCACGGCCATTTTGCGGGCGCGAGGAGAAAGCGGCGCGTTTTCATCGCTCGAAGATTTTCTGCGGCGCGTGCCGGTGGAAAGTGATGAAATCGAATCGCTGATCAAGTGCGGCGCCTTTGATGAAATGGGCGATGAAATGAACGATGACACGCGCAGGATGACGCGGCCGGAACTGCTGTGGCGATGGAATCTGCTGCAGGCAGCCGGCAAAGGCGCGCAGCCGAACGGCTCTCGAATTCGTTCGGGACAAGGAATCGTGCTGCCGAAAAAAACAGAAACGTTATTTGCGGCAAACCCCACGGATGCAATTGGCGCGGCGCTGGCGGAAATGCAGACGCCGGAATATACGATCGAGCAAAAATTAAAATACGAACGTGAAATTCTGGAAGTGTGCGTGAGCGGGCACCCGCTGGATTTTTTGCCGCGCAACGGCGAAGCCTGGAGCGATGAGCTGCCGGGGCTGCGCGGAAAGCGCGTGACGCTGTGCGGCTGGGTGGTGACTTACCGCCACGTCGGCACTAAAAATTACCGCAACATGATGTTCGTCACGCTGGAGGACCAGCGCGGCGTGTATGAAGTGGTGCTCTTCCCCGATGCATACGACCGCTATGGCGGCCTGGTGTTTGAAACGCGCACGATGCACGTGACCGGGCGTGTCGAGCAGGATGGGCAAATCAAAGGCGAGATGCTGGAAGCGTTGAAGAAGTGAACAGTTTTTAGCCTTTTTGTTTTTGGCGTTGGGCTATTACCTTTGAGTTGTGACTTGTAGTTTTTTGCTCTCGGTGGTGGGCGACTAGTGGCGCGTTGGGAAACCAACCAAAGACCGCGGCGAAGGTGATGACATGAACTTCATAATTCGTCCTAGAAAACAAAACCCAGCGCCCGTGGCGGAACCGGAAACGGGTCGGCCAGCGGGGACGGGTGAAGAGTGGCTGGGGCGAAACCGAAGCAGCAAGAGGCGGCTCTGGGAGCGATTGAATCCACGCAGCCGCGGGCAGATTCGCATGATTGCGGAAGCGCTGGCGCTGCAGCAAACTCACGCACAACTCCCGGAACCGCTGCGCGCGCGGCTCAGTGCCGCGATCGGCGAAATCGAACGGCTGGCGGCCCGGACGCGGGCTCTGCTAGCGGAGGTAGCACGCCGGACACCGCCCCGCGCGTGAAGGTTGCGGCTCGTATTGCGCGGCGGGATACTTTCTTTATGGCTGTCCCCAATGCGCGCGGCCCCCTATTTCTGGCGTCCCTTGCCCTGGCGTTCTGCGCCGTCGCGCTCCCGGCGCGAGCGGATGAGATTCGCCTCAAAGGCGGCAGGAAGCTGTACGGCGTGATCGTGGCCTATGAAGACAACATGTTCAAAATCAAGACCGATTTTGGATATGAGCTGATCGAAAAAGACAAAATCGAGTCCATCATTCCATCAACGCCCGCGGGAAAATCAGAGCCAGCGACTGGGACGAAAGACGCCGGACAGCATCCATCAAAACCAGGCGCTGACTCGCAACCTCAAGCTGGGCCGGCGGTCGCTTCGTCTCCCGATGCCGCGGCTACACCAACGAACGCCAGCGCAAAAACCGTAAGCCCTGGCCCAACAGGGAAAGCAGACAGGACTTCACCGAAAATAACGAACACCGCTGTGAAACCAGAAGTTCCACCAAACACCGCGGCGAGCAATGCGGCAAATGCCACGGCTCCGGCAATCAAGGGGTCTCCAGCGGCGACGAGCGCACCGGCGGCTTCTTCGGCACCGCCCGCGCCGCCAAAAGCACCGGAAGTTCCGGCTAACCGCGAAGAGATCCAGGGCAATCTCTACACGAACTACACTCACGGCTTTCGCATGTACAAGGCGCCAAGCTGGAGCTTGATCGAAGAAGCGCGCGGGGCGCTTCCCAACGCGATCGTGGCAATGGGCACGTCCAACGAATCCACGCTGATGGTCGTCGGCGAGGAGAAAACGAAAGAACCTCTGGACGCGGCCGCCGCGGCGGTGGAAAAGCGGCTGCAAGACGTCTATGTCAATTATCAGCGGCTGGCCCAGCGCAAAACAGCGATTGGCGGATTACCTGCCGTGGAATATCAGTATCGTGGCAGGGCCGACGAGCACGATTGGTCGGGCAAGCTGGTTGTTATTGCGCGCGGCAAAGATATGTTCACGGTGTTGGCCATGACCTACGCCGACAGCGACCTGATTCAGATTCAGGAGAATGTAATCTCCCGAGCGATCTCCAGCCTGGATTTCAGCGTGCATTAGAGGATTGTGCCGTTTTCAGTTGAAAGTTGTAGGTATGAGCCCGTAGACGATCAGGCGCTCGACCAAACGTGGGTCGATTGAGTCATGGTGCACGCGAATCTACCGAGGCTGTACTTCGACGGGGTCTGGCAGGTACACAGAACCCTTCATGAGCTCGCCAATCGTGAGGTCCTGGCCATGTTTGACGTACCGCGCAAGGACGCCGGGCTGCATCCACTGAAAGCCCCAAGCGTCTTCTACCGCGACGATGGTATACGACCCGGGGATCACCCCGCGAAGGACGAAGCTGCCATCCAGGTCGCTCTGGTCCCTACGGAACATTTCCAGATGCGCTTCGGGGTCTTTCGGCACCAGGGCGACCATCACGCCAGCGACAGGCTTGTCTCTTCGTTTTACGAATCCCTCCACGTTCACGGTGCCACCAACCAAGAACACCGTTAAGTCGAGAGATGCGCCCGGTGTGACGCTGAGGTCGTGTCCGGCGAGTTCGATTCCTTGAGACGAAGTTCGAACAACGGAATAGGGTCTGCCCGGAGAAGAGACGATGATTGCGTACTTGCCAGCAGAAATGTTCTCGAAAGTCGCGTCGCCCGTCGCGTCGAGAGACATAAGGCCCGCCATTTGTCGCCGCGAATCCTGTAGTCCTAGGTAAAGCTGCTTCGGGAACGGTTCCTGCTGCGGCATCTTCACCGAAATTTTGACCCTCGCAGTTGGCTCGCTGCGGGAAGCGTCCAATTCCTGACCATCCTTGACTAGATTCATCTCACTAGATTGCTGGAGTTGGCCCGACTTCGGTTCCCGCAGCCGGACCGAGTATCTTCCCGCTGGCACTCCGGTCAACTCGTAAACGCCAGGAGCCACGGACTGCCCGCCTTCGCCCTGAACGTTCTCCAAGGAGTCAAAAACATGTTTCTGAAACACGGGCATGCTAAAGCCTTGCTGTGCGTCATTGGGAACATGAAACACTAAATGAAGGGCTGGGACAGGATTGAGGTGGATATCGATCTGCAAGTGATCGCCACCTTTAATCGGGATAGGTGCCGCTTCATCAGCCTCGGTTACGCCGTTGTAGTACGTCGTCGGATACGCAACATCCAGAGATCGAGCAACGCATGGGGGAGGATTGCCCTTGCCTTCGGAAGTAACTGGGTGCACGGCATACCAGGGTCTGGCTGCAACGGACAGGTAGTAATTCCCTGGAGCCAGAGCCGCAAACTCGTAAGAGCCTTGATCGTCTGTCGAACCGTTGCCGGCCCTCGTAATCCGGTTCATGCCACCACGGTGGTTTTCCACGTAGAGAATGAGGCGCGCATTGCGGACCGGATCCCCCGATTCATCAATAACTTTACCGCCAAGCAGGGCCAGGGGCGTGAGACGCAGCACGAGGTTTTCGGTGTTGAAGCCTGCGCCGGTCACAATGGCCGTTGAGAACTGTTCGTGTTGCTCATATGCGGCCGGGATAAATCCACGCTTCGCCCCTTGCAACGAGAACTTGCCAGCCCTGAGCGAATCGAACTCAAAGTGCCCATTCTCGGAGGTGATCATCCACACTCTGTTGGCGGGATCCCCAGTCTCAGTGATCAAAACGCGAGCTTTGCCGAGCGGCGTCCCCGTGAGCGAGCTCACAATCGTTCCGGCGATCCTGAACTTCGTGGCCGGATTTGCGCTTCCATCGGAGGACTGGCTCTGTGCGCGAAGTAGCGCACACGCGGGCAGTAGAGTGAGTCCAAATAGGAGAACCGTGAATCGAATCGATCGCGCAAACCTGAACATAGTTACTCGTTTGCAGTAATCAACGGCAACTGCAAATGCTCTTTCTGACCTGAGACCACGCGGACGACCTGGGCCTTGGAATCGTATTGGCCCAAGACTTCGCCACGCGCGTACTCCATGTCCGGCTGTTGACGATCAAATGCAAGCACGCGGTAGGTGCCCGGGGGAAGCTGCTGGAGCCGGAACTTTCCATCCGGCGAAATCCAAGCTTCCCTGAACTGGCCATCGCCATCGGCCATGGGAACGAAATAGACATTACCTGGGGATTGGCCCGGTGAGTTGAACCATGTTCTACGAAGGCCCGTGGAAGCTGTGCTCTCGATCACGCCTTCGACCTCAGCGCCGTCGTCGCGCACGGTGATTTCTATTGGCGGTGTTGACGCTCCGAGGCCAACCACGAGCGTCTGGCGCTGCAAATCCGTACTGCCGGAAGTGATTGCGGACGCGAATCCAATGGATGTGTTTACGCGCACGCGGTAGCGGCCAGGCTGCACATTTTCAATGACCAGCGAGTCATCCTCCGGACCTGCAGGCGGGCGAAGTGAGGGGCTTGGCGCGAAACCGAACTCCTGGTCTGGCACTAGCGTCACGTGCAGATAATTCGAGCGCCGGCCGTTCTCGGAATTGGAGCGAATGCCTCCAAATATGATCGTCCCCTGAGGTGCTGTGTCCGCACGTTGGAATTCTTCCTTCACGCTCACGGTAATCGAACAATTCGGAAGCATCATAACGGTTGGCCCGGATATGGCAGAACCGCTAACGGCGATACTCGACGTCCCTGTCATCGCATTCTGCCCGAACGTTGAGGCTTGGATGGTATAGATGCCGTCCGGCAGCAAACCTTCGATCAACTGCTCCCCCGGGTTGTACTGAAGAGAGTACCCTGGGCTTGCTTGTCCTTGCGGCCACACCGCAACTTGAGGTTGGAGGCCGGGCGAGGCATTCATCACTCCAAGCTTCACTGGATAGTATTCCTTCTTTGTGAGTGAAACTTTTGCCTCGAAAGTCTCGCCCGGCGATAACCGAATGACCGCGGCGGTTGCGAAGTCCGAGGCCGCGGGATAGTACACCGGAGGGTAGCCAAATAACGGTCCGCGAGGGTTGAAGGTCAGGGGATCACGATCGAGCAATTCGTGAGTGAGCAGTTTGTAAGATCCAGCGGAAAGCTCGGCAAAGCGGAACTCCCCGTCAGATCTTGACATCACGGTTCCGGCCGGATCCCAGTGCTCGCGCCCGTCCCTCACCTGGCGTCGATAAAGCTCCACCCGGATTCTGTCGGAGCCATCAGATCCAGGCAGAACGACGTGGCCAACGACGCGAGCTTCGGGCATGAGGGAGATTGTGAGTTCCTGCTGCGCTGAGCTTAACTGGACTACTTCCGGCCCGTTATTGCGGGAAACAAATCCGGGTTTGCGAGCCATCAGCACGGTGGGACGATTGATCCCTGCATGTTGAAGCTGAGAAGTTTCTGGAGAGCGAACGTTTGAAAAACCGGCAAATCCAGCAGTCTTTTCGCTATCCCCCGCTGGGAATGTGAATTCAAAATGCCCTCGATCGTCTGTCATTGTGGCAAAGCGGTTGTCTGGTGAGAATACTAGCGCGTGGCCAATCGGTTCATGGGTCACGCCGTTCAAAACCGCGCCGCGGAGACTGTTCTCGTGTTCGGTGCCGGCTGCGCTGGTCTGCGCAGACAATTGGGTAATGCCGTTGCACCAGGAAAGCGCTATACCAAAGACAACCGCTTGGAGACAGCGTGGCGAACGCATATGCTTCTCTGTCTGCTCGAGTTTTCCGGAGCAGACGGCCTTGGCCGGAATGATTTCCGTTCCCTATTATGGCATGTTTCGAATATAACTTGTAACCAACCGGGCCTTTCCTGCGAGCTTTTCGCTGCCCCTAAAAGTGGCGGGTGCGCGGCATGCCGATTCGAGCCACGACGCCATACTCACGTATGGTCAGCAAATTCGGAAACTGTCCAGAAACGCCGCTCCAGGAAGTGACGCCTTGCATTGACGGGCTCAAGCGGGAACGACGATCGGGCGCAGGTCGCGGGTCTAGCTGGCGGCGGCTTCGGCGGGTTCGGAGAGCTTGCGATGCTCGCGGATTATGCCGATGAGGGCTTGGGCGGCGCGGGGAAGGCTGCGGTCGCGGCGGTAGACAAGGCCGAGTTCGCGCCAGAGGTCCACGCCTTCGACAGTGAGCAACTTCACCTCGCCGGCCTTCACTTGATCCTTTGCAAAACTCTCGCTGATGAAGGAGACGCCGGCGTCGGCGGCGACGAAGCGCTTGATCATGCCGATGCTGGGGAGTTCCATAGTGACGTGCATGCGCGAGCGGTAGGGACGGAAAAGTTTATCGAGAACCTGGCGGGTGAAGCCGGTGCGAGGAAAAATGAGCGGTTGCTCAGCGACTTCCGCAAGGGTGATCTTGGAGCGATGAGCGAGCGGGTTGCGCGAGCTGACCATGAAGCGCAGGCGGTCCTTGTAGATGTGGTGCATCTTCAAATTTGGCGACTTGATGGGCAAGGTGACGATGCCGACATCGACGGAGCCGTCCTCAACGCGCTGGAGAATCTTGTGGCTGAAGTTCCGGTAGATGCTGATGTGCACCAGCGGATAGCGGCGCTGAAATTCCGCAAAAATATCGGGAAGCAGATAAAGGCAGGTGGCTTCGTTGGCGCCGAAGACGACCGGGCCCTGAACTACATTGCCACGATCGGCAACAACCTGAACGGATTCATCGCGCAAGCGAAGCAGCTTTTCGGCATACTCGAAAAGAACCTCGCCGGCGGGAGTCAGCTCAACGGACTTGGCGGAGCGGTCGAGAAGCCTGGCTTTATAAGCCTGTTCGAGCTGGCGAATCTGGGCGCTGACAGCGGATTGCGAGCGGAAAACCTTCTGGCCCGCGCGTGAAAAGCTCTTGAGTTTGGCGACAAAGACAAAAGTAGCGAGCTGGTCGAAGTCCATAGTCAGAACGCCCGGCAGGGATTATAGCGAATTCTGTTTGCCGGATGCGGAGTTAATGTCTTCCTTTCTCGGGCCTTTCCTGGCCTCCTCAGGCGTGAAACGCTGCTTGTGAAATCGGTGCGGCAATTGGCGCAGGCAAAATCGTATGACGCCGCTTGAGTTGGGCGAGCATGGGGCCCCAGGTGGCCTCCACTGTCCCTTGAAAATGCACGGGCTGAACACGCATCAGCGGCAAAGCGCCGCGCCGCGAGAGCAACCGAGATGCGCGAGGACTTGCCGTCAAGTGGACGTGTTCTTCCAAAGTGCGCCGCAACCAGCTTTCTTCGTCGGAGTCAATTTCGACGAGGGTCACGAAATCGCGGTGAAGCACATCCTCGGCTTCGGCGCGCAAAACGTACGCGAGTCCGCCGGTCATGCCGGAGCCAAAATTCAGGCCGAGTGGCCCGAGGATGACGGCGACGCCGCCGGTCATGTATTCGCAGCCGTGCTGTCCGACGCCTTCGACGACGGCAAGCGCGCCGCTGTTCCGGACAGCAAAGCGTTCCCCGGCGCGGCCGGCAATGAAGAGCTGGCCCGAAGTTGCGCCGTAGAGCACGGTGTTGCCGGCAAGAACGTCGCCGCGCCTGGAAGCGGCGAGACCTGCAGCGATAGCGATTGTCCCGCCGGAAAGTCCCTTGCCCACGTAGTCGTTAGCTTCACCCTTGAGCTTGAGGGTTACGCCCTCGGCGAGGAATGCGCCGAAGCTTTGGCCAGCCGAGCCATGAAAATTTTGCCTGATCTCTTCATCTCCCGGCAGGCAGTTCTTGCGCTTGCGCATCAGTTCCCCACTCAGCCCCGTGCCAACGCTGCGATCGGAATTCTGAATCGGCTGAGATTCATTCTGGAGTCCCAGAGCCGTATAGAAATGAAGCGATTCTTCAAGCGCCCCAACGTGGAGGGCAGGCTCCTGCTGAGGCGCGACGCGATTCGAGGGAGAGATTGGCACGACCAGGAACGGATCCACTCCTGAACGTGCACTGAGGCGGTCGTACCAGCCGGTGAGCTCGCTAAGAGAGCGTACGCCAAGCTGCGCGAGCCGGTTGCGCACTTCTTCGGCGAGCGAACGGAAATAGGCGATCACCATTTCGGGCTTGCCTTGGAATCTTGCGCGTAACTTTTCGTCTTGCGTAGCGATTCCGACAGGGCAGGTATTCAAATGGCATTGCCGCGCCATAACGCAACCGATGGCGAGGAGCGATGCAGTACCAAAGCCGAATTCATCCGCGCCGAGAATCGCGGCCAGGACGATGTCGCGCGCGAATTTCAGACCTCCGTCCACGCGGAGAGAGAGTCGTGAACGGAGGCCTGCGCGAACGAGAGTGTCATGCGTTTCGCGCAAACCAATTTCCCAAGGAAGACCGGTGTTCTTGATGGAAGTCAAAGGCGAAGAGCCAGTGCCGCCGTTGTGCCCGCTGATAGTGATGACGTCCGCGCCTGCTTTAGCAACACCGGCGGCGATGATGCCGACTCCGGCTCCGGAAACGAGTTTTACGCCGATGCGCGCGCGAGGATTCACGGCGCGCAGGTCGTGAATCAATTGCGCGAGGTCTTCGATGCTATAAATGTCGTGGTGCGGCGGAGGCGAAATCAGAGGCGTGCCGGGCGTGGCGTGCCGAATGCGCGCGATGTATTCACTGACTTTCTTTGCGGGCAATTGGCCGCCTTCACCGGGCTTTGAGCCCTGCGCCATTTTGATTTCGAGTTCTTCGGCGTGGACGAGATAGTCCGCGGTGACGCCAAAACGACCAGAAGCGACCTGCTTGATCTTGTTCGCAGCGGCCGGCTCAAAGCGGTAGGTCTGAGGATCCTCGCCGCCTTCGCCGGTGTTGCTGCGGCCACCCAGCTCATTCATGGCCATGGCCAAAGTGCGGTGCGCTTCCGGGCTGAGCGAGCCGAGAGACATTGCCTGAGTGCTGAAACGCTTGACGATGGATTCGAGCGGCTCGACTTCGTCGAGAGGAACGACCGTGTCTGGAACGGTATCGAGCAAATCCCGCAGAAACACGGGGCCCTGGTGTTCGGCCAGCTCTTCAAACGCTGAGTAGGTCTTCGCGCCGGGCGCGCGGACATGAGCGTGAAGCCTGCGAACAACCTCTGGCGAACTGGCGTGAAGTTCCGCTCCCTTGCGGAAGCGGTAAAGACCGGAATCAGGCAGTTCATCGAATTCGGCGGAGAATGCCGCTTTGTGCAAACGGAGATAATCAGAGAGCAGATCGTCGAGCGATTTCTGGCCGGGGTAGTCGGCGGCGTCTTCAAAAACTTCCGCGCAAAGATCCTCAGAGAGCCCAACGATTTCAAATAGATGGCTGTTGCGATAGCTGGCCAAAGTGGAGACGCCCATGCGGGCCAGGACCTTTCGCAGACCGGCGTTGATGGCCGCGCGGGTGTTCTCCATGCCGCCCATTTCGAGTGATTCCGCAAATTCATCCGCGAGGTAAGGCAGGACGGCGCTGGCGCCGGCCGCCACCAGCAGCGCGACATGATGAGTGTCAAAAACCTGCGCCGATTCGACAATCAGCGGCACATCCGACAATCCATCGCGCACCATCGCTTTCCATACCGCAGCGGTCGCAAGCAGCGCGGGCAGCGGCGCGCGTTTGGCGCTAATCGCGCGGTCAGAGATGAGGAGGAGCTCCGGGCGCCCGCTGCTGCTCAGAGGGGTAGAAGAAAGCTGAGCAAAACTGCAGCGTGCCCCCGGCACTCCCGTGGCGGCAGGAAAAGTAATGTCAATGCGCTGCTCGGGGCCGAGAATGGCGGAAAGTTGCGAGAGCTGGCCTTCCGAAATTACGGGGCTCGGCAGCGTGATGCCGTCTTTCAAATGGACATCGAGAGACATGACGTGGGTTTCGCGCAATGGATCGATCGGCGGGTTGGTAACCTGCGCGAAGCGTTGCTTGCAGTAGTCCCACAAAGTTCTTGGGAGCGCGGATAGAAACGCGGGCGGCGCATCGTCTCCCATGCTCCAGTCCGCTTCTTTGCCGCGGGTCAATGCGGAAAAGAGAATCTTGAATTGATCTTCGGTCCAGCCGGCAGCGGCCGCGACGCGCTTGGGTTCGTTGATCGGAGTTGAAGGCCCGGTGATCGAGGGGGCCAGCATCTTTTGCGGAATGGCGTTGCGCGCCTGCTGAATGGCGAGACGCTTGAGAATGTCGCGCCAGCGCAAGAAAAGTCCGGTGGCGGGATTGGCGAGGATCATTTCTCCAGGGCCGAGCCGCTGGCGCTCGGCAATGCGAGATTCGTCCAGATCGACCAAACCGGTCTCGGAGCCGGCGATCAGCAAGCCGTCATGCGTCAACGTATAGCGCAGCGGGCGCAGGCCATTGCGATCCAGCTTCGCACCTACGAACTGGCCGTCGGAAAACACTAGGGCGGCGGGGCCATCCCAAGGCTCGCTTTTCTGCGAAAGCGCTGTCAACGCGTTGCGCACGTCGCGCGAAAGCAGGGGATCTTTTTCAAAGGCTGGAGGAACCATAGCGAGCATGGCTTCTTCAGAAGTCAGGCCTTCGAGCAGCCGCAACTCGAAAGCATTGTCGAAACTCGCAGAATCGCTAACGTTGTCTTCGAGAAGAGGAAACCACGATCCCACGGTGAGCCGCGCGCGGAAATCGGCGGCTTTGGCACGCAGCCAGCGGCGATTCGAGACGATGGTATTGATTTCGCCGTTATGGGCAACGTAACGGAACGGCTGCGCGAGATGCCAGGATGGCTGTGTGTTGGTGGAATAGCGCTGGTGAAAAACGGCAAAGGTGGTCGTGAACGAGGGATCGCGCAAGTCTTCGTAAAACTGAGGAAACTGCCAAGGCGTGAGCAAGCCCTTATACACAATGGTTTGCGAAGAGAGCGAGCAGATGTAAGAGCGCGGAGGCATGAGCGATTCCGCGCGTTTTCTCAAAAGCGAAAGACGCCACTCGAAGCGCGCCGTTCCGCGCGCCGGGTGGAATGGCTCGACGAAAAACTGCCAGATTTCTGGCATGGTTTCCAGAGCGCGGCGGCCCAGAGAATTGGTGTTCACGGGCACGCGGCGCCAGCCAATGACGCGCAGGCGCTCGGTGTCCGCGGCGACTTCAACGGCTGCGCGAGCTTCCTCAACGGAGGAGGGAGGAAAAAAGGCAAAACCGACCGCAAACATTTCGGGCAGGTCGATTCCCTGCTCTTGAGCACGGGCGCGGAAAAAGGCTTGTGGGAGCGAAGTAAGTAAACCGGCACCGTCGCCGCTGGCACCGTCCGCGTCGACTCCGCCGCGGTGGGTGAGGCGTTCTAATGCCGTGAGTGCAATCTGGATAATTTCGTAGCTGGGAGCGCCGCCGAGGCGGGCGATAAATCCTGTGCCGCAGGCATCATGGTCTGGATGGCCCCAATTGGGGTGACGATTTCGAGCCGAGCGGGGTCGCGCTTCGTGCTGACCGCCCTGGCCTCGACCATGCGGATAGGGCATACCAGTTTATCGAACGGGAGGGGGGTGGTTGTACAACGCAGAATTTTGATTCTGTGAATTGATTTCTTGATAGGTGAGTGTACGCGAGCCGAATCGCTAAAACTTGGTCACTTCGGAAAAATGGAACTCGCGAACTTTCATGGCGGGGACAACCATCTCGAAGGCTTCTTCGCCAGCGGCGCGAACCGCAGGGCTGAGCAATTCGACATTTTTGAGCATTTCGATGAGCGACTGGTTGAAGCGGAAGTTTCGCACCGCGCCAGTAACCTGCCCATTTTCAACGAGGAACAGACCATCGCGGGTCATACCAGTCATGACTTTCTCATAAGGATCCACTTCGCGAATGTACCAGAGGCGCGTGACAAGCAGGCCGCGTTCGGTGGAGGCGACCATCTTTTCTACCGAGGAATCTCCGCCGCCGAAGACGAGATTCATGGGCGCTTCGCCGTATTCATTGGGAAGAGCAAACCCGTGGCCGGTGGGCTGGGTGTGAGCGGCTTTCGCGGCAGCGCGCGAATAGACAAGATTCTTGGGGATGCCCCGATCCACTAGCACGACCCGCTGATGTGGCACTCCCTCGCCATCGAATGGGGCGCCCTGCTGGAACGGATGGTAAACGTCGTCGGTGATGCTGATGTTTTGACCGAAGAGCTGCTTACCCATGCGTTCGTTCAGGCAGGAGCGCTTGTCCGCCAGTGCAGTGGCGGCGAAATCGTAAAAAAGAAAGCCGACGAGGTCGAGAACGGCAGCTGGTTCGAGGATGACCGTGTAACGGCCAGGGGCAAGCTCGCGCGCGTTGACGGCGAGGTGCGCTTTTTCGCCGGCGCGGGCGGCGAGTTTCTGCGGGTCGAAGGCGCGGACATCGGCGGAGTTGGCTTTTGCCCAGCTTGCGGCGGAATCTTCTTGCATGGTGATGGAAAATTCCGAGTGCGTTTCGCGATGAGCGGCAAAGAGGCCGCGAGAATTCGCCAGGGCGGACTGGCTCTGGCCGTTCGAGAAGATTCCGGCGGCAACCTGGCCTTTCTTGACGGCCAAATCGCGGGCGCGGCGAACGGCGCGGGCCCGATCTTCGGCCGAGAGGGCAGCGGTCTGTTTGATGAAGCGGTTTACGTGGCGATAGCGCTGCTTGCCGGGCATTGGCAGGAGACGCGGGTTCTTCGGCAGACTGTGCGCGAGGGAGAGAGAAGCTTCGATGGTGGCGCGGAACGAGTCTTCGTCGACTCGATTCGTGGTGGCGCGCGCGGTGCGGCCGTCGGTGACCGTGCGAATCGAAACCGTCAGGCCGTGCTCGGCGACGTTCTGGTGAATGGCATTGTTGGCGAAACGCGTCAGCGCGTTGGCAACTTCGTCGACGTGGACTTCGGTTTCTTCGGCTGCCGTGGATTTCGCCAGACGGAGAACTGTGTCGGCGATGCGGCGAAGTTCGCGCTCGGGGAGAAGTTCGGAAGCGACTGCGCTCGCCTTCTTTGATTTGGGCGCGGAGCTCATTGGTTGGAAAAGGCCGTCCCGATACGCACGTTGCGAAAGCGTGCCGGCGACGCCCCGTGGCCCGTGCCCATGGTTTGCATAGGCTGGCCTTTTCCGCAATTGGGCGTACCCCACAGAGTCCAATGACCGAGCTTGCAAATGGCGTCGCAGGAATTCCAAAACTCCGTGGTGATGCCGCTGTAGCTGGGATTCTTCAGCATGCGGACTTTTTTTCCACCTTTGATTTCCCAGCCGATTTCGGTCGAAAACTGAAACTGGTAGCGACGGTCATCGATGGACCAGGAGCGATTTGTCTCCATGAGGATCCCGTCGTTTGTGTCAGCGATGAGATCGTCGTAGTCCCAAGTGCCGGGAAGCAAGCTGACATTCGTCATGCGAATGATCGGCAAGCGGTTCCAGCTCTCGGTGCGCATGGTTCCGGAAGAGCGGTCCAGGCCCACGAGGTGCGCCGTTTCGCGATTGGAAAGATAGCCGCGAAATTTTCCGGCTTTGATGATGTCCGTGCACTGGGCGGGAACGCCTTCGTCGTCGTAAGCAAACGTGCCGAGGCCCTGGCCATGATCGAGCCGCGCGTCGGCGACAACGTTTACGATGCTCGAGGCGTATTGCAACTGGTTCAACTGATCGAGGGTCAGAAAACTCGTGCCGGCGAAATTGGCCTCCTGTCCGAGGACACGATCCAGTTCGATCGGATGGCCAATCGATTCGTGGATCTGCAAGCCCAGCTGGCTGGCGCCGAGGATAAGCGTGCCGATATTTTCAGGGCATTGCGACGCGGAGTGCAGCGCTGCGGCTTCTTCGGCGATGATAGGAGCGTTCCTCATCAAATCAAGCGAATCAACGAGTTCGTAGCCTTGGAGAGCATGCTGGCCGCCAAAACTATTGGGATAAGAACGCTTTTGAATTTCCTGACCTTGAAACGAAGTGGCGGCAAGGCCACAGCCGGAAATCACTTTGCGCTGGTGAATGCGCGAACCGATGCTGGAAGCGAACCAGGAATCAATCTTGCGGAATTGCATGTCCGTTTCCGTGAGCGTCACGCCCTTTACACGACGCATTTCGGCGTCGGCGGCAAGCAACAGGGAGAGCTGTGTTTCAAGAGGGATTTCGAAGGGGTCTTTGCGAAACGGGCTCTGCCAACTGTCCACGCAGGCTTGCTCCGGCGCAAGAACAACTTCGCCGCGTTTCGCCAGTGCCGATGCTTTCGCTATGGAAACGGCCTGCACCGCACAAGCAGCGACGCCTTCCCGAGTCAAGCGATCCGTGGAAGCAAAGCCCCAGGCGCCGTCGGCCAGCACGCGAATGCCAAGGCCGATCGATTCGCTTTGGGAGAGTGTGCCAACCTGTCCGTTCTTGGTGGTGAGGTCACGCTGGCGCAGATGCATAACACGGACGTCGGCGTAAGCAGCGCCGCGCAACCGGGCCGTATCAAGGGCGTTAGTGCAGAGATCCCACATGGGCGTTCGTCAAGCTCAAAAAGATATCAGGAAATGCGCACGGGCGCAGTATCTGTTCCGACTCTGCCGGACGACGCCGCTGGGAGAAGGAAAAGCGCGGCCCTTCGGGTAAGGGCAAACAGAGCCGCCGCACTCCAAATTATGTGCCTTCGTTCCAGGAGGCCAGGTAGTGCTCTTGCTCAAGGGTTAGCTTGTCGAGCCGGTGGCCCATGGAATCGAGCTTGAGACGCGCAATTTCCTTGTCCAGGTGCTCGGGAACAACATACACCTGCGGCTTCAGGTTCTTGTGATTGGCGCGCAGGTATTCGGCAGAAAGCGCCTGGTTGGCAAAGCTCATGTCCATTACGGCCGCGGGATGCCCTTCGGCGGTCGCGAGATTGACGAGACGGCCCTCGCCTAGCAGGTAAACTTTGCGACCGTCCCTCAGCTGATATTCGTCCACGAGCGGGCGCACTTCACGCTTGCCGGTGGACATTTTCTCCAACGCCGGAATGTCGATTTCCACGTTGAAGTGGCCGGAGTTGCAGACAATCGCTCCGCCTTTCATTTTTTCGAAATGTTCAGCGCGGATCACGCTCTTGTTTCCCGTCACGGTGATGTATACGTCGCCTTCTTTCACCGCTTCGGCCATGGGCATTACGCGGAAGCCGTCCATGGCGGCCTCGATGCCCTTCACGGGATCTATTTCCGTGACGATCACGTCCGAGCCAAGGCCTTTAGCGCGCATGGCCACGCCGCGGCCGCACCAGCCGTAACCAGCGATTACAACTTTGAGGCCCGCGAGGAGCACGTTGGTGGCGCGAATGACCCCGTCCAGCGTGGACTGCCCGGTGCCGTAACGGTTATCAAAGAAGTGTTTGGTCATCGCGTCATTGACGGCGATGATCGGATACTTCAGGGTGCCGTCCTTGGCCATGGCGCGCAGGCGGATGACGCCCGTTGTCGTTTCTTCCGTTCCAGCAATCACGTTGGGAACTAGATCCGTGCGCTTAGTGAGAAGCATGGTGACCAGGTCCGCGCCGTCGTCCATGGTGAACTGGGGCTTGTGCTCCAGCGCCGCGCTCAGGTGCGAATAATAGGTGTCGTTGTCCTCGCCTTTGATGGCAAACGTTGGGATGTTATAGTCGCGATTCAGCGAAGCAGCGACTTCGTCCTGCGTGGACAACGGATTGGAAGCGCAGAGCACGGCATCGGCGCCGCCGTCGCGCAGCGCGATCATCAAGTTTGCGGTTTCGCTGGTCACGTGCAGGCAAGCGGAAACGCGCAGGCCCTTGAGCGGCTGCTCCTTCACGAAACGCTTCCGGATCGATTCAAGCACGGGCATCTGCTGACCGGCCCATTCGATCTTGCGCTTGCCGGCGTCGGCAAGTCCGATGTCTTTCACATCACCTTTTTTCAGTTCAGCGATCGCCAATGTCTTGCTCCTCAACTTTGGATTTCGAGCCGGAAGGCAGTAACCGAACTATCCCAGTGAAAGGCTGCCTGCTGCCGGTATTGTGCTGCTCTGATTTGAAAGTTAGACGCGTGCTCCGACTTCTGCAACCGTGGCTGCGCCGAGGCCCGCGGCCTTGCGGAGAGCGTCGGCGCGGTCCGTGCGTTCCCAGGTGAATCCGGGTCCGCTGCGGCCAAAGTGGCCATAAGCGGCCGTGGCTTTGTAAATCGGCCTCCGTAGGTCGAGCGTTTCAATGATGGCCTTGGGCGTCAGCGTGAAAAACTCACGGATCAGCGCGGTGATTTTTTCTTCCGGAACGGCCGCAGTGCCGAAGGTTTCTGCCATGACAGAGACGGGCTCAGCAACGCCGATGGCGTAGGCCAATTGCACTTCCGTCTTGCGCGCCAGGCCCGCAGCCACGATGTTCTTTGCGATGTAACGCGCCATGTAGCAAGCCGAGCGGTCTACCTTTGAGGGATCCTTGCCGGAGAAAGCGCCGCCGCCATGACGGCTGTATCCGCCGTAGGTGTCAACGATAATTTTGCGGCCGGTCAAACCTGCGTCACCCATGGGTCCCCCGATAACGAAGCGGCCCGTCGGGTTGATGTGATATTTCGTTTTCGAATCCAGCATGGAGGCAGGAATAATCGGCTTGATGACGTGCTCGGTAATGGCGTTGCGAAGGTCGGTGTTGGACACTTTCTCGCTGTGCTGCGTGGAGATCACCACGCAGTCGACGCGCACCGGGCGATCGTTGCGGTACTCAATGGTAACCTGAGACTTTCCATCGGGCCGGAGAAAATCAACTTTGTTGGCTTTGCGAATCTCGGAGAGGCGCTGCGTGAGGCGGTGGGCGAGCTGGATGGGCATGGGCATCAATTCTTCGGTCTCATCGCAGGCGAACCCGAACATCAAGCCCTGATCGCCTGCTCCGCCGGTATCCACCCCCATGGCGATATCCGGCGATTGGCGCTTCACGGTGCACATGACCGCGCAGGTACCGGCATCATAGCCGTACTTGGCGCGGTCGTAGCCGACGGCGTGGATGGTGCCGCGAACAAGTTCGTCATAATCAACGTGCGCGGTGGTAGTGATTTCACCGGCGATGACTGCCAATCCGGTGGTGACGAGCGTCTCGCAGGCGACACGCCCTTTCGGGTCATGCTTCATGACTTCGTCGAGGACGGCGTCAGAAATCTGGTCAGCAATCTTGTCCGGATGGCCTTCGGTTACGGACTCCGACGTGAATAGGAAATTGCGTAGCGCTTGGCTCAAAACAAATTCTCCTTGTTGGTTGCGTTGTTTGCGCTTTGTGGCCCGCGTTCCGCGGCCTGTATTTCACCAGAAGTACCGCAGTGGCTTCCCCAAGTTCGAGAACTTCGCCTAAACCCTACAAAAATACCATTCGTTACGGGAAGAATCAACGCATTGATTTCAAGAAGCTTATTGGCGCATTGAACGGTCGAAATCAGGCCTCGAACGGCTATTTGCCGCATTTAACGGTAAAGGCTAAGCCGCGTCCGCATCGTCGTCGGGCTGGATGTCGAGCCTTCCCTTCGTCTTCTTGGCCATCAAGTAGGAACGGATGAAGGGGTCCAGGTCGCCGTCCATAACCCGATCCACATCTCCTACTTCAAACTTTGTGCGGTGGTCCTTGATCAAGCGGTAAGGCTGCATGACGTAGGACCGGATTTGACTGCCGAAGGAAATGTCCAGCTTGCTCTCGTCGAGCTTGTCGGTGTGCGCCTGCCGCTTCTGGAGTTCCAGATCGTAGAGGCGCGAGCGAAGCATCTTCATAGCCATCTCGCGATTCTTGCCCTGGCTGCGCTGTGCCTGGCACGCGACCACAGTATTAGTGGGAAGGTGCGTGATGCGGACAGCGGTCTCCACTTTGTTGACGTTCTGGCCGCCCTTGCCACCGGACCGAAACGTGTCCACGCGAAGATCTTCGGGCCGGATATTGATCTCGATGCGGTCGTCAATTTCCGGAATCACGAAGACCGACGCAAACGAAGTATGGCGACGCGCGGCTTGATCGAAGGGAGAAATCCGCACCAGACGGTGAACGCCGGTTTCTCCGGCAAGGAGGCCGTAAGCATTTTCGCCGGAAAACTGAATCGTCGCCGACTTGATGCCGGCTTCTTCGCCAGGGGTCTCATCGAGGACCGACGCGTCCATTCCCCGGCGCTCCGCCCATCGCAGGTACATGCGAAGAAGGATGGAAGCCCAATCCTGCGATTCCGTCCCGCCCGCGCCGGGCTTGATGGTCATGATGGCGTTGAGGTGATCGGTCTCTCCAGAGAGCAGCGTCCTGGTTTCCAGTTCGGAGATGTAGCTATCCGCAGCGTTGAGCTCGCCGTCCAGTTCTTTCAGCAGATCGTTCTTTTGCTCGACGTTGGTTTCTTCCTGTGCGAGGTTGATGTACGTCTCAATGTCACCGGAGATGGAGGTGAGCTTCGCGTCCGCGGCAATCTGGTCTTCGGCGTGTTTGCGCTCGCGAAGAACACTCTGCGCGGCTTCCTGATTGTTCCAGAAGTTCGGCTCGGAGACGCGCGCTTCAAGGGCTTTCAAGCGCTCGTGGTATTGCGGCGCGTCAAAGATAGCTCCGCACGAGATTAATGCGCTGCTTGAGCCCTTCGTAGCGATGCTGGAGATCTTCGAGGATCATGCTTGTTCTGGTAAGACGTCCGTTGTGGAACCGACGTTACTTTGCCTTTCGAAAAGTTGTGCCAACTAGAATAACGGAAACGAGCACGCAGAGCCACGCGAACCAGTCGCCAAAGTGAGTGTAAATCGTCTCATCGGTTCGCAAGTCGTAGGGGAGATCGGCGGCGGCACGAATATCCGGCGGAATCGGCTCAAAGACGCGGCCGTAGGGATCGACGGAAACGGTAAAGCCGTTGTTCGTTGCGCGCACCAGCCAGCGGCGGTTTTCCACGGCTCGCACGCGGGCCATGCGCAGATGCTGTTCGGCAGCGGCGGAGCGCCCAAACCAGCCGTCATTCGAAATATTGATGAGGAGCTGCGCGCCATTTGCGGCAAACCGGCGCACTTCGCCGGGAAAGATAGTTTCATAGCAGATGAAAACGCCAAACGTGTTACCACCCGGAAGCTGCCCCACGACGTATTTGTTTCCTTTGTGAAAGCCGCCTACCTGGCCGGAGACGCTCGCGACGAGACGATGGATCAACGGAAACGGCTCGTATTCACCGAACGGCACGAGATGGATTTTGTCGTAGACGAAGACGCGTCGGCCTTGCGCATCAAAAAGCAGAGCACTGTTGTAGGGGAGGAGACCACCGTGAGGCGCCGCGTCCGAAGAGTCTATTCGTAGTTTCCATTCGACGGCACCTGCAAGGAACGGGTGGCCGAAACGAATCGCCAACGTCGAAGCAATCTTTGCGAATTGCGCATCCTGGTATGAGAACGGCACGGGCGCTTCAGGCCACATAAGAAGGTCAGTCTTCTCCGCGGCTGGGGCCAGGCTGATGCGTACGATCTCATCGAGATCTGCGGCGTGCGCCTGGAACCAATCCGCGGGATACGATTCCACCTCCGGAAAATTGAGCTGCACGGCACGCGCGAAATGATGGGCTTGTCGCTGTGGCACCAGGCGCGGGCCGCCCAGCGCGACGATCAACAGCATTGCCGTTGCGGCGGCGGCATAGGTGATGCGCCTGCGAGGCGTCAGCATATTCGACGCGCCCGTCCATACAAGCAACGCATTGAAACCCGCAGCGAGAAAGGAGAGCCCATAGATTCCCGTGATCGTCGCGAGCTGAACCAAACCCAGATTTGCGGCCGCGGGATAACCAAGCAAATTCCAGGGAAAACCGATTTCCGGTAAATGCGCCCGCGCAAATTCAAATGTCACCCAGAGAAACGGCGCACCTAAGGATGCGAAATCGATACTTTGGAGGGACAATCTGTGGACAGACCAGGCAAAAGCGCCAGTCAGAATTCCCCAGGCAACGGCGATCAGCAGCAAGAGACTCCATCCGCCTGCAAGCGAGACGCCGCCGTGGACGGCGAGAACCGTCGCAATCCACGGCAATGCCGTCAAGACGAAGACTAATCCGTGAAGAAATCCGCAGCCAAATGCCACGCGGGCGGGCGCGCCGAACAGCGAAAGGAGGAGAATCGCAACGCAAACCCAGGAATAGATGCTCAGATAGAGACCCGTGTAGGAGAACGAAAGCGTAGCTCCGGAAACGGTGGCGACAATAAGGCGAAAGCTCGCCGGGATTTCCGGACCGGTTTGCGGGCGAAAATAGGTGAGCCAACCGCCCCGAGGCATCAGTGTTTCACAATGGCTTTAAAACCTGCGTCCTCGAGGCCTTTCCTGGCCGCTTCGGCGGCCTTCGGATCAGCGTACGGGCCGACTTGCACGCGATAATACTTGTCGCCTTGCGGAGAAAGAACGAACGCGGGGATTTTTTTCTTCTGCAAACGGCTCGCGAGTTCCATGGCATCCGCTTCCTTGGTCAACGCCGCCACTTGTAGAGTGTACGAGCCAACTGGAATCAGCGGTGCGTTGGGACTTTTCGCTGAACTTCCACTGTTCCTCGGTGGCGCCGAGGATCTCACAGGCACCGCCGAGCTCTTTTTTGCCGGCGCCGCCGCGACAGCAACGGGCTTCAGACGGTCTTCGGTCTTCTTCTTGTCACCCGCGTGATAAAACTCCCAGTCCGAATTCGGCGGGGCCGGCGTGTCCTTCGGCGCCGCGGCAGGAGCGGGATTGCTAGTCCGTTTCGGATTCACATCCACTTTGGGAGGAACGGAAATCGACGGCTTCCTGAAAAAGTCGGTCGCGGCGCGTACCGAGCCATCGTATTCATTGCGTCCCATGACGTAACCGAGCGTAAAAAACACGCCCGAAAACAGCAGCATCAGCATAAACAGACCAATGACATGCCGGCTCTCGAGTACGCGCTCGCCGGCGCCCCCTCGTTTTCCTCCAGAAGCCATGCTCTACTTTTGCGCTCCTAAATTCTTAGTCCACTGATTAATAATATCGATAGGCAGCGGAAACACAATCGTTGTGTTCTTCTCGACACCTATCTCAGTCAAAGTTTGCAAGTAGCGGAGTTGGATCGCGGAGGGTTGCGTCTCCAAAACCTTCGCGGCGTCGGCGAGTTTTTGCGAGGCTTCAAACTCACCCTCGGCATGAATGATCTTTGCACGGCGTTCGCGTTCGGCCTCCGCCTGCTTGGCGATGGCGCGCTGCATCTGCTCCGGGATGTCGACCTGTTTCACTTCGACTTTGGAAACTTTGATGCCCCAAGGTTCAGTGTCTGTGTCGAGAATGACCTGAAGCTTGGCATTGACCTTGTCGCGCTGCGAGAGAATTTCATCCAGTTCGAACTGTCCGACGACACTGCGAATCGTGGTCTGCGCGAGCTGGGAAGTCGCGTAAGTGTAGTTCTGCACTTGCGAAAGGGCAAGATTGGCATCGACCACGCGGAAGTAGCAGACAGCGTTGACTTTCACGGAGACGTTGTCGCGCGTGATGATGTCCTGCGGTGGAACGTCCAACGTCTCAATCCGCATGTTGATGCGGTACAGTGTTTCTATGGGCCAAAAAACAAGGTTTATTCCGGCGCTCTTCGCCTCTGGTATTAACCGGCCGAGCCGCAGCACCACTCCGCGCTCCCACTCCTTAATGATGTAGAGAGAATTCCAAAACCAGATGAGTCCGAGGCCGACGATCAACGCTATTCCGACAAAACCAATTTCCATGTTTCCTCCTGAACGTGAGAATCCCTATTTTGTCGCTGAAACAGCCACATCGGCCGGCTCAACGTAAAGCTTCAGTCCCTCGACACGCAGAATCCTGACGGGCTCGCCTTCCTGCACGGGACTCGAAGATTCAGCCCTCCAAAGCTCGCCATGCACGCGAACCATGCCTTCAGCACCTGCAGTGAGCGGCGCTACCGCGACGCCCTGCGCTCCGATTAGCTCTTCCTTTCCCGTTGTCGTTTTCCATCGGCGCGACCGCAACACCAGACGCATGAGAACCACGGCGAGTATGGCGAAGGGCAGAGTTCCCGCAAGCGCCACGCCTATGCTTACTCCGCCGGATGTAAGCGGGGAGCGAATCAGGAAGACCGCCCCCAGAAACATGGATACCACGCCGCCGAAGGCCAGCACTCCGTGACTCGGCGCTTTTGCCTCCAATATGAAAAATGCAAGCGAGAGCCCGATCAGAAACAGTCCTGCAAGATTCACCGGCAGAAAATGCATGGCATATAGCGCAAGGATCAGGCAAATTCCCCCAATGACTCCCGGGGCAATTACTCCCGGGTGCGTAAACTCCGTGTAGAGCCCCAGGACGCCGAGAATCAGCAGCACGAAAAAAACGTCTGGCTCTACGATCCGTGCCAGAAATCTCTGCCGCGCAGAAAGTTCGAAGGACGCGCGCGAGGCATTCTTCAGCGAGAGCGTCACTTGCGTGCCGTCAAAACGAGTAATAGTTCTGCCGTCCAGCTGCCGAAGCAGGTCCTCCGTCGAGTTCGCAACCAGATCGATCATCTTCGCATCCAGCGCTTCTTTTTCGGTAAACGCTCTGGATTCGGTGATGGCCTTTTCCGCCAGCTCCGGGTTGCGTTTGCGTTGTACGGTAAAACTTCGCAGAAACGCCATAGCGTCCTGGTTTATTTTCCTCCGAAATACTTCATCGATTTGCTGCGGAAATCCTCCGATTGCGATGATTGGCGAAGCCGCACCTGTATGTGTCCCCGGGGCCATCGCGGCAATGTCGGCCGAAAGTAGAATGTAGAAACCTGCGGAAGCTCCGCGCGTGCCCGTCGGCGAAACGTACACCGCTACTGGCACGGGAGAAGCAAGGATGTGTTGAATCATGTCCTTCATCGAATCACTCAGGCCGCCGGGGGTGTCCATGGTGATCAGTGCCAGCGTCGCGTGACGCCGCGCCGCGTCCGCCAACCCCTCATCTATATACGTAGCCAGGATGGGTTCCACTTCACCATCCAGGCTCAATTCAAGGACGAATGGGCCGGCGGAGTGTTCGTCAGCACGAACCGAAGGCAGCTGCCGGAGAATCGCGCCACAGAGCAGCAGAAAAAGCGGGGAGAAGGCGAGTGCCAACTCCCATTTCCTGAAAGATGGGAAGCGCCTCATCGGTCGGAACCAATCGCTCATGGCGCACCTCCTCCTGGTTTTTTCTCGACAGGTTTGAAATTTCGCAAATGGCCGAGCAGTTGTTTGGCCTCCGCGTAGTTCGGCGCCAGCTTCAAAGCTTTTTCGGCTTCCGCGCGCGCGAGATCGGGCTTCTTTTGCTCAAGGTAGATTTTCGCAAGCATCGTTCGGACTACTGCGGAATCCCGGGCTTGCAGTGATGCCTGCAGTTCCTTCACGGCGTCATCCATCTTGCCCTGGCGGTGGTCAATTTCGGCCAGCCCGCGGTGTGCGGCGGGACTCGTGGGATCAGCGGCAAGCACGGCGCGAAATTCCTTCTCCGCGGCGTCGGCATTTCCGGCGGAGAGTTCCAGCCGGCCGCGTCGAATGTGCGCGACGGCCGTGTCAATCGAGGAAGCGGCGTCGCTCACCGGAGGCCCGGCAGATTCGATCTCCGCGCGAAGAGCTGTCACGTCAAGTTCCGTCTTGATGCGATTCAGCTTCGCCAGAGTTTCGTTCTTCGCGTCCAGAGGAATCGCCGGTAGTCCGCTCGGACCAAAGGTTTCATTTGCCGTATCGCGCTCCTGGTCTGCTTCGGTTTTCTTATCCGCCTTTTCCAGCGACAGGATCAGCATCGCTCGATCCTCCGCATTATCCGGCGCGCGTTCCGCGGCCTCGCGGAAATAATTCGCCGCTGCGGCCGCGTCATTCGCCTGTAGCGCGAGCAGGCCTAGATTGAACGGATAATCATCTTCGTCGGGATCCAGTTCGGCTGCGCGGCGGAGATCAGCTTGTGCTGCGGGTATCTTGCCTTGTCTGGCCCTCGCAACCGCCAGGTCATTCAGAATCTCCGGCAGGTCTCCACCTAAGACCACATTGTTCTTGAGGGCTTCCTGCAACGAGGTGAACACTTCCTCCGCATGGTCCGGCTGACCCAGCAGAATCCGGCAAACGCCAGTGGCAAAGACCGATTCCACATAGTGGTTATGAATTTTTGGCACTCGCGCGTACCAGGGAAGCGCGGAATCGCAATCGCGACGCGCGAAATAGACTTCGCCCAGTGCGAAGTCGGGTTCCGGCCATGCCGGTTCGAGACGCGCCGCTTCGCGCAGTTCGCGCATGCGAGCGTCATCTTCATTGGCCAGAAGCCCGCGAATGTAATGTTCAAAGGCATCGAGACGCAGCGGACGTTGGCGCTTCGTGAATTCCGCAGGGCTCTGGGAGTGATTGTGGTCGTTGCCGGAAAGCATCCGCCAAACCAGACGCGAATGTAGGTCCATCAGCGAATCCAGCGTGCCGGCTTCCCGCTGTGGCGGCAGCAGTCGCGCAGGACTCACCTTCAGGATTCGTGATTCGATGGTGAGCGAATTCCCGTTTGCGCTGAATCGGCCAAATACCACAAAATCCGCGTCGAGGTCCTCCCCAATGTGGAGCATGGTGGCGCGGCTGACCTTCGAAGAGCGCAACAGGCCGTTCCGTTCCAGTTCCGCAAGCCGGCCGGCGTGCGAATACACCTGCTCCCCGGCAGCCGAAAGTCGTTGGATGGTCAGTTCCTCGAGACCCTCGCTGAGCCAATCGAATCTTGGCGACGCTCCTACGTTTTCAAAGGGAAAAACCAAATAGATCCCTTGCTGATGAGCAGCGGCACCCGCGCGAGGAGGTGGAGCAGATTGCTCCCTAGCAACCGAAGTGGTTTCAAGAATGAAGAAGACGGAGAGTAAGGCCAGATAACGCGCGCTAAAGAAATGGCGCTCCATGTCTGTTGCATTGTAGCAGACGCAGCGACTCGTTTCGCGCCACACGTGCGGACCGCGTCTGAAATGCGAATCGAAACCGGTTCAGGGTTGCGGGCTGCTGGGAGGCCGCGGAGCAAGAACCTCTTGTATCCCGGGATCCTTCAAGACCGCCGCAAAAGAGGGATCGGACTTCACAGCTGACAATTCCTTGTAGCCCTCATCTTTGGCCTTTCGCAGATAAATCAGGCACCGCTCCAGGTTGCCCGCTTCCGCGAACGACTTTGCAAGCAGGAAATAGAATCGCCCGCGATCGCCTACGGAACGATCCTGCAGGATCGACCCGCTCCTCGAACTGTTGTGCTCGAAGAGCTGCGGATCTAACGCCAGCGCCTGCCGAAACGAGGAGATAGCCTCCTGGTACTTTTTGTCCCCAAAGTACGCATAAGCGAGATTGCTGTAAAGAACGGCCATGTCGCTGCGAATATTGATCGCTTTTTGATACGCCTTAATGGCCTTGCCAAATTTCTTCCGCTGATACCAAATTGTTCCGATGTTGTTTTGCGCATCGGCATAAGTGGGATCAACCTTTGACGCGCGTTCGTAATACTTCAGCGCAGCACTCAAAGCTGCCTGCTGGTGCAGGGCTATTCCCAGCTTATTCAGATAGACAGGATTCTGAGGGTTGCCGTCGGCAAGCCGCTTATAGGACATGGCCGCCTCTCGATACTCTTTGCGCGCCATGTATAGATCAGCAAGCTGCTCGTCGGTGAGGCCCGGCTTCACGACAATGACCGATGATTCCGCCGGCGATTGGGACTGTGCCTGCTGTACGCGCGGCGCCACGGGAGTGCTAGGAGTTTCAGCGAACGACTGACCTGCGGAGGGAATCGAAAGACTGAAGAGGAGAACAACTGCTGGAAACGCCAATCTGACTCTGATCATGGCGAATCTCCCTTCTCCGGCTTAGGCTTGGCCTTGTCGGGTTCCTTCTTCTTACCCCCAAAGATACCAAAAATCTTCTGTAAAGGATTCTTTTTCTTTTCCCCGGATTCCGCCGAGGGGTCCGCAGGGCCCTGGCCAGTCGCATTGGGTGGCCGGTTCGGGTCGTACATTGTAATCGGCCGGCCATTTGCGTCCTTTTGCGGCGTTTTGGGATCGCCGCCACCAAAGACGCGGGAGAGGATGGAGCCAGTGGAAGTGAAAAGGTTATGGCCGCCGTGGACCTCGCAGAATACGGTCGGCGCCGAACCTGCGACATAAACCTCCTCACGGGTCGTAGGACAATTGGGGGTCGCAAGCTCCAGGGTATCCGGATCGATGACCACGGATTGCACGCCATCCGGCATCGTAAAATCCTTCACATCCCTGTATTGAGCGAGTGTCGTGGCGCGCGTCATGAAGTCTGCCCAGATCGGCGCCGCGACTGCCCCGCCAGTTATCCCCAAGTCGCGATTGTCATCGAAGCCGATCCAGATCACGCAAAGTAGATTCGAAGTGAATCCCGCAAACCACCCGTCGCGCGAGGTCCCGGTCTTTCCGGCAGCGGGGAGCGTGAAGCCGCGCGCGCGAACTCCCGCGCCCGTGCCCCGGTTTAGAACGTCTTTCAGCAGGCTATCAACAAGAAATGCGACTCGTGGATCCAGCGCAAGATGCGTCTGCGGCGTGAACCTTTCCAGCGGCGTCCCGTCCGCATTGACGACTACATGCAGAAACTGCGGCTCTGCACGCGTACCCATGGTGGCAAACGTCGTGTACGCCGCGGCGACATCGACCGGCGTCATTTCATACGCGCCGAGAGCAACGGCCGGCGTCGGCTGGATGTTCGTGCCGAGCCCCATCTTCCGCACGACTTGCACGACTCGGCCGTACCCGATGAGTTCCGCGACTTTGACTGTTGCGACGTTGAGCGAATTTGTAAGCGCGTCCCGCACGGTGACGCGACCCATGAATTTTTCGCCATAGTTATTCGGCGTGTATTCCTTGCCATCGAACTCAAAGGTCGTCGGCTCGTCGTCAATGGTAGTGGCCGGTGTGATGATCGGTTGCACACCGTCAACGGCATTGTCGAATGCCGCGGCATATACAAATGGCTTGAATACCGAGCCTGGCTGGCGACGGGCCAGCGCATGGTTGAGCTGGCTCTGCCCGTAATCGCGCCCGCCAATGACCGCCTTGATCTCCCCAGTCCGCGGATCGAGCGCGACCAGCGCGACCTGCGCCTGCGGGATCGCCTCATTGCCACCCTTCCTGGCTTGGTCGCGCTTCCACTTGTCGTATTTCTTCGCCAGGAGCAGGTCCACATTCTTCATCCCGGCCTCGATGGCGGCAGCGGCGGCGCGCTGCAAAGCAGGATCGAGCGTGGTATAGACGCGGAAATTCTCGCTCAAAAGTTCGTTCTCAGAGTACTTGTCGAGCAGGTGGTCTTTCACCATGTCGACGAAATAAGGCGCTTCACTCCCTGACGTCGACGTGCGAATAATCTTCAGCGGCGCTGTCTTTGCATCCTTAAGGTCTTCATCGTTGATGTACTTGTTGTCGAGCATCTGCGTCAGAACGCGATCGCGGGCCTGGACTCCGCGCTCCGGGTGACGATCGGCGGACGAATAGTAGTTCGGAGCGCGAATGATTCCCGCGAGGTACGCGCATTCCGGCAGCGTCAGTTGCCTCAGATCCTTCCCGAAATAGGCGACGCTGGCCTCCGAAAATCCACGAATCCCAAAGCTCCCGCGGTTGCCCAAATAAACTTCGTTGGCATACAGCTCGAATATCTGCTGCTTGTTGAAGCGCTGCTCGAGCTCGACGGAAATCATGGCTTCGGCCACCTTCCGCCGCCAATTGCGTTCGGTCGAGAGGAAGAACGTGCGCGCTACCTGCATGGTAATGGTGCTAGCTCCCTGGTAGTGCTGGCTAGTGTGCCGCAAGTCGGCCCACGCCGCTCCCGCGATGCGGATGAAGTCAAAGCCGCCGTGCTCGAAGAAACGTTTGTCCTCGGCGGAAAGAATCGCGTCCACCAGCATTACCGGCAAATCCTCATAGCGCACCGGCCGCCGCTTCTCGCGCGCGCTATCGAAAAGATTGGTAATGAGTTCCGGTTCGATTTCCGCAGTATCAAGGTCGGTGCCGCCACTAAGCGCCTTGATGGACCGAATGCTCTTTCCCCTGAACTGAACCGCCAAGGCATTGCTGCCTGCAAAATAAGAGAGCTTGGAAGGCCGGATATCGACGGTATTTTCTCGTGCGGTGAATTGACCGATGGCATTCTCATCCTGGAGCGGGCGGTATCCCACGCGGGTGAGATATCCGGTTAGATCTTCCGGTCCCCAGGCTTGACCTGCCGAGATGTGTTCCGGCGCGGAGAAGATCTGTGTAGTGTTCTGCAAGACGTTGCCGGAGAGACGCGCATCGATCATGCGCGCGTACTTCATGTAGTAGTAGGTAAAAACTCCGCCGGCGACAAGAAATAGGCCGAAGATAGTGCCCAGAAATGCGAGGCCGATCTTTGAAGTGAAGAATCCCTGTCGAATGCGAATAAGCAAATGTTAACTCCCGAGGGCTGAGCTCTTATTATCTCGCAAAGACCGCACTCTGGGAAAGACGGCGTTGCCGGATGCCCGGTTGCCAATCAAGCACCGGCCCCGAGCGACCTCAGCAACGGTACTTCAGATAAGGGCCTTGTTCTCGCTGGACGGAGAAAAATGAAGGTCCATGTGGTAGAAGAGCAGGTCTACTGGGACACTGTATTCCATGCTAATTTTCACAATGGAATTGTTTGCCACGATCTTGATAGATTCGCGTTTCGCCGGAATATCCAAATCCTGGACAACCTTGAAAATATTGTCCCGAATCTGATCTTCCGTGTAGCGATTCACTACCGCAAAACGCGCCTGCTCCTGCATTTTGTCGGAAAGCTCGTACTCCGATACATAGATTGGCACGACTTTAACCGCGGAATAGATCACAAAAACCGCAATCGCCAGGTAAATGATGGCCTTGAGCTTGCCCTCCCCTTGTTCGGAATGGCGGTGCGCTGATGCGCGGCCTTCTCGGATGGCCACAGGCTGCACTGGATTCATCTCCCGGTCCGTTCGCGCCGCAGTGTCACTACGGACGGGAACGGCGATGTGTGATTTGTGACTTCCTTAAAGCTAGCACCCGCCCGGACGCGTGTCGAGAATTTGGCGCGGAACATGTTCCTGGAGAGAAACGAGCCTAGTAGGCGCGTGCGAAGATGGCGCGCGCGTTGGCAGGCTGACCGCAGTAAACGCAATTACCGCTTCCGCCCTCCTGCTCTAGCGGAATGCAGCGCATGGTGGCGCGGGTTTCTTCCTTGATTTTGGCTTCGCAATCGGCGCTTCCGCACCAGAACGAGTAGCCAAAACCATTCTCTACCGCCTTTTTCAGCTCATCGTAGGTTTTTGCTTCGTGCGTGTTGCTCTTGCGGAAAGCCAAAGCCTTGTCGTGAAGCGATTGCTGGATTTCCGCCAGCAACCGCTCAATGCTAGCAAGCAGGTCGGCAAGCGCGGCGCTGACCTTCCCTTCCCTGCCTGGGCGGTCGCGGCGTGCTAGGACCGCTGCTTGTTTTGCGACGTCCTTGGGACCGAGTTCCACGCGCAGAGGGACTCCGCGCATCTCCCAATCGTTGAATTTCCAGCCGGGACTATTGCCCTCACGTTCATCGAGAATGACCCGGATGTTCGCTTTGACCAATTCGGCCCGCAGTTTGCGCGCAGTGTCGAGGACGGACGCTTTTTCTTCGTCCGTCTTGAAGATCGGGACGATGACGACCTGATAGGGCGCAAGCTTCGGTGGCAAGATCAACCCCTGATCGTCCCCGTGGACCATGATAATAGCGCCGATCATTCGTGTGGAGAGCCCCCACGATGTGGTCCAACAATGTTGCAGCTGGCCGTTCTGGTCGAGGTATCTGACTTCGAACGCCTGAGCGAAATTCTGCCCGAGAAAGTGCGATGTGCCGGATTGCAGCGCTTTGCCGTCCCCCATCATCGCTTCAATCGAATAAGTGACGTCCGCTCCGGCAAATTTCTCGGCATCGGACTTTTTTCCGGGAATCACCGGAATCGCCGCATCGTTGACGGCGAAGTCCGTATAAATATCCAGCATCTGGCGCGTTTCCCCTTCGGCCTCTTCGCGAGTGGCGTGGGCGGTGTGACCTTCCTGCCAATAGAATTCGAGCGTTCTCAGAAAAAGTTTAGTGCGCAATTCCCATCGCACCACGCTGTTCCACTGGTTCATCAGCACCGGCAGGTCGCGATACGACTGGATCCACTTGGACCACATGTGGCCGATAATCGTTTCCGAAGTAGGCCGGATGACCAGAGGCTCGGCGAGCTCCTCGCCGCCGCCAATGGTGACAACCGCAAGCTCAGGCGAAAAACCCTCAACGTGATGCTTTTCCTTGTCGATGAAGCTGCGTGGGATCAGCATCGGGAACGCCACGTTCTGATGACCGGTGGCCTTGAACCGGCGGTCAAGCGCCTGCTGGACGTTTTCCCAAAGGGCCCATCCGTAGGGACGCACAATCATGCAGCCGCGCACCGGCGCGTAATCGGCGAGTTGCGCCTTGACGACCAGTTGGTTGTACCACTCGGAAAAATCTTCTGCGCGGGTGGGAAGTTTTTCTTCGGCCATGCGGCGGTTTGTCCGTTCCTCTCAAAAGCTATAACTCAAGCTGAGTAAACTCAAAAGCGTATCGGACGCGTGCAAGTGTGTCAACGCGTGCATTTAGGGTGTACCTGATTATCAAAAGGAGGTTTCTTCTGAGTCTTGCAGGCCTTCCCGCCCAGCATTACAATGCCACTCGTTCTGCAGGAACTCTTTCTCGTCCGTATCCGGCGGCGAACTCTCTGAGGAGAAACCACGCTATGAAACGCATCGCTCTGATTTCCCTGCTGATTCTCTGTTTCACACAAGTTGCTTCGGCGCAGGAGTGGGCCAAGGCCACATTGGAAAAATCTCCAAGGCACCGCGAGTGGGCCACCGTCAAGCATGATGGCCGCTCGGTCGAAACCTTCGTCGTCTACCCCGAGTCGAAGAGCAAGACTCCCGTTGTGGTGATCATTCACGAAATTTTCGGAATGACGGATTGGGTGCAGGATCTGGCGGACCAAGTGGCCGCCGCGGGCTACATCGCCGTTGCGCCCGACCTCCTCTCCGGCATGGGCCCCAGCGGCGGCCGCAGCAGCGATTTTGCTGAGGGCAAATCGATGGAAGCAGTAAGCCACCTGAATCCAGACCAGGTGACGGCGGACTTGAATGCCGCGGCGGAGTATGCCCTGAAGATCCCCGCCTCGAACGGCAAGCTCTTCGTCGGCGGCTTTTGCTGGGGCGGCGGACAAACCTTTCGCTTCGCCACCAATCGCGCCGACCTGGCGGGTGCTTTTGTTTTCTATGGCCCGCCGCCGGACAGGGATGCGATGGTACGCATCAAAGCTCCCGTCTACGGCTTTTATGCGGGGAACGACGCGCGCATCGGCGCCATGATTCCCGATGCCGTCGCGCAGATGAAGGCCGCTGGCAAGGCCTACGACATCGTGACTTACGAAGGCGCAGGCCACGGCTTCATGCGCTCGGGTGAAGCCCCCGATGCGAAAGAGGCAGACAAGAAAGCGCGTACCGAGGCCTGGGCGCGCTGGAAAAGTTTGCTCGCGAAATAGGCGCACATGACGTCAGCATCGAATGATGCGTTGACGCGAGTCAGGGAAAACGTACAGGATCTGGCTTCTAGAAGTAGCCGTGCGCGCTCACCCTTGCTTCTGTTCGAGTTCCGCCCAACGCGCGTACAGCGCGTCCACCAATTTTTGCGCTTCATCCAACTCGCTTAGCGCATTCTGCAGGCGCATTCGGTCGCTGGTGATTGCCGTATCTTCTAGCGTGACGCGCTTGGCTTGAAGCAGTTGCTCCGCTTCGTGGATACGCTCTTCCATCGTTGAGAATTCGCGGGCTTCCCTATAGGAAAGCTTCTTTTTTGATCCTGTCCGCGCTGGTTCGTCTGCACCAGTTCGAGGACGGCGGTTTCCGTCCGCTGATTTGGAGGCGACCGCCGCCGATTGTGCCCGCTGCCACGTTTCCCATTGTGAGTAGTCCGCAAAACGCACCGCCGCTCCAAGACCATCTAGCCCCACTACCACGGTTGAAACGCGATCCAGCATGAAGCGGTCGTGGGTGACCAGCACCAGCGCCCCTGGGTATTCGAGCAAACTCTCTTCCAGGATTTCCAGTGTGGGAATATCGAGATCGTTGGTCGGTTCGTCCAACAGCAGAACGTCCGCCGGTTGCAACATGAGCTGAGCAATCAAGACGCGGGCGCGCTCGCCTCCGGAAAGCCGACCGACCCGCTGGTTTAGATTTTCATTCGAAAACAGAAACCGTTCCGCCCACGAAGCGACGTGAATAACTCGATCCAGATAAATCACCGCATCGCTGTCCGGCGCAAGCGCCCGGCGTAATGTGATGTCCGGATCAAGCTCACGGTTCTGATCGAAGTGCACGACTCGCAAACCGTCTGCCCGGCGCACCTTGCCGGCTTCCGGTTTGACATCTCCGCGCATCAGGCGGAGGAGCGTTGTCTTGCCGCCGCCGTTGGGACCGACCAGACCCACCCGCGTCCCCGACGTGACACTGAAATCAATGTTTTTGAACAGCGTGCGGCCGCCAACGCCATAGGAAACATCATCAAGAGTGATGAGTTGCTTCGTTTTGCGATTTGTCGCGTTGAAATCGATGTCGGCACTGGCGGTGCGGCTGCGCGCGTTCATCTCCGCGAGTTCGCCGATCATCTCGTGAGCTTTGTGGATTCGCGCCTTGGCCTTCGTGGTTCGCGCCTTCGGTCCGCGGCGCAGCCATTCCAGCTCCGTATGGACGCGATTCTCCAACGACTCCTGCCGCTTTTTCTGCGCATGCAGATATTCTTCCTTGGCTTCAAGGAACGTGCTGTAGTTTCCGCTGACGCGTAGTGCGCCATCCTCATACGCCCGGTTGAGCTCTACCATTTCATTGGCGACATTTTCCAGGAAGTAGCGATCGTGGCTGACCACCACGCACGCGAACGGCGCGTTCCGGAGAACGGATTCGAGCCATTGAATCCCTGCGAGATCGAGATGGTTCGTAGGCTCGTCCAACAGAAGTATGTCCGGCGCCTGCACCAAGGCCTCGCCGATGGCAAGACGCTTGCGCCATCCGCCCGAAAGCGTTGCGGCATGCGCATCGAGATCCACGAAACCAGCGCGGCCTAGCGTTTCGGCAAAACGCGAGGCGCGTTCTGCGTCAGGAACGGCCGCTCGATCGAGAGCAGTCTCGATCAGTGAACGAATCGTTACGCCCGCAGCAAACTTAGAAATCTGTCCCACCGTACTGAGCCGCGTCCCCTTGCGAATCGCCACATCTCCGCTGTCTGGCTTGACGCGGCCGATCAGCATCTCCAGCAACGTCGATTTGCCCGAGCCATTCGGGCCGATGACTCCGATGCGATCCCCTTCGGAAACGGTGAACGAAATGTTCTGGAAGAGCGGCGCAGCGCCGTATCTCTTCGACAATCCTTGAGCACTGATGATCGGAGCCAAATTCTTCGGTGTTCTCCTGCACTTAGTTTAACCTTGAGAGTCATGGCGGCGGAAACTCACGAGACTGCGGCATTCCGCCCAAGCGAGATTGATTCTTGATGCACAAATTTGACCTTCTCGTTCTTGGCGCCGGTGCCGCGGGACTTCTTTGCGCGATCGAGGCCGGCAAACACGGAAGGCGCGTCGCCGTGCTGGAGCGTGCCGATCGCATCGGCAAGAAAATCCTGATCTCCGGCGGCGGCCGCTGTAATTTCACCAATCTCCATTGCCAGCCGGAGAATTTCATTTCCGCGAACGAACACTTCGCGAAGTCCGCGCTGGCCCGCTACACGCCAGCGGATTTCATCGCGCTAGTCGAGAAGCATCGCATCCCCTACCATGAGAAAACACTCGGCCAGCTCTTCTGTGACCGCTCTGCCCAAGACATCATCGACTTGCTCGAATCGGAATGCAGATCCGCGGGAGTGGAGATTTTTCTGCAGAGCCGCGTCCTCAAAGTGCAGCGCACTACAGAATTCATAGTCCGCACCGAATCCAGCGAATTTCGCGCACCGGCGCTAGTGGTCGCCACAGGAGGACTTTCGATCCCAAAAATGGGCGCGACGCCGTTCGGCTACGATCTGGCGCGGCAATTCGGTTTGAAAATCCTGGAGACCAGGCCCGCGCTTGTGCCCTTTGTCCTGGCCGGCAAAGATCGCAGCCGCTACTGCGACTTGGCAGGTGTTTCAGCGGAAGTGGTCGCGAAGGCCAATCATCACGCCTTCCGCGAAAAAATGCTGATCACCCATCGCGGTTTGAGCGGCCCGGCGATCCTGCAAATCTCTTCGTACTGGAAGAAGGGCCAGCCCGTCCAAATCGACCTCGCTCCGGATCGCAAAATCGCGACAACAATTCGCGATTCGAAAGTGCGCAATGTCACCGCCGCCCAAAAGGCATTTCAAGGAATTTTGCCGAAACGATTCGTCGAACGCTGGCTTGAAAACAATTCACCCGTAGCATGGAACAATGACGCGCTGACAAATTGGGAAAACCTCGTACACGATTGGGTGATCAAGCCAGCGGACACTGAGGGCTATGAAAAAGCCGAGGTGACGGCAGGAGGCGTCGATACCGCCGAATTGTCCAGCAGGACCATGGAGTGTCTTAAGGTCAAAGGATTATTCTTCATCGGCGAAGTCGTCGACGTCACCGGCCATCTCGGCGGATTCAACTTTCAGTGGGCGTGGGCTTCCGGCGCGGCTGCTGGCCGTGCCTTATGAGGGAACCGAGGCGCGGCGTGCGCCACCAGCGCGTGCTGCGGCTGCCGGGGCTTGCGCTGCTTTTGCTTCTTCATAGGCCACGAATTCTTCGTACGTTCCTTTGAAGTCCTCGATCTTGCCGCCATGAAAATGCCAGATGCGCGTCGCCACCTCGTCAATGACGTCGTGGTCGTGCGTCACCAACAACACCGTGCCGTCGTACCGCTGCAACGCGATGTTCAGCGCATTGATGGATTCCAGGTCCAAGTGGTTGGTCGGCTCATCGAGCACCAGAAAATTCGGCTTCTGCAGCATCAGCCGGCAAAAAATCAGCCGCGCAGACTCGCCGCCGGAAAGCGCTCGCGTCGGCTTCAGCGCATCTTCGCCGCTAAAAAGCATCTGCCCCATCAACCCGCGCAACTCCTGTTGCGAGGCAGCAGGATCGAATTGCCACAGCCAATCGATCGCCGTCATGCCTTTGGTGATGGATTCGCCGTGGTCCTGTGCAAAGTAGCCCACCGCCACTTCATGCCCCCATCTTACTTCGCCGCCATCGATGGGAAACTGCAGGTCCTTGTCCTCGATAAATCCCGGCGCGTTGCGAACCAGCGACTTCAGCATCGTGGTCTTGCCGGCGCCGTTGCGGCCCATCAGCGCGATTTTTTCACCGCGCACCACGCTCGCCGAGAATCGCGGTATCACCTTCAAGTCGTCGTAAGATTTCTCGACGCTCCGAATTTCCAGTGGGTGCTTCCCCGAATTCCGCTTCATATCAAATTTAATGTAAGGCCGCTGGATGTTGCTTCTGGCCAGCTCCGTCGTCTGCAGGCGTTCGACTTCCTTCTTCCGCGAAGTCGCCTGCGCGGAACGCGTGCCCGCGGAAAACCGCGCAATAAATTCCTGCAATTGCGCGATTTTTTTCTCGCGATTGGCGTTGTCCGCTTCGATGCGCCCGCGAATCTGCGTCTTGGCCACCACCATGTCGTCGTACCCGCCGACGTACATAATGATCGTCTCGTAGTCGATGTCCGCAGTGTACGTGCAGACGCTGTTCAAAAAGTGCCTGTCGTGCGAAATGACAATCAGCACGCCTTCGTATTCGCAAAGATACCGCTGCAGCCAGTGTACGGAATCCAAGTCCAGGTTGTTCGTCGGCTCGTCCAGCAGCAGCGCCGTGGGACTTCCAAACAGCGCCTGCGCCAGCAGCACGCGAACCTTCTGCCCGCCCTGCAATTCGCCCATCTTGCGCTCGTGCAGTTCTCCTTCAACGCCCAGGCCGTCCAGCAGCACCGCCGCATCGGCTTCCGCCGTGTACCCGCCCTCTTCCCCGACAATTCCCTCCAGCTCGCCCAGGCGCATCCCGTCCGCGTCTGTCAGCGCGTCGTGCGGCTTGGCGTATAGCGCATCGCGCTCCTCAAGGGCCTTCCACAACCCGGCATTCCCCATAATGACCGTGTCAATCACGCGATATTCGTCAAACGCGAACTGGTCCTGTCGCAGAACCCCCATTTTCTTCGGCCGCGTTACCGAGCCGCTGGTGGAGTCGAGCTCCCCAGTCAAAATCTTCATAAATGTGGACTTACCGGCGCCGTTCGGCCCGGTGATGGCATAGCGGCGCCCGGCCATGAAGGTGCAGGTCACGTTCTCGAACAGGACCCGCGGGCCGAACCGCATAGTGACGTTGTTGACGGCGAGCATAACCTTCCAATTATAGCGTGAAAAAGGCGTTCGCGCGCGCAGTCATCAGAAGCTCAGTTGTCTAGTTTTTCAGAGGATTTTGAGAACCGCGTCTTGCCCTTCAGCAACGCCAATGGAGCTCGATCTGTGCTTTCCAGCCCGACGCCTCACGGCAAACCAAACGCAAACAGCGCCGACCCCGCCGCAACCGCCACATACTGTTTGCCTTCGATCGCAAACGACATCGGCGAAGAAAATACCGACGCGCCGCACTGAAAGTGCCACAGCACTTTCCCTGAAGCCGCTTCGAGCACAATGAAGTTTCCTTCCGCGTCTCCCGTAAACACCAGCCCGCCCGCCGTCGATAGCACGCCTGCCCACGCCGGCGAGGCATGCTTCCATTCCCACTTGAGCTTGCCCGTGGCGGGATCGAGAGCCCGCAGGGCGCCCCAGAACGGCTGCGTCTCATCATTGGGAAAATAGGCCGATCCATAGTACGCGTGCCCTGCTTCATAAGGTTGCGGCGCCGTCGCAAAAATGTCGCACTGCTCCCGGGCCGTCACATAAAACAGCTTCGTCTGTGGATCGTAGGTCGGCGACATCCAATTCGTCGCCCCGAGCGCGCCAGGGCACACGCGGTTCCCTTCCGGCGTAGGCGCGCCGGCTTTGTCCGGCACAGGCCGGCCCGTCGCGTCCTTCGAAGTGCTCCAGGAGACTTTCGCGTAGCTCGTGGCGGAAATTAATTTTCCATTTGTGCGGTCCACAACGTAAAAGAATCCGTTGCGGTTCGCCTGCGCGATCCATTTGCGGTCCCCGTCATCGATCATCACCGGAACCTGCGTCGCATCGTAATCGTGTTCGTCGTGCTGGGTGAATTGGAAATGCCATTTCAGTTTGCCCGTGTCCGGATCGAGAGCCAGCAGAGAGTTGCTATACAGATTGTCGCCCGCGCGGCCCTCACCGCGGTTCGACGGCGAAGGATTTCCGGTCGTCCAAAACGTCGTGTTTGTCGCGGGGTCGTAAGTCCCCGTGATCCACGCAGGCGACCCGCCGATTCTCCATGAATCTCCTTCCCAGCTTTCGTGCCCAGGCTCTCCTGGACCGGGAATCGTGTAGAACCTCCATTTGCGCGCGCCCGTTGCCGCGTCATAGGCATCGATAAACCCGCGGATGCCGTATTCGCCGCCAGATATGCCCACTAGCACGAGACTCTTGATCACCAGCGGAGCCAGCGTGAAGCTGTAGCCTTTGGCATGCTCCGCCGCAGTTGCGTCCCAAACAACGTTGCCGGTCTTACTGTCCAGCGCAATGACGTGTGCGTCCAGCGTCGCCACAAAAACCTTGTCGCCGAGTATCGCAAGCCCGCGGTTGACTCGCCCACAGCACGGGCGAATGTCTGCCGGCAGTGTCTGCTGGTACTGCCAGATAGGCCGTCCGGAACGCGCATCCAGTGCGTAGACGCGGTCGTCCTGCCCTGTACCATACAGAACTCCGTCCACCACCAGCGGCGTCGCTTCGAATTTGCCGCCTGCCATCGTTTGATAAGCCCACTTGGGCACGAGCGTCGCCGCGTTCGCAACTTTGATCTGATCCAGCGCGCTGAAGCGATGCCCCGCATAATCTCCGGAATACATCAGCCAGTTCTGCGGCTCCTTGGAAGAATTAAGCAGCCGCTCGGCAGTCACTTGCCCTGAAGCTGGCGGCGCTGAAAGACTCAGCGTTGCGGCTGCAAATGCTAGAACGCACAGCACTTTCGCGGTGCCGACAACTGTCATTCCGAGCGCAGCGAGGAATCCGCTTTTGCATTTAGCAATCATCCACGCGATTCTCATTGCCCGCCTCCCTTCTCGTTCGCCGCCAACAAAAACGCGATGAGGTCTTTGAGATCCTTCTCCGGAAGCGCTTTCGCGTCATAAGCCGGCATCAACGACTCGCGCGTCTTCACGTACGATCGCAGCTTGCTCTTCTCGAACGCGTGCAACTGTTCCCGCGTGTCCAGCATTTGCACGGTAAAGCTGTCTTCGTTGAGCACTACGCCCTGCAGCTTCGTCCCATCGGAAGTCACCACCGCCACAGTTTCGTATTCCTGCGAAAAATCCTTTAGCGGCTCGGAGATTCCTTCCGCCAGCCGTTTGCTCGGACTGCGCAACGACTCGGTGAGGTATTCAACGGACCGGGACGCCCCTGTGGAACTGAGGTCCGGCCCCAGGCGTCCGCCTTTGCCATTCACCATGTGGCAGATCCCGCAACCCGACGCGCCATAGAAAAGTTCCTTTCCATGAGCAGCGTCTCCTGTTTCGGCCGCGGAGGCTTTCTTTTCCACGCTGCGGATATACGTAATCACCTGCCAGATTTCTTCGTCCGACATGCCTACGCCGATGCCTCCGTTCGTTGCCGCTGGCATAGCCGTTCCCGGGATCCCGTCGTGGATGTTGTGAAAAAGTTCGGCGTCCGTATTGCCGTGATGTTTCTGCGCCCGCGTGAGGTCCGGGCCGCGTCCTCCGCCCCGCGCGCCCAGCCCGTGGCAGAACGCGCAGTTGGAGCGAAATTGGTATTCGCCGAGCTTCGCTACCTTCGCATCTCCCGCGTACGGATTTTTTTCTTGCGCTTGCAGCCTCAATCCTACGGCACAGAAAAGCGCCAGGACAATAATTCCGGCAGCTATCGCCCGCGTCTTCTGCCGGTCACACCGGAGTTTCAAGAGCGAATCGCGTCTGGATTCAAACATGTTTTCCGTGACGCTCCTTGCGTTTCAAATTTCGCATCTCACGGCAGTTTCATATCGTGAACCGCCGGAACCATGGATTCCCGCAACTATACCACCCGCCGCTACCAACTAACCCCGATGCCGGTGCATCGGCGGGCCTCATCATATACAATCCCCGCAGAGAAACGGATGACCGAGCTCCCGAAAAAACCGCGCATCGCCATTGGCTCCGACCACGCCGGATTCCTCGTAAAGGAAATCATTCGAAAATACCTTGAAGCCGCAGGATATGCCGTCAACGATCAGGGAACATCGTCCGAGGAATCCGTGGACTATCCAGATTACGGCAGAGCCGTTGGCGAACGTGTTGCTTCAAAACAAGCCGACTTCGGCATCGCGGTCTGCGGCTCAGGCATCGGCATTTCCATCGCCGCCAACAAGGTGCCCGGCATTCGCGCCGCCCTTGCCCATGACGTCACAACCGCGCGGCTCGCCCGCGAACACAACGACGCCAACGTCCTGGCCCTCGGCGGCCGCATCGTCACCGCCGAAGTCGCCGTCGAAATGGTGCAAACTTTCTTCACCACCGCCTACCTCGGTGGCCGCCATCAGCGCCGCCTAGACAAGATCACCCAAATAGAACGCGATTCGCATTTGTAGGAGCCTACGTAATGGTCGCGCTTCAGCGCGACCAAAGATCATCGGCAGGAGGACGCTTAGAACAAACAGCAGAATTCCCATTCCGGAACTCGTTTGGTCACACATCACCTCATTGGCTTTCCTTGGCCCCATCCGATAAAATCGCCTCGCTGCCCATACCTTGCCGGCAAATGGGCCGGGCAATCGAGGAATCACAATGAGTAAGACTACAGACGCCAACGACCGCATGAATCGCCCTCTCGATTCCGTCGATCCACAAATCGCCGACCTCCTCCGCGACGAAGCCAGTCGCCAGGCCACCGGGCTTGAGCTCATCCCCTCGGAGAATCTCGTGTCCGAAGCAGTCCTCGAAGCCATGGGCTCCATCTTCACCAACAAATACGCCGAGGGCTATCCGGGCAAGCGCTACTACGGCGGTTGCGAATACGCCGACAAGGTTGAGCAACTGGCCGTCGATCGCGCCAAGGAACTCTTCGGCGCCGAACACGCCAACGTGCAGGCGCATTCCGGCACATCCGCCAACGTAGCCGTTTACATGTCCACTCTCCAAAAAGACGACGTAGTCCTGGGAATGAATCTTTCCCACGGCGGCCACCTGACGCACGGGCATCCGCTGAATTTTTCCGGTCGCATGTACAAGTTCGTAGCTTATGGGGTGAAAAAGGAAGACGAACGCATCGACTACGACGAGATCGAGAAGCTCGCCGCCGAGCACAAGCCAAAAATGATCGTCGCTGGCGCGAGTGCCTATTCGCGTGTCATCGATTTCGAGCGCATCGGCAAAGCCGCAAAATCTGTTGGCGCGCTCTTTTTTGTGGACATGGCGCACATCGCGGGACTCGTTGCCGCGGGCGTCCATCCCAGCCCCGTTCCACATGCGGATATTGTCTCAACCACCACGCATAAAACGCTGCGCGGGCCGCGCGGCGGCATGGTCCTATGCAAGACGGCTTTTGCCAAAGAGCTGGACAAACTGACGTTCCCCGGCACGCAGGGCGGCCCGCTGGTGCACACCATCGCCGCCAAAGCAGTGTGCCTCAAAGAGGCCATGGAGCCGTCCTTCAATGAATACCAGAAGCAAGTCGTGGCCAACACCAAGGCCATGGCTGCAGCGGTTGCCAAGCGCGGCTTCCGCATCGTCACCGGGGGCACGGATAATCACCTGTTCCTGATCGAAGTCCACTCCCGCGGCATCACCGGAACGGATGCCGAAAAAGCTCTCGACCGCGCTGGCATCACCGTAAACAAAAATTCCATCCCCTTCGATCCTCTACCCCCGATGAAAGGCGGCGGAATCCGTCTGGGCAGCCCTTCCGTCACTACCCGCGGCATGCGCCAGCCGGAGATGGAGCAAATCGGCAATTGGATCGCCGAGATTCTTTCCAACATTGGCGACGCCGAAGTCGAACAGCGTGTCCGCAAACAAGTCGCCGAACTTGCCGCGAAATTCCCCATTTATGAATCTCGTCTCCGCGGCGGCCCGGCGCGCATCGAGCACGCCCACGTTTAGCCCGGCGAGAACTCCGGCACATTCAGCATGAACATCTTCAAAGCCACGGCCGATTTCGAGCGATGGCTCGCGAACCGGCTCCCCATCATTCGCCAGGACGTCGCCTTGAAGCATACCCACATGGCTGAAGCCCCCCTCCCTTTCTTTCGCGCCACCTTCTATCGCTGGATTCAACTTTGGCCGGAGGTCTGCCCCGACCTCGCGAAGGCGCCCGCCGTTCTCGCGATCGGTGACCTGCACATCGAAAACTTCGGGACTTGGCGCGATGAGGAAGGCCGTCTGATTTGGGGCGTGAATGACCTCGATGAAGCCTGGCCCGCCTCCTATGCCTTGGATCTCGTAAGGCTCACTACCAGCGCCTATCTGGCAATTTCGGTAGAGCATCTGGGCCTGACGCGCCGCCAAGCCGCTGAGGCCATCGAAGAAGGCTACCGCGATGCCTTGGACGCAGGCGGCAAAGCCTTTGTCCTGGCGGAACATCATCAGTGGCTGCGGTTGCTGGCCCTGGGCAAGCTGCGAGACCCGTTGCGCTTCTGGGAGAAAATGCAGCAATGCCGGCCCCTGACCGCGAAGGCGCCGCAGGAAGCCATAAGATTGATCGAAGCTTCCTTCCCGCAGCCACGAAGTCCCTACCAATTGAGGCGCCGCATCGCCGGGCTAGGCAGTCTGGGCCATCCCCGCATTTTGGCTTTGTCCTCGTGGCAGGGCGCGTTTATCGCCCGCGAAGCTAAGGGCATCCGCACCTCTGCCTGGGCCTGGTGCCGTGGAATTTCATCACAAGAAGTTTACGGCGCGAAATTGGTTGAGCGCTCGATCCGTGTCAAGGATCCCTTCGTGCGTTTTCATGGTCAATGGCTGGTTCGGCGGCTGGCGCCGGATTGTTCGCGCATCGAACTCGCTTCTTTGCCCAAAGGAAGGGATGAAGCGCGGCTTCTTTACGAGATGGGATGGGAAGCCGCGAACATACATTTCGGAAGCCCCAACGCGATTGCCAAAGTGAAAAAGGACCTGGCCTCGCGCAAGGGCCGCTGGCTGCACAAAGCCGCAAAATCGATGCAAAAAGCCACTCTCAAGGATTGGCAACACTGGCGCGACGATTGGAAGCGCTCCGCGCCGCGTTAGCCGCTCGCGGGGCACCTGTACTCGTTCTTGGCCCTCCAACTCCAGTGCCGCTGAACCAAGACTGTCCTCCGGGTCAGTAGATTCTGAACAAAACTGCGAGTAGCTTCAACAAGCACTGGGATGGAAAGCTTACTCGCGACCGTGTTACTCGCTGTTCTGCTCACCGCCTGGCTGAGCCGGACAATTCTTCTAGATGCTCCAAAAATGAAGTTGGCGCGATCCTCGAACGCGCCGCGCGAGTTCTTCCCAACCTCCCGGAATTCCAATTCTCCTGCAACCCCGAAGTGGCCGGGGTGGACGAGGTGAACCGATGATGGATACGGAAGCCTTCCGCGAATTTAAGACTGGACTGACTCTGTTGCGGGACAATTATGCGATGAAAGCGTTGCCGCACATGCGTCGTGCGGTAGACCTGGACAAAAACAATCCCTACTACATGTCGTACCTTGGCGTGGTGCTGGCGCGCTCAGAACGCAAGTGGGGCGAAGCGGAACGGCTGTGCGACTCCGCCGTTCGAATGAAGCGGAATCAAGCGCAACTGTACTTGAATCTCGCCGAAGTCTACGCCGCCGCTGGACGCCGCGACGACGCCGTTGACGCTCTGCAGACGGGGCTGAAATATGCGCGCCGCGATATCCGGCTGACCATTGCCATGAACAAACTTACGCCTCGCCGGTCTCCTGTGCTCAGCTTCCTTGGCCGCAGGAACCCGCTCAACCGGCAGCTAGGAATCCTAAGACACCGGGCGATGCGCCTATTCGGGCAGGCGGCGTCTTAAACAGTTCTCTCCACCCCCAAACACAAGAACGGGCGCCCCAATCTTCTGGGGCGCCCGTTCTTGCTTTTACCTGATGGTTTGAATGGCCTGGGAGTTTGCGTTAACTAGCGCGAATGGCCGGGGCCAAAGTGGTACGTGTGCTGGATTCCCATTTCCATGAGGATCTTGATCCCGATGCCGAACATGCCGGTCGGGAGAGCGTCCCTTCGAACGACTTCGGCGAGGTACTCGCGCGCCATGGAAGCGGGATCTTTCGAATAGGGCATGGTTACGAAGAGCCGCATGCCGACTTCATAACCGGATTCACTGGACTGGAAAAAGACGCCGGAGCGGGAAACGCTGACGGAGCCGCGCATATCTTCAAAGTGGTCCTTGTTCGGGTCGGAAGGGCGGATGCGCATGAGCTGCGTAATCTTACAGCGGCGGCTGCCGCGGCGCTCCGTGTTGGAAATCGGCTTTGTGGAACTTCCTGTTGGGAGTTTTTTCGTCATCAACTCGTGCTGGGTCGCCATGGTAAACGATCTTTCCGGAAACTGCTGAAACATTACCCGAAAAGAGTGTAATCCGACGGCCACAGCCAAACCTATAGTGGGAACGTACCTGGAAGGAAGTAGGACGCTCCCAGAAAATCGTAGTACGGAAGTACTGCAAAAGGAAAGGGAAGGACCTGTGGAAAAGCTAGAGGGCGATAACGGAACCTTCAGGCGTGCAGATTCCAATAGAAAACGAACGGCACATAGAAGGCCAGGGCAGCTGCACTAGCGACGGACAGAATTGTTCTGTTGCGCCAGGCAAGGTAAATGGCAGCGAGAGCCAACAATGGCGTCGCGGTCCCAATCCATAGAATTCCTTTGAGCGGCAAAGGCAGGCCGAAAATCAAGTTCTCAGGCCCTCTAATCAAGACACCCCCGAGCCAGCCGAGTGAATGTAGAAGCGCCAACGCGCTAAGCCAGCGCAGGGCCCCAGGAGTTCGGCAGGACGCTACCCCAAAAAAGGTTGCAAAGATGAAATAGAACGCGATATTGGCGTAGCCAGACTGATGCCAGGCGACCTTCTCTTCTGTGTCGCCAAGAAACAAGATGCGTCCATCGCTGTTTTCTTTGAACGAAACCGTTTCTGATCCATCTTCCTTTTCGAACTGAAGCGGACCAATCCGAATCCAACGAGCGCCGCGAAAGCGGAGCGCTCCATCACTGTCAGCCGTGACACGGGTTAAGTCGAGGATGATAAAAGTTTTGGAAAGCTCGTGATGGGGATATCGCACGGTCCGATAAAGGCCTGTGAACCGAGAAGTGCTTTCACGATCTCCGGGCTTTGGCTGAAGCAGGTGCGCATCGCGTGGAATCTGCGCGCTAGTTGTCGCAAACTGTGCGTCCAAAAAGCGCGTATAGAGTCCCCACGCCAACCCACCGCCGTTCCCGCTCACGAGAACCGCCACGCCGAGATCATGTTCAGGGACAGCGGTAATAACGGAATGGAAGCTGCCCAGGTCACCGCTGGTGCCGATCAGTTGCTGACCGTGGTCTTTGCCAGTCCAGTATCCGAGTCGATGGACCAATCCTGAATTCGCAGTTTGCGGGGTCGTCATCACGTTGAAAGACTGGTTAGAAATCACACCTGCGTCCTCGTTTAGTGTCGCAATTAGGAATGCGGCTGCGTCGGCTCCCGTCGTTGCCAGACCTCCAGCAGGTACCGCATGCTGGTACCACCATTTTCCGGGAGCAACGAGTGAGACCAAGCCATGCGGAAGTGGTTGTGCAAATGTACTTCGATTCATCTTCAGGGGTCGAAGCACCTTCGCAGACATGTAGTCCTCGAAGCGTTCCCCAGTCACATCCTCCAAAACTGCGCCGATCAAGCCATAGCCGTAGTTCGAATAGAATTCGACATCGCTTGGAGCGTAGACGCGCGCGGGCAGGACTTGTTGCATGAGCAACCGCATGGGAGGTTGCTCACCATCTCGAAAACCATCGCCAATGAAGCGGTCGTCCAGGCCTGATCGGTGCTCAAGCAATTGCCGGAGGGTAATAGGCTGCTGAAAGGTCGCGGGTATCTTGAAAGTTTTGAGGTAACGATTCACATCGGCATCGAGGTCGACTCTTCCCTCCTCGACGAGGCGCATGACCGCGATGGCAGTGAGCGCCTTTGAAACAGAAGCTGCTCTCCAAATCGACCGGTCGAAATAGACGGGACCATAAGTCTTTGAGAAGGTCACCCCCTCTCTATTCGTGAAGACCACTGCCGCAGCATTCGCTCTCTAGCTGGCGACCAATGGAGCGAAGTAGTCATCTGCAAGTTTGCCGAAATCGACGGATGGAGTGGGTTTACTTTGCCCTGTTGTCCGGCCTACGTTGACAACGATTGATAACACGAAGATAGCGAGGTAAGGGACAATACTTCGCACAATCCCCTGGCGAGCCATGTTCGCTTAGACACCTCGAGGTGCCACGTTGTTCCCGCTTACCGGCCGCAAACAACAAGAACGGGCCTGTTCCAAATTGAGGCAGAGGGTGAAGATTGGTACCAATTCGAGACTGCGAGAGGCGGAATGAAAGCGCGCCTGAGGATTTAAATGGTTCTCTTGCGGGGAATTGGAGCGAAGGGAGGGAATGGTTACAAAGAAAGGCACGGCTGTAAAATTGCATCATTGAGGTGAACGCGTGGGGCTCCGCCAAATCGCTGATCATGACGGCTGGCATAGGCATGAGAGCGCGTACTCATGGAGGATGTCCCACGATGAATGCAGGAACGCAACAGATTTTGCAGGAAGCAGAGCCAGCTCCAGAGAGAAACGTTTCGAATGACGATCTCCGGACCAATAAAGCGGCGAGAGAAATTGCCGCGCGGGTGAACGGCAGCGCGGTTGTGGACCGGAAGCCGCGCGTCTTTGTGGCCGCGGACAAGCGCCTGCTGCGAGAGGCGATTTCCCGAATGCTGGTCAAGAGCGGTGAGATCGAAATCGCGGGACCGGACTTTGTAGAACCATTTCGGGCGGAAGACTCCTGAGGGTCCTGTCCTCGCGCGGAAATACAAATGACGATCTGGCCGCGGTTCGCATGGCGCGGACGACGGCTCTCAGAGTGCAAATCCTCCTGATTGGCTACGGGAGAAGAGTCCGAGTTTCTGCAGTGCCTGCGGGCGGGAGTGAGCGGGAATTTGCCGCGAGACGCTTCGGCAAAAGACGTGTTGGAAGGAGTGCGGGCACTGCAAGCTGGCGAAGCAGTCTGCCCGGGCGCACTCTACGCAATCTTGTTCCGGTATTTGGAGAGACAAGCAACTTCCTTTCCTTCCGCGACCGTACGCCGGAGGATGGGATGACGCGGCGAGAACAGCAATTGATGCCACTGATTGCCGAAGGGCTCACGAACAAGGAAATTGCGAACCACTTCTGCCTCTCGGAACAGACAGTGAAAAACCATCTCTACCGGATGCGGCACAAAATCGGCGCGACGGATCGCCTGGGCATCGTGCAGGTTTGCCATACGCAAGGATTCATGCCGGAGTTTTCAGTTCGCAGTTTCTAGTTTTCCGCCCTGAAATTGCTGTTCGGCACACCTGACATTTTCATCCTTCGCGGCCGTTCTGAAAGAAGAAGAGCTACTCGTATCGCAAGGCGACAATTGGATCGACCTTCATGGCCCGCCGCGCCGGGACGTAACAGGCAAGAAGTGACGTTGCGGCAAGCATCGTTGTGACGACCCCAAAAGTCGCCGGGTCCGCTGGACGGACGCCAAAGAGTAAGTCCGCCATTAGCCGGGTCAAGGCCAACGCGGCCGCAGCTCCCACCGAAATTCCGAGAAGTGCCAGCCGCACGCCGTTGCCGACGACAAGCCGCAACACCTTGCCCCGCTCGGCACCCAGCGCCACACGCAAGCCAATTTCTCGCGTCCGCTGAGCAACGGAGTAGGAAAGCACGCTGTAGATCCCCAATGCCGAAAGAACAAGGGCAAGGACAGCGAACGACAACAAGAGTGCCATCACCATGCGCTGCTGTGCCATCGGCTCGCGTGCAATCAATTCCATCGTCGCGATGTCTGTTATCGGCACGTCCTTGTCAAGACGATGGATCTCTTGCACCACGGCGTGAGCCACGCTCTCCGGTTTCACCCCAGCAGACGTGCGCACGACCAGATGTTTCGGGCCCCCGAGGAGCCAGGGGTACTGTTGGTAAGGAACATAAATCTCGGGGTTAAAACCTTCATCGGGTCCCTGGCTGAGCACATTCCCGGCAACTCCCACAACGGAAAGCCACGGGCCTTGGCCTCCCACTCTCAACTGTTTCCCTAGCGGATCTTGACCAAGCCAATGGAGCCGAGCTAGTTCCTCATTGACAATAACGACTCTGTCGCCATTCTGCGTATCGTGCTCGTTGAAGCTGCGCCCTCTACGCAACGGAATTTGCATGGTGCGGAAATAGCCAGGGCCAACGATGACGTAATTGGCCGATGGCACCTGTCCTGCCGGAGGATTGGGGTCATCCGCGGTGTTGAAGAATTGTCCCGCCCAACCGATGATGGGCAAGCGGAGAGAAACGCTCGCCGCTTCGACGCCCGGCAATGATTCAACCGCCGCGAGTGCTCGTTCCCAGAACTGCGCCCACGCTTGCGGCTCCTTGTAGCGCTGACCGGAGAGCGGCGCACGCATCGTCAACACATTGGCAGGTTTGAAGCCGAGGTTCACGCGGCTAAGCTGCGCGAGAGTTCGCACCATGAGCCCCGCCCCGATTAAGAGCACCATGGCCAGTGCAATCTCAGAAACAACTAGGGCGCTGCGAAAACGGCGGTTGCGCGGACTCTGCAGGGAACTGCGGCCCGTCTCCTTGAGAGTCTCGGTCACGTACGGTCGCGAGCTCTGAAGCGCGGGCGCCAGACCGAAGAGGAAAGTGGTCATCGCCACGATCACAAAACTAAAAGCAAAGACTCGCGAATCCGCCGCGCCGCTGGCCAAGCCAGGTGCGGTTTTCATCAAGAAGGGCGGAGCCAACGCCGCCAATGTTTTAGCCCCCCAAGAGGCCAGCAGGACTCCTAAAACTCCGCCGGCCATGGATACCAAGAAACTCTCGGTCAAGAGCTGGCGGACAATGCGGCCCTGGCTGGCTCCCAGGGCGTTCCTCACCGCAAACTCGCTGGCTCGGCTCGCGCAGCGCGCAAGGAGAAGGTTGGCGATGTTGGCGCAGGCAATCAACAGGACAAACGTTGTGGCTGCCATCAGAACCAGAAGCGCCGGGCGAGTATCTCCGGAACTCATCGTGCGGAGGCTCATTAACTGCGCCCGCCATCCTTTCAGATCGGGATGAATCGGCTCGATACGAACGGAAACCGTGTCCATCTGCGCTTCAGCTTGTTGCAAACTGATGCCAGGCTTCAGCCGGCCAATGCCGAAGTAATCGTTCCAAGCGACCGTAGGCGAAAGGGCAATTCCGGAGAGCCACAGTTGAGCGAAGGACTCGGACAGAGCGTGGTAGGGTGGAGCATACCCGTGAGAAAAGCCGGAGGGCATTACTCCGACGATCGTGTAGCTTGCTCCGTCGATATCAATGAAACGTCCGATGACGTTTTCATCCGCGGCGAACCGCCGCAGCCACAACGCGTAGCTCAGGAGTGCGACGCGCGGCCCTTCCGGCTTGTCCTCATCGGCAGAAAACGTCCGGCCGCGAATCGGGGCTACACCCAGAATCGGAAACAGGTTGCTGGAAATAACCTCGCAGGGGTCCTCCTCGGCTTCTCCCCCTCCGGTCAGCACACAGTGCCTCTGTGTGTAGGCGGCTATGCCTTCAAAGGCTCCGCTCTGATTGCGCCACGCAAGTATCTCCGCCGGTGAAATGGGGTTTCGATCCCACCCGCGCGAAGAGTTTTTCTTTTCGATGAAGACGAGCCGGTCTGAATTCTTAAATGGCAGCGGCTTGAGCAAAACAGCGTACACCGCAGAAAAAATCACCGTGTTGGCGCCGATGGCGAGGGCGAGTGTTAGCACGGTAACGGCGGCAAAGCCCGGGCTCTTGGCCAGCATCCGCAGGCCGAAGCGAATGTCCTGCCAGAGGTGATCCCACCAAAGCCAGCGGCCGGATTCGTAAAAACGCTCCTCGGCGTGCATCACGTTGCCGAAGGCGCGGTGCGCGGCGGCTCGCGCCTCCTCGTCACTCAAGCCTTGTTCCTGCAACCGCTCGACCTCATTCTGCAGATGGGCCTCGATTTCGGCATGGAAATCGCTCGCCGGCCGTTTGCGTCCCAACATGGCTCAGCCCTCCTTCGCCTCCGTTCCCAGAATCCGTCCGATGGCGGTAGAGAGCCGCCTCCAGCGCGTGCTCTCTTTAACAAGCTGTTTTCGCCCAGCTTGGGTCAAGGTATAGAACCGGGCTTTCCGGTTGTTCGCGGAAGTGCCCCAGCGAGCGGCGATCCACCCTTGCGCCTCCAGCCGCTGGAGGGCGGGATAGAGAGCGCCATGTTCGACCAGCAGCGTATCTTCCGACGTTTGCTGAATTGCCCGCGCAATGCCCTGCCCGTGGTGCGGGCCGAATACCAGGGTGCGCAAGATGAGCAGGTCCAGCGTGCCCTGCAACAGCGCCAGACGTTCTTTTTCTTCTCGGGTAGACATGCGACCCAAGCCTACGCGGCTTTCAGGTAAGTTGTCAACCCAAAAGCGTCCAACAGGCTTAGGGAACGACTGTGGATTTTTCTGAATCATCACACGCTTCCCGGAACGCGATGCGCGGGATTGCATCGTATACTTCTGGTCTCACGACAGGAGCGGAGAACATGGCCAAATATGCGATTCAAAGCAAGCGTGGTGCGCCCCCGCAGGGAGCGTACTCTCAGGGATGGCGGGCGGGAGATTTCATCTTCGTGACCGGAACGGGACCGATCGATCCGTCCACGGGAAACCTAGTGGGCGATACCATCGAGCAGCAGACCGCGCAGACCATCGACAACCTCTCCGCTATTCTCGAGGCTGACGGCGCTTCGCTTCGCGAAGTGGTGAAAGTGACCGTCCACCTCAGCGACACGGGTCTTTTCGCCCGCTACAACTCGGTATATGCGGAGAGCTTTTCGCAGCCCTACCCCGTGCGCACCACGGTTGGCAGCGATCTGGGCCACACGCCAGGAATGTTGATCGAAATCGATTGCATCGCCTACAAAGCGGGAGAAGCGAGCAAGAGGAAACCGCGGGCTGCAAAGAAAAAGGTAGCGCGTCAAAGAAAGTAAAGGCACTACGCAACGGAATGCGGGGATTAATTCCGAGCGACTTCGGCCGGGAACGAAAGTGTTGCACGGGCCCTTCAGCGTTTTTTAGCCCTTTGCGTAAAGCGGCTGGTCTTTGGGTTGGAGGAGCGGTGCCTCGCGTCCACGCGCCGAAACTTTTTCGACTGCCTGGACTTCGCCTTCGCGCACCAGCAGCGCGCAATCGAAATTGTTGACCGTGGGGCAAACGTGCCGGGGCAAGAGATAAAGCGCTTCCCCCACCTGCGGCCCCGTGGCGTCTCCCTGCAACGCCAGGGGCAGATGCTCTTCGCTAGGCGCGAGCGGCGTCAGTTCCGAATGCCCAACGACGAGGCACGAAGGAACACCGGCGTCGGCTGACACGGCTTTGTGTCCGGCATCGCAGGTGACAATTCCCACGCGAGGCCGGCTAACCACGCGCGTCAACACCAGTACCGCCGGCCGATAGCCGTACTCGCTTGGAAGCTGGGACAGACTGGTTGCATCACAATAAACCACGGTTCCGGGAGAGACGCGATGGAGGAAGCCTCCTCCGCGAAAGCCTTCGAATGCAAGCGAACACGGCAGCGTTGGAGTTCCCGCGGTGATTACCTCCGCCACACTCGTGCCACTGCGCTCGATTGCGTTTACAACTTTCAGCAAGCGTTCGTAGCCGGCATGCGCCACTGCGATCCTTTCGTGCATTTCCAATCCGCCCAGGTGCCCGTCGTAGTAGTGCAGGCCGCGGAACTCCGGTCCCAGACCAGCAATCGCGCGCGCCAGTTGGACAGCGATGTCGCTGTGAGTCTGCTCGATGCCGGTGCGATCCATGCCGGGATTTATGTCGAGGAAAACGCCCACGCGGCTGCCACGCCATTGCCGCACCTGTTCTTCGTTTTCGGCGAGGGTAGAAATGCGCACGCCCGGGAATTGATCGGCGATTTCGCGCACGCGGCGCACATTTGCGCCCATCGCCGGATAGGCGAAGAGCACATCTCCTGCGCCATTTCGGCAAGCCACGAGCAGTTCCAGCGTGGTGGCACATTTGAAATTGCGGATGCCGCGCTCCGCCAAAATGCGCAGCGTATAGCCCAGCTTGGCGGTCTTGATGTGCACGCGCAGGCGATTTGCGTCGCCGCCCAACAGATCCAGGGTGCGCTCGACGTTGGAGACAAGAATCTCCGGATACAGCACTAGCGCCGGCGTAAGCAGTTCTTCGATGGAAGAAACACGATAGCGCGGATTCCAGGGGAATTCACTCAGCATGGTTTTTTGCGCGGCCATTTGAGGTTCGATGATAGCCCGTAAAAGAGACTCCGGGCCATAAGAACATTGAGTTCACTTTTGCCTCCGTCCTGCCACGAGGCATCGTTGGTTGACCACCCTAGTCCCTGATAGTAGGCTCTGTCAGCCTTCGTGAGCGCCACGAGTCCCAATCCAACTAATCCTTCCGAACGATCGGACCTAGTTCGAGCCTTGGGCCTGTGGTCGGCAACGGCAATCGTGATTAGCGACACGATCGGCACGGGCATTTTTCTGGTCACTAGTGACATGGCCCGCGCCGTCGGGTCGGCTAAGCTGGTTTTTGCGGCGTGGATTATCGGCGGGCTCATAGTGCTCTGCGGCGCTTTCTGTTATGCCGAACTGGGCGCGGCATTCCCGGGAGCCGGTGGCCCGTACGTGTACCTTAACCGCGGTCTCGGCCCGCTTTGGGGATTTCTCTTTGGGTGGATGAGCTCGTTTCTCGATCGCCCCGTGGCGATGGCCACACTGGCCGCCGGATTTCTGCGATTCCTTGGATTCCTGTTCCCGGTTGTGACCACTCCCCTGTTTACTGGCCATATCGGGCGATACAGCTTCACGTTCACCGCGGCTCAGCCACTTGCGGCATTCGTCGTGGTCGCTGTCACCGCCGTCAATCTCCTGAGCGTGCGCTTGGGGGGAGCTATCCAGGTGCTGCTGACGTTCCTGAAGATTGGCACGATAGTGGTGATTGTGGTTGCAGGCGTGCTTTGGGGAAAGCTGCATGCGATCGAAGCCGCGCCTCAAGTCAGCCACCTGGGCCTGGGAACGATCAGCGGCTTGCTGGCTGCTTTGGTTCCGGCCATGTGGGCTTACAACGGGTTCAACGATCTGGGCGACTTGGGTGAAGAAATTGTTCACCCTCAGAAGAACATTCCACGAGCGATTATCCTGGGCCTTCTCACAGTGGCCGGACTGTACCTGCTGGCGAACGTCGTGTATTTCCGTACTCTGCCCTTCTCCGAGTTGGCTCAATCGCAGCACGTCGCGTCGGATGTGGTGCAGTCGTTCGCGGGCTCTCGTGGGGCAGCTTGGCTGACGTTAGCCATGGCCATCTCCGCTCTCGGGGCGCTCCACGTCGTGGTTCTAACCGGGGCGCGCATTCCGTACGCCATGGCTCGTGATGGCGTCTTCTTCCAATTCGCCAAACGCATCCATCCTTCTTTTCGCACGCCCAGCGGCGCTCTAGTCTTCCTTGGTTCTGTCGCCGCATTGCTGGCCCTTAGCGGAACATACGAGGAGCTCTATTCGCTGTTCGTCTTTGCGGCATGGATCTTCTTCGCCTTGACGGCGCTGGCCCTGTTTCGCTTGCGCAGAGTGGAGCCGGGGATGTCGCGGCCGTATCGCGCCTGGGGCCATCCCTGGACGACGCTGATCTTCCTGGGCGCAGCCATAGCCCTCACTCTCAATTTATGGATGGTCCGGCCCGTGCGTTCCTCGATGGGCCTGGCGGTGATTCTGGCAGGCGTTCCGCTATTCTACCGCTGGCGCAGGCGCCCTCGCACTTCCACCGGAGCCGCCGAGCATAGTTGACCTGTTGCGACCCTTTTTCTCTGCGAATGCTGAGGATGACTGGCGGCTCGGTTTGTGCGATTCTTTGTGCTTATTCGAGGTTGAGGGCGGAGAACGATGCTGAAAAAGTTCAAGGATTTAACGGAAAAAGAGATTCTGGCGATTGCCATCGCCGCGGAAGAAGAAGACGGCAGGATTTACGGAGAGTTCGCGGATGCCCTGCGCGATGAGTATCCGTCAACGGCCCAGATGTTCGAAGAAATGCGCGAAGAAGAAGTGGGGCACCGCGACCGCTTGTTTGCGATGTTCCGCCAGCGTTTCGGCGATCACATTCCGCTGATCCGCCGGGAAAACGTGAAGGGGTTTTTGACACGGAAACCAGTGTGGTTGGTCCGGCCGCTGGGCGTGAAAGTGGCCCGCAAGCAAGCGGAATTGATGGAGCTGGAAGCGAGCCGGTTCTACGCGCGAGCAGCCAGCCGGACGACGGATGTGTCCACGCGCGAATTGCTGAACAAGCTTGCGGATGAGGAACGAAAACACGAGCGGGCCGCAGGTGAGCTGGAGGAAAAACATCTTCACGCCAGCGCGAAAGCACAAGAGGATGAGTCGCACCGAAAGTTGTTCCTGCTGCAGGTCGTGCAGCCGGGACTCTTAGGTCTGATGGATGGTTCTATTTCAACACTGGCGCCGCTGTTTGCCGCGGCTTTCGCCTTTCAGAATAGTTGGAAGGCATTCCTGGTAGGGTTGGCCGCCTCGGTTGGTGCCGGGATCTCGATGGGATTTTCGGAATCGCAATCTGACGATGGTTCATTGACGGGGCGAGGTTCACCTTGGTTGCGGGGAGCGATCACAGGACTCATGACTACGGCGGGTGGAATCGGACATACGCTCCCTTTCTTGATCAGCAATTTCCACATCGCAACGCTTGTGGCGATTATCTTTGTGGCGGTCGAGCTGTTGGTGATCAGTTTCATCCGTCATCGCTATATGGAAACGCCGTTCTTGCAGGCGGCGTTTCAGGTCATTGTCGGTGGCATTTTGGTTTTCATGACGGGATGGCTGATCGGCAGCGCGTAAGCTAAGGCGACGCGCCCGAGCACGCCCTCGCAGCTAATTTGAATGAGATAGTGAAGCGTCCGCGACTACGATCATGCCTAGCGGCGGCCCTTGCGAGAGGCATCCAGCTTTCGCAAGGTTTCCATGTCGTCATCGAGATCAGCAACGGAATAAGCGTGGTCCTCGATGTCGCGTTCCTTCAAGAAGCGTTCAAATTCAAAGCGGGAGCCGAACTCCAGCAGTTGAGCAGCTTGAAAGGCGGTTAACGTGCCGGCACGGAAACCGGCAATCGCCAAAGCTTCCAGCGCTTCGCGCGCAGGATTAGGACGCTGGATCAAGTCATTGGGTAATTCGACGGTGATTTGCATGCTGGACCTCCCATCAATCTTCACCCAAGGCTGACATGAAAATTGCTCGGGAAGGGAATCCTGCACTTCACCAGAAGCCGTGGAGAGGGTGTTGCGTCAAAACTCCTTCAAAAAAACCGGCTGCACAACACCACACCTATTAGTCGAAGTGAGCGGTAGCGGGAGCGGGTTCGGGGGCGCGGCTGAACGTGCGGCGAAGCCAGGATTGCAGACGGTCCATGTAGATGTACACAACCGGCGTGGTGAAGAGCGTGAGCATCTGGCTGAGGATGAGGCCGCCTACGATGGTGATGCCGAGGGGACGGCGGAGTTCGGAGCCAACGCCGGTGCCCAACGCCAGCGGCATGGCGCCGAGAAGCGCGGCCATAGTGGTCATTAAGATAGGCCGGAAGCGCAGCAGGCAAGCCTTGTAGATGGCTTCGACAGGCGAAGATCCTTCTTCCCTTTCTACTTGAACGGCAAAATCAATCATAAGAATGGCGTTTTTCTTGACGATACCGATCAGGAGGATGATGCCGATGAGCGCGATGATATTCAGGTCCGACTTGATGAGCTGGATCGCGAGGAGCGCGCCGATTCCAGCAGAAGGAATGGTGGAGAGGATAGTAATGGGATGGATGAAGCTCTCGTAAAGGATGCCAAGAACGATGTAAACGGCGCCGAGAGCCGTAATGATCAAGACCGGTTGATTAGAGAGCGAGTCCTGAAAGGCCTGCGCAGTGCCCTGAAACGTGGCGTGAACGGTAGACGGAACTTTGAGCTCGCGGCGGGCAGCTTCGATGTGATCGACGGCGGGACCGAGAGAAGCGCCGGGAGCTAGATTGAAGGAAAGAGTGATGGCCGGGAAAATGCCCTGGTGGTTTACGGAGAGCGCGGTGTTGGACGGCTCGTAGTGGGCGAAGGCGCTGAGAGGAACGAGCTTGCCGGATTTGGAGAGTACATAAATGGACTTGAGCGCTTCGGGACTTTGCTGAAATTCGGGAGCAACTTCCATGACGACGTGATACTGGTTCAGCCCTTTGTAAATGTTGGAGACTTGCCGCTGGCCGAAAGCATCGCCGAGAGTGTTGTCGATGTCCTGAACGGCGACCCCGAGACGGCCGGCGGTATCGCGGTCAATGACGATGGAACTTTGCAGGCCATGCATTTGCTGGTCGGAGTTGACGTCGCGGAGCTCGGGAATCTTTTGGAGCCGCTGCATGATGATGGGCGCCCAATGCGTGAGGTCCCTGAGATTGTCCGCTTGAAGCGTGTACTGATATTGTGCTCCGCCGAAGCGCCCCCCAACACTAAGGTCCTGAACGGCCTGCAAGTACAAGGCAGCGCCGGGAATTTTGGCCGTCTTCGCACGAATCCGGGCGATGACCTGATCAACGCTGAGCTTGCGCTCGCTGAGCGGCTTGAGCTGGCCGAACATGCGCGCGGTGCTGCCCCCACTGCCGCCGCCGGTAAAAGATGTGATGGTATCGACCGCGGGGTCCTGCAAAACGATGTCGGTGAATTGACGCATCTTCTGAGACATGGCTGCGAAAGAGAGGTCTTGATCACCCTGGATGAGCCCGTTGATGCGGCCGGTGTCCTGTTGCGGGAAGAAACCTTTGGGCGTTTTGACAAACAGATAGACGTTCAAGCAGACCGTGCCCAAGGTGACCAGCAGGATAAGAAACTGGTGGCGAAGAACCCACCGAAGGGAAACATCGTAGGTGCGCAGCAGACGATTGAAGGCGTTCTCTGAAAATCGATAGAGACGATTGTGCCGGCCGGTTTCGTGGCGAAGGAAGCGGGCGCACATCATAGGCGTGGTCGTGAGAGAAATGAGAAGAGAGACGCCAATGGCCACGCTGAGAACAACAGCGAATTCGCGGAAAAGACGCCCGACGATTCCGCCCATGAGAAGAATGGGAATGAAGACGGCGACAAGCGAAGTGCTCATGGAAAGGACGGTGAATCCGATTTCACTGGCGCCCTTCATCGCGGCTTCGTAGGGTTTCATGCCGCCTTCTATGTGGCGAGTTATGTTTTCGATGACCACGATGGCATCGTCGACGACAAAGCCGGTGGAGATGGTGAGGGCCATGAGCGAGAGATTGTCCAGGCTGTAGCGGCCAAGATACATGACGCCGAAAGTGCCGATGAGCGAGAGCGGTACCGCGACGCTGGGAATGACGGTGGCCCAGACGTTCCGCAGGAACGCGAAGACCACGAATATTACCAGGACGATGGAAATCATGAGGGCCACTTCCACGTCATGGACGGAAGCGCGAATCGTGGTGGTGCGGTCGACGGCAACATTCAGATGGAGCGAAGGAGAGATGGAGGCGCGGAGAAAAGGGAGAATGGCCATGATGCGGTCGACGGTCTCGATCATGTTCGCGCCGGGCTGGCGGAAGATGGCGATGAGGACACCGGGTTTTCCGTTGGACAGGCCGAGATTGCGCGTGTCCTCGACGGAATCGACCACATCGGCGATGTCACGCAAACGAACGGGAGCGCCTTGATGGCCGGCGACAATGAGCGGCTGGTATTCGTACGCTTTGAAAAGCTGATCGGTGTCAGCAACGGCCCAAGTTTGCTTGGAGTCCGAAAGTGCTCCCTTGGCAAGGTTGGCGTTGGCGGCTTGCAATGATTTGCGAACGGTCTCCAGGCTGATTCCGTAGCTATTGAGCTGGTACGGATTCGTTTCGACGCGGACGGCAGGGCGGGCGCTGCCCCAGGTGAAAACCTGGCCCACGCCCTCCACTTGAGCAATCTTCTGGGCGAGGACGGAATCCGCGGCATCGTAGATCTGTGCTGGCGGGACATTGTCCGAAGTCAACGAGAACATCAAGATCGGCGCGTCAGCAGGATTGGCTTTTCGATAAGTGGGCTGGCCAGGAAGATCGGCGGGAAGCTGGCTGCGAGCAGCGTTGATCGCAGCTTGAACATCGCGCGCGGCGGCGTTGATATCACGATTGAGATCGAACTGGAGCGTTATGCCGGTGTTGCCGAGGCCGCTCGAGGAAGTCATCTGCGTGACGCCAGCAATGCGGCTGAACTGACGCTCGAGAGGAGTGGCGACGGCGGAGGCCATGGTTTCCGGGCTCGCGCCGGGCAGGCCGGCTCCGACGCCAATTGTTGGGAAATCGACCTGCGGCAGCGGCGCGACGGGCAAGAACCGAAACGCAACGGCTCCAGAAAGAAAAATGGCGAAGGTGATCAGCGACGTGGCCACGGGCCGTCGAATAAAGGGCGCGGAAAAGTTGGAAGAAAAATTCACGCGCTAGTCTCCTGTGGCCGGCTCTTCGATGGGGTTGCCAATGTGAAAGGAGAAGCGGCGTCCGAGCCAATCGAACGCGAGATAGACAACCGGCGTGGTGTAAAGCGTCAGCAATTGGCTGAGAATCAGGCCGCCGACGATGGTGATGCCCAGCGGACGGCGCAGCTCGGAGCCGACGCCGGCGCCGAGTGCGAGAGGCAGGCCACCGAGCAGCGCAGCCATGGTGGTCATCATGATGGGCCGGAAACGAAGCAGGCACGCTTCGTAGATGGCGTCGATTGGCGGCTTCCCTTCTTTGCGCTCCGCCTCGAGAGCGAAGTCAATCATCATGATCGCGTTTTTCTTGACGATACCAATCAGCAAGATGATGCCGATCAGCGCGATAACGCTGAATTCCGTCCGGCAAAGGAGCAAAGCGAGAATCGCGCCAACCCCGGCTGAGGGGAGGGTCGAAAGAATGGTGATCGGGTGAATGTAGCTCTCGTACAGGATGCCGAGCACGATGTAGACAGTAACGAGCGCAGCCAGGATGAGGATGGGCTCATTGGCCAAAGACTTGAGGAAGGCCGCCGCCGTGCCCTGGAAAGTCGCCTGAATGCTGGGAGGCATGTTCAATTCTTGCTTCGCTTGATTGATGGCGTTCACGGCTTCGCCAAGCGCGCCGTTGGGAGCCAAATTGAAGGAAAGCGTGACTACTGGAAACTGGCCCTGATGATTGAGCGCCAATGCCGAGGCGCCGGGATCGAAACGCGTGAACGCGCTGAGCGGAACCTGCGTGCCGTTGGAAGATTTCACGTAAATGCTTTTGAGCGAATCGGGATCCTGCTGGAACTGCGGGTCGACTTCCAGGACGACGTGATATTGGTTGAGCTGGGTAAAAATAGTGGAGACCTGGCGCTGGCCGAAGGCGTCGTAAAGCGTGTTGTCAATATCGGCCGGAAGAACACCAAGGCGCGCAGCGGAATCACGGTCGATGGTAATGGAAGCGACGAGACCCTGGTTTAACTGGTCGCTGGCTACGTCGCGAAGCTCGGGAAGCGATTTCAACTTGTCGATGAAGCGCGGAGTCCAGTAAGCGAGTTCCTTGGCGTCCACGTCTTCGAGGCTGTATTGGAATTGCGTGCGGCTGACGCGATCTTCGACAGTCAGGTCCTGAATCGGCTGGAGAAAAAGAGAGACGCCATCGACATTGGCGAGTTCGGGCTGCAGGCGGCGGATGACATCGGAGGCGTTGATTTTGCGCTCGGCGAGCGGCTTGAGATTGATTTGAATGCGTCCGCTGTTCAGTGTGGTGTTTGTGCCGTCGATGCCGATGAAAGACGAGAGACTTTCGACGGCCGGGTCCTTGAGAATCACATCGGCAAGAGCCTGCTGGCGCTGCGCCATGGCTGCGAAGGAAACATTTTGCGGGCCTTCGGAAACGCCAAGAATGACACCGGTATCCTGAACTGGGAAAAACCCTTTGGGAACGTAAATGTAGAGAAGAATCGTGCCGACGAGAGTGGCGACGGTAACAATGAGAGTGGTAGTGCGGAAGCGAAGCACAAACTGCAGCGTTCGGCCATAGAATGCGATGATGGAATTAAAAGCGTCTTCGGACTTGCGGTAGAACCAGCCTTCCTCTTCTTTTTTCTGATGGCGTAAGAGCTTGGCGCACATCATCGGAGTGAGAGTCAGCGAAACAAACGCGGAGACGAGGATGGTGACGGCCAGAGTGACGGCAAACTCGCGGAAGAGACGGCCGACGATATCGCCCATGAAGAGAAGCGGAATCAGCACGGCGATAAGGGAAACGGTTAGCGATACGATGGTGAAACCGATCTGCTCGGAACCCTTGAGGGCGGCCTGCAGGGGCGATTCTCCTTCTTCGATATAACGGCTGATGTTTTCGATCATGACGATGGCATCGTCCACGACGAAGCCGGTCGAAATGGTCAGCGCCATGAGAGAAAGGTTGTTGAGGCTGTAGCCGAGAAGATACATGACGCCGAATGTTCCAATCAAAGAGAGCGGAACAGCGATACTGGGAATGATGGTGGCGCGGATGCTGCGGAGGAAAAGAAAAATCACCATCACGACGAGCGCGACAGTGAGCACCAACGTGAACTGCACATCCTCGACGGACGCGCGAATCGTCGTGGTGCGGTCGGTGAGGATGTCCACCTTAACCGCGGCGGGGAGCGCGGCCTGGAGTTGCGGAAGCAGTTTTTTTACGCGATCGACCACGGCGATGATGTTTGCGCCGGGCTGCCGCTGAATATTGAGAATGACGGCGGGATCGTGATTGGCCCAGGCAGCCTGCTTGGCATTCTCGACGCCGTCGACGACGGTAGCGACATCCGTCAGCCGCACGGGCCCCCCATTGCGGTAGGCAATGATCAGCGGGCGATAGCTGTCGCTGGAAACGAGCTGATCGTTCGCGCCGATGGTATAGGCCTGGTGAGGGCCGTCAAACGTGCCCTTGGCCATGTCAACGTTGGCCTGGCCGAGCGCAACGCGCAAATCCTCAAGACTCAGCCCGTAGGAAGCCAGAGCCGTGGGATTCGCCTGGATGCGAACTGCGGGGCGCTGGCCGCCACTGATGCTGACTAGCCCGACACCGCTGAGCTGGGAAATTTTTTGCGCGAGCGTGGTATCCGCGAGGTCCTCGACTTTAGGCAGCGGAAGAGATTTTGAGGTGAGCGCGAGCGTCAGAATTGGCGCATCCGCGGGATTGATCTTGCTATAGATGGGCGGATTGGGAAGTCCCTGCGGCAGAAGATTGGAAGCGCTATTAATGGCTGCCTGAACTTGCTGTTCAGCCACATCGATGTTCAGGTCCAAATCAAATTGGAGAGTGATCATCGAGCTCCCGAAGGAGCTGGTGGAGGTCATCTGGTTCAAGCCGGGGGTTTGCCCAAACTGGCGCTCGAGCGGAGCTGTGACCGAAGAAGCCATTACTTCGGGGCTGGCGCCGGGATAGAACGTTTGCACCAGGATGGTGGGATAATCGACCTGAGGCAACGCGGAGATGGGCAATTGGCGGAAAGCAACCCAGCCCACGAGGAGTACGCCAACCATCAGAAGGGTGGTGGCGACCGGCCGTAGAATGAACGGCCGTGACGGACTCATCGCCGCGATTCTCCAGCCTGGCCTTTCGACGGCTTTCCGGATTGCGGAGCGTTCTGGGCAGGAGACGGAGAAGCAGAGCCGCCACTAGCCCCATTTGCACCGCCTGAGGGGGTGGGATTGACTTTGGTTCCGTCCTGGAGCTTGTCCTGGCCGTCTATGACCACAACATCACCCGAATTCAAACCGGCGCTCAATCCAACGGTGTTGCCCGTGGTCTGCGCGATGGTGACGGGATAAATCTTTGCGGTGGCGTCTTTGGAGGCAGCGTCTTTGGCGACCGCATAGACGTAACTACCCTGGGGCCCGCGCTGAATCGCGGAGGCAGGAACAATTGTGAGATTGTGCTTGATGTCCACGAGAAGATGGACGTTGACAAATTGATTGGGGAAAAGGGCGTTGTCCGCATTGGCAAATGTGGATTTGAGCTTGTAAGTTCCGGTGGTCGGATCAATCTGGTTGTCGATGGTCTGGAGTTTTCCGCTGGCGATTTTCGCGGTGTCGTCGCGGTCGTAGGCGTCGACAACAAGTTGAACACCGGAACGAAGTTTGGCGTTCACATCGGGAAGCTGATCCTGGGGCAAGCTGAAAATTACAGATATCGGCTGAAGCTGAGTGATGACGAGAAGTCCGTTGGCGTCCGAGGCGTGCACGATGTTGCCGGCATCAACGAGACGCAGGCCGATGCGACCGCTGATCGGCGCAGTGATCCGGGAATACGTAAGCTGTAGCTTGGCGTTGTCAATCTGGCTCTGGTCCGAGGCGATGGCTCCGTCAAATTGCCCAACCAGTGCAGCCTGGGTATCCAGCTGCTGCTGAGGGATCACACCTTCCTTGAAGAGAAGCTTGTAGCGCTCAAAATTGACCTCGGCATCTTTGCGCAGTGCCTGGTCCTTGGCGAGTTGTCCCATGGCTTGCTCGAGCTGGACCTGGAAGGGGCGCGAATCGATCTGCGCGAGAAGGTCGCCCTCGTGGACGAACTGGCCTTCCTTGAACGCGACACTGACGAGCTGACCGTCGACGCGGCTGCGAACCGTTACGGTGTTGAAAGCGGTGACGGTGCCAAGGCCATTGAAATAGACAGGCAAGTCGCCACGTTGCGCGGTGGCAACCACGACCGGGACAACCATGTTGGCCGCACTGAATCCTCCTGCTCGGCCCTTGCCAGTTGCCGCTGGAGCAGCAGCGTCGGCCGCTCCGCTGGCGTTTCTGGAGCCGCGATAATACCAGCCAACTAGGGCGACTACTCCAAGCGCTAGGGCCCAGAGCCACCTGCGGCTCCTGGAAGACACCGTCGCCGAGGGGCTGCCAGCGCCTGAGTCGGGAAGGTCTATGGACTTGCTCTGGCCCATCCGTATGCTCCTGTCAGAAATACAATTGTGGCGAGAGATTCTGCCGAAAGCAGGGCAATCGCAAGTAGACTCCATGGGGCTGCGGCGTCTGGTACCTGCAGCCTACCGGAAATTGTTGTCTACGACTAGATAAGACGGCTCTTCGCGCCGAATGGTTACGAAGAGCATGGGGGTGGCCATAGGCGCTGCTAGCCGTTCGGGGTGGCCGAGCGTGGACCCTGGCGATCTTTGCAATTTCAAGGATGCGGAAATGGCCGTGAGAAAGTAGACTGTGGCAGATCGGTCCTGGCTTCTGAAGATTGGAGCCAACAATGCTGATGGGTAGGGGTGAAAAACGACATGATCAAGGGCTTACTCCTGGGGATTCTGCTGGGAATCCTGCTGGTTGCAGGGGGCGTTTATGTCTACTTTTCCTCAGGAATGGCTCCCGTGGCGACTTCAGCGCCACCTATTCCCTTTGAAAGAACGCTTGCGCGAGTGGCACTGCATTCCTACCTGAATAAGCTGCCGCACCCCGCGCCCCAGGTGCCTGCGGATGAGGCGAACGTGATTGCCGGGGCAAAGGTTTACAAAGAGCAATGCGCCGTATGCCATGGCCTGCCGAACGAGCCAAAGTCCGCAGTCGCGCGAGGAATGTTTCCGGCACCGCCGGAACTCTTCAAAGGCACGGGTGTGACGGACGACGAAGAGTGGGAGTCGTACAGGAAAGTGGAAAACGGGATTCGATTGTCGGGAATGCCTGGATTCAAGGGGCAACTCACTGAAAAGCAGATCTGGCAGGTCACGGTACTCGTAAAAAACGCGGACAAAATACCGGAATCGGTGAAAAAGGAACTCGCTGCAGGCGCGAGCACTCCGATGGAAATGGCGATGCCGGAAAATCCGCGGGCGAAAACCAAGAAGAAATAGATCGATTTAGATTTCGGACGTTAGTGGCAGACGCCGCTGCCGGAATCGGTGAAGCTCTTCCCTGCTTCGGGAATGAATTGCCACTCGTACGCGCCGGCCTTGAGAGTGAGCTTGAGGATACCGAAGGCCGTGGCATCGCGTACTTCACTGTTGGGTTTCACTTCGCCGAAGGGGCGATGATTCTTGCCACCCGTGCCGACGACGAATTCCCGGATGCCGCGTTGAGAATCGTCGGCGCCGTCGGGCGTTTGCGGGGTGAAGCGCTCGTAATCGTGGTCGTGGCCACCCACAATCACGTCGGCGTTGGCATCATAGAGGGCTTGCCAGAGAGGCTTCACCGTCAAATCATTGCCGTGCGCGCCGCCGGAACTAAACAGCGGCTTGTGCCAGTAAGCAAGCGTGCAAGCGGAGGGATGCGCGGCAAGATCCGAGCGCAGCCATTTTTCCTGGGGCGAACCGACTTCGCATCCGCCAACATCCCTAGCATTCGCTGTTCAATACGATGATGTGCCACGTTCCCAGCTCGTAGCCGTAGTAGCCGGTCTTCGAATCACCGGCGGCGGCGCCAAAATAATCGAAATACGGCGTGGCACCGGCAGCGTGGAACTCATGATTGCCGGGGGCAGGCCTTGTGCGGGACTTTGCGCGTCCCCAAGTCTTGTCGTAGCAGGTGAAATTTTCCTTGCTGCCGTCCGGATAAGCGAGGTCGCCGACGACCATGACGGTGCCGGGGATTTGGTCGAGCAATTTTGCAGTGGCTTCGGCACCGGAGAGATCCTTGCAGTCGGCCACGTCGCCCGCGCCGACGAGAATTGCGCCGGGATCGCTGGCCGGAGTTCCGCTTGAGGAATTGGAGCGATTCGTGGCGAAGACGAAGAATGATCCGAAGAGAAGAATCGTTGCAACGCACGCGAACCTCACAATCCATTGAAGAATAACATCTTATCTGACACAAATTTCAATTCAATAGTATGAGGGGGGTACGTACACACCCCCATTAAATGCATGAATATCAAAGGAAAAGACTTACAAGACTTGCATTTTGTAAGCGATTGATTCCAAAGAACATGTTTTCGGCAACGAGCGGCATAGCCAGAGGCACTGGAAAAAGAAAAGGCGGCAGAAAGCCGCCCGCAGTTCAAAGAATCACGTGGCATTCCCCGAAAAGAATTGTAGCACGCGGATATAAGTGTCAAGCGCGATTTTGGAGGCCGATCGCCATGGCCGTGGCGAAGACGGAACGAACAATTCGCCACGGCTGCGCGCGACTGGTTATTTTTCATGCAGGGGCGACCAGCGGAAGCCAGCGGCAACCGTCGGGGCATAGAATTCGCGCTGGACCATGAACTGCGGGCTTCCGTTGTAGAAGCCAAAGACTTCGTTGGTGAGGTTGAGCCCGTACATGACGAAACTCAACCCACGAGGCAAACGAAGGCTGCCTTGAGCATCGACCTGGAGGTGCGCATAGAAGTAGTTATCGCCGAAAGGTCCAGTGATCCCACCTGGGGCTCCATCCGTGAATCCGTAGCCGGCGATGTTCGCAGCGTTATATGACAGGCCGACACGAATCGAAACGCGGCCGCGGTCATACGTCGGGCTAACGTTCCAAGTGTGGGGTGCGTTGCGCAAGAGCCGTGGATGATCGGAGCGGCTGAAATCGGGGCCAAGGGAAGCACGAGACGCCGTGTAGCCATAATTTCCGGAAAAGCCCAGGCCACGGAGCATGCCAGGAAGGAACGTAAGGTGTTGGATGTAGGCAGCTTCAAAGCCGTTAATCCAGGCACTGCCCGCGTTGAGAGGCTGGGTCACCACGGTATTGGGAGCAAAACCCGGGCATGTCGCCGGTGGAGCGCAAGCGTGGGTCACGATGGGGTCGGTGAGGTTCTTGTAAAAGTAACCAGCTTCGATTAGCCCGAACGGGGTTATCGAGTGTTCGATCAAGATATCGACGTTATCTGCCCTTTCTGCTTTGAGGTTGGGATTGCCCAGCGAGACGATAACCGGGTTGGCGGTATCGTCGACCGTGCCAGCTTGGGCGATGTCCTGGGGGTTGGGTCTGGCTAACCCGCGGCTATAGACCAAGCGAAGGTTGGTGTTTTTCGTCATAGCAAACCGGAGGGAGGCACTTGGCAACACGTTCACGTAAGAGCCGCTGCGCCTCACGAAACCTGACGTGGTGTTGCCGGAGGAATCGGTAACCGTTTGGAAGGTGTCGGTGTCCAGATTCGTGCCTTCGATCCGGACTCCGGCCACGAGGCGTATGTGATTGGTGAAGTTAAAGGTGTTCATCACATAACCCGCGGAAACCTTCTCGATTAGGTCGAAGTTGGCGTCGTTCCCTCCAGCGGTGCTGGTCATTGTGAATGTGCTGGCTTTGAGGGCCGCAAAAACATCCTGAAAGGTCGGGTTAGGCCCCAGCTTGTAGTTGCCGCTGTAATAGTCGCTATTCGAGAAGCGGCTAGGGAAGGCCGACAACAGAATGGGCGCACCGGTAGGGGTAAACCTGTCGCGAAACGTGTTATCGAATTTGTGAGCATTGCGGAATTTTCCGCCTATCTCGATAGTTGCCATGTGGGAGCCCAGGTGGTAGTTCCTGGCCGCTGCTCCCGTAGCTTGCAGATTGAGCTGAGCGCTGAGCCCGTGGTTGGTTTGAATGTTGCTCAGAGTGAAGTTGGAGGGAGTATAAGCTTCCGTAAAACAGGCTGGCGTCCATTGGGGAAGATAAAGACGTGTGGTGCTTGTCGGATCATACCGGCAGGAACTCGCCGCCAAATTGGTCGCATCAAAACTGGCATTCTGGTCGCCGACCTGGCCGATCTGCCGGGAACGTGACGTGGAGAGATCCCAAATGTACCAGGAGGTGGTTAGTACATGCTTGCCGCCGAGCACAACACTGCCGATAGCGTAGTCAGGGCGGCGAAGCTGCGTACCGAAACTTGGCGGTCCGCCGTTGTTAAAGGCGTTGTCGTTGATGGAGTAAACCCAGCGGTCACCATAATTTTTGAAGTCGGAGTAAAGGCCGCGGATGTAGATAGTCGATCCATCTGACGGCTTGTAGTCCCCGCTGCCGGCAAGCCCCCAGCGGCTGCGGTAGTACTTGTATTCGCGAATGTCCGTTGAGTCAAAAATGCGACCTTGCTGCCCGTTAACGGTGGCCAAATCCGGCACCGGTTCAATGTCATCAATGCCACGGCCGTTCCAATCGTAAGAGCCACCGATGAGCAGACCGAAGCGCTTGTTCGCTCCGAAGCGTTGACCAACGGTGCCGGTGGTTTCTACAAGGCCGCGGCCACCCAGAATGGGCGTATATCCACCCATGCCGCCAAGATTGACAGTGGGGCGCTCCCCCGCGGTCTTGGTGACGAGGTTCACGGAGCCGCCGATGCCGTCACCGTCCATGTTGGCCTGGAGGGTCTTATTGATTTCAATGGACTCGACGATGTCCGCGGGAATGGCGTCAAATTTGATTTGGCGGACACCAGACTCCGGCGAAGGAACGTTGATGCCGTCGATGGTGGTGTTGGTAAGGCGCGGCTCGGTTCCCCGAACCTGCACGTACTTGCCCTCGCCTTCGTCACGTTCAATAGTCACACTGGGCAAACGGCCAAGGGCGTCGGCCATGTTGGCGTTGGGCAAGCTACGAATCACGTCTGATGGCAGGACCTGGACGATGTTATCGGCGGTAAGTTCGCGGTTGATGGCTTCGGCTTCGCCGGAAGCGCGTTCGGCAGTGACCAAGACTTTAAGGTTCTGCGACTCCACATCGAGCTTCGCATCGACGCTCGCGGCCTGGCCAGCAGTGACATTCACTGTTTGCGTGAAGGGCTCGAAACCCACGTAGGTGACCGTGACGGTATAACTTCCGGGACCAAGATCATTTATGAAGAACTGACCACGAGCGTCGGAAACTACGCTCACTCCCTTGGGCTCAACCGTGGCCTGAGCGCCAATCAGCGCGCCGCCTGAACTATCCGTGACGCGTCCGGCGATGGTGCCCTTCCTCGACTGCGCTTGTGAGGATGGAATTAGCGACAGGGCGCAAACGAGAACAAACAGAAAACTGCGGAAACTTCGCATGGCGACTCCTTCAAATTTGAATTGCAATGAACTCACGGTCATGGGGCGAACGATATGCAAAGTTCACCTCCGACTGGGGGTTCGAGCGATCAGACTTTTAAGTACACCCCGAAGGCGCGGCGAAAGGAGTAAACGTTAGATTTGTGACGGCCAGATGAAAGAGATGTGAGAAAGGCGTAAAAGGAGGAATTCCACAGCGCGCACTTCATTCGGGCACGGCAGGACGCGATTGCTCAGGATTATTCTTGCGCCGCTTTTCTGGGTTGCAGATAGAAATGAATCGCGGGCGTGAAGATGAGCGAGAGGACCATAGAGCTGAGAATGCCGCCGACGACTGCGATAGCGAGAGGCTTGAGCATGGCAGAGCCAGCACCGATGCCGAAGGCCAAAGGAAGCATGCCGGCGACGGTGGCGAGAGCAGTCATGGCTATGGGGCGAAGGCGGCGGCGGCCGGCCTGGATCATGGCTTCCTCGGCGGAGAAGCCGAGGTCGCGGAAGCGATGTTCGGCATCGAGGAGGAGAATACCGTTTTTAGCGACGATGCCGATGACCATGATCATGCCCATGCGCGAAGCGACATTGAACGAAGTCTTAGTGATAAGCAGCGCCAGAAAACCGCCAAAGCTGGATAGCAGCGCGGACGCCAGAATCGCCGTGGGCGCGGAGAAAGTACGAAATTCGAAAAGCAGGACAGCGAAGAGGAGCAGCAGCGCCAAGAACAATACGACCAACAAATCGCCGGAGGCTTTCTGTTCTTCGGCATACAGGCCGCCATATTCGATACGGATGGATGATGGCAAATGCAAATTGTTCACCGTTTTCTGTACGGCAGCGATGCCGGTGCCAAGGTCCACCTTTTCGAACTTCGCAGTGACTTGCACGAGGCGTTGCAAATTCTCGCGACGGATTTCCGTCTGTCCCGGATCCATGGTGAGAGTCGCCAGGGAGCCAAGGGTCGCCGTTCGGCCAGTCGAGCTGGTCAGCAAAGCGTTACTCATGCTAGCGAGCGAAGAGCGGTTCTGTTCGGGAAAGCGAACGCGAACGGTGTAGGCGCGGTCATTCAAAACGACCGGGGTGGCGGCAGGCTCACCTTCCAGAACCGCCGCGGCATTGACGGCGACTTCCTCGGGAGTGAAACCTGCGCGTGCTGCCACCAGCGGATTCACTTGATACGTAACCGCCGGGCCGCTGATCGTATTTTCGACTCCATTCAGGACGTCGACGACGGGATGCGAATTCCCCCCGATCTTGATCTTGTCGATGGCTTCTGCCACGCGAGGAGCAGTGTCATTGAGGAGCTTGCCGTCCTGCGAAAAGAGCTTGATCACAACGGGCTCGGGCGCGCTGGTCAAGTCGCCGATCATGTCCTGAAGGAGCTGAATGAACTCCACCTTTGTGGCGGGTTCGGTCGCTTCAATCTCGGAGCGAATGTCGGCAATGATATCGTCAATGTCGCGCTTGCGATCTTTTTTCAGCCTGACGGTGAAATCACCGTTATTCGCTTCGGTGACGGCGGCTAGTCCCAGTTGCATGCCGGTGCGGCGGGAAGTGTTCTCCACCTCGGGAGTGGACTTCAGAATTTCCTCAATGTGCAGGAGGATACGGTTGGATTCAGCGAGCGAACTGCCCGGCGGCGTAAAGTAGTCTAGAATGAATCCGCCTTCGTCCATGGCGGGAAGAAAGTCCGTGCCGAGAGACTTGTAACACAAAATAGAAAGAGCAATGACCAGGACCGAGCTCGCAGCCAGCATCCAGGGCCGCTTCAAGATGGCTTGCATGGTGCGTCCATAAAATTCCACGATGCGCCCGAAAAAGCCGGAGAGATGCGCTTCCTCCGCGGCCAAGAGAGCGGCCATGTCGGGACCGGCGGAGTCCGGCGCAGTTCCGGCGGCTTCTTTCCGGCGTACGAGGTATTGGCTGAGCGTAGGTGTCCAAGTCAACGCCAGAAGGAGTGAAGTAAAGAGAGAAACCGTCATGGTAACAGCGAGGGCGCGGAAGAAGGTCCCGGTCACTCCGGTAATGGAAATCAGAGGAAGAAAAACGACGATCGGAGTAATGGTCGACCCGATGAGGGGAATGGTCAATTCCCGCAGGGCGCTTTGGATGGCCTGGAACCGGCTTTGCCCAGCGTCACGGTGCAAGACTATGTTTTCGAGGACGACGATGGCGTCGTCGATGACCAGCCCTACGGCAGCAGCGAGGCCGCCGAGAGTCATGAGATTGAAGCTCTGACTTGTCATTTTCAGAACGATGAAAGTGATGAGCAGGGTTACGGGTATCACCAATCCCGCCACCAGCGAAGTTCCCCAATCGCGCAGGAACAAGACGAGAATGATGGAAGAGAGCACAATTCCAATGAGCACGGCATCGCGCACGCTGGCGATGGAGTCGTGCACGATTGTGGATTGATCGTAAAACGGCTCAAGGTGAACGCCCGGAGGCAAAGTGGGAGTGAGCTCCTGGATAAGAGCATGCACTTCGTTTGCGACATCAAGGGTGTTGCTTTCGGGCTGGCGATCGACGTTGAGAAGCACAGCCGGCTTACCGTTCGCGGTCACCATGGTGTAAACCGGGGCGACGGATGGCACGATACTAGCGATGTCGCCTAGGCGTATGGGAATACCGGCTGAAGAATTCTTCACGACAATTTGTCCAATCTGTTCCGGAGAGCGCACCTGCCCACTAACAAGACCTAAAACGAGCTGATGACTGTGCTCGATCAGCCCAGGCGAGTCGATGAGATTCGTGCGCTTGATGGCGTCCAAGATATCCGGGACGGTAATCCCGGCAGCGAGAAGGCGCGCCGGATCAGGCGTCACTTGAAATTCGGGAACGCGGCCGCCTTGTATGATGACGGTCGCAACGCCATCCAGCCGGTTGAGGCGCGGCTTAAGGTCGTAGGTGGCGATCTCCCACAGCTTGTTCGGCGGAATCGTGTCGGACGTCAGGCTGTACCCAATGACAGGAAAGACCGCGAAGGTCAGCCGGTGTGTTTCTACCTTAGCCGTAGGAGGGAGTTCCGTTTGCAAGCGGGCGACAACTGCGTCCACGCGCTGCAAAGTCAAAATCATGTCGGACTTCCAGTCGAAGAACAGGTCGACTTCGGCAGAACCACGGCTCGTTACCGAAGTAACCTTTTGCAGACCTGGAACGCTGTTCACCGCTTCTTCGATCGGACGGGTGATGGTGACCAGCATCTGGTCGATGGGCATAACCCCGTTGTCCACTCCCACAACGATTCGCGGGAAATCGGTGTTCGGAAAGACTGAGATCGGGATGCTAAATGCGAGGTAACCTCCCACAAGCGCCAGACTAATCGTCAGAAATAAGACGGGGCGCGAGAAGCGATAGAACCATGGCGTGGACGGACGACTCTGCTTACCCGAGGGACCTGCTCCGCTGGCCATGGGGGCCGAATCCATGCGCAGTTACTCCTTGCCTTTCGCAGGAGTTTTCTTTGCGGATGCTGCTTTCTCTTGGGTCTTGCCCCGCTGCTTAGCATCTGTGGCCTGATCCGCCTTTTCGTCTTTCCCCGTGTCTGTTGCGTCTTTGACGGTAGCTTCTTTTTCGTCGGCGGCAGGTTTTTCAATCTTGATTTGCGTGCCGTCAGGGACGGCATAGCCGCCTACGGTTATGACTGGATCTCCGGGATTGATGCCGCTGGCGATTTGTGTGAGGTCTGAATTGCGAATGCCCAGCCGAACGGTCTTCTGATGGGCCTTTTCATCCGACCCGGCAAGGAGCACGTAATCCGCACCCTCGGAGTTCTTGTAAATCGCCGGGGTGGGCACGACGAGGGCGTCTTTCACCATTTTCGCGGTCATGGAAAGTTCCACGGTCATTCCGGGTTTCAGCGCCGGGTCCGGCTTGGACGCTTCGACCCACACTTCGATGGTGGTGCTGCCGGGATCGAGAGCGGGGCTGACTAAACTGACGCGGCCTTTGACGGGTTCTTCAAGACCGGGAATTTTCAGCTCCGCGGGATTGCCTACCTTGAGGACCGCAGCCTCGGATTGGGCGATGTGCGCTTTCGCGATGAGGCGCGAAGTGTTCATTACGGTGAGCAAGGGCTGGTTGGCGATGGCCACGTCGCCTTCGTAAAGCGGGCGATCGGTGACGACGCCGTCGATGGGGCTTATAATCCTGGAATAACTGAGCAGCGCTTCGGCGCCCTTCATTCTGCCTTCCGCGGACGCGCGCGAGCCTTGAGCGGACTTGAGCGTTTGCTCTTTCCCAACGCGCTGAAGGTCGGTAAGTTGTTTCTGCGCTTGCTCGTTCTGGCTGCGGGCTTGAAGGAAAGCAACTTCGGCGGAGTCCATGTCTTTCCGGGAAATAGCGCCTTGCTGGAATAATTCCTTGCGGCTTTCATAGACTTTTTGCTGGGCATCGAAATTCGACTTGGCGGCGACGGCGTCGAGCTGCGCCTTTTGAATCTGCTGCGGAAGGCTGGCATCAACAGTGGTCACGTAGTTGGCGTCCGCCTGCTCGAAATCGCCCTTGCTGGACTCCGCAGCCGCGGACAAGTCCTTGTTTTCTAGCTCGGCAAGCAATTGTCCTTTTCTTACTCGTGCGCCTCGTTGTACATGGAATTTCTTTATGGTCGAGCTGATCTTCGGCGCGACTGTGGCTTGCTCTAAGGGATAGACTACGGCTTCCGCGGAAATTACTTGTGAGATGGGAGCACGCTGCGCAGGCGTCGTCTGCACGGAGACAACGGGCTCCTTTTCTTTTTCGTCCTTGCTGCAGCCTGTGGCGATGCAGAGTATCGTGGCGACGGCGGTGAAAAAAGCTGTCGCTTTGCGGCGAAATGCCAAGGTAGTGATCATCGTCGGAGTCATGGAGTTGTCAGAACCCCCGTCAGCGTTTGCAAATTGGCCAAGGCTACGCGATAGCGAACGGCTCCGTCTTGATAGGCAGCGGTCGCTTGCGCGAAGGTGGTCTGCGCGTCCACGACTTCCAGTACGGTAGCTTCGCCGCCCTTGTAGCGAAGCGTCGTGAGACGCAGGCTTTCCGCAGACAGTTCGGCCGCACGGCTGAGGCCGCTGAGTTCGTTCAGAGCGGTTTCAGCTTCGGCGTAGAGAGATTTTGTTTCAGCGAGGAGCTTGCGCTGGGCGAGGGAAAGTTCGCGCTGGGCCTGAGTGCGCCGCAGCTCGGCTTGCTTGATACGGCTTTGCGTGGCGCCCCAGTTCCAGACGGGAATATTCACGGTGGCGGCAGCGGAAGAACCCAGATTGGAAACGCCGTTCGGACCATTCACGGCAAACTGCGGGGCGTCGATTCCATACCAATAATCGAAGCTGAGCGAAGGCAGATAGCCTGCGCGCGCGCCGGTAACGTCGTGGCGCGCTTGTTGTACAACAGCCAGCGCGGCGCGAAGGTCGGGATTGTCGCGAGCGGCACGCTGCTGGACTTCTGCGAGAGTTGGCAGAGGGACGCTCGCGTGAAGATCTTCGGCAAGTTCAAAATTGTCGCTGAAGTCGGGAAACACCAGGACGGCAAAATCAAGCCGCGCATTCAAGAGGCCAAGCTGCGCTTCAAGTAGTTGCCGATGGCGGTCTTGCACTTGCAGCTCCGCCTTGATGACGTCGGCGTGCGCGACTTCTCCGCCCCGTTCGAGATCTTGTGTCAGTTTTAGGAAACTGTCGCCCTCATCTCCGTTTTTCTTGGCGGCTTCCAGCTTCTGCTGCGCGGCGGCGACGGCGTAGTAGCCCTGCACCACTGTGACGACGAGCCCGCGCGAAGCAATTTCCGCGCGCGCTTTCGCAAGAGCGGACGCCGCGGAAGCCCGGCGGTAATTCGAGACGGACAGGAGATCGATGGACTCGTGCACGTTAGCCTGGCTGATGTATTCGTGAACAGCGTTGTTGGCGATGTACTTCACAGGATTGCCTGGCCCGTTGCTCTGCGTGTAGAGCGCCTGATTGTTGTACGTGACGGTGGGGAGCAGGGCCGCTGCGGCCTGATAACGGTCCTGACGTACAATCGCGGCGTCGGTCTGCGCGGCCAGGAATTGCGTGCTGTTCTTTCTGGCGCGTGCAAGGGCGTCTTCGAGCGTGAGGCGGAGCACCGGCGGAGCCGGGGGTGGCACCTGTTGGGCATTGTTGGCAGGTATGGTATTCGCGGGGGCCGGCAATTCCTGCGCTCCGGCACTCCCCACGAGAGACACAAATAGGGGTGCCGCCGAGGTCCACGACAGAACGAGGATGCGAAGCGTTTTCATAACTCTCGACTCCCGGGCCGGGCAAAATAGGCGCACGGCAGGAAGAACTTAAAGTAACGAACCGAAGCTAAACGCAGGATTAACTGTTAGTTCCAGAGGGGGCCGCTTCCGCGGGGAGGTAAGCCGTAAAGGTGCTTCCGGCGGAGTCGGAACGCGTCAACTCCAAACGGCCGTGATGCGCCTCGGCGATCCACCGGGAAATGGATAACCCGAGGCCGGCACCACCGCCATCGTTTTCAGCACGGGAGCGAGCTTTGTCAACGCGGAAAAAGCGCTCGAAGATACGCGGCTGCAGATCCGCTGGAATGCCACCTCCGGTATCGGTGATGCTCACGGCGTATTCCTTACCTTCTCGACGGCAAGTCAAAGTGACGCGGCCGACCTGCGGCGTGTACTTAATGGCGTTATCCAACAGATTGAGGACCATGCGGCGCAGCAGGGATTCATCGGCATGGATGGGAGACTCGGATGCTTCTTCGAGATTGAGACAAATCTTTTTTGCGAGAGCGAGCGTCCTAGCCGAATGCACACACTCCACAATCAGTTCATCGAGATAAAAATCGCGCGGCTGGAGCGGATACTGCCCGGCGTCCGCTCGCGTAAGGGTGAAAAGATCCTCGACGATGTGCGTAAGCCTCTCGGCCTCCTGGTGAAGCACTCCGAGCGATTCGCGGTACTCCTCCAGCGAACGCGTTTGCTGCGAAAGAGCGACCTCCGCTTCACCGCGCAAAATCGCGCACCACCAGCCGCTCGTGCAGATTGGCCGCGCCGATGCGCCCGGCCTGGCTGCTCATGGCCACGACGGGAGCGAGACTCTTGCGAGCGAGAAAGTAACCACCCACGCTGGCAAGCACAATGGCAATCGGAATGACCCACGCAAATGTTGCGGTCACTTCCTCGAGCATTTCCTGTTGGGGATGAAGCGATTGCAGGATCACCAGCGTGTATGTTTTCCCCAACGCTGAAAAATGCCGCGCAAATGCGCGGTAGCCATCTCTGCCTCCTTTGACCTTGCCGAATAGCCGGTCTGAGCGGGTGGAGGCATCGAGAAAACGCTGAAAGGAAGGCGAGGACAAAGGCGCGGCAGCAGAAGCGGGCGGAACGTCCTGAGAACTGACGACGATATTTCCCGCCTCATCAAAGATCGCGAACACATGATCGCGAAAGCGATGCTCCGTGATGGCCACTTGTCCCGCGAGTCTCAGCGAATCAGGGCCGCTTTGATCTTTCGTTTCCGCGTCGAGAGTGGTGAGAAAGGCTTCCGAGAGTTCGGCAAGATTCACGTCGGTGCGCTGGAGGGTGCTCCGCCAAAAAATGAAATACGTGATTGTCGAGAGCGCAATCAGAACGAGCGTCAATACTGCCGTGTACCAGAGAGTGAGCCGGACGCGGACGGAATCAAGCATGGTTCTTCCGGCCCGGAGATACAGCTTTGGTACGATGGCGCGACGAGATGCTTTCGTCCGCTGCGTCTGCGGTTTCCGAATCGTCCAGAGGACCAAAGAAGTAGCCGGCGCCGCGGCGGGTATGAAGTAGGGGCTTGCTGGAATCCGCGTCAATTTTACGACGCACGCGATTCACGTAAACCTCGATCAGATTCGAGAACGGATCGAAGCTTTCGTCCCAAACGTGCTCGGCGATTTCCGCGCGTCCGACGACGCGACCGGTGTTGCGCGCAAGATATTCGAGCAGGGCATATTCCTTAGCGGTGAGCGTCACCGTATGGCCCGCCCTAGAAACGCTTTGCGCTGCCGTGTCCAGGACAAGATCGGCGACAGTTATTTTGGCGGGCCGGAGCTCACCGGAACGGCGCAGCAACGCGCGGAGACGCGCGAGCAATTCGCGGAACTCGAACGGCTTGGTGAGATAGTCGTCAGCGCCGTGATCGAGGCCCGCTATGCGGTCTTCCACGCCGTCGCGCGCGGTCAGCATCAAAATGGGCACGCGTTGGCCCGATTTTCGCAGCTCGCGGCAAACTTCAAAACCGTTGCGGCTTGGAATCATGACATCGAGGATCACCAGGTCATACGTATTGATCGCCGCCTGATATAGCGCATCGTCGCCGGTATGGGCGACATCCACGGCATAGGCCTGCTCGCGCAGGCCCTTGGCCACGAATCGCGCGATGCGCGCATCGTCTTCAACGAGCAGGAGCCGCATGCGAGCATCATACGGCAGGTGCGAGGAAAAAGTGAGACACTTGCGGTGGATTGCCGGACAATGGCTGCACCGAAGAAAGCTCTGAAAGCATCAAATTGGACATGAAGTTCAAGAGAGTCGAACCGGAACAATTTGATTGCACGAAAACAGAGATGCGGCCCTTTGGCTGCATGGAACTGTGGGCTGGGAATGAAAAAGCGCACCGCTCGCTGGAGCTCGCAGGATTAGAAAGCGACGTCATCGCGGTGCCTTCGGGCGGCGACAAAGGCGGTGATCTGTCTGCGGTGTTTTCTTGCAGCGACAATCTCGCCCGTGTGGTGCTTGCCGATTGCGTGGGCCACGGTTACACGGCCAGCGGCGTGGCGCGGCATGTCCACCATCTCCTGCATAAATTTCAGGACATTCGAGACACAGCGGGCTTGCTGGCCGCGTTGAACGACGCTTTTACGCTTTCCAATGAAAAATCGAATGGTCCTCTGCGGCTGACCACAGTAGTCACGGGAACTTTTGACGGCACGAGCGGTGAGTTTAACTTTGCGTATGCAGCGCATCCGCGGATGTTGCTTTGGCGCGAGCGCGAGCGGCGATTTCTTGAGCTTGGCGAGGGATTGGAAGGCTTCCCGCTCGGGTACATTACCGGTGAAACTTACAGTCAGCAGAGTGTACGGCTGAACCACGGCGACATGATTCTGGCGTTCTCCGACGGCGCAACCGAGGTCCGTTCGCCCGCGGGAGAGCAACTCACTTCCAAAGGCTTCCTGGGGCTTGCGGAAGGTACACTAAGCAAATTACCTCAGCCGCTCGTGCTTCAGGATTTTTCGCGAGCGCTGCTGAAAGGTGTGCATCTTTACCGCGGCGGGGAAGGCGAGTTGGAGGACGATATAACGCTGCTCTCACTTCGGCGCGTGGCTCAGTGAAGCTGCAGGCGCTAATGGACGGCAGCCACGCAGGGCGCTATTTGACGGGATGAGACGCGAAGTACTGGTCCAGACTTTCCACAATTTCTTTCACGGCACGCTGGGCATTCGTGTCCAATGCCACGACGACGGCCGGCACATCTTTTCCTGCGGCAGGTTCATCGTGGGTGTAGTAGTGAGTCCAAACGGTCGCGCCGTTTTTCAGGTCGCGCATTTCCAAATCCAATGTGACTCTCGCTGACATTTGCGATCCGGTGATCTCTTTGAAATCATAAAGGTGTCCGCGGAGGGCGAAGTCTCCCTTCATATTGCTGCGCCGGTAATGGACAGCGCGGTAGCGGCCCGACGCGCGCAGGTGCCGCAGCAAGACTTCCTGAATCATTTCTGCCGGCGGCTCCGCCCAACGCTGGTATTCATACGTGCCTAATTGCTCGGACCCGTTGCCGTAGACAATGCGATCTTCGCGATACAAGTGCGAGGTCATCAATCCACCGACCAACAGTGATACGGGAACAGCGTCCGTTCTTTCGGCAGCAGGCGCATCGGCTGGAACGGTAAGCTGGTAATACTTGCTCGGACGCGTGGCGCCGCAGCCGTTCAGCAAACCAATCGTCAGCACGGCGGCCGTGATTAGCGCGGGTCTAGCCGCTCCACGAGATTTTTCTTCTAGCCCCGAGAGCACTCTTTTCAAGTATCGCGGCTCCGTGTCACCTCGCACCTGGCTCACTGCCTTTCTCCTGGTTTGTGCTCACGCGGGTTATTTGACCGGATGAGCGTGTAAGGCCTGGTCTTGATGGTGTACGTAAATTCCTTGAGATTCTGGCTAACGTGACGCAAGTTTTCGAGCAGCTCGTCGATGTTTTCAGAGTTAACGTCGAGTGTTTGATCAAGCCGCCCGGTTAGTTCCGTTACGGTAGCAAGCGATCGCCGCAATTCGATTACAGCCTCGCGAACGTCGGCGCGATTCTCTCCGATCAAAGAATCGACATGATTCAACGCCTCATTGGCCTGCGCCGAGGTCTTTCGCAAATCCTCCAGCAGCGGCTCCAGCTTTTTGCTAGCGGAGCTCAGGTTCTGCACCGTCGACTTCACAGGGGCGCGGTTCTCCGCAATCATTCCGCGAGTTTCGGCCAGCGTCCCCGCCAGGTTCGCTCGATTCGAATCGTTCAGCAGGTCGTTGACGCGAGCCAGCGTTACCTGCAGATCGCCCGCGCGGTCGTTGAGCGTCTTAAGTAGTTGCTGCGCCTGGGGCGCAATGTCGTTGATCTTCGCCGTCAGCGCATTAAAGTCCACGTAGGGGTCGGAAGGCAGGATTGTCCCCGCCGCGGCGAGCGTAGCCTTATCGCTTCCCGGAACAATTTCCAAATGATTGTCTCCTAGCGGGCTCAAGCTCATGATCTTTACATGGCTATCTGTTTTGACCGGTAATCCGGACTTCACGCTGAACGTTATTTCGATGCGTGAAGGATTCTTCGGGTCCAGCTGTAGTTTCTCCACGCGGCCGACTTTCGGCCCGCCCGCGTAGCGCACGCTCGCGCCCGGTTCCAATCCGCCGGCAAACGGAAAATACGCACGATACGTCGCGGCTGCGCCCCCAAACGCGCCGGTAAGCGCGAAAACAGTCGCCACCAGCACGGCGGCGGCGATCAGGACAAACAACCCCACCATGGCTTGCTCGCGTTTCGATTCCATCATGCACCTCTCTTCCCGCCCTTAACGGCCCGGATGGCGGTGTTCTTCCGTAAGCATCTGCAGATAGTCCAATTCCTCTGAGACTGCCGGTTCGGCAATGCGGTCGAGAAATTGCCGCACGCGCGGATGAATGCTCGAACGCATTTCTTCGGCGCTCCCGATGGCTACCACGTTTCCCTTGTCGATCAGCACCATGCGGTCAGCGATCAGGAACGCGCTGGCCAGTTCGTGCGTAACCACGATGATGGTCATGTGAAATGCCTGCTTAAGCTCAAGAATCAGCTGATCCACGCCGGCAGCAATAATAGGGTCCAGCCCGGCGGAAGGCTCGTCAAAAAAAAGAATCTCAGGATCCATGGCCAACGCTCGCGCCACGGCAGCGCGCTTCTTCATGCCGCCGCTCAACTGCGATGGCATGTAGTTTTCGTATCCGGACAAACCCACCTGATCCAGTTTCAACCGCAAAATGATTTCGATGGTCGACTCTTCGAGTTTGGTATGTTCGCGCAGCGGCAACGCGACATTCTCACCGACGGTCATCGAACCAAACAGCGCGCCGCCCTGAAACGACATGCCGATTTTCTTCCGGATCTCATCCATCTCGCCGGATGAAATCGCCGCAATGTTTTTTCCCCTGAGCCAGATTTCACCCGAGCTCGGCCTTTCGAGACCCACTAGCGTGCGCAGCAGCGTGCTCTTGCCGGAACCGGAACCGCCCAGAATCACCAGCGTTTCGCCGCGCATCACGTCAAAGCCGATGCCGTGGAGAATCTCGCGTTCGCCGTAGCTGACGCGAAGATTCCGCAATGAGATCATCGCTTCCGGCTCCGTCATCGCCACCGCCGCGCTGTTGCTCTGCTCCATGGCGAAATCCCAGACCCTACCTTTCACTGACAAAGAAAAAGAGCGCCGTAAAGACGAGGTCCACCAGAATCACCAAGAATATCGAAACCACGACCGCCCGCGTGGTTGATCGCCCAACCTGCTCTGCACCCGCGCCCGTGGACAGCCCTTCGTGGCATCCTACTGCTGTAATCGTTATGCCGAACATAACGCTTTTGACTAAACCAGTGGTGATGTCGCGCAGAAAGAGCGCGTCCAGGGAAGACTGAATGTACCGGACCCACGTGAAATCCGCCTGCGTCACGCCAAAGAGCGCTCCGCCGAGAATCCCCATGGAGTTCGCCCAAATCGTCAGGCACGGAAGCATCACGATCATGGCGGTGAATTTCGGCGCCACCAGAAAGTGAACCGGATCGATGGCCATCGTCTCCAGCGCGTCGATTTCTTCCGTGACCTTCATCGTGCCGATCTCCGCGGCGAACGCCGAGCCGGACCGTCCGATGACTACGATCGCGGTAATTAGCGGGCCGAGTTCCCGTGTCATGGAGATTGCCACGGCACTGGCGACGAAATTCAAGGCGCCAAACTTGCGCAGCTCATAAGCGCTCTGGAGCGCCAGAATCAGCCCGATGAAAAACGTAATTAGGGAAAGGATGGGCAACGCCCCAACACCGGTATGCATGGCCTGCGAAATGGCGCGCTGCAAACGTAGCGGTTTGCCCCGGAATGGAGCGACGAATGTGAAATACGCGGCCCGGATTCCCAGCGCGGTCAGCGCCCCGAGATACGCAAGCCCATCGGTAACTGATTCTCCAATTTGCGTCGTCAGTTCCACAGTGCTCTCGTCGGGCTTCCTCGGTCTTGCGGTGTGGCAGCCTCAGGGCGCAACGGATTGTGCTTCGTCTTCGTAAATCTCGAAAATTCTCACCAGCTTGGAAAGTTGCAGAACTTCTCGTACCGTCCTATTCAAGCCGAACAAGATCAAGCGTGAGCCCACGTCGCGCGAGGCCTTGAGGCCTTCCACCAGCGACGCCACTCCGGAACTGTCGATATACCGAACGGCACCCAGGTTGAGCACCACGCGCGGCATCTTCAATTCGCGAAGCTCGCGCAAGAGTGCTTTCCGCAATTGGGGTGACGTCGCGAGATCGATGTCACCTGAAATGTCGAAAATAGTGATCTTGTCCAAATGGCGTTCGGCAATCTTCAAGACGGATTCTCCTTAGGAGCCTTTCTTAGGCGCCTGAACATGCAAAATCTTCACCAGCCGGAGCTGATTCCTGCCGTTGTTGCGGCTGAATTCTACCGTATCCATGCACTCGCGGATAAAGTGCAGACCCAGGCCGCCCGGCCGGATATCTTCGAGCGCGCGGCCGCACATTTTCTCTGGATTCGCCGTCACTCCGTTATCTTCCAACACGATTTCAAGAGCATCTCCGGATTGGCCACGTTCCGGCGCGTCAATCCGGTGAAAGGACGCATCGATAGGCTGCTCTGGGTTTCCAAGGTAGGCATGGCGAATAATATTGGTCAGCGCCTCATCGACGGCACGAACCACGGCGCGGCACTCCGGCTCAGAAAATCCTAACTTGGCGGTGAGCTCTCCCACTGCGTTTCGCACCACGCAGAGCATCTCAGGATTGCTCCGCAATTCCATTCTGAGTAGTAAGCTGCCTTGGCTCACGCGAGCGCGCTCCTCGGTCCTGAGAAACTGGATTTCCCCGTTTGGTCTCGGAAAGGTCGCCCCTGGCGGATTTCCTGACGTAACGTATGCCCAGATAATACACGGAATCCTGCTGGCGGCAACTTGTAAGCTCGATAGGGACGAGTCTCTGCGAGGACGTACAGAGGGATGCGAGACTATTGAAAAGTTGGCGGGCGGGCCTGTAAGCCGGATTCTGAAAACAGAGACCTGAAATCAATAAGTTGCGCGTTATCAACGCGATTTTAACATCTATAACGTCTCAGAATGTCATCGATGGCGACAATTTGGTTAGGCACTGGTTAGGCAGTCGTTCGAATTCCGGCCCGCGCCTCCAATTCAACACCCCCTATGGCGAGCTGAAACCCTATCGAAATCAAAACACTTAAAGTGGTTTCGCTTAAACCAATTGGCGCGCCGCCATCAATTCGCCATCAATGTATTGACATGGCGGGGGGCGAGGCGCAGACTCTAAGCAATTTCGTTGCGGAACATTTCGATTGTCTGTTCCTCACCATACAAGGAGGGCTGCCACTAGAACGCCCGGAGGGAATCCGGCCCATGTTCGGGAGATACGAAATCTTCGAAGTCATGCCGAATGGCTCACCACAGAGGGTCACCTTTGTCCGGGGTTGGGAGTTTGCGAAGGCAGTGCTTCAACGGCTGTCGAAGGACACGAGCAATGAATGCTACGCCGCCGATGCAGAAACCCACCAAGTTGTGATGCAGATGAATGTCGCTAGGGCAAAGTTGCGAGCGACCAAGAGGATTTTCCAGATCGTTTACGACGAGGAGGTGGGGGTTCGAAGAGCTGAACTCCTTAGGTCGCGCGGTTACGGCGTGATCTCGGTGACTGGCAACGAGGCAGCCAAAGTTCTCTTAAGCTCGATTCGACGCTACGATCTCTTTATCGTTGGTCATGCGGCTCCTGAAGAAACCAGGAGAGAAATCGTTAGTTGGCTCAAGGCCGAATACCCCGAGGTCAAAATCCTTGCCCTCAATCCGTCCCATCAACAAGTCCTCAGAGCAGATTACAACGTGCGACAGAACGGTCCGGAGACCTTGCTGCCGATTGTCGCTCAACTGTTAGTGGATTCCACTGATGGCTTCTGAATAGGGTGCTATCAAGTCCGAATCCAGCCCGGCGAGACACCTATGTCTAGACTGCATTCAGTGCCCCCAGTACGACGCGGCTAGGCTTCAGTGTCTGAAGTAATCCCCTCTGTGGACAAAGGCCATTTTCACAGACAGCGGTCTGTACATGTTCCGCAGACAAATACAATTCATCCCACGACAAATCTGTGTGCAGAAGCGATACCAAGATTCCCCGGTTGCTACAATAGAGGCAATCATAGTCTACTTCCACGCTCCGCACGGGACGACCAACGAGGAGGTACTCCATCTGAGACCCGATTTCAAGAAGGTCTTTGGCATCCAGGTAGAATCTCTTTCTGCAGAGCGGACAAGTTATTTTGGCGACGGTCTTAAGGTCAACTCGTCGAGTAGAATCCATCATCCAGAAAATCCCGAATTGCTTGGCGCAATTGGCGCACCTAGTGACAAATTGATAGGCCACGAGGCGTTCTCCTTCCCGGACTTCCGTGGACGGTAAAAGTCGAACGGCAACAGTCCAGAACGGTCGCTTATCTGATGCCTAGGATTTTCCGCCTTGCCTGGGTCGAAATCGGCGGAGGTAGGTGGGAACGGCCAGCCTTGGTTGAAGGGCTTCCTCAAGTCCTCCGGCTGCTTCAATTGATGCGAAATGCTGGTCTGACTACAAGCACTACCCTCTTCCTCGGAACTCGTCAAGACATATCTTCTGCGTGCTATTACTGGTGGGAAACATGGTTGAAATTCAAAAGGTTTCGTCGCAATTGCAATATGGGTACAACAGTTTTGGCGAACCGACCAGCATGATCGATCCTTTGAACAATCAGACCTCGTCCACGTACGATTCGCACGGAAATTTGTTGACGGTGACGACGCCCTATCCAGGGAACGGCCAGGCGGCAAGCGTGACCACGTACACGTACAACGCGCTAGGCGAGTTGCTCACGATCAAGGACCCGCTGAACAATGTTACGACGCTAGCCTATTACTCGACCGGGCTGATTAACACGATTACGGACATGCAGAACAACGTGACAACGTACGGCTATGACACGCATGGGAACCGCACTTCGGTGACGGACGCGCTGAACCATCAAACCACGTTCACTTATGACGCGATGGATCGACTGACGAAGATCACTTACTCCGACACGACGACCACGCAATTCGGCTACGACTATCGCGGGCGGCGCACCACGGTGACGGACCAAAACGGCAAAGTGACCACTTATGCGTATGACGATGCGGACCGGCTAACCACGGTGACAGATGCGTCCACCCCCGGCAACGTCACCACCTACGGCTACGACACGGAAAACAACCTGACGAGTATTCAGGATGCAAACCACAACACAACTTCTTTCACGTATGACGCCTTCCGGCGGGCGACGCGGACGACGTTCCCTTCCGGTTACATCGAGACCTACGGCTACGACGCGGACAACAATTTGACCGTCAAGACTGACCGGAAGAACCAGCAAATCACCTACACTTACGACCAGTTGAACAGGCTGACGCAGAAAAGCTATCCTGACAGTACGACCGTGAATTACACATACGACCTCGATTCGCGCCTGACGCAGGTGAGCGATCCCACCGGCACGTACAGCTTCACGTTTGACAACATGGGACGGCTGACGGGGACCACGACCAGCTATACGTTCCTGGCCAGGAATTTCGCCACGAGCTACGGGTATGACAAGGCGACGAACCGCACATCGTTCACCGACCCCGAAAGTGGCGCGACGAGCTATGTGTACGACACGCTGAACCGGTTGCAAACGCTAACGCCTCCGAGTGCGTTCAGTGGGACGGGCAACTTCGGGTTCACCTACGACGCGCTCAGCCGCCGCACACAGATGACGCGCCCAAACAGCATCGCAACCAATTACAGCTACGACTATCTGTCGAGATTGCTGAGCGTTCTGCACCAGAGCGGCTCGACCACTCTGGACGGCGCGAGCTATACAGTGGATAACGCGGGGAACCGCACGGCGAAGACAGACCAGTTGGCAGGCGTTACGTCGAATTACACTTACGATCCGATCTACCAGCTAACCCAGGTCACGCAGGCCGCGACGACGGAGAGCTACACTTACGACGCGGTCGGCAACCGGCTGAGTTCGCTCGGCCTGTCACCGTACAACGTCAACACCTCGAACGAATTGACCTCGACGCCAAGCACGACCTACACGTACGATTACAACGGCAACACCGCATCGAAAACCGACAGCACCGGCGCCACGACCTATGCGTGGGATTTTGAGAACCGGCTCACGAGTGTCACGCTCCCTGGCACCGGTGGAACCGTCAGCTTCAAATACGACCCCTTCGGCAGAAGAATCTACAAATCTTCCAGTGCAGGCACCAGCATCTATGCCTATGACGGCGACAATCTCATTGAAGAAACAAATTCCTCGGGTGCCGTAGTAGCTCGCTACGAGGACACGCAGAACATTGACGAGCCGCTGGCCATGTTGCGGAGCGCAGCAACCAGTTACTATCACGCGGACGGCCTCGGCTCCGTAACGTCGCTCTCGAATACAGCGGGAGCGCTGGCCCAAACTTATACTTTCGACTCCTTCGGCAAGCAGACCGCCTCTTCCGGTTCGCTGACGAATCCATTCCGGTACACGGCTCGCGAATCGGACACCGAAACCGGTCTGTATTACTATCGCGCCAGATACTACGACGCATCCGCTGGCAGGTTCATCACCGAGGACCCAGTAAAGTTCCGTGGTGGCCCGAACTTCTACGAGTACGTTGGAAACGACCCACCTCTTTTCGTTGATCCGTTAGGACTGTGGAGAAACACTGGAAAGCCGAGTAATTCACTTGTTCCAACGATCGTCTGTGACGGGAGTGGGGGTATTAGAGTGTGGATTCCTGATTGGTACAACTATCCTCCGGAACGGAAGGAATGTATCGGGGACTGCATGCAGAAGCATGAAGAACGCCACAAGCGAGATGCCCTTCGATACAACCCTAAAATTTGCGCAGGCTCCGCCGACGGGATCCAATTGGGCTATTCGAGTCTTCGCGAACAGAACCTTTCTGAAACGATCGGATGGACCATCGAGCTTAAGGGTTTGGAAAACAAGAAGAAGGGGAACACCTGCAAGGACTGTACTCCTTACATTGACCAAGAAATTAATCAAGCTCAGGACCAACTTAAGTTTTATAGGAGTCAATGGCCATTTGACCAGAATCATTAGGACACTTGGTGGGCAAAGAATCCGGAGACTACCATGACTTTTTCCAATAATCGCAGTTGCAGACAATACCTTACGGTTCTGGCCGCGCTCCTGTTGGTCGCGCTTTGTGCGGCCCCAGTGGGAAGCGAGACAATGCCCCCGGGAATCCAGGTTGAATTAAATCCTGAGAAACCGTTGCGGCTGCGGGTGACACTGCGCTCTGGTGCTGAGACTACTGCAACATTCTTTAGATCGCTGTTACCATGGGGCAACAGATACAGCATGGTTTTCGTAGCCGTCAAACCCCACGGGCAGCCCATCGATCTGGAACTGCCTGTACAGGACCCTACAGGTGACAAAGTCTCCTTGTCACCGGGAGCGTCGCTATCCGGAGACATCCACTTAAATTGGGTCATTAGGGACCTAGATCGTGTGACGAAGCAATCAGACGTGCACTTGTTTTGGGCTTACGAGTCTCCAAAGGAGTTAAATATCTCTCACTGGTCAGGCGGCTGGATTCTAATCCCACAACAAAAATGAGGGTCGCCGCTCTGCGAGTGCGATATGACTCCAACGGCAACACGCTCACCAGCGCGACCGGCTCGAACACCACCAGCTACGCCTGGGACTTCGAGAACCGCCTGAGCAGCGTCACGCTGCCCGGAAGCGGCGGCACGGTCACCTTCAAGTACGATCCCTTCGACCGAAGAATCTACAAGTCTTCGTCCTCAGGAACCAGCATCTTTGCCTACGACGGTAACAATCTCATCGAAGAAACCAACTCGTCCGGTGCCGCCGTTGCGCGCTATTCGCAGACGCAAAACATCGATGAACCCCTGGCTATGCTCCGAAGCGGCGCAACGAGCTACTACCACGCCGACGGCCTCAGCAGTGTCACTTCGCTGAGCAATGCAGCAGGTTCGATTGCCAATACTTATACTTACGACTCTTTTGGCAAGCTGACGAATTCCAGCGGCTCGTTGGTGAATCCTTTCCGGTACACCGCCCGCGAATCGGACACCGAAACTGGCCTTTATTACTACCGCGCCAGATACTACGACATACAGACAGGGCGTTTTGTATCTGAAGACCACTTGAGATTCACTGCGGGCATTAATTTTTATGCTTATGTGCGCGGGCGGCCAGTCAATTTAACAGATCCATATGGTCTTAAGACTTTGGGACTCGGCGGAACGGTCATCAATCTCTCCAAGTGCTGTCTTCTGGTGAGCTCGAACGAGGCCAATCCGAACGAGCAGCAGCAATATTACATACCGCCCGGTGAAAGCTCTGGACCGTTTGCCGATGTAGATGCGATCTACTTCCCTAATGGTTCGGCGCTGAAGATTCCAGATTGGGATGTCCTAATCGTATGGGAGTGTCCTGGCCCGGGGATGCCACGCTTCAGATTCAAAGCGCCAACCCCCTGGAAGTTCAAAAGATTCGGCTCAACATTTTTGCCGGACAGAGACGCCATCAACAATCAGTTCCACGAACCTATCATTCCGCCCAAAAAACCTTGCAAGGATCAAAAGTGTCCATGAGCAACGAAGTTTTCGACTACGTGATCTCCAGCAGCGCGATAGTAATAATGGGCATTGGTCTATTTCTGGAGCGAGCGGGAGTGTTCCTATATCTCGGTTATACGGTGGTTGGGCTTACTGGTACCATCTTGGCATTACTATTTCTCTTCTGGCGTATGCGTTTCCTCAAATCTCGCAGATGGGCTCGATTCTATTTGGCCATGTTGATTTCGCTTTCACTGACGTTGGCAGGATGGACCCTCGGCAATTTTGATTCCAGTCCTCGGAAGCATTTCTATCTTGCTGCAACGCAGATTAAGCCTGAGGATTCAATGGACTCCGTCAGAAAAAAAATGGCCCAATATGAATCGTGGCAGGGCCAGCAGGATCACGAGTCGTTCCGGTTTTCCAGCGGGCCGGGAACATCCGACGTTGTCATAGTTCACTACGATGTTAAAACCGGGAAAGTGATCGACGTAAACCTATCTCTAGATTGATTGCCCGTGCGGAGAACGTTGAGCTTCAAGTACGACCCCTTCGGCCACCGTATCCAGAAGTCCATCACGCAGAGCGGCACTACAACCACCACGAACTTCCTCTATGACGCAGACAACATTCAGTACCGTCTCTTCCACTTGAGTTCAAACGACTGCCGCTTCACTACTGCGGTAACTCGGCTGGGCGATTCTTGTAGTAGCCCTCGCGTGTTTGCGCGGTTAGTCCGTCGCCCGAGACTTGGAGTTCGATGCGGTGATAGTTGGAATCGAGTTCAGTTCCTGCGGGTACGTAGGCGAGAGTGTATTGATGGCGGGCTTGTTCCGTGATGCGAGCATAAAACTGCTCCATAGTCCTGGACTTCGATGCATAGTAAATATCTCCTCCTGAGATGCGCGAATAATTTTCCAATCGGGAATACTTGCGTTTAGCGGCATTGCTGCCTACGGCGAGACTAAACACGGAAATGTCATCGAATAAGAGTTTCTCTCTGACACTCCCAAAGTCATGCTTGTTTGACTTCGGCTCATTGGCGCCATCCGAAATCACAAGAATGATTTTTCGGCGGTCAGCACCTGCATTTTCCAGCAGATTAGCAGCGGAATACACGGCGTCATCTAAAGCCTTACTTGGTCGAGACCCCAAATTGGTTGGGGCGGGAATGCACGGACTTCCAGTTGTGGAGTTACCGCACACTACAGGTTCTGGAACATACGTTGGTGTGGGTTTAATTTCGGCTTGCGTGGCCTTTAGTTCGGTCATCAGGTTGTCAATATTCGAGGTGAAGCCGTTTCCCGGATAGAAGAGCATATCAAAACGGCAGACGGTGGCTTCGTCTTGAAGGCTTACTCCACCCATCAAAGCGCGGAGACTTTGAGCTAGTTGCATTCCGGCGTTCCCGTTCACGTCGTTGTCTACAAGAATGACGAGTGAAAGGGGCAGACTCTCCTCAGTAAAAACTTTAATTTCTTGCTCGACGCCATCATCAAGAACCCGGAACTGTTCTCGTCGCAGGTCTGGGACAAGGCTTCCGGCGCGGTCTCTCACGCTGACAGAAAGAACCACAAGGTCGGATGTAATGCGAACCGTTGTCTGGGGCTGCTGTTGTTGCTGCGACGGAGACATCCTCAACGTCCCGAAACATGTTATGAGGACTGTTGAAATCAGAATCAGCAGTTTCGCGCAGCCGCACTTGAACACGTGGCATTCCCTCCGAGCCGTAATGCAATAGGATATCCGATGTTTGAGCGGCGTAAGTGGTGGCCTGATAAGTCCTGCTAAGTCGCCTTACCGGTAAAGTTCATTTGGCCGATTCAACTTTTGCGGACTGGTCGCCTGGCATCCCCTCCAGTTGTCACCACTCGTTGTACGTCGAGCCGTCGCTGGCGACGTGAACCGAAGCAGAATGAACGTCAACTATCCCCGTGCTCGACTGCTCCGGGCTCAGAACCACAGTGTCGAATTGTAGCGCCCAGTCTTTTTTCTGCGTGAACGGGTCTGTCGGAATCTCCTTCAAATAATGGCCGTTCACCAAGGCTTGCAGGGATTGAGCCGCTGCCTGCTTTTCTAACGTGTAGTTGTCAATGGCCATTCGCATCGTTATCAAATCGTGTTTGAGTATCCGTTCTCGTTCCGACCGTGTCGAGCACCCGCTGACGAGAGCAGAGGCCAAAACTAACAGAGATATAAATCGAACACGCCGTTTCATATGGCCCCTTGGGTACGCTTTTCTTTTATACCTCGAATTGCCAACGACCTCAGCGAAATTCCGGGTGGGAGCCGTAGCCTCCAGGTTCCGAGACTATCGGTCAACTCCTGATTTGTCGCCTTACCGGAAAGGTTCCTCCAGTACTGACTCCCGTCAGGGGTGAACACGGCAGGAATGGTTAGGCAATTGGTTAGGCAGCCGCTAGGTTAGCGAAAAACTATCAAAAACATTGAGAAATTGGCGGACGGGCCTGTAAGCCGGATTCTGTGCCGCACGCAAACCACAAACGGTCTGCATGCGCGGCGATCATTCCTCTAGGTCACGATTCGCACCGTGACTCCAGCAGCCTACCCGAGGGTTTGCCTCCGCGATGGCTTGCGCCACCACAGAAGGAGTTTTCGCTCATCGAGCCGGGCCGGCTCTCCCCTCCTATTTGGCCTTGCACCACGCGGGGTTTTCCGTGCCTCCGGTGTCGCCACCGGAGCGGTGGGCTCTTACCCCACCTTTTCACCCTTACCAAACGATGCGTGCTCTTCGAAGACGTCTCGCAGGTTTCCCTGCGCGATGCCACCGTGCTGCGCTCCGCCGGCGGTTTATTTTCTGTGGCACTTTCCGTAGCACTGTTGTAGCGGCGGGTTCACCCCGCCATCTTCAACTTCGCCCCCTGGCGTTACCAGGCGCGTTGCCCTGTCAAGAGTTCCGCTCCCCACAAAAGTGAAGAGCGTGCCTCAGGACGGTGTCCGGACTTTCCTCCCGTCCTCGGTCATCTCCGGCCTCGCAAGAGGCCAGATAACGACCGGGACCAGCGATCACCCGGCCCGCCCGCCACTTTGAATTATACCCTGACTAGGAGCGGAAAATGTGTAGTTGTGATGGTTATTCTGGCGATACAATCCCGGCCATGAAAGCCCGCGAAGCCAAGGATTTTCTAGTCGCGCAAACCGCGGAGCAGGCCGCGCTCGAACGTGTGCCCCTATCTGACCTTGAAAAGAGGATGATGTATTTCACCGAGACCGGCGAATGCCCGGAAGACCCTCTTGCTCTGAACGAGGAGTTTGAGAAGGAGTACGACACCGACGAGTACGAGACAAAAGTCAAAAAGCTACTCGCGAACGCACATCGTCGGCTGAAGGAAGAGCGATCTCCTGCAGTTGCGGAATGGGAGGAAAGCCTGAAAGTTCTGGACCAGACAGACGATTACATTCTTATTCTGTGCGATCGAAGTCCGTTGGCAAGATTTGGAAATCCTGAAGCGCTTCCGTCGGTGTTATTGATCGTGTTCCGACTTGGACTTCTTGTCTTAGCCGCTTACGTGGTCTGGAACATCCTGAAATTCTTGCTAAGGATAACCGACATTTCAGGAGCTTCGCTGTTCGGCGTGATCTTTGTGATTACGCTCCTAGCCGTCGCTATACGGCCGCAGATCGCAACCGAACTCACTGCCCGCCCTATGACATGGCTGACAGTTTTTTTGTTCAAGAAGCGTGATTCTGACGCAAACCATACCGAATAAAGACTATAAACCCAGCAGTTTTTCGAATTCGCCCTCACTCAGGATGGTTACTCCCAACTCTTTGGCTTTGTCGTATTTCGATCCGGGATCGGTTCCCACAACGACGTAGTCCGTCTTTTTGCTGACGGACCCGGAAACTTTCCCTCCATGCTGAATAACAAGCTCGCCTGCTTCTTCCCGGGACCGATTTGCAAGGCCTCCTGTGAACACAAAACTCTTTCCGGCAAGTTTCTGGCTCTTGACCACGCGCTTTTCCGCCGTCGGATGCACGCCTGCCTTGCGCAGCTTCTTGATAAGCTGGCGATTGGCAGGCTCGGAGAAAAATTCCACGATGCTCGCCGCGACCTTCGGCCCTACCTCGGGCACTTCCTCAAGCTCTTCCTCTTTCGCCGCTGCTAATTCCTCCAGCGAAGAAAAATGTTCCGCCAGCAATTGGGCTGTCCGCTCGCCCACAAACTGCATGCCCAGCGCGTAAATCAGCCGCGCCAAAGAATTCTTCTTGCTCGCCTCTATTTCCTCCAGCAGGTTCTGCGCTGATTTCTCCCCCATGCGCTCCAGACTGGCAACATCCTCGAGCTTCGGCGAATACAGATCGGCAACGTCCTTCACCAATCCCTTGTCCACAAGCTGATCCACAATCTTTTCGCCCAGCCCGTCAATGTTCATCGCGTGCCGCCCGGCAAAGTGTAGAATCGATTCCTTCCTCTTCGCGGGGCACGCCGCATTCACGCAGCGGTACGCCACTTCCCCTTCCACGTGATGAATCGTGCTTCCGCATTCCGGGCAATGTTTCGGCATGCGGAACGGTTTGCGGTTCTTCCCTTCCTTGACCACTTTGAGCACATGCGGAATCACTTCTCCCGCGCGCTCGATCAGCACCGTGTCGCCGATCTGCAAACCCAGCCGCTCTATTTCATCCATGTTGTGGAGCGTGGAACGGCTGACAGTGACGCCTCCCACTTGCACCGGTTCGAGCACCGCCACGGGCGTCAAGGTTCCCGTGCGGCCCACTTGCACGATGATGTCGTTCACCACTGTCGTTTCCTGGCGCGCAGGATATTTGTACGCAATCGCCCACCGTGGCGCCTTGGCCGTGTAACCCAGTTCATTTTGAATGGCGATCGAGTTCACTTTGATCACCACGCCGTCAATTTCGTACGGCAGCTTCTCCCGCTTCGCGTCCCAGTCCTCGCAATACGCAATCACCGCCTCGATTCCCGCGTAAAGTTTCCAGTCGTCCGAAGCGCGGAACCGTAATTGCTTCAATGCCTGCAGGGAGTCCGAATGTTTTGCGAAAGGCACTTTTCCATCCACAAGCAAGTAGTACGAAAAAAAATCCAGCCGCCGCGCTGCTGTGATCGACGGATCGAGCACGCGCACGGCTCCCGCCGCCGAGTTCCGCGCATTCACAAAAATCTTGCCGCCAATCCGCTCCTGCTCCCGGTTCAGCGCTTCGAACGCCTTCTTCGTCATCATCACTTCGCCACGCACTTCAAAATCTGGCGGCAGCTTCACCTTTTTCAGCACCGCGGCATCCACGCGCAGCGGAATCGAGCGGATCGTCTTCACGTTCGGCGTCACGTCCTCGCCCGTGGTTCCATCACCGCGCGTGACGCCGCGCGCCAGCACTCCATCCTCGTATTGCAGCGAGATGCTCAGTCCGTCGAACTTGTGCTCCGCAACGTACTCGATCTTTTCCTGCCCGCTACCCTCTCTTACGCGGCGGTCCCACTCCCGCAACGCGTCGTAAGAAAACGCGTTGTCCAGGCTCAGCATCGGCCGAGCGTGCCGCACTGTCGAAAACCCCTCGCGCGGCGCTCCTCCCACGCGCACCGTGAGAGAATCCGGCGTCAGCAGTTCCGGATACGCTGCCTCCAACTCTTTCAAACGGTTCATCATCCGGTCGTACGCCGCGTCCGAAATCTCCGGATCGTCGAGCACGTAATATCGGTATTCGTGGTAGCGCAGCTTCTCGCGAAGCTCTTCAATCTCTTTCTTGACGCTAGCTGGCGCAGCTTTGGCCATGAAACCCTCGGCAGAACAGTGTGCGGAATTTCGGCTGGTATTATATAGAATGAATGTCTTGGCGCACGAACGGCATAAACCTGAACCAACGATGACCACAAATCTCAGAAACGCTCTGCTGATTCACAACCCCAATGCCGGCAACGGTGGCAAGGGCCGCCGCCGCACTCTCGATACCGCGCGCCACATTTTTGCCGCCCGCGGCATCGAATCCGAACTTGCGGAAACCACTGGCCCAGGCCATGCCACGGAAATTGCCCAGCGTGCCGCCTCCGAGGGCCGCGGCCTCGTCATTGCCTGCGGCGGTGATGGCACGCTCAACGAAGTCGTCAACGGCCTGGCGGCGAACCAAAACGGCCACCGCGTTCCTCTTGCTCTTCTTCCCGGCGGCACCGCCAACATCCTCGCAAAGGAACTGGATTTGCCCTGGGACATCCCCAGCGCCGCCGAAAAACTCGTTCGCGGCACGGTGAAAGAAATCGCACTCGGCTTGGCGACTCCTCTCGAACATCCCGGAAAGAAAAAGTACTTTCTCAGCGTCGGCGGAGCCGGTCCCGACGGCATGATCGTCTATTCGCTCGACCTCGATCTGAAAGCCCGCATCGGGATGCTGGCCTATTGGTGGGAAGGCGCCCGCGAAGTCTTCCGTTATAATTTCCAGCATTTCCGCATTCGCGTCGGCGATCAAAAACTCGATGCTTCTCTTGCCATTGTCGGCCGAACCAAGAATTACGGAGGCCCTTTCAAAATCACCACGAACGCCGATCTCTTCGAAGATCGGTTCGAGGTTATGGCACTAACTACACAAAGTGGTTTTCGCTACTTGAGCTACTTGCCCACGCTTTGGATGGGCAATCTCCGCGGCACCGAGGGCGTCCATTTCTACAAGTCCAACACTGTCGTTTGCGAGCCGCTCGACACGAATCCGGTATACGCTCAAGTCGACGGCGAGCCTCTCGCCCGCCTCCCTGTCGAATTCAAAATCGTCCCCCGCGCCCTAAAACTCCTGGTCCCCGGCTCTCCACTTTAGAATCCCGCACTACATCGCCATTTTACCGGTGGCAGGCATGAGGTCCCAAACACGCCAGAAGGCTTGCATTTCGCCGGGTGTGCCAAGAGAAACTCGGATGTACTTGTCGAGAACTGGATATTTGGGGCCGATGAGAATGTTGTTTTTCTTGAGGTGCTCGATAACTTCGTCGGGCGGGCGCAGGGGATTCACCATGACGAAATTCGTTTGCGAATCGAGGGCACGGAGCATGCGCGCGTTGACCTGGTTCATGAACTCCTGGCGGTCGTCGGCGTTGCGCTTGACGCCGAGGCGCACGTGGTCGACATCATCGAGCGCGGCACAAGCGGCGCGCGCAGAGACAACGCTGACACTCCAGATGGGAAAGCCGGTGGAGAGGCGCTTGGCGATTTCCGGAGTGGCAACGGCATAACCAATGCGCATTCCGGCGAGGCCGTAAATCTTCGAGAAAGTTCGAGCGACGATGACGCGCGGATCACCGATGGGCCGGTCCACGAAAGACTCGTAGGAAGCGCTCGGGCTGGCAAAGTGATGATAGGCCTCGTCAATTAGCACGGTCACGTCAGATGGCAGTTTGCCGAGGAACGCTTCGATTTCTTTCCGCGGCGTAATGGTGCCGGTGGGATTGTTGGGATTGACGATATAGGCGAGCCCGGCCGATGTGCGCGCGCGGTCGAGCATGACGCCGAGATCATGTTCGTAGCGCTTGTTCAGAGGAACCTCTGCGACTTCGCCGCCCGCGCCTTGCGCGAGTTTGCCGAGCGCGGGAAAAGTAGGCGCGGCTTGCACGAGTTTTTTGCCGGACCCCAGAAAAGCGGCCGCAGCCATGCACAGGATTTCGCCGGAGCCGCAGCCAAGCACGATTTGTTCGTGCTTCACCTTGTGGAGCGCGGCGAGCTTGTCCGTGAGCGTGTCGTACTCGGTGCGCGGGTAGCGATTGCCGACGGCGGCGGATTCGCGCAGCACGCCGAGAACTTTTTCGGACGGGCCGTACGGATTTTCGTTGCGATAGAGAAGGATGGGGTCCGTGGCAGTAGCGCCATCCGGCGGCTGTGACATGGGTACGGAGTTACCCCACAGCTTCTCTTCGGTCGCCGGGGCAAGCGGCCAGCCGCGAAGGGCGGGAGTAGCCGCTCCCAGGATAGCGCCGGTTCCGATACTGCGAAGAAGGTTTCTGCGCGAGATGTACATACTCCACTCCTCTAGGCGATGGCTCTCGTGCCCTTGAGCCAAGTTTAGACGAAGAAATCAGCGGATTTGCAGGGCACGCAGCGTACGGAGTCGTCCGCGAAAGGCGAGCGACCCTGGCACTGGAAGTATTTTACGGGCTCGCGCTACTGAACCGTTAGGGTTACCTGCTGCGTGTGCGTCAAGCCGCCACTAGTGGCGGAGATGGTCAGAGTGAATGTGCCGGTTGGCGTCTTACGCATGGTGCTCACCGTTAATGTGGACGAACCCGACGTCGTGATGGACGAAGGGCTGAAGTTGGCGTTCGCGCGGCGGGGAAGTCCGCTAACGCTGAAGCTGACGGTGCCGTTGAAACCGGAGCCAGGCGTGATGGTGACAGTATAGAGCACACTGGAGCCACGCGAGACGGTAGTGCTGGAGGGCGTGACGGCAACGGAGAATTCCGCGCTCACAACCAGCGTGACATTAGCGGTATGCGTTAACGGGCCGCTGGTGGCGGTGATCGTCAACGGATAACTGCCCGGAGCGGTCGACGAACTGGTGGAAACGCTCAGGGTGCTCGAACCGGACGTGGAAATGGACGCCGGACTAAAGGAAGCGCTCGCACCCGCGGGCAGGCCGCTAACGCTCAGCGAAACCGTTCCGCTGAAACCTGTCCCGGCTGTGACTGTGGCGGTGAAAGAGGTGCCACTACCCTGTACGACGGTTCGCGAGGAAGGCGACGCCGAGAGCGAGAAATCGGGCTGAACGGTAATGGTGCGAGTCGGCGGATTGGGATCGGTGAGGCCAACGTTGTCGGTGACAGTAAACGTCGTGACGTAAGTGCCCGGAGTGGCGTAGGTCACATTCCCTGGATTAGCGAGATTGCTGGAGCTGGGATTCCCGCCCGGGAAAGACCACGAATAGGCGCTAATTGTGCCGTCGGGATCGTTACCTGTGCCGGAATACGTGACCGACTGGCCAGTTGAGATAGTGACGTTCGAAGCAGGGTTGGTGATCGTGCCGGTGGGAGGCACATCATTCGCAGCCAGAGAGACTTGAACCATTGTGGCGACAGAAGGAACACCAGCGCTATTGAGAATAAACAGCATGTAGTAACCCGGGGGCGCAATGTTGCCATTCGGCGGGCCTGTGACGTTGAGGACGCCAGTGCCTGCGGTGAAAGAGAGGCCGACATAGCGCTGATCCATGTCGAAAGCATGAGTGACCGCACCGTTCCGCATCAGAACCACGCTGGAGATGTTGGCGGCATCGGGGGTTTGCACCTGGAACGCGCTGCCATAGCCAATGACAGAGGAAGACGCGCTTGTGATGGTGGGGCGTGTAGCTAGAGTGCCGTCTGCATTAAAGAGATACGCTGGCGAGTAGATTTCCATATGCGGTTCGTACGTCCCGCGCTGCGGGTTGCCGCCCGCAACCCAAACTGTGGCATTGGGCAGAAGCAAGCTGACGGAGTGATAGAGGCGCGCGTAAACCTCCGCGCCTGCGGGACTGAAGGTATTGGATCCCGGATCGTAGATGTCAGCTTTCAGGCTGGCGGTGGTGGTGTCTTCGTCGTTGAGGGAGCCGCCGACGGCAAGGACCCGGCCGTTGGGGAGAATGGTAGCATTCATTTCAATACGAGGTTGCGACATGTTGGGGCCGTAGACCCACTTCGGCGTAGGGGCGGAGAGATCAATGATTTCGCTGGTGTTCGTGGATGGACTCCCACCGCCCATGATCAGCACCTTGGGCGTGTAGTTATTGGCGGGAGTCAGAGGGAGAAGTACGGACGACCCATAAGTGCGCGTCCCATTGTAATTTGTGAAGGCAATGTTGGTAGTCCAAGTATGAGTCGCGGGATTGAAAAGGCTCGAACCGGTGGTTGAGCCCGAGTAAAAAACGCTGCCGTTGGGAAGCACGTGCATGCGGGGGTAGAGAGGCGGAGTCCATGGGGCGGAGAAGGCGGCGCTCCAGCCAGAGCCAGCGCTATAGAATTCTACAGATGTGTTGGTACCGCCGGTTTCGTTAAGACCGGAGAAAATCATTACTCGACCGTCGCCGAGAACCGTGCCGGTGGGGTACCAGCGGCCGTGCGCCATGGATTGCTGGTCGGTGAAGGCATTGGTGGCGGGGTCGTAGGTGGAAGTGCGCAGTTCACCGTGAAACGGATCGTACTGCAACGTGCCGCCCATCACGAATGGGCGCCCATCGGGGAGAACCACCATGCCGTTGCAGAACATATCCCAGCCGACGGGTTGCGTCGTGATCGTGCCAGCCTGGGGATCCCAGAGCGCAGCCCGGAAACTCGTGTTTCCGGCGACGTTGCCGGAGCCGGAGACGATGACCACCTTGCCGTTGTTCAGCAAAGCTGCGTGAACGGGATTGATGGCCACGGTGTACGGCAGGGTTTGCCACTGACCTTGGCTTGTCTGGGCGAGGGCGAGGGGCGCCAGCGGGGTCAAGACTGCCAAAAGCAAACAGGCGGGCACAAACAGCCGGCTGGTGAATCTGTTCATTGGGAGTCCTCTTTTTTGAAGTTTCCGCAGGGACGGAGGAAACCTTAGCGGAGTCAAAAGCAATTCACGGTCCAGTTGAAAGTGATCGCTGGCCTCCAAGCTATTGAATACAAATCATATAGAATCAGGCTGCGAGTTTCAGGACCTCTGCGTTGTGCCAGAAAGTGAAGGCACATGGCAAAGTGGGGAAGATTCTTGGCAACATTCCTTTCTTTTACGGAATAGGCGGGTCTCACGACTCAAGTCGTGCCCATACCACACTGCTAGCTGACGGCACATCACTCTCTGTGAGATAACTCTGTCGTGGATCCAATCACTCATGGCCTGGCTTCTTATGTCCTTAAACGCGCGGCTTTTTCCAGGCTCCCTCGCGCCGCCACGATTGCCATGCTCGTCGCCGGAACCATCGTCGACATCGATTCATTGAGTGCGTATTTCGGCCCTTCCGCCTTCCTCACCTTTTACCGCACCTATTGTCATTCCCTGCTCGCCGCTCTGCTCTTTAGTCTTCTCGTCACCATCCCCTTCTTCATGCGCAGACGCGGACCAAGGGAACAGCAAACTCCTCCTCTACCCATCTTCCTCGCCGCTCTTGCCGCAGCCGTCCTCCATCTGCTCATGGATGTCTGCCAAAGCGCCGGTGTCGAACTCTTCTGGCCCTTTTCAGCCCGCCCCTTTGCTCTGGACTGGGTCGCCACCACCGATCTTTGGATCGTGGGAATTCTTCTCGCCGGGATTCTCCTCCCTGCGCTCAGCAGGCTGGTCACCGAAGAAATCGGCGCAAAATCAAAGGGCCCGCGCGGCAAAGCGGGCGCATCCCTTGCGCTCGCTGGAATGATCCTTTATGTCGTTTTGCGTTTCGTTCTTCACGGCAATGCCCTTGCCGCCATGGAATCGCGCACCTACCGCGGCGAATTGCCTCGCAAGGCCGCCGCGTTTCCCGCATCGGGCTCGCCCTTCCGCTGGCACGGCATCGTGGAAACAGAGCGCGCCCTGCATGACCTTGAAGTTGACGTCGGTCCCGGGGCCTCTTTCGATCCCGACTCTGGCATCACCTCATATAAACCTGAGTCCTCGCCAGCCCTCGACGCCGCTCGCGACACCGCGGTAACCCGTCGTTTCTTGCAGGTCGCGCGCTTCCCAAAAGCTACGGTCGAGAAAATTCCCGAAGGATTTCGCGTCACACTGCGCTCCTTTCCATACACACGCGATGCTAACTCCGGTTTGCGCGTCTATGCCGTGATCGACACCGATCCCTCCGGCAAAGTCCTCTCCCAGGAACTTGCCAGGGACACCCTTACGAAGTAACTCCCATGAGGAAAAGCGTCCGGCTTGGAACCTGCGCGGCTAATTCGGCACGTTTGGATGCGGCCGATGCCTAAGTATCAGGCGCGAAAGAGCATAACTCGCGACCGCGACGGAAATGATCACCAGGGCCACGCTCCATTTGTGCTGTTTGAGGAACGGCAATGCGTCATGCCCGTAGCGGATGGCCAGAAAACCGATGCCAAAGTAGCGAATTAGCCGCGCCAAACTAATGGCGGAGGTGAAGCTTGCCAGGCGCACTTCGAACACTCCTGCAGCGACGACGAAAACTTTGAAGGGCGTCGGTGGAGGCAGCAGTGCTGCAAACAACATTCCCCAAAAGCCGTTATTCACAACCCAGTGCCGGATGGCATGCGCGCGGTCCCCTGCGTGCTTGTGAAACAGTGCTTCGCCGCCCTTCTCCGCGATGAAAAAAAGTAGCACGCAGCCCAGCACCGATCCGAGCGCCGCCATAAACGCGTACAGAGGCATGCGCGCTGGATGCTGAATGGACAACTCGATCAGCAGCAGATCGTTGATGACGGGAAACGTCAGCACCGATGAATCCAGAAAGGAAATCAGAAAAAGTCCCGGCGCGCCAAGCCCGCCCGCAAAGGCCACGATTTTCTGCTTCCATCCGTTCAAACTCGTGGCCAAAGGGAATTCCTCCGATCTGCTTGCAGCAACTTGTTTGGGTGGGGCATTGGATCTCGGCGCAGGTAGCAGATGTCATCGCGCATCTATTGCGCAAAGGCCGCGCGATCGAAATGATTCATGAAGACTTGCATGAGCGCAGTGCGGTGGAGATTGGGCAGCTTGGGGATCTCCCCGATGACCCGGACGTGGCCGAACCGCTCGATGGTTTCGCGGTTCTCCCGGTTCTGATCGCCAATCAGCACCACGCCGTGTACCGGAAGTTCCGCCGCGTGCAGCGCCGCCAGCGTCAGCAGCGTGTGATTGACTGTCCCCAGCGCGCTGCGCGCCGCCACGATCACCGGCAATTTGAATTTCACCATGAGGTCGAGCACAAACTGCTTCTGGCTGATCGGTACCAGCACGCCTCCGGCCCCCTCCACGATCAGCCAGTCGTTAATCAAGCTGCCGGGCATGCTGATTCGCCCGAGATCGATTTCCACTCCTGCCCAGCGCGCGGCAAGATCGGGAGAAACCGGCGGCACAAATTTGTACACTTCATCGAGCGTTCGGTCCGTGCCAATCCCGGCAAGCCTCATGACCGTCACGCGGTCCGAGCCCTCGAGGGTGCCGGTCTGGATCGGCTTCCAATAAACCGCATCAAGCGCCGCGCAAAGCAGCGCTGAAAGGACGGTCTTGCCCACTCCCGCGTCCGTGCCCGTGATGAAAAAATGATGCCTCATGCGCGCCCCGCCGTCGCTGGCGCAGCCACGCAGTCAGAAAAGTGGACGCTGGTTCGATTTCCGCCCTGGCACAAGCTGCTGCTCGCGGCAGCGATTCGCGCCGCCCCTGACAATTGTTTGCTACGCATGGACCCCCGACTGTATAGGGTAGTTGGCCTTCAAACGAATCTGGCATGTTACCATCGCTTGGCATCCGCGTCTCGGCGCAGTATCCGACGTGATACGGGGTTGCCGCCTTTTCTTTCGTGGTGGTGGTTTGACCGGCCTTGGGTAAAATGTTATAAATCGACGTTTTGTGCAGCCCTTGCGCCTCGTCTTCGGGGCGCTTCGCCGGGCCACTTTAGGGGTAAATCATCGGTCCGGCGAGGTGGCTTCTTCCTGGTGGAATGAGAACAATTCGAGCTTCGCCCGCGCCCAGCGGCGCTCAGTCGAAAGAGTGTGCCGGAAGCGCCTGTGCCTGGAACCGATTGCCTTGTGAACAAATGATCTATGGAGGATCGTGAATGCTTACCTGGCTTGCAAATGCCTGGTCCCTGAGCTGTAAATTCACCAAGTTTGGAGCAGTGGCGGCGGTGCTTACGTCGCTCGGGGCCGCCTCGGCTCTGGCCGACGAAGCCGGTGGCGAAGCCAGCCTGAAGCTTCCCGACCTCTCCCAGGTCTCTTTTCTCGGCATCGACGGCCACAAACTTCTGCTCTTCGGCATCGTCATCTGCATTTTTGGATTGGGCTTCGGACTGGCCATTTATTCGCGTTTGAAAAACCTGCCCGTTCACAAATCCATGCGCGATATCTCCGAGTTGATTTACGAAACGTGCAAAACCTATCTCTTTACGCAGGGCAAGTTCCTCCTAATCTTGTGGGTGTTTATCGCGGTCGTGATCGTCATGTATTTCGGATGGCTCGCTCCCGTGCATCCTACGGCGGTTACCTTGCCGATTATTCTTATTTTCAGTCTCGTGGGAATCGCCGGCAGTTACGGCGTGGCCTGGTTCGGCATCCGTGTCAATACGTTTGCCAATTCGCGTACCGCGTTTGCTTCCCTTCGTGGCAAGCCCTACCCGATTTACAGCACGCCGCTGCAAGCCGGTATGAGCATCGGCATGATGCTTATCAGTGTTGAGCTGCTGATGATGCTCTTCATCCTGCTGTTCATTCCGGGCGATTACGCCGGCCCATGCTTCATCGGCTTTGCCATCGGCGAATCGCTTGGGGCTGCCGCGCTGCGCATAGCCGGTGGCATCTTTACCAAGATTGCCGACATAGGCTCCGACCTCATGAAAATCGTCTTCAAGATCAAGGAAGACGACGCGCGCAACCCCGGTGTCATTGCCGACTGCACGGGCGATAACGCCGGTGATTCCGTTGGCCCCAGCGCCGACGGTTTTGAAACTTACGGTGTGACCGGCGTCGCGCTGATCACTTTTATTCTCCTCGCAGTGAAAAATCCAACCGTGCAAGTGCAATTGCTGGTGTGGATCTTCGTCATGCGCATCGTGATGCTCATCGCCAGCGCGGCGGCCTATTTCATCAACGGCTTCATCGCCAACGCCAAGTACGGCAAAGCCGATCAGATGAACTACGAAGCGCCGCTCACTTCGCTTGTGTGGATCACCTCGGCAGTTTCGATTGCACTTACGTACGTTGTCTCGTCGGTGATCATTCCGAGCCTTGGCGGCGACACGTCCCAATGGTGGAAGTTGGCCACCATCATCTCTTGCGGCACGCTCGCGGGCGCGATCATTCCGGAGTTGGTAAAAGTCTTCACCTCCACCGAATCGCGCCACGTGAAAGAAGTCGTTACGTCGGCCGAAGAAGGCGGCGCATCACTTGGCATTCTTTCCGGCTTTGTAGCCGGCAATTTCTCGGCTTACTACATCGGCCTGGCGATGGTGCTCCTCATGTCGCTCGGATTTCTGATCAGCACCCTGGGGCTCGACAACCAGATGCTCGCTCCGGCCGTGTTTGCCTTCGGCCTGGTGGCCTTTGGCTTCCTCGGCATGGGCCCGGTGACAATTGCTGTCGATTCTTACGGCCCGGTCACCGACAACGCGCAGTCGGTCTATGAGCTTTCCTTGATTGAGCAGATTCCGGGCATCAAAGGAGAACTCAAGAAGGACCACAACATCGACGTGAATTTTGAGCGCGCCAAGGAAATGCTCGAAGCCAACGACGGTGCGGGCAATACCTTCAAGGCTACGGCCAAGCCGGTGCTCATCGGCACGGCCGTCGTTGGCGCGACCACCATGATCTTCTCCATCATCATGGCGCTCACCAAAGGCTTAACCGAGAACGTCAACAATCTTTCGTTGCTCCACGCGCCTTTCGTGCTGGGTCTGGTCACTGGTGGCGCCATGATTTACTGGTTCACGGGCGCAAGCACGCAGGCCGTGACCACTGGCGCTTACCGCGCGGTTGAATTCATTAAAGCAAATATCAAGCTCGAAGGCGCCGCTTCCGCCAGCATCGCTGACAGCAAGAAGGTCGTCGAGATTTGCACCAAATACGCACAGAAGGGCATGCTGAACATTTTCATCGCGGTGTTCTTCGCTACGCTGGCTTTCGCCTTCGTCGAACCCTTTTTCTTCATCGGCTATCTTTTCTCCATCGCCATCTTCGGCTTGTATCAGGCCATTTTCATGGCCAACGCCGGCGGCGCTTGGGACAACGCCAAGAAGATCGTCGAGGTGGAGCTCAAGCAGAAGGGCACGCCGCTCCACGACGCCACCGTGGTTGGCGACACCGTGGGCGATCCGTTTAAGGACACCTCTTCCGTCGCGCTCAATCCGATCATCAAATTCACGACACTCTTCGGCTTGCTGGCCGTCGAGCTTGCCGTGCAATTGACCGCTGCACAGCACAGCACAACACTGACCCACATTCTCGCGGCAGCCTTTTTCGTCGTTTCTTTCTTTTTCGTCTACCGTTCCTTCTACGGCATGCGCATCCGCGAAGGCGCCGCCAACTAAAACCGTTTCTGTTTTCGGTTGTCAGTGTTCAGTCAACAACAGAAACAGCGGCGCGACTCATTGCCGCTTTTCTTCTAGCTCGAAAGTCTAACGCGAGAAGATTTCGACAAGCGCGGCCGCAGTCCATGAAAAAAATCTATGGAACTGAACACCCACAACGTCCCGTACGAAGTAACCGGCTTAGACAAACTTCGCCAGCGTTTGGCGCAGGTCGCGCACAGTCAATTTTCTGAAGTTTGGATATTCCGCGCCCCCGGTTGGCCGACGATCTGCGCTCTGGTCAACGGCGAAGCAGCATGGCTGATGTGTATGCGCTATAAAGGCGACGCCGGGTTCTCCACTCGCAATCCGAAATATACGGGCCCTCACAAAGCGATGATCGAGTATCACCTCCCGAACGGCCAATGCGACGAATACCCCGCCGCTTGGAATATCACCACCGCCGAAGCCTTACGGGCCCTCGAATACTTCTTTGAAGAGAAAGCCATGGCTCCCTGGCTCACCTGGCAAGACGAAAGCCGCAAACCGAAACCGTGATTCTGAGAGCGCGGCGGCTTGCCGCCGCTTTTCTTCCGAAACCGGAGTACAATCCCGCAATCTCTTTTTCAGAGGTGCAAACGATGCGAAAATTTCAGTTCGTTACAATTAGCGCTTTGGCGCTCGCAGCCGTACCCGCAATTTGTAACGCGCAAGTCGACACGAAATGGAAGGTTCACGATCCCGATCGCCCGGTGCCGCCAGCGATTGATTCCGGCACGGCGAGCACGCAGGATTCGCCGGGCCGCCTGCCTTCCGACGCCGTTGTGCTTTTTGACGGCAAGGATCTTTCCAAGTGGGCGCACAAGGACGGCAGCGCGGCGAAATGGAAAGTGGAAAACGGTTATTTCGAAGTCGTGCCCAAGACGGGATACCTCTACACGCGCGAAGCTTTTGGCGATTGCCAATTGCACGTGGAATTTGCCGAGCCCGTGCCGCCGAAAGGCGAGGGCCAGGACCGCGGAAACAGCGGCGTCTTTCTGCAAGGGCTCTACGAGACGCAAGTCCTGGACTCCTACCAAAGCAAGACTTACGCGGACGGCCAGGCTGCGGCGATCTATGGCCAATACCCTCCGCTGGTGAACGCTTCGCGCCCGCCGGGCCAGTGGCAGACTTACGATATCGTTTTTCACGGTCCGCGTTTTGCGAAAGACGGTAAGCTGCTCCGCCCTGCACGCGAAACCGTTTTTCACAACGGCGTACTGGTGCAGGACAACGTGGAATTGAGCGGCCCGACGGCTCACGGCAAACGGCCGCCATATGAACCGCAGCCAGAAAAATTGCCGCTGGCGCTGCAGGATCATAACCATCCGGTGCACTACCGCAATATCTGGATTCGCGAACTCAAATCGACGGAGTGATGACTGAGGAAGCGCAATCCGGGCCCCGGATTGTTCTGGCGTTCCAGAATTACACCCCTCCTTTCGACGCGGAAAAATCCATTCGCCGAATGTTACGAATCGTTCCGCCAAAATTCTTGGCAGGTTGGCATACAATCGCGCTCACGAACGTTGCTGCTTTGTCGCGAAAAGAACGTGAACAAAAAACGTGGGGACGAAGGCGTGTCTCGCTAGGCGAAGCTCTGGGCTATTACCGCCAAGCATGGAAGGGTGAACCGGCACGAATTACTATTCTTGTCGACAATTTCGAAAAGCGGATGGATCGTTCTTCGAGGCACTTCAAATTCTTTCGAGACGCCGAGTTTGCGGAAGTTTTTTTTCACGAGTTGGGCCATCATATCCATCGAGTGCATAGACCTCGGTATGAAGGACGTGAAGATGTCCGAGACAGATGGAGTAAGAAGCTGTCGGGAAGGTATATCAGAGATCGATATTGGTACCTGCTTCCAATCGCAGCGCCTATTGCCCTTGTTGCAGGCTTTGCAGGGGATATCTCGAGGTTGTACCGCAAGATTCGGCGCCGGAAAAACTCCCATTAGCGGTGATTTGCGACTTGAAACGCAGGACTGAACCGTTTCTAGCGCAGATAATCGGCGACAGCGCGGGCATAATCCGCAAAGGCAATCGCGGGATCTTCCAGGTCGGGATGCCACACTTTTTCCCACTCGAAACAGTAGAAGCCCTTGTAGTTTATAGAGCGCAACGCGTCGATCTGCTCCTTGATGGGAACATTTCCTCTGCCGGTCAACACGTACTTGCGATCGCCGCTCTTGCCGACAGAGTCCTTCAGGTGTGTGTGCCGAATCCACGGCCCAAGCTGCCCCACGGTGAACTTCGGGTCCTCGTTTGACGCCGCGAACGTGTGGTGAGCGTCCCACAATAGCGCGACCGACTTGGAATCGGCACGATGCAGCACGTCGGCAAGCGTGGCAGAAGCGGTGAAGTCATCGTGGGATTCGATGATTACGGTAACGTTGCGCGGGCCCGCATAATCGCCCAATTCGCGCAACCCCGCGGCGACCCGCGCCTTCAAATCCTCACTCGGAACAACGGGATGCCCGGAGTCAGGGCTGCAACCGAACACGCGCACGTAGGGCGCATCGAGCGTAGCGGCCAAGTCGATGAATCGGCGCCCGTCCGCCAAGACTTTGGAGCGCTTCTCTGGATCGGATTCGTGCAAGCTGGCGGAGCTGCTGACGCAGGCGACGCGCAGGCCGTGAGAGAGAATTTCGCGCTTCGTCTGAGCGATGCGTTCCGCGGCGAATGCCGAGTGCGAAGGCAAATCCAAATTGCCTTCCAGGCCGCGGAATTCGACGGCGGCGAAGCCATGCTGCTCCGCGAACGTCAGGATTTTCTGCAAGCCCCAGGCTGGGCAGCCGAGAGTTGAAAACGCCATCGGCAGACGCGCCGGTTCTCCGGCGGGAGCAAATGCGGCAGCCATCGCCGCGCCAGCGAGTTTCTTCGCAAATTCTCGTCGCGTCGTTCTCATGGAGCTACGCCTCCAGCGGTCGCTCGCGCAAGACTACCTATGCGTTGGAAAAGTGTCAAAGACACAAGTGGGGTGGGGTGCGCGACTTACAGGTGGAACTTAAGCCGCCCGACGTGCCTCCCAGTAATCTTCAAACTCGCCGTTGAGATGGCAGCAGCGTAGAGCCAGGATCGCGTTCGCTCCTCGAACGGTCCAGAACATTCCTGACCTCTT
>WNGO01000011.1_pt1 | contig 116943 bp, 105 predicted proteins | sample 5400511 | NCBI WGS metagenome assembly WNGO01 (sample SAMN13153380, study PRJNA577476) | soil metagenome | isolation source: 20 cm soil or saprolite under Garry oak tree replicate 2 | place: USA:California | collected 2016-06-15 | reverse complement strand
ATACATTTTTCCAAGGGCTCCAGAACAGTTCGTTACCTCCCCGCTCTGCCTTGTAGGCTACGTGCGATGGGACGCACGGTCTGATCGAGTTCCTCCTCTCCAGACAATCATTTTCAGCAGCTTTCCAGGTCGCACTAAGAGTTGCCGACAACCCAGGAGTCATCGGGTTGTGGCTCGAAATCGAAATGCCAAATACAACCGCTCGTACGGGTTGCTCGTTATACAGTCAAATGGTAGCCGGGTCGGCGAAGCAGACTCCTCAGTTGCTCGTCACCGGCACGGCGACAAATCCATGGACGTGGCCACCAAGGGAGTACTGGCCGACGATGACTCCGCCGGGGTTGATTCCGAAGGCGACGGTGGCTGTCGCGCCGGGATAATCCAAGTTGATGGGCGCGGAACTGTCAGGGGATTGCAGGAATCCGTGGCGATGACCGGTGCCGTCCACATAGGTTCCGACGAATTGTTGGGCGGGGTTGATGTCCCAGGTAGCCGTCAGGAGGCTCGTCTTGGTCGCGTCGTAGGACGCAAAGATGCCATCCTGCACCACGAAACCGTGGCGGTGACCGTCCATATCGTTCCAAAAACCCACCATCGTCCGGCCGTCGGGAGTGGCGCCGTTGTTCATGGACATGGGCATGGATTGCGAAGGATCGGTTAGTTCGCCGCCATTTGGCGTCAAGCTCGCGTTGCCAAGACGTCTCCATGCGGCGCCGAACATGGAATTCATCAGGTCGAAGTCGTGCAAGCAGCCGTAGATATCCCCGTCGGGAGTAATGCGCTGCGGAACAGCGCCGGGATGGCCGGGGAACAACAGGGTTGAGAACTTGCCGTGACTGTACAGAAAGCCTTTGATGCAGGCTGCGGAACCAGCCGCGGGACAGTAGGCCGGCGAGTTCACAGGAGCCGTATTGCTAACCCCAAGCGTGTATGGGGCGGTGTAGTTTCCGACGATGTCTCCTGACGGACCAATTCCATTGGCGCTGGTGGCAACCGCGCCTGGAAAATCAATGGTGGTGAATTGACCGGCGCTCAACAGGAATCCGTGTTGGCCTCCCACTCCATCCACGAAGAGGCCGACGATATCCCCGCGGGGATTGATGCCGTCGGCGACGGTTTGCCGGGCGATTCCGTTCGGGCAACTTGTGGGCGGCGCGGCACTGCAAGGGACATCGATCGGAGTAAAGTTAAATGATTGTGCTTCGCAGCGCGCGGTGAGCAACGGCAGCGAGCAGCCAATCGTGAAAAGCGCGATCTTGAGTTGCCTTCTCATGTTTTTCTCTCCTTGGGCGGCAGCCGAAATGAGGCTGAGTGACGCGGCCGGGACAGCTGCGCAAAACAGCGTGTACCCTATCGATGACAGACCGGGAGCGTCAATAAATGCAGGCTGCACTTTCGCTGAATTTCCTATGAACGAGTAACCCCCTCACGTGCCAGCACTTAGCGGAAACATTAGCGGGCTTCCCATTCGGATGGTATAATCCGCTCACTCCGCAGGAAGGAAGGGTCTTGCCCGGCCCGGCTCACAACCCGCTTCTTTTCCGCTTCGGACCGTTCCAACTTGACGCGCAGGCCTGTGAACTGCGCAAGGGTGATACCCTTCTTCACCTCGCTCCGCAACCTTGCAAAGTGCTTGCCCTGCTTGCCTCGCGCCCCCAAAAAGTATTTACGCGGCAGGAAATGCAGCACGAAATTTGGGGCGGTGATACGTTCGTTGATTTCGAACAAGGCCTAAACGCGGCCATTCGGCAAATTCGCGCCGCGCTGTGCGACGATGCAGAGACACCTCGCTACATTGAAACCCTTCCCAAGCGCGGCTACCGCTTTATCGGTCCAATAGATGGACATCCTGCTGTTGCGGAAGGCCCGACGTCATCAGTTCCAACGGACCCCGCAAGGCTTCCCGCTCCGAGCGTTCCTATCCCCGCCTCGTATCGCCGACGCATAACTGCCATCGGTGGTCTCGCCTTAGCCGTAGTTGCAATCGTTTTGGTTTGGAAATTGGGTCATATCCCTGGGAGAACCCCGCTGACCCATATTCAATCGCTGGCGGTGCTTCCGCTGGAAAACCTTTCCCATGACCCGGAGCAGGAATACTTCGTTGATGGAATGACCGACGCCCTGATAACCGACTTGGCAAAGATTCATGCGCTCCGAGTGATTTCGCGCACGTCGGTGATGCCTTACAAGGGCAAGCGCAAGCCGATGCCGCAGATTGCCAGGGAGCTGAACGTAGATGCCGTCGTGGAAGGGACGGTGATGCGGTCCGGCGACCGCGTGCGAATAACCGCGCAGTTGATTGAGGCGCCAAAGGATCGCCACCTGTGGGCCGAGACCTACGAGCGCGATTTGCGGGACATTCTGGCCTTGCAAGACGAAGTGGCAAGAACAATTGCCACCGAAGTGAAAATCACGCTCACGCCGCCCGAACAGTCGCGCTTGTCCAATGCGCGATCTGTCGATCCCGCGGCCCATGAGGCCTATCTGCGCGGGCTTTACGAGCTACACGGAATGACGGCTGAGCCAACGCAGGCCCTAAAATCTCAATCCATCGAGAAGGCCATTGGGTATTTTGAAGTGGCCCTCAGCCGCGACCCCAACGATGCGCCGATCTATGCCGCCTTGGCAGATGCCTACTCCAGTTTGAGCACGTTTTACAGAGCTCCCCTGGAAGTGATGCCCAAGGCCAAAGCAGCCGCCACGCGAGCCATTGAACTCGATGACGCTCTTGCGGAAGCCCATGCCTCTCTCGGCTATATCGCACTTAGCTTTGACTGGGACTGGTCCCGTGCGGAGCATGAGTTACGCAGGGCGCTCGAACTGAATTCCAGCTTGCCTCAGGCACACGCCCGTTATGCGCAATATCTTCTCTTTGTGGGCGGTCGCCCTGATCAATCCATGCAGGAAATGCAGCAGGCCTACGTGCTGGATCCACTCCTGCCTCAGTCCCACGGCGATTTGGCATGGTTCTTGTTCCTTGCGAGACGCTATGCCGAATCGGTCGAGGCCGCCAAAAGAGTTGGGCGCGACGACCACATCCTGGCGCTCTCCTATGCAGAACTTGGCCAGTCCGAACAAGCAATTGCGGCGGCAGATCGCGTCGTAAAATCCACTCAGAATCCCGTTATCCTGTCCCAGGCTGCGGCGGCCTACGCCCTTGCCGGTAAGAAAGATAAGGCTCGGGCAATGATCAGAGGAATTGAGGGACAGGCCCGGCAGCGCTATGTCTGCGGATTTAACGTGGCCAGCCTATATTCCGTGCTGGGAGAGAAGGAACAAGCCCTTGCCTGGCTTGAAAGGGCCCATCGAGACCGTTCGGATTGAATGCCCTCCGTCGGGGTGGATCCCCGGCTCGACCCCCTGCGAAGCGATCCCCGCTTTGCCAATCTTCTGCAACGCATGGGCCTTCACCAATAAGCGCTATTCCAAGGTTCGGCGTCTCCCGCTGCAGCGGTCGGCTCTCTGAAAACGCATTCGTTCGCGTGAGCTTTGTCAATGAACTTAAATTTTTATTACGTTTCCGTCGACATATCAAAGCGTCCGGATTTTGCGGAACACACTCACCACTGGACAGACAACCAACGTTGGCACAGCTAACACGCTTGAGAAATCTCGCTTGGTGCCGGCCAGTCCCGTTGTGCAAAGTGATTCCGCTGAACTGCATGTTCGTGTCTGGATCACGGGCAACCCAGAAGTAATGTGGCACGTTCCTCGCTGCGATTGTGTGTTGTACAGTTTGTGTACAAGAAGGCGGGTTTGAAGGCCTGAAAATGGACCTAAGCAACGCAGAATCAACAACAGACTCTTAAGCTACAGGCCCGTCAAAACTGCGTGGCGAACTTCTTACAACTTGTTCAGTTTACGTTGCTTTAGCATGATTCGCAACTGTGTACGAATCCACGTTGTACAAATCCACGCTGTGTGTACGAGGCGGCAGTTTTCCTACCATTTCTCGCTTCTGTCTGAGCTCTCTGATTCTTCACGAAGTCAATAAAAGATGAGAGTGGGGGCTCACTAGGTTTCGATGCGGTTCCTGCCGTTCGAAACAGTAGTTAATATACCGAAATATAACTCCAACACTGCGGATCCGACGGCCCGGGCCCCCGTCACAAGCACAGTTTCGCCTTGCAGGTGTAAAGACCCGCTACCTACAAGGACTGGCCCAGCATTCCCGCGGCTTCTCTCGGGACAGGGCTGCGCAACTACAAGGGAAGATGACGACTGTCGGCGCCCGCGCCGCCAGGATGGATGGGATGAACGGCTAGAAGATGAAATCCCAGGACGTCGAGGCCATTCTCCAGATCTACTTTGATCAATGCTTGAAAGAAGGGCGGCTGGCCATCGACTTTCTTTTCACCCAAGGACGCAAGTCGTGAAGTGAGCTCTGCGACGCCGGATGCGGAACTGAGAAATTCCGCGGCTCCCGAACACCCAGAAGTGTCCAGTCCCCCTACAACGGCGATGTACCGGCCGGGGACGATGCCTGGCTGAACGGTGATTAAGGCGTAGTCTTCCTTCACCGTTTGCGTGACCTTGTCGCGTTCGGTTTTGTAAAAAGGAGCTTCACCTGGAAGAGGATGGCGATTGACGATGCGTCCGTTCCACAATTCGTCGTCGATTTTGGGAAGTTCGTAGACGAAGTCTTGTCCCGTCGAGGGCAGTTGCGCGACAGCGTCGTTTTGAAACGACGAGCCCACGAGGATAACGTTGTGCTCCTGGAGATCGTGAATGGTGACCAGGCGACTGCGTCTTAGAGTGGTCTCATAACCCATTCGCGAGAAGAGGCGCGTAAATCTCCACACCGCTTCCAAGTCTCCCGTGCCTGTGTAGCTATATTCGTAGAAGAGCGGCCCGGCCTTAGCCACGAGGGAAGGATTAGATGCAAATTGACGAGCAAGATGGGCGTCCACCGGGGAGCCGCGGTTGTCACTGGCCCCGCGTCGAAAACGAAACAGATCGTTGGTGCGGTCGATCAAGAAGACGGCATTCGCGTAGCCGATGATGAGCGCTCGATCCTTGCCGAGGAAGGCAGCCCAGAAATCATGGACGGCGGTATCCGGGGTCGATATAGGCGAGACCAAGGCAGACGATGAGACCGTCTGATGCGTGAAGGCAATTTCGGACCAGTGCGCTTTTATGAGGACCCCTGAGACAACGAGTGCCGCTAGAAGGGCGAGTGCGCCGATTCGATGGGCAAGGAGGAGTCTGAGGAATCGCTTTGAACTGTCGTTCTTACTCGCGGCCTCTCTATTGCCGGGGTCTGAGAGCGTTCCGGTCCGAGACGAAACATCGGCGGTTGCCTGTGAGGGACTATTTTGGTTGTGAGCCACCGGCGTCCGAAGGACAATGCTGGGAACGTAATGCCCGGTGGGAATCTCAACGAAGATGGGATCGCCGACACCTTCGTTCTGGTAATACTCCTTCAATTTCTGCCGTATCCGGTGCATTTCGACGCGAACGACGGGGTCAATCTTGGGGTCATAGCTATTGCCGCGCCCGAATACATCTATGCCAATCGTATATTCTTTAAGATGTGTGAGTCGTCCTTCAGCGGATTTAGACGTTACATACTGTAACAGACGCTGTAACGCCGGGGCGTTTCGGAAGGAACCAGACCGAAGGATTCGGTCTAGCTGCTCCCGAACTTGCTCGGGAGAGGGCCTGTCACCCTGATTCGCTGCCGCATCGTATGCAGGTTTCATGGCTCCTCAGTTTCTTGGCAGAGCGCATTTTGCCTTCGCCGGACGACGAGGGTGGCTGTAACAGAACCACCTACCCCTTTGTAACCCCATTCTACTTGCGCCGAATCGCAGCTTCAACTATTGCATTGGAGGGGGGTGGGAGTTCCGCCTGTTTGAGTCCAAGGGGTGGCTCGGCGCGGGCGGGTCATTTTTCCAAGCTTCTACGTTGTTCAGGCGTTTAAGGGCGCGTTTCCGACACAACCGGAGCATTGCGAGTCGGATGCATTCGCGTGGGATAACGGAGGGTCTTTCTGCTTTTGCATCGTGCGGAGGTTAGCGCCGAGTTTTGCGGGAGCGGTTTGGGGGGGACTGGGCTTACTGCTGGAGACGGGACGTCGAAGGAGGGTGGGATGCGCAATATCAAGGGAATGATAGCAGTTGCGATTTTGCTGATGATTGTGGTGTTTTCTGCGAGCGCGGCCTTTGGGCAGGCGATTACGGGAACTTTGCTGGGAACCGTTTTGGATTCCTCGGGAGCCGCGATTTCGGGCGCCGAGGTGACTGCAACAAACTTAGATACAGGAGTAAGTCATAGCACGAGCTCAGGGGCGGAAGGTTATTACACCGTCCCAAGTCTGCCTCCCGGGAGATACCGAGTTACAGTGAAATTTTCAGGGTTCAAAACGGGCGTTTCGCCGGAGAACGTGGTCCAAGTCCAGCAAACCACGCGGATCGACTTTACTTTGTCGGCCGGTGCAGTTACGGAGCAAGTAGAAGTGACATCGGAAGCGCCATTGGTTCAGAGCACATCCTCGGACATCGGCTCCGTCATCGGCACGAAGGAGATCAACAACCTGCCGCTCAACGGACGGCTGTTCGAACAGTTAGTGACGCTTACGCCCGGCGCGGCAGCCTCAGGTTGGAGCGATTTTGCGGAGAACCCATCGGCCGCCGGTGCGGTTACACCTACGCAGGCCGTCGTCAACGGCCTGCCGTGGTCCGGGAACCTGTACATGGTTGATGGCGTCCACAACACGGAACCGCTCAATGCGTTTATCAGCATCACCACGCCGATTTCCGCTATCCAGGAGTTTAAGATCGAGACCAGCAATCCAACCGCTGAATACGGTTCGTTCGGGGGCGCGGTGGTGAACCTGACTACGAAGTCCGGTACAAATCAGCTTCACGGAGAGGTGTTTGAGTACATTCGCAACGACGCCTTCAACGCGCGCGACTTCTTCGCAGTCAAGAAGGCTCCTTACAAATCCAACCAGTTCGGCGGAGCGCTTGGCGGGCCCATAAAGAAGGACAAGCTGTTTGTTTTTGGCGATTACCAGCAACTGCTGCAGCACAGTGGTGTGACGAACGTTCGCACCGTCCCCACCGCACTGCAGCGTCAAGGGATTTTGACGGAAGGCTCGCAACACGCAATTACAAATACGGCGGCTTGCACGCCGAACCCGTGCAGCAGCACCAGTGTTCCGGCGGGTGACATCAATCCGATTTCGAGGGCGGTATTGGATCCCAGCGTCATTCCGCTGCCGAACGTTGCCGGACAACCTTGCTCAGGGGGGGCCGCCTGCAATAATTTCGTAATCAATACGGTCAATACTCAGAATGTGCCGCAATTCGACGTACGGGTTGATTACGCGATGTCAGACAAGAACCGGTTCTTTGTGCGCGAATCCTACGCCCATCGTAATTTCACGTCCCCCGCGCCGGGCACAATTTTCATGTTTGGCCAGCCGGGTTCAACATCCGCAAACCACAATGCGGTGATCTCCTGGGACTACATATTCTCAGGCACCACGACAAATGCATTGCGCATTGGATTCAACCGGTACGACACCTTTCATTTCGCAGAATCCAACAAGTTCGACGAGAACAATAAGCTGGGAATTCCCAATGGCAACCTGGCTGCGTTTCCCAATACATCCGGTATAGCCCAGTTCAATATTTCCGGGTTCGGCGACAACCCACATCTGACCGGCGATCCTGGGTGGACCAACGCCGTGAGAATTGCCAACATCTTCGAATACTCGGATACCGTGGTAATGATTCGCGGAAAGCACAGCGTTAAGTTCGGCGGAGACCTTCAGAAGATACAATCCACACTCACCAACTCGCAAAACGACCCGCGGGGTATATTCAACTTCGGGGGCAATTATAGCGGAAACCAGTTCGCTGATTTCTTGCTGGGCTATTCCAATGAAGTGGTGCGGGACTTTGTGGCCACGCGCCCGGGCGTACGCATCACTTTTGCCGGGCTGTTCGCGCAAGATGACTACCGGCTGACGCGGAAGCTGACGTTAAACCTGGGATTGCGGTGGGATGTGTACACGTCCCCGGTGGACGTCCATGACCATCAGAGCAATTTTGTGCCGTCAACGGGGTTAATCCAGATCGCCTCTTCCAATAATCGCGGCCCGAACGTGGACAACTATTATGGAAACTGGGGGCCGCGCATCGGGATGGCCTATTCGCCAGATAATGGCAAAACGGCCTTTCGCGGGGCTTATGGGATCAGCTATTTCCCGGACAATTTTGGAGCCGATGGCGGCACTCTAGAGCGGAATTATCCGTTCTTTTTGATTATCGATCAGAAAGCGGCGACTCAGACCAATATTGCCGACGCTTTGAGACTCAGCAACGGCTTGCCAGTGGCGCCGATAGTGTCCACAACGCCGGGGGGAACGCTGGCCCCACCGGCCGGCTTTAATGTCTTCGTGGTAGCCAAGAACTTCCGGCAGGATCAGGCGCAGGTGTGGAACGTCAGTGTCGAACGGCAACTGCCGGGAAATATGTTCGTCCGCGCAGCTTACGTGGGGACGCACGGGACGCACCTTTACCGGGACCTTCAGCTAAATCAGTGCGATCCTGCAATCCTACCGTCCACGCCCTTTCCATCTTGCAAGCCATTCAACGCGGTGGCGCCGAACATCACGGAAGTGCATCAGCGCAATGGCGATGGGTATTCTCATTACAACTCGGGACAATTCGAACTGCAGAAGCGGACGAATGTGGGCTTGACGCTGATCACCGCGTATACCTGGTCGAAAATGATCGATAACACAGACACGGTCGTATTTCCTTACAGGGACAGCCTCAACCGCGGCCTAGCCCGCGGGTTCAAGGGAGCTGACGTCCCCCATAACCTCACGATCAGCTACAACTACGATCTGCCATTCGGTCACAGCCGGAGATGGCTCAATGGCGCATCGGGCGTTTTGAGCTATGTGGTGAGCGAATGGTCGGCGAGCGGAATTACGACTTATCAGTCCGGTGTGCCTCTGCAGATCACCACGAATAGCGGCCTCGGCAACGGAGGCGGAAGCAACCCCGCGAATATTACCTGCGGCAGTGTCTCCCTGCCAAAGAGGGTCAACCAATGGTTTGACACCAACTGCTTTGCCTTTCCTGCAGCCAACACCTTCGGCAACTCGGGTGTGGGACATGTCCGCGGGCCTGGCCTTAGCAATTGGGATTTTGCCGTTGCTAAATCAACGCCCCTGGGTGAGAGCCGCCAGTTGAGGTTTGAAGCTAACTTCTTCAATCTCTTCAATAACGCCCACTTTGGGAACCCAAACACGACGCTGGGCTCGGGGGGTTTTGGCGTGATCAGCGGCACCCGGCTGCCCCCGCGATACATTCAGTTCGGATTGAAGCTTTCGTTCTGATTTTGGTCACGAGACGGGCGCACACGTCGGCGGAAGATTTTCAGGGTTAAGTGTGGGCCAGCCAGGTTGGTGATTCCTACCAAGCGGCGCTCAGCAAGAGAGATGGCCGGACGCCAGAAGGCTCGCTGGATGCTGGAATCGGGTGCAGCCGTGCTGCGCCCCTACAATGATCGAACCGCCGCTGGAGTTTGCGCCCTGTTCGCCCGGCCGACTGTACGCTTTCTGCAATGGCGGCGCGGAAAGGGAGGACAGACAAGAATGTAAGTCCTCTACGCAGCGGAAACGAGCGTACCACCTAGTCTCCGCCTTCATCGCTTCGCAACGATAAAAGTTACAATGAGACGGCTATGAAATCTCTGATTGCTTTATGTCGCTGTAACCAGATCACGTTGATTTGGGTGTCACTCTCGCTCGCGGTTGTTGCGCCGGCGACTATCTCTATCTCAGCAACCCGCCAACAAGCTGACCGATCGGCGGCACGCGAAGGCAGATCTGGGGACTCAAGCACAGGGTTGCTTGATTTGGATACCTCAGATGCGAGTCTCGCCGCAGGGTTTGGATGGGCACGCCGGCAGGGGCTTGCGTACGCGTTCAGCGGCGATCCGGTCGGTGATTGGTACGAGGCCGCCCTGCCGGGCCGCCAAGCTTTCTGCATGCGTGACGTCTCACACCAAAGCATGGGCGCCCACGCGCTCGGGCTCGGGCGGTACACGAGGAACATGCTGGGAAAATTTGCGGAGAATATATCCGAGGCTAAAGATTGGTGCAGCTATTGGGAAATCAATCGGGAGAATCATTCGGCGCCGGTGGACTATCACGATGACGCGGACTTTTGGTACAACCTACCGGCCAATTTCGATGTCCTGGACGCCTGCTTTCGCATGTATATGTGGAGCGGCGATCGAGCGTATCTCACCGAGGGGGCATTTCTAAACTTCTATAAACGAACGGTTCACGAATATGTGGAGCGCTGGGACTTGGGGCTCGATCGGATAATGATGAGGCCGCGCATCATGAATATTCGTGGCCGGTCCGATCCGGCTAATCGATTCCAGACAAACCGGGGAATTCCAAGCTACGAGGAGAGCGATTCGAATTTCGTCGTGGCCATCGATCAAGTCGCGGTGCAGTACGCCGGATACCTGGCCTATGCCCGGTTCGAGCAGCTCCTCAGGAACGAGGAGGAGTCCAGGGAGTTTCTGAAGCGAGCGAATGACGTGAAATCGTTCTTGAATCAGGTCTGGTGGGACAAGGACTCTGGCAGTTATTACTTTTCTTTAGGATTGGATCATAAGCTGCGAAAGCGTGGATTAAATCTTGCAGTTCTTTACTACGGAGTAGCGGAAGAGGGACCGAAATCGGAGTCCGTTGTGAACGCGATAGTCCGAAGCATCGGGAACAAGGAGCCCATCGGTATCGAAGAACAGTCCCATTTGCCGGAGATCCTGTACCGTTACGGAAGAGCGGACGCCGCCTACGACCAGGTTCTCGATTTGACAGGAGAGGGAAAGAATCGCCGCGAGTATCCCGAAGTATCCTATGCGGTGGTCGGAGCGATCGTCACGGGATTGATGGGGATCGAATTAGTGCTGGCAGAACCGCAGAAAGCGCTGCAGGAGGCCCTGTATGTGGAGGGGACAGTGAGCACATTGCCGCGCTTAACGCCGAAGACCAAATGGGCAGAACTGAAACATGTACCAATCCGAGCCAACGAAATCTCGGTGCGGCATGACGGGTTGAGCAAGACGACGCTAACAAACGCTGCCGGACCGGCAATGATATGGAATGCCTGCTTTCCCGGCTCACATGGAAAGCTGCTGGCAAACGGCAAAGCCGTGGAGGCAACGCCATCCGGCTCGGGGCGAAAGGACGGGCCGGTGGCCTGCACGAGGATTGTTGTTGGTTCGGGAGAAAGAAAAACCGTGCAGACGATAGAGTAAAAGTACGCGTCCGCAAGCCGTAAGATAATGCAATTCCCGCGGTCGGCGTCCGCGTTCTCAGCAATGAGAAGATAGAAATGGACGGTTCGCAGATTATTGGCGTTCCTGCCGGAACGCTGTGCAGGACAGACGGTTTGCCTCGGTGTTACACGGCATCCGCTTGGATCGCGATCGCGCGAGCATTCTGTTGACTCATGTGTCCGATCATCCGGAGATCGCCGAGGCCGCCGGCGGCTCCCTGTAGCTATCCGGGCATACGCACCTCGGACAGTTTATACCTTGGAGTTGGATGGCGCGTTGGATTTACAGACAGTTTTTGCATGGCTTAAGCCGGATCGGTAAGATGCAGGTCTTTACTTCGAGCGGAACAGGAACGTGGGGCCGCCGCTGCAGCTGGTATCCAATTCAGAGATTGTAGGGCTGTGGTTCGAGTATAGCCACAGCTATTAGGGACCGGACGTCCCCTTATGAAAGTCGCCATCGGAATGATAGAGGTCAGGCTCAACTTTTAGGCGAGAATGCTGACTCTCTCTCCCAACTTGCTCAGAAATCCGATCTCGTTTCTGACGACTTACGAGAAAACTGGACTAAAGCGGCAGCGAAGCGCGTTCAATAAAACCACAGACACAAAAGCGCCTCGATGAGCTTTTTGCTCGGCTTCAGTTCTAATCGCAGCCGTTACCTCGCCGGATTTAAGCGCTGACCTGAGGTGCATCCCGCGCTGGCGATTTGTGTACAACTTGTGTACAAGAAGGCGGGTTTGAAGGGCCTAAAAATGGATCTAAGCAACGCAGAATCAACAACAGACGCTTGAGCTACAGGCCCAAATCGAAGAACAACCTCAGAATTCTAGCAGGCGAGCGAGGCCCGGTACAACTCCGACCTTACCGCCACATGCCTGAGTCGAACAATTCAGCTTCTACTGCACGAAGCCGACGTTTGGCGCCGGCGTGCTTCCTTCCGGTGATTCCTTTATGTTGCCAAATTGCGCTTCATAGCGCGCGAGATTTTCTCCCAGCGCTCGCCAGATGCGCTTCGCGTGTCCCGGGCTAAGGATCATGCTGTTCAGCAGCTTTCCTTGCGCGCCGTTGGGAAAAATATAGATAAAGTTCATGGTGAACTCTTCAAGATTGTGGTGAATCATCACCAGGTTGCTGTATTGCCCCTGCAATTCTTTTTCGTCCGCTTTGATCTGCACCTGGCCCTGCACTGGCTGCTGTTGATCCATTTTCGTTTGGCTCCGGGACCGCTCTTTCGAACTTATCACAAGCACCCCTGATTCGCATGAGCGGCGCCTCTCGCTGCGGGCTCTGCCAGCCACGTTAGCGAATCGGGCATAAAGTCCCATTGACAAGCGAAGGTATTAAGTGTAGTTTAGGAATGTTATTTATCATAGTTAACTAAGATATGGCGCGCACGGGCCCCCAACAATTCGAAACCGATCCGCCGGTCACCGGTGGAGCTTCCAGTGGCTTCTACGAGACCGCGGGGATGCCCGCAAGGGCCGCCCTGCCGTCGTTGCCGGAATCGCATCGCACCATCCCTTTTTCATCCGGAGCTTCCTGGTTTCGAAAAGTGCTGGCGTTTGCCGGCCCCGGCTATTTGGTCGCCGTCGGGTACATGGACCCCGGCAATTGGGCCACGGACATTGGTGGCGGCTCGAAATTTGGCTACACGCTATTGAGTGTCATCCTGATCAGCAACCTGATGGCGATGTTCTTGCAGGCGCTATCTGCAAAACTGGGAATTGCGACAGGGCGTGACCTAGCTCAAGCTTGCCGCGAACACTATTCGCGCCGGACCGGGCTGTTTCTATGGATAGTCTGCGAAATCGCCATTGCGGCCTGCGATCTCGCGGAGGTTTTGGGTTCCGCGGTTGCGCTGAAGCTTCTGTTCGGGTTGCCTCTTCTGGCCGGCGTTCTGATTACTGCGTTTGATGTCCTCATCGTTCTGGCGTTGCAGGGGCGGGGTTTTCGCCTTGTGGAAGCTTTTGTCGTGACGCTTATCGGTTCGATTGCCGCTTGTTTTGCTTATGAAATCTTTTTCGCCCACCCTCTGTGGCGCGAAGCCGCCATCGGCTTCATTCCCCGCGCCGAAATCCTGCGCAACCGCGAAATGCTGTACATCGCGATCGGCATCCTTGGCGCTACGGTCATGCCGCACAATCTTTATTTGCACTCCAGCATCGTACAGACACGGGCGTTTGGTTCCTCCACGCGCGACCGCCGCGAAGCCGTGCGATACGCCATATTCGATTCCACTCTGGCGCTCGGCTTTGCGCTTTTTATCAATGCCGCGATTCTCATTCTGGGTGCCGCGGCTTTCCACACGCGCGGCCTACACAACGTGGCGGAAATCGCCGACGCTTACAAACTTCTCAGCCCTGTTCTGGGCGCAAGCCTTGCCAGCACGCTCTTTGCCTGCGCGCTGTTGGCGTCTGGCCAGAACTCCACGCTTACCGGCACGCTGGCCGGCCAGATCGTGATGGAAGGCTTTCTCGATATTCGGCTGAAGCCCTGGCTTCGCCGGTTGATTACGCGTTCGATCGCCATCATCCCTGCGGCGCTGGTGATTGGTTTTGCGGGCGAGAACAAAGTGACCCCGTTACTGATTCTCAGCCAAGTGATTTTGAGTTTTCAGTTGCCGTTCGCGGTGATCCCGCTGATCCAATTCACGGGCGACCGTTCCAAGATGGGCGAATTCGCCAACTCGAGACTTACCAGCGTGGTTGCCTGGATCGTGGCGGCCGCCATTCTCTTCTTCAACGCCGAGCTGGTTTGGCTCATCCTTCGTTCCTCCTGAGCGCACTTTTTGGACGGGCGCTTCTCTGCAGTTCCCTCTGCCTTCCGTTGCCAGATTGAATGTGCGAAGATTTTCTGGCCGCTATGTCCACTGACGCGCAGCTCAGTCTGAAGACGCGCAAAATCCTTTTCGCCTTACTTCTTGCCCTTATTTGCATCGTGCTTGTTTACGCGGCGTTCCAGAGAGACAGGCCGTGGATCGTTCCAGAGGAAGCGAAAAGACTGAAGAATCCAATAGCGCCTACCGAGTCCACGCTAAAGGCTGCCAGAGGGATTTACGTCGAAGAGTGCGCCCAATGCCACGGAGAGCAAGGCAAGGGTGACGGCCCCAAGGCCAGACTGCACTTTCCGGCTCCAGCCGACCTCACCGACACCCGGCGCATGAACTCGGTCACTGACGGCGAAATCTCTTACAAAATCAGCGAAGGCAGAAAGCCCATGCCCTCCTTCAAGAATCGATTGACCGAAGATCAGCGATGGGAGTTGGTGCTTCTGGTTCGATCGTTCTCCGCTCCCGCCGGGCTGCCGACGGTTGAGAAGAAACCGGATGCTGTTGGAAAGACACCTACGCCCGCGCCTGATCCTTAGACATCAACGCTGTCCGATTTTCTCTTTATGCGGTAGCCGCTTTCACTTGGCCCAATGCGGCGGCGACTTCTTTCAAATCGGGCACGACAGGGATGTCATAGTTCTTAAACCACGCCACTCTTCCGGCTTTGTTCACGATGGCGATGGCGCGGCCCGTAATGCCTTTGTCCGCTAAGTACACGCCGTACTTCTCGCTTGCCGCTCCGCGCGGATGAAAATCCGCAAGCAGCGAATACTTGATCCCCATCTTCTCGGCAAACGCCTTGTGCGACCACACGCTGTCCACGCTGACGCCAAGCACTTCCGCGTCGAGCGTTTCAAACGCTTTCATTTCGTTGACGAAGCAGGCGTGCTCGTTGGTGCACGTCGGGCTCCAGTCCAGCGGATACCACACGAGCACGACGTTCTTCTTTCCCGCGAAATCGGAAAGCTTCACTTCCTTCTTTTCCTGATTCTGAAGCGTAAAATCCGGCGCTGCCTGTCCCACCGCGATACTCATACTCTTTCCTCCTCGGTCTTTAACATCGCACTCAGCATCTTACCCAATCCTCGCGCTCCACACCAAGTTCCGTTCCAGAGTTAGCCTGTGTCCTGTCCGCTAAATTCTTTCACTCTTGGTGTCGCAGGGCAGTACACTCTGCGCAGGAGAAGTCTATGAGCACCGAAGGAACTGGCCGCTCCTCCATGATGCCGCTGTGCGATCTCGTCCGCTTATACCGCTCTCAGGCCGGCAGTTTTGGAGAGCCGGTTGCGCTTTTCGCTTTTGGTTTGACGAGAGCAGAAACGCAACGCCTTTTCTCCGGTTACGACGAGGATTATCACATCAGCCGCTTCTTCCAATTCTCGGAATCCGCCGGCGAAAAATACTTGATTAATGGAGTTCCGGCCACACACGTCTCCATCGACGCCGAAATCCAGTCCATCCTCTGATCGAAATGCTTTTTTGGGAACTTTCTGCATATTGCCACCGTCAATATAGTTCGAGTAGTATCCAGACTCCCGCTGCGAAGGCGCGCTCCACTCCTCTTTCTTTTTCTGTTCGGGCTTGCGCCTGTTTCCCGGAGCGCTGATTCCGTTTCGATCAAGACGTTGGCCCTGCCCGTGATTCCCAGAATTTCGCTTGAAAAATTCTGATTATTGACTACGCTACAGCCACGCTGGAGGTTATCGGATGGCTGGTACTCCCACACTCTTGCCGGAATCCCGGCTCGGCAGCACGCTCCGCCACGACGCCTGGTGGACTGAGATCTTCCCCGTAGTCATTGTCCTCGGCGGTTTTGGCATCTACGCAACGCTGCGTGCTTTCGAGGGGAAGTATTACGAATGGGGTCCCTACCTTTCGCCCTTCTATTCACCGCTCATCGACCCGGAACACCGCTGGTGGAAATTTTCTCCCGCGCTCTTGATCCTCGCAGGGCCCCTCGGCTTTCGTGCGACCTGCTATTACTACCGCAAAGCCTACTACCGCGCTTTCTTTTGGGATCCGCCCGCCTGCGCGGTGGGCGAATTCCCCCGGCGCAATTATCGCGGCGAAACTGCTTTTCCGTTCATACTGCAAAATGTCCACCGTTATTTCTTCTATCTCGCGGTTCTTTTTCTTTGTTTCCTTTGGTACGACGCGATTCGCTCGTTTTTCTTCGACGGCTATTTTGGCATCGGCGTTGGCACGCTGGTGCTGACGATCAACGTCACCCTTCTTTCGCTCTACACTTTTTCCTGCCACTCCCTCCGTCATCTTGCCGGCGGCAAAGTCGACTGTTTTTCTTGCGCGACGTTCGGGCGCTCGCGCTTTGAAGCTTGGAGTTTTTTCAGCTTCTTGAACGAGCACCACATGCTTTTTGCCTGGTGCAGCCTCGTTTCCGTCGGCTTCGCGGATTTCTACGTGCGCATGGTGGCCAGCGACGCGTTCCGGGACCTGAGGCTCCTGTGACCGCAAATTACGAGACCCGCGAACACGACGTTCTTATTATTGGCGCCGGCGGAGCAGGATTGCGCGCCGCCATCGAAGCGCTCGCGCAGGGCGCTTCCGTCGGCGTGGTCTGCAAATCGCTTCTCGGAAAAGCTCACACCGTCATGGCTGAGGGCGGCATCGCTGCGGCTATGGCCAACGTGGATGCCGCCGACAGTTGGAAGACGCATTTTCGCGACACGATGCGCGGCGGAAAATTTCTCAACAACTGGCGCATGGCCCAGCTTCATGCGCAGGAGTCACCGGATCGCGTTCGCGAACTCGAGCAGTGGGGCGCTCTCTTCGACCGCACCGAAAGCGGCGACATTCTCCAGCGCGCCTTTGGCGGCCACACCTTCAAGCGCCTCTGTCACGTGGGCGACCGCACTGGCCTCGAAATGATTCGTACGCTGCAGGATCGCGGCGTCCAGCAGGGAATTGACGTGTACATGGAATGCACGGTCACGCGGCTGTTGATGGACGGCGGTCGCGTCGCCGGGACGTTTGCGTATTGGCGCGAGAATGGCCGCTTCATCGTTTTCAAGGCGAAGTCCATCGTCATCGCCACCGGTGGCATTGGCAAAGCCTGGCGCGTCACCTCCAACTCCTGGGAATACACTGGCGACGGGATGGGCCTTGCCTATGAGGCCGGCGCGGAACTCATGGACATGGAATTCGTGCAGTTCCACCCCACCGGAATGGTCTGGCCGCCCGGCGTGCAAGGTATTCTCGTCACCGAAGCAGTGCGTGGTGAAGGTGGCATCCTGCGCAACAAGGCAGGCGAGCGCTTCATGGAGAAATATGACCCCAAGCGCATGGAACTTTCCACGCGCGACGTCGTTGCCCGCTCCATCTACACGGAAGTCAAGGAAGGCCGCGGCACCGAACACGGAGGCGCGTATCTGGACATCTCGCACAAGCCCGCTGAGTACGTGAAGAAGAAACTTCCCAGCATGTATCACCAGTTCAAGGAACTCGCGGACGTCGACATCACAAAAGGCCCCATGGAAGTGGGCCCGACGTGCCATTACATGATGGGTGGTATCCGCGTGGATGCGGAAACGGCCCAATCAACTGTGCCTGGTCTTTTCGCGGCGGGCGAGGCGGCTGCTGGACTCCATGGCGCAAATCGCCTCGGTGGCAATTCGTTGTCCGATCTTTTGGTGTTTGGGCGACGTGCAGGCATCGCAGCCGCACAGTACGCCAAGCGCTCCTCGGCTCCGTCCATCGGCAACGGGCAAATCGAACAAGCTGAGAAGGAATTGCTTGCACCCTTTTCCAACTCCGGCACAGAAAGCCCTTACGCAGTTCATCGCGATTTGCAGGAAGTGATGCAGAATCTGGCAGGCATCTTTCGGACCGATGAGGATTTGAAGAAAGCGCTCGCCGAATTGGTCAAGCTGAAATCCCGAGCGGCGAAAGTCAGCGTTGAAGGCTCACGTCTCTTCAATCCGGGGTGGCATCTATCTTTCGACTTGAAGGCCATGCTCACTGTCTCCGAAGCCGTAGCGCATAGTGCCCTGGCCCGTACAGAAAGCCGCGGGGCACACAGCCGCATCGATCATCCAAGTGTCGATTCCGCCTGGGAGAAGAAACACAACATCATTGTCCGGGAATCCGGAGGCATGATCCGGCGCGAGGTTCCCATCGAGCCGATGCCCGAGGAATTGAAACAGATTCTTGCCGAGGACAAGGCATGAAGCACCTTTCTATTTGGCCGGTCAAATGAAGGGATGAATGCGGCTATGGATACGCCGTGGATCAAATTCGCGACACCCGACACCAACCGGGAGTACTTTGCGCTGCTCTCTTACTTGCCGCTAAATAAATACCGCGCGATTCCGGCATTCCTCAAGTTCTCAATCCAGATTCAAAAGCAATTGGGCGCAACCCCTAGGATTATCGGGTACTCGCTTCGCGCAAAGCCATTCAGCCGGCAGTTCTGGACGCTCTCGGCTTGGGCTGACGAAAAGCCGCTGATGGATTTCGTCATGAAGATTCCTCACGGGCAAGCGATGAAGGCTATGATGCCGCACATGGGGCTAACGAAGTTCACCAAATGGAAAGTATTGGGATCGGCTTTGCCTCTGCGGTGGGAGGAAGCGATGGAGAGATCGAAAAAAGGGGAGCCATCATGAAGGAAGCCACGCTGCGCGTTTTTCGCGGCGATTCGAACGGCGGGCAAACCGTTGACTATCGCGTCCCGGTCACTCCCGGCATGGTCGTTCTCGACGCCCTTCATTACATTCAGGAACACCTCACTCCCGATCTCGCCGTCCGTTGGAACTGTAAAGCGGGGAAGTGCGGCTCGTGCTCGGCGGAAGTCAACGGCCGTCCGCGACTGACCTGCAAAACGCGCATGGACGATCTCCCTCAGAACGAACCCATCACCGTCCTGCCCATGAAATCTTTCCCGCGCATTAAAGACCTTGTTACCGACGTTTCCTGGAACTATCGTGTCAACCGCAAAATCCCTCCCTTCGAACCCCGTAAGGGAGTGGAATGGAGAATCTCGCAGCTGGACGTCGATCGCGTCCAGGAGTTTCGCAAGTGCATCGAATGCTTTCTCTGTCAAAACGTTTGTCACGTTCTTCGCGAGCACGACAAGAAGGAACAGTTCGCCGGCCCGCGATTCTTCGTTCGAGTCGCCGGCCTCGAAATGCATCCGCTCGACGGACTCAACCGCGCGGGCTTGCTCAAAGATCAGCTTGGCCTGGGCTATTGCAATATCACGAAATGCTGCACGGAGGTTTGTCCGGAAGAGATTCGCATTACGGACAATGCCATTATTCCGCTCAAGGAGCGCGTGGTGGACGAGTTTTACGATCCCTTGACCATGCTGTTCCGGAAGATTCGCGGCTGAGTACTTTGGGCAAGAATTCTATGCAGGTTACGATTGAACGACGGGCCAGGAAAGAGGAGGTCCCATGGGTCATCAACTGAAATCCATCTCCAAGGCCGGCATTCCCGAGGCCCTTGCCAAAGTCGAGCTCTACCGTTATCTCAACGAGCCCGAGGAAGCCGAATCCATTTGCCGGGATATCCTCGCGGTTGATCCGGAGCACCAGCTCGCCCGACGCATGCTTGGTCTGGCCATTACGGATCAATTCATCGGCGCCGCGAGCGATCGCTATCTCGAGGTGCAGTCCATTTTTCAGAGCTTGCGCGATCCCTACGAGCAGCTTTACTACACTGGTTTGTTGCATGAGCGCCATGCCAAGACCCAGCTCCTCGTCGGCTATGCTCCGCACACTCTCCTGCCATTAGTGGAAGAAGCCATGCGCTGCTTTGCGGAAGCTGAAAAAATCCGTCCGGTGGGCAATGACGACAGCATTCTTCGATGGAATCGTTGCGTCCGATTGCTGGAAAGCCGGCCTGACTTTCATTTCGAGCGCGGGCCCGCAGCTTTTGACACTGAGGATATGCCCCCGGTCAGCTCGCCCGGGCGCCGCGCCGGGCGCCATCACTGAAGCTCATGGTGATTTTCTAGGCCGTTACCACGCGCTGAAAGCGCCGCGCCAGTTTTTCGCTCTCCTCGCCAACTTGCCGCGGCAGGCGTGAGCCGAATTTGTTAAGAAACTGCTTCGAATCTTCCATCTCCGCATCCCAATCTTCCGGGTTCACGCGCAGCAGTTCGTTCAACGCTTCGTCTGAAATCTTCATTCCGTCCAGCGTCAGCCCGCTCTTTGCCGGAACATAGCCGATCGGCGTTTCCTGCGCTGCTCCGCGGCCTTCCACGCGCTCTAGAATCCACTTCAGTACGCGCACGTTCTCACCATACCCCGGCCATAGGAACTTTCCATCCGCGCCCTTGCGGAACCAGTTCACGTGAAAAATCTTTGGCCGCTTTGGTATTTTCTTACCCATCTCCAGCCAGTGCCCAAAATAATCCGCCATGTTGTAGCCGCAGAAGGGAAGCATGGCCATCGGATCCCGCCGGGTGATGCCAACGTCGCCCGTCGCTGCGGCCGTCGTTTCGCTGGCCATCGTTGCGCCCACGAACACTCCGTGCTGCCAGTCAAACGATTCGAACACCAGCGGCGCTACTCGCGCTCTTCGCCCGCCAAATATGAACGCCGAAATCGGAACGCCTTCGGGCGCTTCCCAATTGAGAGAAATGCTCGGCGACTGCCGCGCCGGAACGGTATACCGCGCATTCGGATGCGCCGCCGTGCCTTTGGATGGATCCCAAGCCTCGCCCTTCCAGTTGATCAACCCCGCCGGCGCTTCGCTTCCAATTCCCTCCCACCACGGCTCCCCCTCCGAGGTCATCGCCACGTTTGTAAACAGCGTGTTCTTGTGCAGCGCTCCCATCACGTTCTGATTGGTTTTCATTCCGGTGCCCGGGGCCACGCCAAAAAACCCCGCTTCCGGATTGATGGCGTGCAAATATCCGTCTTCGCCGATTTTCATCCACGCGATATCGTCCCCAACGGTCCAGACGCGATAACCCTGGTTCTCGAGCGCCGACACCATCATTGCCAGATTCGTTTTCCCGCACGCGCTGGGAAACGCCGCGCCCATATACGTCACTTTGCCGCCCGGAGATTCCAGCCCCAGGATCAGCATGTGCTCCGCCATCCAGCCCTGTTCGCGCGCCATGACGCTGGCAATCCGCAGTGCAAAACATTTTTTTCCTAGCAGCGCGTTTCCGCCGTAGCCCGACCCTACGCTCCAAATCAATTTCTCCTGCGGAAAGTGGACGATGTACCGCCGCATAGGGTCCAGGTCGCCCAACGAATGCAACCCCGGCACAAACTCGCTCGAAGCTCCCAGCCGCTCCATGGCTACCTTGCCCATCCGCGACATGACTCGCATGCTTGCCACCACGTATGGGCTGTCCGTCACTTCTACGCCTACCTTGCTGATCGGCGAGCTCACGGGTCCCATAACGTATGGCACCACGTACATTGTTCGGCCGCGCATTGCTCCATCCAGCAGCGCACCCACCTTGTGCTTCGCCGCGCCCGGGTCCATCCAATTGTTCGTGGGGCCTGCGTCTTCCTTTTCCGGGGAGCAGATAAACGTGAGGTGCTCGGTCCGCGCCACGTCGTTCGGACTGCTGCGATGCAAGTGACAATTCGGGAAGGACTTCTCGTTGAGCGTGAACGAATCACCCTGGCGCAGCATCTCCGCGATCATCCGCTGGTATTCCGCCTCGGAACCGTCGCAATACACCACACGGTCTGGCTTAGTCAGCTTTGCCGCTTGATCAACCCAGGTTTCTAGTGGAGTTGCCACCCTGATCCCCCTGCTGGCCTAATGTTTTAATGCCGCACGGTCCAAAATGCGCCATCCCGGCCGCTTGAGCGGCGGTGACACGCTGGATGATGACCCCAACTAGGCCGGGGTCGCGGAGCGATTGGACTCGGCCATGCCAACAGGCCTATGCAAAGGCGGGGAATTCCGGCCAGGCTGGCAGGCTCCATTCTACTTCCCGCCACAGTCTATGTTACCCTTCGCCGCCCACGCAAGCGACTCCCCGCCCGGCGCTGTCTCGTTGCTTCTTTCCTGCTGTAAACTCGTCTCCCGTGTTTCCCAACGCTGATTCCGACTGCTTGCGTCTCATTCTGGTCGCCCCGCGCAATCCCCTCAACATTGGCGCTGCCGCGCGCGCCATGAGCAACTTTGGCTTCTTCCATCTTCGCGTGGTGAACCCGTATGAGTTGGCCTTTCGCGAGGCGCGCTCCGCTGTCGGCGCCGCGCCGTTACTTGCCCGTGCCGAAGAGTTCAAGAGCCTCGCCGAAGCCGTCGAGGATTGCACACTCGTCGTCGGAACCACCGCCGTTGGACAGCGACAATTGCAGCATCCGGTCCGCCGCCTGGATCAAGCCGCTCCTCTCGTACGTAAGCATCTCGCCGGGAGCCGCGTCGCCCTCCTTTTCGGTTCGGAGAAGCGTGGTCTTTCGAATGAAGACCTCAGCCACTGCCATTGGCTCCTGCGCATTCCTACGCGCGAAGAACATCGCTCCATGAACCTTGGCCAAGCCGTGGCTGTGTGCCTCTACGAACTCGCACGCGAGCCCCAAGCCTCCGTGAGACCGAAGAAACATGTCGCCGCCACCGCCGCTGATCTCGAGCGCCTCACCGCACTTTTGCTTGACGCTCTCCGCACCAGCGGCTATTTGAAATCGCGGCCTAGTGCATCCTCGAAGCGGCCCTCTGCCGCTCCTACCGAAGACAAAATCCGTCGCCTTGTCCACCGCCTCCGCCTTTCCGCTGCTGACGCCGAACTCACTTTGGGCATCTTCCGTCAAATTCTGTGGAAATCTCGCCAGGACAAGGACCGTACACAGTAGCGTGCGGCGCTGCAGAAGTTGCTTGAATAGGCCCGCTCGTGGAAGAATGCCCGCATGTCTACAATGAAAAAATCTTGTCTGCTTTTCTTGATTCTCATCCCGTTTCTCGATTCTTTCCGCCTCGGTGCACAAACTACGCGTCCTGAGCCCGAAAGAAAGCTCGCCCACGACATTTACAAGGAGTTTGTCGAAATTCCATCTGGTTTCACCACGGGCGCCACTACTCCCGTCGCTGAAGCCGCCGCTGCTCGCTTGCGCGCCGCCAGTTTCCCCGAGTCCGATATCTTCCTTGGAGGCGCGAGTCCAAAGAAGGCCAATCTCGTCGTCCGGTACCACGGCACAGGAGCCCTCAAGCCCCTCCTCCTTCTTGCCCACATTGATGTCGTCGAAGCCAAGCGAGAAGACTGGAGCATGGACCCCTTTCAATTGAATGAGCGCGATGGTTTCTTCTACGGCCGCGGCACCGGGGATGATAAAGCCCAGGCCGCCATTTGGATCGCCAACTTGATCCAATACAAAAAGGAAGGCTTCAAGCCTGACCGCGACATCATCGTGGCTCTCACTGCCGATGAGGAAGGTGGCGGCTCGTACAATGGCGTCGCCTGGCTCCTCAAGAATCATCGCGATCTCATTGATTCCGAGTTCGCTCTCAACGAAGGCGGCTGGGGCGAATCCGCCGGCGGTAAGAAGATCTCCAACGACCTCCAGGTCAGCGAAAAATACGTCGTCAATTTCCGGCTTGAGGTGCGAAACAAAGGCGGCCACAGCTCGATGCCCGTAGCCGACAACGCCATCTATCGCCTGGCAGCTGCGTTGCAGCGACTCTCAATCTTCGGATTTCCTCTTAAGACCAACGAAGTGACTGCGGCCTATTTTCAACAGATGGCAAAAATTGAATCCGGCCCCATGAAGGAGGACCTCGCAAGGGTTGGCAACGGTTCGCCGGAAGCTATGCAACGAATTGCGGCGGCTTCTCCCGCTTGGAACGCCACCCTGCGTACTACCTGCGTGGCTACGCTGCTCGAGGGCGGGCATGCGATGAATGCATTACCTCAGCTTGCAACCGCGACCGTTAATTGCCGCGTGCTGCCCGAGGACTCCGTCGATTACGTGCTTGCCATATTGCGGAAGGTTGTGGCGGATGACCAGGTCGAGGTACGAATTCTCGGCGAGCCGGCCCCCGGGCCTGCCTCTGCGCTGAGGCCCGATGTGTTAGCGGCCGTCCGCCGCGCGACGGAAGCTCTTTGGCCAGGTGTGCCCGTAGTGCCCATCATGGTGATGGGAGCGACCGACGGGAAAGCCCTCCGCATCGCCGGTATCCCGACGTATGGAGTCCAGGGGATTTTCTTCGACCGCGACGACATCCGGTTTCACGGCCGTGATGAACGCGTAGCCGTCCAGTCTTTTTACGGAGGCCAGACCTTCCTCTACGATCTGGTTAAAACTCTTTCGAAAAACACGCCGATTGCGCAGGTGGCTGCTCACAACGGCTTACTGCAACACAGGTAATTGGCCGCATTCGCTGCCCTGGTTTCTTCCACAACTCGCTCTTTTTTGGTGTTCACCTTTTGTGTGCACTTTTGTACAGTTTTCCAGCGGACCGCCTCGGAAAATGGTATCGTTAGAAGTGCCTATCACGTTCTGCACACCGGGCACTCACGCATTCAACTAAGCAGATCGCCGGAGAGAATATGGAATTGACCGTAACGCAACAAGAGCGCCCCTGGGACCGGCCCTTCTGGAAACCCGTGCATGGCAAAGAAGGCGTCTTCGCTTATCTCGTTCTAATCCACGTTCTTGCCGTCATCGGTCTGATCCTCTTCCCTGTGCCAAGCCTCAAGGTTGTCGGCATGACTTTGCTGAGCATTGCCTTTGGCGGCCTCGGCACGACCGTCTGCTATCACCGCATGCTCGCGCACAAGACCTTGAAGACGAACCCCGTTATCGAGCAATTCTTGATCTTTTGGGCGGTCTTCAATGGCTCCGGGCATCCCGCTAGCTGGGTCGCCTACCATCGCCTTCATCATTCCGTCACCGACACGCCGGAGGATATCTCCAGCCCCAAGCAAGGTGGCTTCTGGTGGGCGCATCTTCGCTGGCTCTATCAGACCCAGCCTGCCGATAAAAAGCGCTGGGCTCCCGAGCTGACCGGTGGCATTTATAAAATCTGGGGCTGGGCCGAAACGCCCGTCATTGTCTTCTCGATCTGCATCGGCCTGATTCTAGGCTTTGGCTGGATGGGCTTTTTCTGGATGGGCGCGATCCGCCTCGTCTACTCCCTCCACATGCAGTGCCTCGTGAATAGCCTCACGCACCTCAACCATGTCGAGGAAGGCGACTCCAGCATGAACGTCTGGTGGCTCGGGCCATTCCAATTGACGGCCTGGGGTGAGAACTGGCACCAGAATCATCATACGCACGCAGGTTCCGCGCGCCTCGGCCTTCGCTGGTACCAGACCGACATCGGCTGGTATTTCATCTGGATGCTGGAAGCGGTTGGCTTGGCCCACTCCGTTAAGCGCCCGCGACCCTCGTAACCAGCGACGAGCAAGAGAAATCGCTTTGCCCTAGACTGTTGGAGGGGATTCCGCCCCAAGTCTGGCGTTTCATGTACGCACAAAAATTCAATGTCAACGTCGTGATTCGCGGCGAAACCCGGGCTTGTCCGCTCGACTGGCTTGATCAATTCTGCATGCGCAACTTCACCAACTCCGCTGATTTTGACGACACTCTCCCGGTTGCTGATGGTCAGGTGGAAGCCAGTTTCCGGCTTACTCCAGAACGCTTGGCCGAGGGCCTCGCCGCCTGGCTCACTCAACGAGGGAAAGGCGAAGGCCAGCCGGTGGCAGTGCAGGTCACTCGCGAATAGCTTCCTGGAACTATCTGGGGTGAAGATGGTGCAGCTAAGAAATTGCTTTAGGCTGCCGAATCCCGCTTTTCGCCGCGCAGCAGAGCGCGAATTTCCGGCAATGCCGCCAGCGCTGCTGCTTCGCCGGCTGCAACCATATCCGGCGTTTTGGTGAAATCATCCCACACAAAATTTTTTACATCCGGCTCGATGATGATGTCCGCCTGCGTTCGCCAGGCGAGATCGCCATGCCGCTGGATGATATTGAAAGACCGGCTGAGGACATCGGTAAACGTGCGAGGCTCTTCGATGTTGCCCGATTCCAGATAGACCGCAAGGATGACATCCGCGCCAAGAAGCAAGGCGCCCTCGACCGGCACCGGCGCGGTCAGGAATCCGTCGACCAGCGTACGGCCCTCAAACTGGATAGGCACAAAAAGCCCCGGGTACGCACAGGAAGCGCGCAGTGGCGGCGCAATGGGACCGTGCGAATAGTAGACGGAAACGCCTGCGATGATGTCCGTGGCGGCGATAGCCAGCGGCGTCTGCAATTCCTCAAACGTTTTTACGGGAGTAAAACGCGCGATATATTTCTCCATACGCTGATTGGTGGCCAGTCCCAGCCAGGAGGGCGTCCAGCGCCCGAAATCCGTGAAGCTCGTGCTTGCTCCGACTTCGGTCATCAGGTCCAGCGATGCCCCCGCGCAATAGCCCACTGCAATCAGTGCCCCAACGCTCGTGCCCGCGACGCAATCGATGGGAATTCCGGCTTCGCGCAGAACACGGAGTACGCCTATGTGCGCAATGCCACGCGCGAAGCCGCCTGCAAGGGCCAGGCCGACGCGCGGACGTTCTTTGGGTTCGCCCTGTTCGCCGTACGCAAATGCGCGAAACTTGTCCTTTGCGGTCTGCAGCCAACCCAACGGTCCTGCGGCTTTGTTCTCTTCCGACATTTCTCTAGTTTAGCTCCATCACCGCGAATCGGCCCATCGTTTGACCCGCGCATGCTGGTTTTGTAACCTGTCCCATCGAACTATACGGCCTCGTAAATCTAGTAAAAAAGGCATGCCATGAACCGTCGCATCGAAAAGGCAGTGGTGTTGGGAGCGGGAACGATGGGTTCGCGGATCGCCGCCCATTTCGCAAACGCCGGGCTGCCGTGCATTTTGCTGGACATCGTCCCGCCGACTTTGCCGCCGGATGCGCCGAGCGCCGAGCGCAACAAGATCGTGCGCGCCGGATTGGAGGCGGCGAAGAAATCGAAGCCTGCCGCTTTTTTCACTGCCGCACTCGCGGAGAAAATTGCCATCGGAAACTTCGAGGATGATCTGGCGCGTTGCGGGGAGGCCGATTGGATCATCGAAGTCGTCGCGGAGAATCTGGAAATCAAACGGAAATTGCTGGCGCGCGTGGCCCAGTTCCGTAAGCCCGGAGCCATCATAACCACTAACACGTCTGGCCTGCCCGTGCACTTGATCGCCGAGGGCATGAGCGAAGAGTTTCAGCAGCATTGGGTGGGGACGCATTTCTTCAATCCGCCGCGCTATCTGAAACTTGTGGAAGTGATCCCCGGGCCCAAAACATCCCGTGAAGTAGTCGAGACATTGAGCGAGTTCTGCGACCGGCGGCTCGGTAAAGGCGTGGTGATAGCGAAAGACACGCCGAACTTTATTGCCAACCGCATCGGAACATTCTCCATACTGAACGCTCTGCGCCTAATGGGCACTCTTGGCATGACGGTAGAAGAAGTGGACGCCTGCACAGGACCGGCAGTGGGATGGCCGAAGTCCGCCACGTTTCGCACGGCGGACATCGTGGGCCTCGATGTGCTCATGCACGTGGTGAAGAATATCTACGAAACCGCGCCTAAGGATGAATCGCGCGAGATGTACAAGGTCCCGGGGCTGGTCGAGGAAATGGCCGAGCGCGGCTGGCTTGGCGATAAGACCGGCCAGGGTTTTTACAAAAAGGTGAAGGGTGAAGGCGAAAAGGAAATTCTCACCCTCGACGTAAACACCATGGAGTACCGAGCGCGGCAGAAAGCAAGATTCGCCTCCCTCGAAATGGGCAAGGGGATCGAGGACACGAGAGAGCGGCTGCGCGCGCTCGTGGGGCCCGTTCTGGAAGGGCAGAAAGGCGACAAAGCCCAGCAGTTTTTGTGGGGCGCGCTTTCTGAAATGTGTTTGTACGCGGCGCGCCGCGTTCCGGAGATTTCCGACAATATCGTGGACGTGGATCGCGCGATGCGCTGGGGCTTCGCATGGGAGCTTGGCCCGTTCGAGATCATCGATGCGATTGGCGTCAAGTCCTTCGCGGGTCAGGCGCAAAAAGAAGGGCGGGCGCTTCCGCCGGTTATCGAGAGAGTCTTGGCGAGCGGGCGGAAAGGATTTTACGAATCGGAAAAGGGTACGACGACCGTTTTCGATATCGGCAGCGGCGCTTCGAAAAAAGTCGAAGAGCCGAGAGGCGTCATTATCCTCAAGTCGCTGAAAGATGCCGGCCGCGAAGTAGAGCGCAATTCCGGAGCGAGCTTGATCGACCTTGGCGACGGCGTGGTGTGCTGCGAATTTCACGCCAAGATGAACGCCATCGGCGCCGACCTGATCGCGATGCTGCACAAAGGCTTGAAGCGCCTGGAGACGGATTTCGATGCCATGGTCATCGCCAACCAGGCGGTGAATTTTTCCGTCGGCGCAAACCTGATGCTAGTCCTGGTGGGAGCCCAAGAGCAGGAGTGGGACGAATTGCATATGGCTGTGAAGCAATTCCAGATCATCAACCTGGCAATCAAATACGCGCCAAAGCCAGTGGTCGCCGCGCCACAGGGACTGGCGCTCGGCGGCGGCTGCGAAGTGACCCTGCACGCCGCAAAAATTCAAGCCGCGGCTGAAGCGTATATCGGCTTGGTGGAAACTGGAGTTGGCTTGATTCCGGGCGGCGGCGGCACAAAGGAAATGCTGATCCGCGCGAACGAACACGCTGCCGGTGGTGAAGACCTGGATCTGTTCCATGCACTGAAACCTGTGTTTGAGGCCATCGCCATGGCCAAGGTCGGCACCAGCGCAGAGGAATGCCGCGATCTCGGATATTTGCGCCGCGAAGATGGTGTTTCCGTGAACCGCGACCGGCTGGTTGCCAACGCCAAGGAAGCTGCGCTGGCTCTCGTGCGCGGCGGCTACAAACCTCTCGCGGCAAGCTGGCAGGAAGGCGCACAAACTACGCAAATCAAAGTGCTCGGCGAACAATTTCTTGCCGGCGCGAAGCTTGCCATTCACATGATGGTCCGCGGCGGATACGCCTCCGAGTATGACGCACACGTGGGCCGCAAGCTCGCGAATATCCTTGCAGGCGGACCGCTAACCTCGCCGCAGTTGGTCAGCGAACAATACGTCCTCGATCTCGAGCGTGAGGCCTTCGTCTCCCTCTGCGGCGAAAAGAAAACCCAGGAACGCATCGCTCACACGCTGAAAACGGGCAGGCCGCTGCGAAACTAGCGAGATCCCCTCCCCATAATCGTATAAAAACATATTGCTATAACGATTGTGTATGTGGTATTCTGTTTGTTCCCAGGAGGCAGATCGTGCAGAAGCTTTTGGCGCCGCGGGAAGCCGCGAATATCCTTGGCATCAGCTATCCGACCCTCAAGCAGTGGATCTACCACGGAAAAATCAAATCGGTGAAGACGCCCGGCGGTCATCACCGCGTGCCGGAAAGCGAGATCGACCGGATGTTTCCCAAGAAACTGAATCACGGGGACATCGAAACGCGACGCGGGAATTTCCGGAAGATCAGCGGCCGCAACCAGCTGATCGGGCGCGTGGTGGCGATCAAATTCAGCGGGCTGCTGGCGCAGGTCACTATGGCTATCGGAGAGCAGCACATTACGTCGATTATCACGGCGGACGCGGCGAAGGAGCTCCGCCTGAAGCTGGGTGACCGAGCCGCCGCCCTCATCAAATCAACCGAAGTAATGATATTAAGGGTGTGATTTGTGGCGCGTGGAAAAACAAGCTGGCGCAAGTGGCGCCGCGTTCCTCCGCTCATTCTTTTTGCTTTCCTTGTTTTGCATGAAGCGCGGGCTCAAGGAGGCGAAATTCGCATAGCGGCGGCAGCAGATCTGAAGTTTGCAATGGCAGAGCTATCGGAAGAGTTTGAGAAGCAGACGAGAACCAAAGTGAATGTGACTTACGGATCGAGCGGAAACTTTTTCTCACAAATACAGAATGGGGCTCCATTCGACCTTTTCTTTTCGGCGGACATTGAATATCCAAGGCAACTCGAGGCCGCTGGACTCGCGGAGCCAGGGGCCCTGTATGAATACGCTATCGGGCGAATCGTGATTTGGACGCCTCCGGATACGAAAGTAGATGTGACCGGGCAGGGATGGAAAGCCTTGCTGGATGCGAGCGTCAAGAAGGTTGCCATCGCAAATCCGGAGCATGCACCCTACGGACGCGCGGCCGTCGCAGCACTACAAAAAGCGGGCATCTACGAACAAGTGAAACCCAAGCTGGTCTACGGTGAAAACATTTCGCAGGCAGCGCAGTTTGTGCAATCGGGGAATGCGCAAGCGGGAATTGTCGCGCTGTCGCTGGCGGTTTCGCCTGCGATGCGCGGTGGACATCGATGGGGAATTCCAGCGGAGATGCATCCAGCGCTTGAGCAGGGAACGGTTGTTTTGAAAGACGCAAAAAATAAAGATGCCGCGCTCGCATTTTTGGATTTTGTGAAGAATGCGACTGGACGTGCCACATTGGTGAAGTGTGGTTTCGAAGTTCCTGAGAAAAATAAAGGCGAAAAGAAATAGCGCGGAGATGCTGAGGGCATGGGAAAACCGCGTGAGAACGCAGAAAAAGGGCGGCGCATGGAAGCATTGTGGTTATCGCTGAAATTAGCGGCCTGCGTGGCGGCGATCTTGCTGGCAATCGGCATGCCGGTGGCCTATTGGCTTGCATATTCAAGCTGGCGCGGAAGATTTCTGCTCGAATCCATCGTTGCATTGCCTCTAGTGTTGCCGCCGACCGTGCTCGGATTTTACGCGCTGGTGGCCATGGGACCGCGCGGGCCTCTGGGAAAACTGTGGATTGCCCTGTTCGGCCACGGCCTCGCGTTCACATTCGGCGGGCTGATTCTTGCGTCTGTGTTGTACAGCTTTCCATTTGCCGTCCAGCCGCTCATCGCGTCGTTTGAGGCAGTCGATCGAAGATTGCTTGACGCTTCTGAGGTGCTAGGTGCAGGAGCCTTTCGGACATTCTGGCAAGTGATCCTGCCGCTGTCGCTGCCAGGAGTAGTTACCGCCTCGGTGCTGAGTTTTGCCCACACCTTGGGAGAATTCGGCGTGGTCTTGATGGTAGGCGGAAATTTGGCAGGCGTCACGCGAACCGTTTCGATTGACATTTACGATCACGTGCAATCCCTGGAATACGGCGCTGCGAACCGTATGGCGGTGGTCCTGCTGGTGATTTCCTTCGCCGTGTTATCTGTTGTCTATGCCGTGAATCGTCGCGTATGGACGCCGTGGGCGGCGAAGTAACCCAGCCGATGCTCGCCGCCCGAATCCGCAAGGAGCGGAGCAGCCCCGGAGCCTCTTCTTTTGTCCTTGATGTTTCCATCGAAGTTCCTCCCGGCATCACGATTCTGTTTGGAGCTTCCGGCGCCGGCAAATCCACATTGCTTGACTGTATTGCTGGGCTGACGCGGCCGAACGAAGGACGAATCACTATTGGCAGCGATGTTTTCTTCGATTCCGCCCGTGCAATCCATATCCCGGCGCCCAGGCGGCGGATCGCCTACGTTTTTCAGACGCTGGCGCTATTCCCTCATTTGACCGCGGAAGAAAACGTTGCCTATGGATTGCAAGATTTGCCCGAGGAAGAAAGGCGCAAGCGAATAGGCGCAATTCTGAACGCCTTTCGCGTTGAAAAATTGACGAAACAAAAACCCGGCGATATTTCCGGAGGCGAAAAGCAGAGAATCGCTCTGGCAAGATCCCTAGTCACCGAGCCGCGCGTCTTGCTGCTCGACGAGCCGTTAACGGGATTGGATGCGGAGTTGAAAGCCGCGATAGTGGACGATTTGCGCGCGTGGAATACTGCAAAGGCAATCCCGGTTCTGTACGTGACCCACAACCGCGATGAAGTAGATTCCCTGGGCGAGCGCGTGATCGCACTGGACAATGGACGCGTGGTCAGCGCCGGCGCCCCGATGGACGTACTGAACGCACCGCGCCGCAAAAAGCTGGCGCAAGCGGCCGGCTTCGAGAATTTGCTGGACGCGACGGTGCTCGATCTGCGCGAGGCAGACGGAGTTATGCGCGTGAAGCTGGGCGAGAGCGTCTGCGAGATCGAGGTGCCGCTCGGCTATGCCGCAGTTGGGAGCCGCGTGCAGGTTGCGGTTCGCGCAGGCGACATTTTGCTGGCGACCGAACGTCCGCGCGGATTAAGCGCGCGAAACGTGATGGAAGGGAGCATCCTTTCGCTGGAGCAGCGCGGCACGATGGTCATTGCCCGCGTGGACTGTGGCGTCACCTTCGTGGCACATATCACGCCCGGCGCAGTGCGCGCATTGGAGTTGACGGCTGGACGCCGCGTGTGGCTGGTATTGAAGACACATTCCTGCCATCTTGTGGATTAGAGGAAAACTCTAGCGCCTCCCGAAAAAACAACACATTCAAGATTTGGGCTTCGCTGGAGCGGGAACTGCTGTCTTGGCTGCGGCTGGCACGGAGAATTTGATTTCGTCAGCCTCAAGAATCTTGTCCTTGGGCGTGGCGTGTATGACGACGAGATAGCCCGCGGCGAGGTCGCTGGCCTTCGCCGGTTTGTCTTCATTATTGGATCTCGACAAAAAGACGGTCGTAGCCGCGAATTTCACTTCCACGGTCTTGCCGTCCGACGTCTTCACTAGCACGGCATCGGCGCGAATTTTTTCGACCGTGCCTTTCACGTGAACCTTATTTCCGTGAGCGAAAGCAGCACCCATGGCAACCGCGGACAATAAACCCAGCAGAAATAGACGAAGTTTCATGTATGTCTCCCGCACGAATCCTGCGCCATCGTGATCCGGCTCATTCCCGATGATGATCTTGTGATTCCGGCTTCCGTTTTGGCGTTGCTCCATTCAAAAAATCATTTTCCTGCTGTTCTTCCTCACGGTCATCCGGGCCTTTGGGATTATAGCGCTCCATCTCCATGCGTTCCGCGGCAGTGAGGTGTGGAAGGTGGCGAATGAAATGAACCAGCTTCCAACTGTCCTGTGTGCCTCCATGCTCGCCGCCGCTTGCAAATGCGGGCATTCCCGTGAACCGCACGCCGTTCTCGATGATCCAGAAAAGGTCGCCATCGGTAAGATTTTGCGTTTCCGGCAAACGCAGGTCGGGCGGCTTGGGATAGAGGCCAGTGCCAATTGCGGTGTCTCCACCGCCATCGTTCCCATGACAAATGGCGCAATGATCAGCGAAGTGAAACCGCGCATCGCGCAGATCCTCCGTCGAGGCCAGCACCGGGTTCTGTGTTGAGCGCGCATTCGCCGGGATTGCCAGATGACGCGCATTGCGAGCGATCATAATTTCGAGTAGCGTGGGCTTGGCCCGAGCGCTGAGGCCATCATGCAGCAGTAAAGCGGCCACAGCGGCAACCAGCCCGACAAGCGCCGCCGCAACGATGATAACCACCAGAGTTCTGCGTTTCATGGCTTTGCGTGTATGGTAATGGATGAGGGCTAGCGCGGCCAGTGGCGAATCTTGCGGCCTGAGGATGACGGTGCCTCTTCATTTCGCTCGTTGATGTCGCTCGGAGAGCGACTTCCTCTGGTAGGATACACAGAAATGGCCACGCCTACGATGAACGGAAGCAGCCTGCTAGCAGCGGAAGCCTGTCCACCGGAAGTCCGCGAGATTCTTCACGCCGCAATTTCCGGCGAGGAGTTGACGTTCGAACAGGGATTGACGCTTGCGACCGCGGAAGGTTCGACGCTGGAAGCCCTCGTTGCCGTGGCCGATCGACTGCGGCGAGGAATCGTCGGCGACGCAATCACGTACGTCGTAAATCGAAACATCAACTTCACCAATGTATGTTTCGTCGGGTGCAGTTTTTGCGGTTTCGGACGCGGTCCCGGAGCCGCCGACGCTTACTCGCTCTCTTTCGATGAAGTCGTCCGCCGCGCGCGCGAAGCCTGGGAACGCGGCGCCACGGAAGTTTGCGTCCAAGGTGGGCTGCCGCGCGACCTCGACGGATTTTTCTACCGCAATCTGCTCCGCGCTATCAAGCATGCCATCCCTGAAATGCACGTGCACGCATTCTCGCCGATGGAGATCGATTACGGCGTTACGAAAACGGGAATGCCCCTGTGCGATTATTTGCAAATGATGAAAGACGAGGGGTTGGGCAGCATTCCCGGCACAGCAGCCGAAATCCTGGATGATCGCGTGCGAAAAGAACTGAGCCCCAACAAATTGCCCGCCGCGCGATGGGTGGAAATTATTACCGCCGCGCACGAACTGGGCATTCCCACGACTTCAACGATGATGTACGGCCACGTCGAAGAGCCCGCCGATTTGGTCCGCCACATCCTCCTGTTACGCGCGATCCAAAAACGATCTGGTGGATTCACGGAGTTCGTGCCGCTGGGATTCATCCACGAGAACACGCGCCTTTACCGTCATGGTGGAGCAAGACCGGGAGCGAAGCGTGAAGAACACCTACGCGTACATGCGCTGGCGCGAGTGCTGCTGCACGGAGCGATCAAGAACTTGCAGGTGTCTTGGGTAAAGCTGGGATTCGAAACATCGCTTGCGTGCCTGCAAGCGGGCGCAAACGATTTCAGCGGTACGCTCATGGAAGAGAGTATTTCCAAGGCTGCCGGCGCGACTTTTGGCGAATACGTGTCGCCTGAAGAGTTTCGCATGAAAATTCGATCGATTGGACGCGTCCCAGCGGAACGGACCACCACCTACAAAATTCGGCGCATCTTTGATAAGCCGGAAAACGACCCCCAGACAGCACTAGCGCAACTCCCGATGGCTCCAACCGAAAGCCACGTGACCTACGCCGAAGGCGCCTACTGAGCGATTCCCATGCGAGCACTCCTTTTACCCATTAAGGACCTGCGCAACGCCAAGAAGAGATTGATGGACGTGCTGACGCCGGAGGAGCGTTTCGCGCTGGCCGCGGCCATGCTCGTAGATACCATTCGCGCCGTCCAAGGCGTACGCTGCGCGGAAAAGATTTTTGTGGTCACGAACTACGCGCCAGCAATGCAGTTGGCCGAAGAAAACGGCTGGGAAATACTTCGCGAGGAGCAGCAAATTTCCGAGAGCCATTCCGTGGACGCCGCTTCGAAGCTCTGCGAGCAAAGAGGCGTCAGCGGATTGCTGCGCCTGCCCCTCGATCTCCCGCTCATCCAATCGAGCGACATCGACGAACTCCTCGCCGTGCAATGCCAGGCGCCCTCGCTCGTAATTGTGCCCTCGCGCGATGGAACCGGCACAAACGCCATGTTGCGAAGCCCGCCCACTTTGTTTCCCTCACATTTTGGGACTGGCAGTTTCGCGAAGCACCTTGCCGAAGCCGAAAGCTCCTATGCCCGCGTGCTTGTGCGCCGCAATATCCGCCTGGAGATGGATGTCGACGACGAAGCGGACTTGCGCGCCTTGTTAGAACACGACTTGAGCGCAACGGAAACGGGACGCTGGCTCCGCGACAGCGGCGTTGCCGCGAGGTCCCTTCCAAATATGCGAGTCGGAGCGGCCGGCGCGCGATGAAGAAAAAAGTCTACGCGAGTCTCGACGAAGCTGTGGCGGATATTCCCGATGGCGCGCAAATCATGGTCGGGGGATTCGGAGGTGCGGGCTTTCCGAATAACCTCATTCAGGCGCTGGCGCGGAAAGGCGCGAAGAACATCACTGCCGTCAGCAACAATTGCGGGACGCGTGATGGCGAGCTTGGAATCATGTTCAAGAACAATCAGATCAAGCACGTGATTGCCGCTTTTCCTGGCCCTCACGCCAATTATTTTCTGGAACGCTTCGCCGCCAGGGAAGTGACCCTGGAACTCGTCCCGCAAGGCATTTTGTGCGAGCGCATGCGCGCCGCGGCTGCTGGTCTGCAAGGTTTCTATACCACCGTGGGCGTAGGCACGGAAGTTGCCGAAGGAAAGGAAGAGCGCTTCCTCGAAGGGCTCCGCTGCATTCTCGAACTGCCGATTCACGCGGACTACGCACTGATCAAGGCGCAGACCGCCGATGAGCTGGGAAATTTGACCTATCGGCTGGCGGCAAGAAATTTCAATCCCATCATGGCCATGGCCGCGAAGACCACCATCGCCGAAGTCGAAGAAATCGTTCCGACCGGCGCCATCCATCCGGAACACGTCGTGACACCCGCGATCTTCGTTCATCGCATCGTGCAAGCGAAAGGAATCCGCTATGCCGGGTGACGGCGTTCTAAGAACGGGTATGCCGCGTAACGGCCCTTCGGAAAAAGTGATGCCCGTCGGCGGCATCACGAAGCCGCGATTGACGCGCGAACAAATCGCGCAACGCGCCGCGCTGGAATTGCCCGACGGCGCGTATGTAAATCTTGGCTGGGGGATTCCCAATCTCATCGCTGGCCATTTGCTCAAAGGAATCACCATTTATTTCCACAGCGAAAATGGAATTTTGGGAATGGGGCCCCGCGCAAAACCAGGCGAAGAAGATCTCGACCAGGTCGACGCCATGAAAGTGCCGGTCACGCTGATTCCGGGCGCTTCTTTTTTTCATCAAGCGGATGCGCACCTGATGACTCGCGGCGGCCATCTTGATGTGGCCATACTCGGGGGATTTCAAGTTTCAGAAAAGGGTGACCTCGCGAACTGGAAGATTCCCGCGGCGAAAGGCCCCGGCGGCATTGGCGGCGCGATGGACATCACAGCGGGCGCCAAGAGGTTGATTGTCTGCATGGAGCACACCACCAAGGACGGTGCGCCAAAAATCGTCAAGCGGTGCACCTATCCCCTGACTGCCCTTGAATGTGTGGACACCATCATTACCGATCTTGCGGTCATTGACGTGAAGCCGGAAGGATTGCTCCTGCGCGAAGTGGCCCGCGGCTGGACCGCCAAGGAAGTGCAGGCCTTGACTGGCGCGCCATTGATTGTCCGCCCGCAAATTCCAGAGATGAGTTTCGCATAATTTCATGAGGAGGCCGATATGAGCCAGTTGATTCCAGAGAGCCATAAGGATTTGCTTGAGAAACCGGCGTTTGGAAATCTCGGAACGCTGATGACGGACGGAAGCCCGCAAGTGACGCCCGTCTGGGTGGATTACGATGGAAAATTCGTGCGCTTCAATTCAGCGAAGGGCCGCGTGAAGGACAAAAATGTCCGGCGCGATCCCCGCGTTTCGATTTCGCTTCAGGATCCCGCGAACCCGTATCGTTACCTGGAAGTCCGCGGCCGCGTAGTCGAAATCACGGAAAAAGGCGCAGACGATCACATCAACAAGCTCTCGCAAAAATATCTCGGCAAACTCGTCTATCCGTTCCGCCAGCCCGGCGAAGTGCGCGTCACCTACAAAATCGAACCGCAAAAAGTCAGTTCGATGGGCTGAAAAAAAACTCAAAATATTCGTCTATTCTTCGCGCAGAACCTGCATCGGCTCGACGCTGGCAGCGCGAATGGCGGGCGCCAGCGAAGCAATGGCGGCCACAACCAGCACTAGAAGGACCACAGCTGACAGCGTTGTGACGTCCGTCGGCGAAACTCCGTAGAGCATTCCTGACAGCACGCGCGCGAACACCGCCGCAAGAATCGAACCGGCTACACAGCCGAGTAACGAAACTCCCAGCCCTTGGAGCAGAAACTGTTTCACGATTTGCCCTTGCAATGCCCCCAGCGCCAGCCGCAATCCCACTTCTCGCCGCCGCACGTTCACCGAATAACTCAACGTTCCGTACAGGCCCACGCAAGCCAGGGACACAGCCGTAGCGGCAAAGAACGCCAGCAAAACGGTGCGAAGACGATTTTCCGCGAAGGCGTCGTCAAGATGGTCCGTCAGCGGCGCGATATTGAATACCGAGCGTGCCGGTTCGATTTCATGAATTTTCTTGCGAATCGTTTCCGCCATAGCCATGGGTTCCGTCCGCGTTCGAACCAGATAAAAGGGGTCGGGGCCAGACGCGCCGGTGCACCAGTACACCGTTGGACTAGGCTCGCGGTTGAGGCCTTCTTCTCGCGCGTCTCCAACGATTCCTCGAATTTCACCGGGCGCCAAGAACCCGCTGGCAGCAACCTCCTGAAGATGATGCCCCACAACCGTTGATTCCGCGAGATAGGTATTCGCAAAACTGCGATTCACCAGAACGGTGATGGACTTGGTGGAATCCGGCGTTTCACGGCAGAGTTCGCCGGAGAGAATTGGAATTCGCATAGTGGCAAAATATCCCGGGGAAACGAAGCGGCTCTCCGCGACGATCTTGCGTTCCGGATCCGCCTGGCCCTCGGCAAATTTCAGTTCGATCTGATAGTGGGACGGGACCCCAGGGAGCTCGTTGGCAGTCGCTGCTGTTTCCACGCCGGGCACACTGCCCAAGGAATCGACAATACGGTCGATCCGCTGCGTGAGTCCTTTCCAGTCTGCAGTTTCCCCGTACGACGCGCTGATGTGGAACGTGAGAACCTGCCGGGGATCAAAACCCGGCGAAACGCGGCCGAGTTCCTGAAAGCTGCGAAGGAGCAGGCCCGCGCCAGCAAGCAAAGTGACGGCGAGCGCCACCTGCACGCCCACGAGCAGCCACTGCAGCGGGTTGCGCGTTGATACTTGAGTTCGGCTGGCCGGTGTCAGAGAACTGGACACGTTCCTTCGCGTCCCGCGAATTGCCGGGAACAGGCCGCAGACAATCGTTGCAAGCACGGAACACACCAGGGAATAAAGCACGATTCTCCAGTTGAGGCGGATCTCTTCGATGCGCGGTAAGTCTGCCGCAAGCGTCCGAAATACCTTCGAAGCCGCGTTAGCCACAAGCAGGCCGAGCGCCGCACCGGCCAAGGACAAAACAAAAACTTCCGTCAGCAGTTGAGTCACGATGGTAATGCGGGAACCGCCGAGCGAAAAGCGCACCGAGATTTCGTGTTGGCGCTGAGCAGCGCGCGCCAGAAGCAACGCAACGATGTTTGTGCAAGCAATCAGCAGGAGCAATGAAACGGAAGCGTACAAAATCCAAAGCGATCTCCGCACGCCGCCAATGGTCATTTCCTTGAGTGGCTCGATCCCCACGTTCAAGTCCGCATCTGTTTTTGGAAATGCGGCGCCAAGCTGCTTTTGCACCGTCGCCAGGTTTGCGCGCGCTTGCTCCAGCGTTACGCCAGGTTTGAGGCGTCCAATCGCGAGGTACCACGTCCACTCCCTGCTTTGCGCGATGGGTGCATCGGGAGGGCCAGGAGACCAGAGGTCAACGTCACGGTCAGGAAACAAGAACGATGCCGGCATGACGCCTACGATGGAAGAAGAAAACCCGTTGGTGCGCAGCTTCTTTCCGAGCGCGTTTGGGCCGGCGCCAAAGCGGCGGCGCCAGAAGCGGTCACTGATTAGAATGGCGTTCGGTCCGCCAAAGTGTTCTTCCTCGCGACTGAAATCGCGGCCGAGCGCCGGCGAGATTCCCCATACCTGCAAAAAGCGAGGAGTCACAAAGGCTTGTGTTACTTTTTCCGGGAGAGCGCCCGAAGTCTCCGAGTTATCTTCCGTGTAGTATCCGGTGATTGCCTGGAAAGTGGAATTCATGCGGTTCCAGTCTTCGAGCCGGACGGGGGCCAGGCGAGTGCGCGGACTGTTTGTCTTGAGGTTGTATTGACGAAGTTCCATGAGCTGATCGCCGTTGGGGAAAGGCAAAGGCCGCAGCAGGATGGCGTCGATTGCCGAAAACACCGCGCTGTTCGCGCCAATGCCCAGCGCGAGAGTTAAAATCACGGTGGTCGAAAACGACGGAGACTTACGAATAAAGCGGAAAGCGGATTTCAGGTTCGCCAGCGCGCTCTCAATAATCGATACGCGGTGAACGTCTCGCAGTTCCTCCTTGATTTGCTCCCGTCCTCCAAATTCCAGAATCGCTCGTCTGCGCGCCTCTTCGGGAGACAGTCCCGCGGCGATGTTGGCTTCTGTCAGCTCCTCGATGTGGAACCGCAGTTCGGAATCCAGTTGCGAGTCGAGCACGCGTTTTCGAAAAAGAGATTTCCACCATTCCATCGCAGACTCCTATTCCGCCGTTCGAAGCACCAGCCCGATCGCTTCGGAGAGGCGGTTCCATTCCGATTCTTCGATCTGCAATTGTTTCCGCCCTTTGGCGGACAGCCGGTAATATTTCGCCTGGCGGCCGCTTTCCGATTCTCCCCACGTTGCCTGGAGCCAGCCGCGTTTTTCTAGACGGTGCAGCGCGGGGTACAGCGATCCTTGCTGGACCTGCAGCGCTTCGCGCGAAACTTGCTGAATGCGCTGCGAAATCCCGTACCCGTGGACCGGGCCCAGCGCAACGGTCTTGAGAATGAGCAGGTCCAGAGTTCCTTGCAGCAGGTCGGATTTTTGGACGGTCACGGTTTTCTCTCCTAGAGACTCTACCTATGTGTACGCCTCTATATGTAGAGTGTCAAGGAGAGGAAACTGGAGGACTAGAGCCGCGCCGCGACGCGCGCCGCGATGCGTCCGCCGGCAGTGCGAAAGACCATCACAAGACTGTCGGTGAGCGGAACCTCTTTGCTGGGAACGGCCAGTTGATAGGACCACTCGAATCGCTTGGGCAATTGCGACGTCAAATTCGCCGCGTAGGGCACGATCGGTTCGACTGCCGCATGAAGCTCCGTGACATTTTTTGCGGGGCGCAAGTCCACTCCGCGCTTCCAGTAAAAAGAAACTCGCAGCGTGCCCATCATTTCTGGAGTCAAGTACGTGCGCGCTTCGGTTTCCTTAAGCCCGGGCGCGCACGGCAAATCGTGAATCTCGAACGACAAAAAAAGTTCATCGGGGAAATGCGTGACCGCTTCTGTGCCGCGGCGGAAGGTAGTGCCTTTCTCGTCGTTAATGCGTTTCAGATTGAGGAAAAAAGCGGGCGCATCAATATTGCCGGACACGCGGAAGCAAACCCCATTCGGGAGCGAGCCATCGGTGGCAAAAAAGACCCCGCCGTCATAGTTCCATACATTCTTGTCGCGCCGAGCCTGGCTCGCGGATGCAACTGGCGCGAGCAGCAGTAAAAAGAGAATCGCCAAACCAGCCGTTTTGTGCCGCAGTGAGCGCATATCCGGTGAACTTCTCCAACTAATTGTTCTCTTTCTTCGTGGCGGCAAGAAGAAAATCGAAACCATCGAGGCTGTGGATGACTTTGCCTTCTCCCGCGGGCTTCACCGTTCCCTGGTCGGAGCGCACTGCCTGGATCGCGGTGACGAGTCTTGACAGCACGGACGGTTCGGCCGCCGGGATGTTGTGCGCGCCCAGCACCAGTTTCAAGTTTGGCACAAGCGCCGCAAGCCGCTTCACGGAATTCACGTAAGCGTCGAGATCCGTTTCCGGGCGGAACAGCCAGATGGGAGCTGGATAGTAAGTGTCGCCGGTAAAGAGCAAGCCATTGGCGCGATCGAGCATCGAAATGGAATCCGGCGTGTGGCCGGGCGTGGACAGAACTTCCAGCGTGCGGCCGCCGAGATTCACTTTGAACCCGTCGTGGATGAAGTGCGAAATTCTCCACGGCTTTGTGGCATACGCTTTAGGATTGAATCCCTTCGGCAGATCGCCGCAGAGCTGGTCGGGAGCAATTTCCGCCTGCGCATCTTCGCGCGAACCTTTCGCGTTTTTCCGCGTGAAGTCCGTGTCCATGCCGTAAACGAAAGTGAACTGCCAGTTGCCGCCGACATGGTCGTCGTGCGTGTGCGAGTTGAGGACCACTACCGGGCGGGAGGTCAATTTCGTGGTGACTTTGTGAATGTCGCTGATACCCATTCCGGTGTCGAAGAGCACGGCCTGCTTGGTGCCGACGATCAGATAGGAAATCGTTTCTTCCGCTTGATGCGGCTCGTAGATGGCAAAAACTCCCGGCGCGACTTTGTAGATTTCAAACCAGGAGTCGTCGGGAAGAACGCGCTGGAGCGATTTGTATTCCGACCGCGGAAGCGGACGGCACCACTGTGGCTTACTCGTTTCCTGCGCTGCACAAAGCGAGCTCAGCGACAAGACTGCTGCGCATAGGGCTGTGGTTAGCCGTGGAATCATCGTGTCCTTGCTGTTGGGTCCGAGATCTGGGGTAGAATTTCTTTGGCAAGTGCTCGCACTGTTTTCTTGAACTCGTCTGTAATCGCGAGTGCTCCGTCTGCTTCGATTCCAGGAATCCGAAACAATGGCCTTAGTTCCGGAATGGCAGCGTTACTAGAGCGCCCGATCCCGTACAGCGCGCGATAGCTCTCATATACGTCGCCCGCGCCTTGGCTTAACGATTCCAAAATCGTATTGGCGCGCCTCCTATCTTGCGCTCGCCGTAGGGCTGTCTTGCTAGCCGGGGTCACGATCGCCCCCCCCCGCGACACGCTGTTTCTCATTTGACACCCGAGACGAAGATGGATTTGGGGAGCATCATGTGGACGCCTTTGTTGCCGTCGACGAGTTCGGTGATGTGGAGGTCGGCGGCGACGCTCGCGAGCATGTAGGCATCGTCGCGCGAGAGATGCTTTTCGGTCACGAGGAAATCGATCATCTCGTGGACGGCGAGCATGGCGCAGGCGTTCAGGTCATCGTTGAGGCCCATGGTGATGTAGTGCGTAGGGGTTTCGGCGCGCGGCCACTTCAAGTGCATGTCCTTGCGCACGATGAATTGAAACGTGCCGATGAGCGAAGTTTCGAGCGCGGTGATGTCCACTTCGCCGTCGCCCTGGCCAGCGTGGCCGTCGCCGACTTCAAAGAGCGCGCCCGGCGCGTGCACGGGAATATAGAGCGTGGAGCCGGCGACGAGGTCCTTATTATCGAGATTGCCGGCCATAACCCACGGCGGAGCGCTGTTGAAGCGGCCGGCGCTTTCCGGCGGCGCGTCGCCCATGCTGCCGAAAAAGGGATGCAGCGGAATCTCGATGCCCGGCGCGAATTTCGCGACCATGCGCTTTTCATCCAGCGGGATAATTTTTATTTTCGAGTAAGGATAATCGTCCGGAAGATACCCGCGCCCCGCTCCGAACGCGTTGTAGGCGTATGGAATCGCCAGCTTTATCGCCAGGATTTTTACTTCCAGCACGTCGCCGACTTCCGCGCCTTCGATGAAAATCGGCCCTGTGAGAATGTGCCCGCCGGGCCCTTTGTCTTTGACTTGGTCGGTAATGTCGCGCAGCGATTGCTCGACTTGCTCCGGCGGAACGCCCGCCTCTTCCAGGCGCTTCGGGCTGTTGGTGATCAGCGTCTGAATCTCCACGGTGTCGCCCGACTTGACGCGCAGCACCGGCGCCGCCTTCGCGTCGTAGTAGCCCCACGCCACTGTCTTCGGCGTCGGCTTCAGCGTGTGCGCGGGCACAATTGATTGCTGCGCGTGCAGAGAATGCGGCCAAAAAATGATTCCAACGGCCAGCCAAAGTACGCGGCAACTCATAGGTCAAGCCAACCTTTCCAGCACATAAGCTCGGGAACGCTAGCTCTCGATTCGGTCCTGCCGTCGGCCAGGATGGTTGCTTTCGTTGTGCCGCAGTAGCCCGACTCCGCATAACCAACCACTGTTTCGAAGTGCTTCTTGCCCTGCGCGTCCAAAAACTCAAGGTTGACGTGAGACTCTGTCAGCGGCTGCACGTAAACGCGTACACGAGCGCCCGCCGCAAGGTTAGGCAGATCACGACTTTTGCCCCTGTTCCCGAGACTTTCCACTCTCACGCTGACTTGTCGTATTGTTTCTCCACTTTCATTCTGGAAAAGGAGGACTATGCCTCGCTGTTGACGCACCAACACACCAATCGCATAAAGCAAAAATACTCCAACGACGATCAAAATGGGACGAATCGCGCGAGACCGGAAGAAGTTTGTCATGGGTGGGTCATGTCCTCGGGCTTGACGAGGGCGTCGAATTCTTCGGCGGTGACATAACCGAGTTTGATGGCGGCTTCGCGGAGGCTGATCTTGGCGTGGTGGGCGGCTTTGGCGACCTGGGCGGCGTTGTCGTAGCCGATTTTTGGAGCCAGGGCTGTGACCAGCATCAGCGAATGATGGAGGTAGTGATTGATGCGGTCGCGATTGGCTTCGATGCCGCGTACGCAATGTTCGACGAAACTGTTGCAGGCGTCGGCGAGAAGTTCGACGGAGTGGAGATAGTTGAAAATCATCACCGGCTTGAAAACGTTGAGCTCGAAATTGCCCTGTGAGCCGGCAAAGCCAATGGCGGCGTCGTTGCCCATGACTTGCACGGAGACCATGGTGAGGGCTTCGGCCTGCGTGGGATTCACCTTGCCGGGCATGATGGAAGACCCAGGCTCGTTTTCCGGAAGTGTGAGTTCACCGAGGCCACAACGCGGGCCGGAAGCGAGCCAACGAATGTCGTTGGCGATCTTCATGAGCGAGGCGGCGAGAGTTTTTAGCGCGCCGGAGGCGAAGACGATTTCGTCGTGCGCGGAGAGCGCGGCGAATTTGTTGGGATGCGAACGGAAGGGAAGCCCAGTGAGCTCGGCGATTTTGCGCGCAGCGCGTTCGGCGAATTCGGGATGGGCGTTGAGCCCGGTGCCGACGGCAGTGCCGCCGATGGCCAGATCGTAGAGGCCGTCGAGAGCGACGGCGACGCGGCCGCCATCACGGTCGAGCATATTGACGTAGCCGGAAAATTCTTGGCCGAGGGTGAGCGGCGTGGCGTCCTGCAAATGGGTGCGGCCGATTTTGACGATGTCCGCGAATTCCGTGGCTTTGGCGTCGAGCGCGTCGCGAAGAGTTTTGATGGCGAGGAGCAGGCGGCGAGAGGTTTCCGTGGCGGCAGCGATGTGCATGGCGGCCGGAAACGTGTCGTTGGAGGACTGCGACATATTGACGTCGTCGTTGGGATGGATGGGCTTCTTGCTGCCCATGACGCCGCCGGCAATTTCGATGGCGCGATTGGAAATGACTTCGTTGACGTTCATGTTGGTTTGCGTGCCGCTGCCGGTTTGCCAGACGCGGAGGGGAAAGTGGTCGTTGAGCTTTCCGGTGATGACTTCATCGGCGGCGCGGACGATGAGGCCGCACTTTTCGTGCGAAAGCTTGCCGAGATCCTGGTTGACGAGCGCGGCGGCTTTTTTGAGGATGCCGAAGGCGCGGATGAGCTCAGGCGGCATGACGTCCTTGCCGATGGCGAAGTGGATGAGCGAGCGGGCGGTCTGCGCGCCGTAATAGCGGTCGGCGGGGACTTCGATCTTGCCCATCGAGTCGGACTCGGTGCGAGTCGGCGTGGAGGCTGCTGTCTTGGCGGCTTCAGACATAAGGGACTCCTTGAACAGCTGCTGTCCCGATTCTACCAGCAAGTGGCTGGCGACTCATTTCGCCGCAAGAGTACTCCGGAGGAATAGCTTGTGCGGCCCCCCCTCCCCCCATCAATTTGTATGAATTTTAAAAACAAAAGACTTACAAAATTTGCATTTCGTAAGTGATTGATTTTAAAGGACACGAGTTTTGGTTGTTTGGACTACCAAGCTGAAATGACTGCTTGAAAAAGAAAAGCGGGAACAGGCTCCCGCACTCCAGACGCAGATTCTTACTGCGTTAATTATACTGCAGAACGATGAAAAAATTCAATGAGTATTTGATGTTTGGCAAGAGTGAGAATACGGGGCGCTGTTGCTCGAATTCGGATTGAGAGGGAAGAAGAACAACAATGTGGAATTAACACTCCGACCCGAGTCGGGACCGGCGCCGTTCGCAGAGATCGTAGAAGGTGCGGAAAGGAGCCGCGCCGCATTCTGAGGGTAGGGGCAGCTTCTCCTAATCAAAAGAATACGTTGGCGGCGCCGGGCGGTGCTAGAATCCCGGTTGCAAAGCGGCCTCCGGGAAAACAGCATGGAGGATTCCCTACAATCAAACTGCCATCGGTACGAGGAACTCCCCGAAGGCTGGGCGGAATGTGAAAGGAGAATTTCAATGAGGAAAAATGCGGCGGCCCTGGCATCTTTTCTTCTTCTCCTGGTGGCGGCGGGCATTGGATCCTGCGCGAAACGTTACCACGCGGAAACTGAGAAGTACTACTTTGTGGCGACCAACATAAATTTGCCGTACTGGCAGGAAGCGGAGGCCGGCTTTCTGGACGCGGCCAAGGCGCTGGGAGTGAGGGCTGAACTGACCGGTCCGACGACGTATGACCCCGGCGCAGAGGCGACCATGTTCCGGGACATCGTGGAAAAACAGCCTTCCGGAATCTGCCTATCCGCGGCGCGAACGGATTTTTTCCGAGCGGACATAGACAAGGCCATAGCGGCAGGGATTCCCGTGATTTGCGTGGATGCGGACGTTCCGGAGTCGAAGAGGCTGCTGTACATCGGAACGGATAACGTGCGGGCGGGGAGAGAAAGCTTGAAGCGGATGGCGGCGCTGGCTCCGAAAGGAAACATCGTGGTAGTCACGATTCCGGGACAGCGCAATCTGGACGATCGCCTGGCGGGCGTGGCGGACGCACTGAAGAATTTCCCCGCGCTGAAGCTGACGAAGATTCTGGATGACAAAGGGGATTGGCGTAACGCATTCGACCAGATCTCCGACCTGATCCTGAAGAAAGAAAAAATAGACGGGATCGTTTGCTTGGAAGCGGCGGGAGGTCCCGGAGCCGCGGACGCCTTGGGCCGGTTCAACATGGAAGGGAAACTGCCGATCGTGGCGTTTGACAAAGATCCGAAGACCTTGGACCTGATTGAGAAAGGCGCAATCTCGTCGACGATTGCCCAGAAGCCATACGTGATGAGCTACTATGGGCTGAGATTTCTGGACGACTTGCACCACAACGCGGTGAAGGAATTCAAGGACTGGCGCACGGCTCCGGCATCCCCATTGCCGAGCGGCGTGGATACCGGCACGGCCGTAGTGGACAAGAGTAATCTGAACGCGTTTCGCGAGGCCATGGCAGCGCTGCCAAAACCACAGTAAGGGCGCGTCGGCTACTCATAGCGCAACGCTTCCATTGGATCGACGGAGGCGGCGCGGCGGGCAGGAAGGAAGCACGCCAACGCCGCGGCGACGATCAGGAACAGGGTTACGCCAACGAGAATGAGGGGGTCGCGCGAGCCCTCCGTCACCCACTTTGTGGCGAGTTTATCGAAGGCGATGCTGAGGAGAAGGCCCGCCGTCAGCCCGCCGCCTACGTTCACCGCCGTAGAAGATAGGACAATATGAAATACGTCAGATGCTTTCGCGCCGAGAGCCATGCGAATGCCAAATTCGTTGGTGCGAGTCGCCACGTCATAGGACACCACGCTGTAAAGGCCGACGGCGGCGCCGAATGTTTGCCGTGTGAATGGGCCGGCTTCCGACAGGTTGAAGTGGTTCTTCCTGGTTCATACCAAAGCACCTGGGGATGAAAGATCAGACTAAGTGGCTGATTCGCAAGGGACAATGGTACCGGTGGGGCAATGTTTCAGCGGCGTTAACCCGGGTCATGTATAATTTTTAGCAGGGGATTCCGTTTCATTCATGGCTGAAGAGACAAGAGTGGCGCTGGCGAGCGCGAAAACGCGGCTGCGCAGACGGCTGCGGTTCCTGAGCACGCGCGCGCGCGAACTGAAGATGATCGGGAAGGCGCTCGTCTCGACGAAGCACCCCATCCTGGTGCACATCATCCCTATGCGGCAATGCAACCTTGCATGCACTTACTGCAATGAATTCGATGATTTTTCGAAGCCAGTGCCGCTGGAGGAAATGGAGAAGCGGCTGGACATTCTCGCTGACATGGGGACTTCGATCATTACGATTAGCGGAGGCGAACCGCTGATGCACCCAGACTTGGATGAGGTGATCCGGCGCATCCGGCGGCGAGGCATGATCGCCGGGTTGATCACCAACGGCTTCTATCTGAACAGGGACCGCATTGAGCGGTTGAATGAAGCGGGGCTGGAGCACCTGCAGATCAGCATCGATAACGTGACGCCAGACGAAGTTTCCAAAAAGAGCTTGAAAACACTTGACGGCCGGCTGGCGATGCTGTCGCAGTACGCCGTGTTCCAGGTGAATATCAATTCCGTGCTGGGCAGCGGAGTGAAAGATCCTGATGATGCGCTGAAGATCGCGCACCGGGCTGTGGAGTTGGGATTCACCAGTACGGTGGGGATCATTCACGACAACAATGGACAATTGAAACCGCTGGGCCCGCATGAGCAGGAGATTTTCGAAGAAGTCATGGCGCTGGGGAAACGCTCGTTCTCGCGATTCAACGAGTTTCAGCACAACGTGGCGCGAGGGAAGGAACACAACTGGCGTTGCCGTTCAGGGTCGCGCTATCTATATATCTGCGAGGATGGACTAGTGCACTGGTGCTCGCAGCAGCGCGGTTATCCTGGGATTCCGCTAGCGCAGTACACTCCGGAGATGCGCCACCGGGAGTACTCCACTAAGAAGTTTTGTGCCCCGCGCTGCACCGTTTCGTGCGTCCAGCAGGTAGGGATGCTGGATAATTGGCGAGACCCGCAAAACCTGAATCCCATGCCGATGACGCCGCCAGCAACGCCGCAGGCGGAGCTGGTCCACATTGGGCAAGTCCGCGGCGACTCCTGATTTCGCCCAGCAAGACGGAGATGTTGCCTCCTTTGTATTTTCTCTCCGTGCACACGCTTGCGCTGAAACATTGACGATGAACTCCGAGTTGCGAACAATAAATACATGCCAAGTCCAGCGATTGAAATTGAAAATCTGACCAAGGAATATCCCTTCGGTTTCTTGCACCTTAAGAAGAGAACCTCGCTCGAAGGGCTGAGCATGCAGGTGGAGATGGGTGACGTGTTTGGCTTTATCGGGCCGAACGGCGCCGGCAAATCGACGACCATCAAGCTGCTGATGGGGCTGATCTTTCCCACGACTGGGAGCGCGCGAATCCTCGGCAAGCCAATCAGCGACGTGGAAATGCACCGGGACATCGGTTACCTGCCCGAGCAGCCCTACTTCTACGACTACCTGACTGCGGCGGAACTGCTGGATTACTTTGCGCGGTTTCATGACCTGACCCCAGCCGACCGGAAAGACCGCGTAGACCGCATGCTGAAGAAGGTGGGACTGGAAACTGCGCGTAAGATACAGCTTCGAAAATATTCGAAAGGGATGCTGCAGCGTGTCGGTCTTGCTCAGGCGATCCTGCACGACCCGAAAGTAGTGATTCTGGACGAGCCGATGTCAGGACTGGACCCGGTCGGCAGGCGCGAAGTGCGCGACATCATTCTGGAATTGAAAAAGGACGGGAAGACGGTAATGTTTTCCACGCACATTCTGTCGGATGCCGAGACGTTGTGCGACCGCGTGGGCGTGATTGTCGGAGGGAAACTTCGAGGGGTCGGCGCACCGGGCACGCTCGTAGACATGAAGACACTGGGGATGGAGATTCTTTTCGAGTTGGCGGGAAAGACCAATGTGCCGCTGCTCTCCAAAGCGACACGCATGGGCGAGTGTTACCGGCTGCAGGTTGCTGAGGAGGAATTGTACGCCGCAATCGAACAACTGCGAGGAGCGGGAGCGCGCATCTTATCGGTCTCTCAAGTGAAAGCGACACTGGAAGAATTTTTCATGAATCTGGTGGAGGCAGACCGCGCGCAGGGAGCGGCAGTCGAGGTGAGCGGGCAATGAGGCGCGCAGGCGTTGTGGCATTGAACACGTTTCGCGAAGCGGTGCGCGACCGGGTGCTTTACAACCTGGTGTTTTTTGCCTTGCTGATGATAGCGGCATCTGTCGCCGTAGGACAGATTTCGATTGGGATCGAGCAGACAGTCATTGTGAGCCTTGGCTTGAGCGCCATTTCGTTGATCGGGCTGCTGATTTCTGTTTTTCTTGGTGTCGCGCTGGTTTCCAAGGAAATGGACAAGCGCACGCTCTACACCCTGCTGGCGAAGCCAGTGCGGCGATGGGAATTCCTGCTTGGGAAATTCGGCGGGCTCGTGTTGACACTGGCAGTGAACACGGCAGCGATGGCCCTGGGACTGCTGCTGGCGATGCTCTATGTGAAGCAGTCGCTGGAGAGAAGCGACACTGTGATGCTGGTGGCGGTGTATTTCATATTGCTGAAGCTGGCGCTGATCGTCGCGCTGGCGCTGCTGTTTTCCTGCTTCACGACGCCGCTGCTTGCAATATTGTTTACCGTAGGCTTGTATATCGCCGGCTTGTACGTCCAGGAGCTGAGGAATTTGCCGATCGAGGTGATGAGCCCGGGGATGTCGGCCTTCACGAAATGGCTCTCCTACCTGCTCCCGAATTTTGAAAATTTTAACGTGATGGCCATGGCCGCACACGGGCGAGCGGTTCCCGGGGCGTTGATCCTGCAAAATACTTTGTACACGATGGTTTATTGCGCGATCGTTTTGACTGCGGCGGCCGCGGTATTTTCGCGCCGGAACTTGAAATGAAATCGGAGAGAACCATCGCGTGGCTGCTCTTGCTGGTTGTGCCGCTTGGATTCGAGGGCATCTGGCGGCTGCAGCACGGCATCGACGCGCAGCGCGCGTCGATAGGCGAGGAGCGCGACGAGGTGCTGCTGCGCTCGGGAAAGCTCGTCAAAGCGATGAGCCTGGAATACGCGCCGCTGCTGGCGGACATTTACTGGACGCGCGTGGTGCAGTACTACGGAAACAAACACTTGAGAGGCCAGGCGAATCTCGAGTTGCTCTGGCCGCTTCTGGATATCACCACGACGCTCGATCCGAATCTGGTAATCGCATACAGGTTCGGTGCGATGTTCCTCAGCCCGGCGGCACCGGGCGGCGCGGGCAGGCCGGATCTGGCCGTGCAACTGATTCAGCGCGGGATCCAGGCGAATCCGGAGTACTGGCGCCTCTATGAAGACCTGGGATTCGTCTACTATTTCGATTTGAAGGACTATCAGAAGGCTTCGGCGGCTTTTCTGGAAGGAAGCAAGAAACCAAATGCCCTGGTGTGGATGAAGATCATGGCGGCCAAGGTGGCAGCGGAGGGAGAGTCGTTCGAGGCGTCGCTCTTCCTATGGAAGGACATCTACGACTCCACTGCCGATCCCTCGGTCAAAAAAAATGCGCTGATGCATTTACAGTTGCTTACGGTGAAAGAAGATTGCAAGCGGCTCGATGCGCTGGCCGACGAATACGCCAAGAGGTTTGGCAAACCGCCGGTACGCATGAATGACCTGGCGCAGGCGGGGTTGATCCGCGGCATCCCACGTGATCCCCTGGGTTTCGCTTATGTCTTCGGTGAGGGTGGAAAAGCGGAGCTCAATCTGGAGAGCCCGCTCCTTGAGAAAGAGTTGATGTTCGATCGATTCAAGAAAGCCTTGCCCTGAATTTCATCCTCTTGGCCTAAATCCAGCCTGGCATTCGGCAAAAGAAACTGAAGAGAGAGCCACTGCAGGGTCGCCGCATTTCAAAACATGAGGTTTTGTCACTCCGACGTGCAGAGCAGCGTCATCCGGGGATCGACGATAATTTTGTGCGGTGGAGCCGCAGCGACAAACTGGAACGTTGTTTTCGGGCCGGCCGCTACTACGGTGCCGAGGAGCGCGCCGTGTCCGGCGCCAGCGGCATATAGGGGAACGCTGGTGATAAATGAGCGCGGCACACCGGTCTGAAAGAGCTCGCCGTGAATCAGATAGCCTTTTTCCGTGTGGTGCGTCGTGAATTCCACGCGATAGTGCGGAATCCCGGTTCCGCGCACCCACTCTTCGAAGAACCATTCCATCGAATGTCCGCCTTCGAGGTCCATGCCGGGGGTCATGACCGCCTCCACTTCGTGCTGCAGGTCATCAGTGGAAAGCGCGCGGTAGGCGTACTTGGTCACCAGGGTCTGCAGGAGAGCGATAAAGCGCGAGTCAGGATTCCTGGCGCCGGGCTCCCGCAGCATTTCTCGCAACATGTGAACGATCCAGGTGCCCTTGCTGTAGAGGATCTCTTCGTAGCCGGAGGGTGACTTCGAGGAATTGAGGCGGAGGCCGAGAGTGAGGGGGCCGATGTCGCCCGGTGGTTCGCTGGCGCCCGGCATTTTCTCGACAAGTTGCTGCCGGTACCGCGCCAGCCAGACGTGCAGTTTGTGGTCTGGATTCTTCTTGGTATCGGCAAAGAGCACGGCGAGGTAATTCGCTATACCCTCATCAATCCACTGGTCGCGGTAGCTCGACCACGCCACCACGTTTCCCCACCATTGATGCGCCACTTCGTGATAGGGAACCAGCTCGGTGTAATGTTCCTGTCCAGCAGTGCTGAGTCCGGCGCGCTGCTGGGCCTCTGAAGGTAGAAAGGAGTAAGTGGAAACATAGAGCAGACCGGGCCAGCCTTGCCCGAAAGTTCCGGGAATCTGCGACACGCTGAGGTTATGGAATGGAAAGGGGCCGCTAAATGTTTCGTAAAAACGGATCGCGGAATCGATCTCTTTACCTAGCTGTTTGAGCGCATCGGCTGGGCTGGGAGAGGGAGGGGGAGGCGCTGCGACCGAATGCCCCGTCGCCGTAGCACCATATCGCCTGGAAGAGAGATCCAAGGCTTCCATGTTCCGCGCAGAGAGGCGCTTCAGCAGATCTTCTTCGAGTTCACGATTAGCGTAGACCTCGATGGGATGTGCCCCAGCTGCGACGGCAGCCGAAGCATATTCGCCGAGATTGAAGCCGGCAACCGAAATGGGCTTCTCCGCCTTCCAGTGACCTACGCGGAAGTCTCCCTCCTCATGTTCTTCGAGTTTGGAGCCCGTGGCGACCAGGCGTAACTTGCGGGGCCAGCGAAGAAGGAGATCATAGTCAGAGAATTCCGCGCTATCCCCGAGATGCGGGTACCACCTTTCTCTCGCTCCGACGAATAACACGCCGTTTCCGGCGTTCTGGATGACGTTGCCGCGGTAATGAAAATGAAGAGTGAATTCCTGATTGCGCGGAGGAACCTGCGGAAGAACGACGTTCAGGTAGTCGTTGCCACGTGCGCCGCGCTCCTGGAGATTCATGCCCTCGTTTTGAAAAAAAGCAAGGGCGGCGCCTTGCTCTCCCGTGACGCTGTCAATGGTCAGAGCCCGGGAGAGCTGGAAGGCGAGAACGCGCTCCGTCCCGCTCACTGCCCGCAAACGCACGCTTGCGGTGGCATCCATTGAGTTATTGGGGGAAATTGTAGTCTCGATAGAGTAGCTCAATGCGTGAAAGGCGGCCGGAAATGCAGGAATTTCTGGAACTCGGTGCGAGGTCCAGACATCATAAAAAGAGTCGCCGCCGCCTTTGTGAACTTGTCCGAGAAGGAATTGCTCGTCGCGCTGGGCGTCGAGGACGACATCGAACGGACCGGTGGTTGTGCCTTCAAGCCCGGCGTAGAAGCAGGGCCAGGGGTTGGTCGACAGCCGTTCAGCGAGAATGCGAAGAGTGTAGCTGGGGTTAAGCTGAGTTAACGCCGCGTCCCATTGGGCCCCGATGGACGTATCCGTTTGTGGCGTAAGATTTGCGGCATGGAATTGCCGAAGAAGCTCCCCGGCGGTATCGTCCGTGAAACGCAGATAACCGCTGATGAATTCCTGGTCGAGGACCGGCGCGCCGAGGAAGCGCCCCATCTGCTGTTTTTCGACCGGATCGCGCACGATTGCCAGCGCATGACCGCGCCCGGAAAACACGGCGCCAGTAATCTGTCCATCGAGCGGAGAGAAAAACGTGAACGCCCCCTCCTCAAACGAGAGGACCGCCTCGCCGCGGCGCAGCTGAATGTGGTTTGCGGGCGTGATGCGATAAACATTGGAGGGATCGACGCGCAGCGCCTTGATCGCATCATATAATTCATGCGCTGATCTCTCCGTCTTTGGAAATGCCTCTGGCGCTAGCAGACCCCACAGCGCGAGAAAGACTCCCCCCACCTTCATAGAAGAAGTGTAGTCATATTCGGCATGAGGGAACAAGACAGGCGGCACAGACTCGGGGCCTCGAATTAAAATGGGAAGATACCACCTCATGATTTCAGCTAGCCGAATTCGCGGTGTTCTGCTCGGCGTCGCGCTCTTGTCCTTGAGCGGCCGCGCAGCGGCGGACACGATTGTCCTTAAAAATGGCCGCCGCATCATGGCCCTGAGCGCAGTGGAAGAAGGAGACAAGGTAAGGTATTTGACTTCCGCCGGCGAATTAAGCCTGCCGAAATCCATTGTCGATCACATTGAGAAGGGCAGTGCCGTGCCGATGGCCGGTTCACCAGGAGCCGGTGCTGCGAATCTGGAGATTGCTCCGCCGAGGATGGAAGCGAGTGGAGCGAGCGCCGAGGTCGAACGGGGTGCGGTCCACGATGGCGCAATCGACCGGGAATACATTGCAAGACTGGAGAGCGCGGCTCGTTCCGGGGAAGCGCATGCCAATCGTAGCGCGGCGCTGGGACATCATTTGGCGGCCAATTTCGAATTTGCCAGCGGCGATATGGGGCATGCGCTCATCGATGCTCGAACGGCATTGACCTATGCGCCGGAAGAACCGGTCTTTCTCATGAACGTAGGCTACCTTCTGCTCCGGCGGAGCGAGTTTAAGGAGTCTCTGGAATACCTGGAGCGCGCGCGGCGTTTTGCGCCGGGCGACGCAGACGTGTCGAAGTTGGAAGGCTGGGCTTACTACGGCCTGAACAAATTGGACCAGGCGGTTGCAGAGTGGAAGCGCGCGCTGGCGCTGCGGCCCGACAAAGAAGTCCAGGTGGCGTTGGACAAAGCACTGGCCGACAAGAAAGAGGAAGAAAGTTACAAGGAAAACGAGAGCAGCCACTTCAAGCTTCGTTACAGCGGCGCGGCTGCGCCGGCGCTGGCCCGCGACGTGCTCCGGACGCTCGAGAGGCACTATTCGGAGATTGAATCCGAGCTGAATTTTACGCCGCCGGAATCGATTGGCGTGATTCTTTACACCCAAGATGCCTTCAGCGACATTACCAAGGCGCCGGCGTGGGCGGGCGCGCTGAACGATGGACGCATCCGCGTACCGGTGCAGGGTCTGGCGAGCGTGGATTCGGAACTGTCGCGCATCCTAAAACATGAGTTGACGCACAGCTTCATCGCGCAGAAGACGCGCAGCGCCTGCATAGGACTGGAAGCAAGCTGCACGATTCGCGCGCCCACCTGGATTCAAGAAGGACTGGCACAATGGATGGAGGGCCAGCGCAGTCGAGAAGATGCCGCGATTCTGCTGCAGATTTACGGCGCTGGTCATGCCATCCCGCTCAGCCGGCTCGAAGGCTCGTGGCTGAACATGAACGGAGATACGGCGCGGTACGCGTATGCCTGGGCCCTGGCCAACATCGAATACATCGAGCAGTCCGGCGGAGTGGTGGATATTGAAAGAATCCTCGATCGCATCGGTGCCGGAACGGCTACGGAGACGGCCCTACGCGAGGTGCTACACAGCGATTACAGCGATCTAATGCAATCCACGGCAGGGTATCTTCGGAAGACTTACGGGCGCTGATCTATTTAGTGAATGTACTTACTCCCTCTCCCTTCACGTCAATGTTGTTATCCGTAGTATCCCAATCCTAGACTGTTGCAAGAAGAGCGGCCAATAGTGCGGTGCGGGCAGGCATGGTGTTAAAGAGGACGTGCTCGCGCGAGGAGTGAGCGCCGTCGCCCACCGCACCAAGGCCGTCGAGTGTGGGAATCCCGAGAGCGGCCGTGAAATTTCCGTCGGAGCCGCCGCCAGCAGTGCATTCGCCAAGAGAGAGATTCATTTCCTTGGCGAGTAATTGAGCGCGGGCGAAGAGAGCGGCGCTCATTTTGCGCTCGAGGGGAGGGCGGCCGAAGCCGCCGGTGATTTCAAGCCGTGCGCCACTTTGAAGCGCGCGCAATGCGTGCAGGCGAGCTTCGAGGCTGCGCATGTCGGAGACGCGCAGCGCGCGGAGATCGAGGACGGCGCGTGCTCTCTCCGGAATTACGTTGGTGCGCGTGCCGCCTTCGATGATGCCGGCGTTGATGGTGACGCCGCGGCGAAGATCGTTCCATGTTTCAATGCGCGCGAGTTGCCGCGCAAGTTCGTGGATGGCGTTGACGCCTTCCTGCGGAGCGAGACCCGCGTGCGACGCGCGGCCATGCACGATCAACTGCGCTTCACCGACTCCCTTGCGGGCCGTCTTCAGCAAGCCGCGCGGGCCGAAGGAAGGCTCCAGTACAAAAACGGCGTCGCTGCGGCTCGCCTCGTTTTCGAGGAGCTTGCGCGAAGATTCGCTGCCGGTCTCCTCATCAGAAGTCCAAAGGAAGACGAGGCGTTTGTGAAGTTGCACTCGCAAGTTCTGTAGCACCTGCAGCGCGAAAACCGCTTGTACAATTCCAGCTTTCATGTCGAAAGTTCCCGGGCCGTAAGCTTTGCCGCCTTTCACGCGAAACGGCATTTTGGCGAGTGTTCCCGTTGAATAGACTGTGTCGTAGTGGCCTAGGACCAAGAGCTGGCCCGAAGGGCGAAACTTGCCGGGCGCATGAGTGATGCGGAGAAGATCCCCGCGATGTTTCTGCGAGATACGCTCCACGTGTGTAGCGTGTTTGCTCCATTGTTTGCCGATGACGTCGCAGCAGCGATCGGCGGCGGATTTTTCCAGGCTGGGGGATTCCGTAGTCACAAACCGGCGTAGTGTCGCGAGCATGTCCGGCAAGCGCGCCTTCAAGAAACGCAGGAATTCTCTAGGTGAATGGGAATCTGGCATGGTGCGGAGATGCTATCAATGCGCAGCAGTCAGAGCAATCGCGCAAAATTAGACGCGCATAGGGAAAGTTCTTGCAATTTGGACGTGCATTCGCGTTCAGGCCAGAGGCGTTGACTTTATCAGTAGAGCGCGTATCGCGGAGGGCGGAGCTTCGCATATAATTAGAAGTTTGCCGGGGAAGAGCCAAGCGCCGCCGAATGGGTGTGCGGCGAGACGGGGAAACACGAATGATACTGGACGCTGTCGGAATTCAAAAAATTCTGCCGCACCGCTATCCCTTTTTGATGGTGGACGCCATCCTGGAAATCGAGCGGCTGAAGCGCATCGTGGGCGTGAAAAACGTCACGATTAACGAATCTCACTTTCAAGGACACTTTCCGGGAGCGCCGGTCATGCCTGGGGTGTTGATTATCGAATCCATGGCGCAAACCGGGGGATTGCTGTTGCTGCAGGAAGTTCCTGACCGCGAAAAGAAGCTGCTTTACTTTGTGGCAGTCGATGGCGCGCGGTTCCGCCGTCCGGTGGTGCCCGGCGACCAATTGAAAGTGGAGATGAATGTGCTCTCATGGCGCGGCGATTTCTGCAAACTGGAAGGCAAAGCAACGGTGAACGGGCAATTGGCTGCGGAAGCGACACTGATGTGCAAGATGGTGGACCGCGAAGTTGTGGCCAACGCGGAAAAATCCGCGAAATGAAGAAGCACGAAATCCATCCGCAAGCCATCGTGGCGCCGGGCGCGAAACTTGGCAAAGACGTCAAAGTCGGCGCCTACGCGATGGTCGGCGAGGATGTGGAATTGGGCGAAGGATGCGTTCTGCACTCACATGCTGTGGTGCAGGGGCCGTCGAAATTCGGAAAGAACAATGTTTTTCACCCCTTCTGCGTGATCGGCGGCGACCCGCAGGATTACACCTTTCGCGGTGAACGCGCCGAACTGGTTGCGGGTGATGGCAACATTTTCCGCGAGTACGTGACGGTGAGCCGCGGAACGCAAAAGGGCGGAGGCCGGACCTCTCTCGGCAATGAGAACTTTTTTCTTTCGTACGCACACGTAGGACATGATAGCCAGGTAGGCAGCAATACGCTTTTTGTGAACGGAGCAACCCTCGCGGGACATGTCACCGTAGAAGATTTCGTGACGATTGGCGCGTTTTGCCCGGTGCACCAGTTCTGCCGCATCGGCCGCTACGCTTACATCGGGGCATCGACAGTGATCACCCAGGACGTTCCGCCGTTTTCCAAAATTGTCACCGAGCGCGAGACGAAAAGTTTTGGCATCAACGCCATCGGGCTGGAGCGCAAAGGATTTTCGCCCCGGCGGTTACAGGCTTTGAAGCGCGCTTATCGTTTGCTGTTGCGCGCCAAGCTGAACACCACGCAGGCGCTTGCCGAAATGCGGAAATCGCTGAGCGATTCCGCGGACGTGCAGGAATTGATCAAATTTATCGAAAGCGCTGAGCGCGGCATCGTGAAGTAACGCCAGACTGCTGATTTCATGCCGGATGCTAACACCAACACGACAGGCTGGGGACTCATCGCCGGAAATGGGCGGTTTCCCATCCTAGTGCTAGAAGGCGCACGCAGCCAGGGAATCGACATGGCGGTGATCGCGCTGAAGGAAGAGGCGTCGGCGGATCTGGAAAAAATTGCCAAACGGCTGCACTGGGTAAGCCTCGGCGAGCTAAGCAAGACCATCGACTTAATGCACCAGGAGGGCGTGAAGCAGGCGGTCATGGCCGGCCAGGTGAAGCACAACAAAATTTTCAGCGCCATCCGGCCGGACTGGAAACTGGCGAAGTTGCTGTTTTCGTTGCCAAGAAAGAATACCGATGCGCTGATCGGCGCGGTCGCTCGTGTGTTGGAGGACGAAGGGATCCGCCTGGTCGATTCGACGCTGTTCCTGAAGCCCTTGGTGCCTGATCCCGGCGTGCTCACGCGGCGCGCGCCGAACGAGCATGAAGCGGAAGACATTGCGTATGGACTCGGCGTGGCCAGGCACATTGCCAGCATGGACATCGGACAAACAGTTGTCATCGTGGATCGCGCTTGCGTGGCGGTGGAGGCGATGGAGGGCACCGATGAGACCATCGCGCGCGCGGCTCGCATTGCGAGTGGCAAGCCTCTGGTTGTCGTTAAGGTCAGCAAGCCCGGCCAGGATATGCGTTTTAACGTACCCGTTGTTGGTTTGCCCACCATCGAACAGATGAGGGGTGCGGGTGCGACCGCTCTCGCCGTGGACGCTGGGCGGACGCTTCTTTTTGACCGGGCAAAACTGATCGAGCTGGCGGATGGAGCTGGAATAGCGATTCAGGCTTTTCCTCCACTCGCCACGCCGGAACCTAACGCAGCTTTGAAGGGAATTGACAAAGAATGAGTCCGGCGACGAGAGAATCGAAGAAGATCCGTGTCGCCGTCGTGGGTGCAGGAGAATTTGGGCGCAACCACGCGCGTGTGTATCGCGAGCTTGAAGGCGCGGAGCTCTTGGGGGTCTTCGACGAAAACCAGGAACGTGCCACAGCCGTTGCGGGTGAATACCAGACGCAAGTTCTGAAGAGTCTTGAAGAATTGCGCGGACGCGCGGACGCCGGAAGCGTGGCTGTCCCGACGGTCGCGCACGCGGAGGTGGGTTGCCGGCTGCTGGAAATGGGGCTCGACGTTCTCGTTGAGAAGCCCATGGCAGTGAATCTCGCGGAGGCGGACGCTCTGCTCCATGCTGCGAAGAAAAACGGACGGATTCTGCAGGTAGGTCACGTCGAGCGCTTCAATCCGGCCGTGATTGCCGTCGAGCCGATCTTGAACCGGCCGCTGTTTTTCGAAGTGCACCGTTTGGGCGTTTTTACTCCGCGCAGCCTCGACGTGGACGTAATCTACGATTTGATGATTCACGATCTGGACATTTTGCTGGCGATGGTCAACGAACCTGTGATCGAAGTCAAAGCCGTCGGAATCCCGGTCCTCACCGAAAGAGTGGATATCGCCCACGCGCGCCTGGAATTTGCCGGAGGGGCAGTAGCCAATATCACTGCCAGCCGAGTTTCCACGGAGCGCGTGCGCAAAATGCGCTTCTTCCAACAGCATGAGTACATTTCGCTGGATTATGCCCGGCGCGATGCCCTGCGCATCGGCGTAAAGAAGCCGGGTCCGCAGCCCGAGTTTGGATTTGAGAAGCTGAATGCGCCGGCAGTCGAGCCATTGCACGCGGAGCTCGAAGCGTTCGTTAATGCCTCGCGCTCGCGCAAGGAGCCGCGTACAAACGGGGCGGCCGGACGCGCAGCGCTCGAATTGGCAGCCCGCGTCATGGCAAGCATCCAAGAGCACGCCGCGCGCGTCCAAATAGGCTCATTCGCTACACAAGACAAAACAAGATGATTTCACGGATTCTGGTCCCGTTCGATGCTCGTCCACCCGCGACCGTGGATGCGCCAACGCAGCGCCGCCGCCCCACTACCATGGATGAGCGCACGCTGGTGCCGGCCATGCTGCCCATCGTGCATTTGAACGGAAACTCGACGATCCCCGCGAATTTGCCTCTGGAATCCATTGCAGCGCGGGTTGTTGTGCCCCGCGATGTGAATCGTGAAGCCTACGGCGTCCGGGAGGATCTTTCGACGCCGGTGCAGCCGACAGACCTGGACTCGCGCATCGCTGTGCCTGTTGGCTCCGCGCCTCCGGAAATGAGCGAGCACCCGCTGCATGTTCCGGAAGACCTGGTCGACCCGGACATATTCAGTACCGGGGAAGTTCAACTAATCGTTCCGGAGCAGCGAGACGAAAAGCACAAGTGGCAGCTTGCGACGCGTTTGATTTCGATCACGTTTCATACTCTCCTGTTCATCTTCCTGATTTTCCAATCCAGGCTCTTTCCGCCGCGCCAGCCGACGCAAGCTGAAATAGAACTCGCGCAAAGGCAATTGACACCGTTGCTCCCGCCCTGGAGGCTGGAATCGTTAAAGCCATCGACTCGTCCGGTGCAACCTCCACCCAAAGTGCATGTCAATCCTCGCGTGTTGCGCGAAGTTGCGCCGCCCAGCATTCCAACGCCGGCGCCTCAGCCGGAACGGCCGGTGAAAGAGTTGCCAAGCGCGCCGGTGCCCAAGCCAAACGTTGCACAAACTGCTCCGCAGACGCAAGATGACGCCCCAGTGGCGAAGGCTCCGCTAAAGCTTGAGACCCCGGATGCTCCGCAGCCTCGTCCGAACCTGGTCCTGCCAAGAGAAACTTCACCAAGCCAAAGCATTCAAGACTCCTTGAAAGCCACTCGCCCTTCCGGTCCCCGTCCAATCGGAGGGGGCGGCCAACTTCCTGGTGGTGGTGCGCGCGGGGGAGGAGGCGGGGGTGGGACGGCCTACGGGGGCTTGGAGATGCTCACGCCTGATCAGGGCGTGGATTTCAACAGCTATCTCCAGCGCGTTTATGTTACGGTGAAACGCAATTGGTTTGCCGTCATGCCTGGGTCGGTCGAGCTCGGTGAGAGGGGCATAGTTGTGCTCACGTTCAGAATCATGCAGGACGGCAGCGTGCCATCCAGTGAGCCGGTAATCCAGCGCAACTCGGGGAAAGAGCCGCTGGACCGCGCCGCGTTCTCTTCCGTGCGCGCGTCAAATCCCTTCGAGCCGCTGCCTGCTCAGTTCAAGGGACCTTATATTGAGCTGCGCTACACCTATCTCTACAACATTCCCCTCGAGTCTTATTACCAGCAAAAGTGAAAGTCCCGCGCCAACAGGTTTTGGGTAGCCTTCTCCTAGCCCTATTCCTGCTCATCTTTCTTTTCGTTCGCGCGCGGCATCTCCTCTTTCGATGAGCGAAAGCAAAACGCCCTTGCCTCTCGTGGCCATCGTCGGTCCGACGGCTTCGGGAAAGTCAGCGCTCGGCGTGAAGCTTGCGGAGCGGCTCGGTGGGGAGGTTGTGGCTTGCGATTCGACGCAGCTCTATCGCGGCTTTGATATTGGTACTGCAAAGCCCACCCTCGCCGAACGCGGCGGCATACATCATCACCTGATTGACGTTCTTGGGCCCGGGGACGACGCCACCGCAGGCGGGTACCGCCAAATGGCTCTGCAAATCCTGCAAGGCCTGAGAAAGCGGGAACGTCTGCCGGTCTTCACGGTCGGCACTGGATTGTACTTGCGCGCGCTGCTTGAAGGTCTTGCGGATGTTCCGCAGCGTTCAGAAGAGTTGCGCGAACGGCTCCGCGCGAGCGTGGATGAGCATCCCCCAGGCCATCTCCATTGCATCCTGAAGCGGCTCGACCCGGAAGCGGCCAGGAGAATCGCGCCTGCCGACGAGCAGAAGCTCATCCGCGCCGTCGAAATATGTATCCTCGCGCGCAAGCCGGTATCGGCAGTGCACCGCACGGGCCGCATCCCACTCGACGGCTGGCGCGTTCTGAAAGCTGGATTGATGCCCGCGCGCGAGAAGCTCAACGAACGCATAAACGCGAGAACAGAGGCTATGCTCGGGCAGGGTTGGATGCGCGAAGTGCAGGCGCTGCTGGGGAGCGGTCTGAATGAGAATGCAAAACCATTTGATTTTATCGGCTACCGGGAATTGCGCGCAGTGCTGCGAGACGAGACGACTCTGCAAGGGGCCAGGGAAGCAATTCAGCAGGCCACGCGGCGTTATGCGAAACGTCAGCTGACCTGGTTTCGCAAAGAGCCGGGCGTCCGCTGGTTTTCAGGATTTGGCGATGATGCCGGCGTGCAGACCAGCGTATGCGAATGGCTTCAGGCAGAAGGACTGAAGCAGCAGAAGTTTTTTTAGCTAAGCCGAATTTCCAAGTCCCAGCGACGACAAACTTGGTTATTTATCGGGTGATTTCGGCGCTACTTCCGTTTTTACTTTTTCCTGGATGGAAAGCAGCTCCACCTCGAAGATCAAAGTTGCGCTGGGGCCGATGCCCGAGCGCGGGTCCGCTCCGCGATCGCCATACGCGAGCTCCGATGGAACGAAAAGCTGCCACTTTGATCCCACGGGCATGAGTTGCAGAGCCTCCGTCCAGCCTTTGATGACGCCAGTCACAGGAAATGACGCCGGCTGGCCGTGCTTGTAGGAGCTGTCGAATTCCGTGCCGTCCAGAAGTGTGCCCCGGTAATTGCAAGAGACAGTGTCCGTGGCTGTAGGCTTAGGCCCCGTACCTTCAGTCAAGATTTTGTATTGCAGTCCGCTCGGGAGCGTGACGACGCCTTCCTTAGCCTTGTTCGCCTCCAGAAATTCTGTGCCTGCCTTCTTATTCAGATCCGCCGCCTCTTTCATTTTTTCCATCTGTTTGTTGCGCAGGTCAGTCTGCAGTTGCGTGAGCGTGGCTCTGGCCTCATCATCTGTCAACAGCAACTTGCCTCCCCCGAGAGCGTCTTTTAAGCCCCGCAACACTATGGCGGTGTCCACATCCACGGACTGTTTGTGCAGGTTCATCCCCAGATTCGCTCCCAGAGCGTAGCTGACTTTGTCTTTCTGCGTCTTGAGGGTAAGGACGGCCTGTGTTCTTGGCTTAGCGGCTTGTCCTGTCTTCGCTGCAGGCGTCTTCTGCGCGCCAGTGGAGGGCGCAGCCTTCGCCGCCGGAGCTTGTTGCGTACTTGCCGCCGGTGTCTGCTGAGCTTGGGTGTTCTCGATCAGAATCGTTCCAGCCGCCAAAAATAACATACTGTTGAGAATTAGTTTTCGCATGAATCCATCTTCCCACGGGTCCGCAGGCTTCGCAAACCGTCGTTTTTCCGACCAAGATTCACGCAGTGAGAGACGGGTCGCCGGGCAGGGAACAGAGGCGTATAATTACTTTCGGGATGAGCGCGACAAGAAATGCGTCAGTCCGCACGATGACTCCAGACCAAACTCAGTGACGAAAACACAACACCAGGTCTCGAATGCAGAGCGCGCCTTGCTGGTAGGCGTTGGTTGGAAACGCGCGCCTCGATTTCCCGGCATGCCTGCGGGCGAGCAAGGCCGCGAGTCACTTGCTGAACTCGTTGAACTGGCGCGTAGCGCGGGCGCGCAGATCGCCGGAACCGTCTTTCAGATGCGCGATGCCGCGGATCCCGCCACGCTCGTCGGCCGCGGCAAGCTGGATGAAATTCGCGCCGAAGCCACGGCACACCAGGCGCCACTAATCATCTTCGACAGCAACCTTTCTCCCGTGCAGCAGCGCAACATCGAAGAAGCCACGGAACGCCGGGTGATCGACCGCACCCAGTTGATTCTCGATATTTTCGCGAGACATGCCCGGAGCCGCGAAGGCCAGCTGCAAGTCGAGCTGGCGCAGTTGAATTACATGCTTCCCCGCCTGACGGGAAAGGGCACCGCGATGTCGCGCCTTGGCGGCAAGAGCGGTGGAGGTGGCGCAGGCGGTGCGGGCGGCGGAGCAGGACGCATCGGCGTGCGTGGTCCTGGTGAAAAGAAACTTGAGACTGACCGCCGCCGGATTCGCGACCGCGTCCGCAAAATCGAGATCAGCATTGATGAAGTTCGCAAACAGCGGGGGTTGCGCCGTGAAGCCCGCAATGCCGTCCCTCTCGGGACTATAGCCCTGGTGGGCTACACCAACGCAGGCAAGTCAACCTTGTTCAATGCCCTGAGCCGCGCCGAAGTGTTGGTTTCTTCGAGAATGTTCGCCACGCTTGATCCCACGATCCGCGCGCTGCGTCTTCCCTCGAACCGTCGCGTATTGGTTTCCGATACTGTTGGGTTTATCCGCGACCTGCCCAAAGGATTGCTGACGGCGTTTCGTGCCACCCTCGAGGAAGTCCAGGAAGCCGCTTTGATTCTGCACGTGAGCGACGTCTCGAATCCGCACCACGATGAGCTTGACGAGGAAGTCGACAAGATTTTGCAGGAACTGGGTGTCGACGGACGCCCCAGGCTACGGGTACTCAATAAGATGGACCGGCTTTCACGCGAAGAGAAAAAAGCGATCACGAACGGTGCAGGCATATGCGCTGGCGCCGGAGTTGCACCCGTGCTGGTGTCGGCCCTGACGGGCGAAGGGATCGAGGAATTGTTGCGGCGCATGGACGCCGAGATGCCCACCGATCCCGTTGTAACGCTTTCCATCCGCTTGCCACTTGCGGACGGCCGCACGCTGGCCATGATTCATGCGTTGGGGCGGGTCCTTCATTCGGAACTTGACGATTCGCACATGCGGCTCGACGCAGAAGTGCCCGCGTCCATCGCCTTGCGGCTGCGGCTCAAGCAGTACGCCGTTGAGGAAACATTTCCGCGCGTTCTTTCGTAAGATACAATTGAGGCTGGCGGTTCTGCGGTCACGCTCTGGACGCACCGCTTAGCAGCCGCCACAAACGAGGTTGCCATGGCCGCTTTTTTCTTGTGGATCATTTTGTTCATTCTGTGCTGGCCCATTGCCTCGCTTGCACTCTTGCTGTATCCAATCGTATGGCTGCTGACGTTGCCCTTCCGAATTGTGGGAATCGCTGTTCACGGCATTCTCGGGCTGTTCAGCGCCATGTTCATGCTGCCAATAAGACTTCTCCGCGGTCCGCGCGCCATCTAGGTGCCTGCCTGACCTCTGACGTGCTAACTGTAGAGTAAACTTGCGCAAGATCCCTGTTTTTATTCACTTGCAGCCCTTTGTGAGGCATTTTTCATATCAGGACGGAGAGGCTTCCTCCTGTGGAAAACGTTGTGGAAACCGTGGTCTCACCAAAGGGATTTGCCTTCGCCTTCTACAGGACTCGTCCGGCAAGCTAGGTAATTATTGGCTTGTACTCGATTGAAAACAAAATAGTTATGTATAGCCTCACAGCGTTCATGCGAATTGTCTAGTGTGTAGTGTGCCAGAATTGCCTTTCTTACATTTGCACAGATTTGCAGCAGCCGCATTACGAATGAGTACAGCTTTCTATGCCCTTACAGTTGGGACAGCGTTTATCCCGAAGTAACCGGATAAGGCCAAAAGGCTAACGGATGCGGCCCTTTGAGGGATCGCGGAACCCCTCACGCGTGTTGACGCCTCCTTGCGCCGAGTCTATAGTGAAACTGGTGGCTTGAAGCCACAGAGCGGCACCCCCGCCGTCATGCGCCTATGAATCTTCCTAACTCACTGACGCTACTGCGGATCTTTTTCGTTCCTGTCCTCATCGTGATCCTCCTCACCCGCAGTCCCAACTTCGAGTTCTGGGGCTTTTCCGTGCACTTCGAGGTCTGGGGCGTTCTGATCCTCCTCTTGGCGGCAGCGACCGATTGGGCGGATGGATACCTGGCCCGGCGACGCCTCCAGATAACGACTCTGGGGATTCTTCTTGACCCCATTGCCGACAAACTCTTGATTTCCGCCGCATTCGTTTCGCTCGTGGACATGCACCTTGTCCCCGCATGGATGGTGGTGATCATCATCGGCAGGGAATTCACGGTTCTCGGCTTGCGGAATATTGCTTCTGCCGAGGGATTCACAATCGAGGCTTCCACCCTCGGAAAGACGAAGATGGTTTTGCAAGTGTGCGCCGTGGCGGTGCTGATCGTTGGAGCTCGCCACCCGTCGTTCAAGCCGCTCGCGCGAATCTTGCTTTGGCTCGTGGTCATCAGCGCGCTCGTCTCCGCCGCCCAGTACTTCCGGCGCTTTTGGAGCCACGTCGACGACAGCATCAAGCAACGCCGCCGGCTCCGTATGCTCGAAGCCCGCAAGAAGCCCGAGGATGCCGTCCCTCTCTGAAGCGGACCAGCGTGCCGCCCTGCAACTTGCCCGAACAGCTGTGGTCGAAGCTGTCTCTCACCGCAAACTTCCCGATGTGTTTCCTCGCGAAGGAGTCTTCGCGGAGCGCCGCGGAGTCTTCGTGACACTTCACGTGCGCGATCGCTTGCAGGGCTGCATTGGTGTCATTGAAGCCAAAGAGCCGCTGGGGGAAGCCATTATTCGTTGTGCTGCCAGTGCGGCGCTGGAAGACCCAAGGTTCGCTCCCATGAAGCCGGACCAGCTTGCCGAACTTAGCGTCGAAATCTCACTGTTATCAGTCATGGAACCGATCGAGCCCGAGGCTGTCAAGATTGGACATCACGGACTCTTTGTCCAGCTCCGCGCGCAACGTGGCCTACTGCTTCCCCAGGTCGCGATCGAGCATCGGCTGACGCGCGAAGAGTTCCTCGGGGAAACCTGCCGGAAGGCCGGGCTGCCTCGCGAAGCTTGGCGCGATCCCGAGGTTCAGCTCTTTGGATTCAACTGTGAGGTCTTTTCCGATAGTTCGCATCGCCAGGGGGCCTGAAGTATCCCGCTAGGCGTGAAAGATTGCAATCGAGGGACAAGGCAAAAACAAGAGGCCCGCGCCGGTAAACCGCAACGGGCCTGAACGATTCAATCGTGCGTCGGACTCTATTCGATTTCGACGTAGTCGCCGGCGTAGACTTCGGACGAGCTAAAAGTAATAAACATCGTCGACGAATTCCGGCTAATGTTGATGACTATTCCCTCGCCCAGAACTTCACGCGGCAGGTCATTCCATTCGTACCGCGCAGGGGCACTCCCGAAACCGTACGTCGCGTACTGATAGCCTCTTTCTTGTGGCACGGTCTCCGCCTTCGATCCTTGATAGCGGAAAATTCGGAAGTAATCGCCGACCTTGACTCCCTGATTTGTCCCAAGGTTTACATAGACCGCGTTGAATCTGCCGTAGACCTGTCCGTAGTCTTTTCCGGCCACCACCATAGCCACGGGCTTGCCGCTCACAGGCGCGAAGTGATCGAAGCCGGCAGCATCCTTATACGGCGCTGCTGGGCGATCCGAATAAGGCACGAGGATATCCCCGCGCTGCATGTAATCGCACGAGAAGATGACCTGAGCGACGGACACTTTGGGCTGGACGTTGACCACCCTCACCTGCCCTGCGTCCAGATAAGGCGTGCCCATGGCACTCATCAGTTTCTTTTGCCACTTGAACCATGGCACGTCCGTGGGATCCTTGTCCGGACGCACAACGGAGAACCGGTCGCCGACGCGTACACCTTTGTCCTGGCCCCGATTGATATGCACGTAGTCGCCGCGCGCAAAGACAATCTTGTAGTTCGATTGCTCCGCAGAGACGAGCCGGACTTCGTCCGGGACTCTTTGGTCTGTAACAAATCCTGAGCAATTCACCGCGCTGTAGTCGATTGGGCGATTTTGCGGAGCAGCCTGAGGTGCGTCTTGCGCCGAACTTAATGCCGCACCCAGAAGGGCCGATAGAGACAAAACAACAATTTTAGCGCGCATTCCAATAACTCCTTCGAAAACACGCCTGACGGGCCGTGCATGGACTTTTCTAAGCGAAAGTATCAGGGCCTGCCCCACGCGTCAACCAAATGGCCGAGGTTGCTTTACACTTTTGATACGGCATACTACTAGCTGCATTTTCAATAGCTTGGCGGCATGGGACGGGGTATGAGCCTCTTCGGCACGGGCTTACGGCGGATTTGTGCGGTCGCGGCAGCCTCCGCGGCGGCTGAAATGGCAAAGCTGGTGCGCTCCGCTTTACGGCAAACTAGCACCGTCGAATTGCGTCTCGACTGGCTCAGCAGTGACGCGGAACGTGCTCAATTCCTCCGCTGGCTGCGCAAATGCCGGCCTCACAAAGCCACTTTTCTTGCCACCTGCCGCCGCCGCGAAGGCGGAGGCAAGTTTGCTGGGGGCGTTGACCATGAGCTCTATTGGCTGATCCAGGCCCGCGAAGCCGGGTGCCAGTGGTGCGATCTGGAAGTGGAAACCTTGCACAAGCTTCCCGGCCACTCCGTTCGGGAATACCCCGTGCCGCCGCGCGTCATGCTTTCCGTGCACGACTTTGAACGCACGCCGGACTTGCCGCGCGGCGTGAATCTGCCGGCTCATGGCGAAGTCGACGCCGTGAAAATCGCTGCCGAAGCACGGACCATCCAGGACAGCGTCCGGCTCTTGCGGCTGGCCCGTAAATCGAAAAGTTTCGTTGCCGTTCCGATGGGAGAAGTCGGCCTGCCCGCGCGAATTCTCGCCTTACGCGAGGGAAGTGCGCTGGCTTACGCGCCCGTCGCCGCCGCTACTGCCCCGGGCCAGGTTTGCTTGGACGAAATGAAGAATCTTTACCGTGCGCACGCCCTCACGCGCGGCACGCGGGTCTATGGAGTGATTGGCGATCCCGTCGGCCATTCCCTTTCTCCTTTGCTCCACAACACGGCATTCGTGGCGCGCCGTTTGGATGCAGTCTATCTCCCATTCCTTGTGCGGCAACTCGGTGATTTCCTCGCCGCCGTTCCGGACTTTGGTGTCCGCGGTTTCAGCGTCACACTGCCGCATAAGCAGGCTATCCTCAAGCACCTCAAAGAATGCGAGCCTCTTGCAGCGGCGATTGGCGCCGTGAATACTGTTGTGGTCCGCAACGACGGGTCGCTTTACGGTTGCAACACAGATTATGTCGGCGTGCTCCGCACGCTGAAGAAAAAGCTCCAAATTAAAGGGAGCCGCACGCTAATCTTCGGCGCGGGTGGTTCAGCCCGCGCCGCTGCCCTCGCGCTCGCTCGCGCCGGAGCCATTGTCGGAATTTGCGCCCGCCGCGAGGAGGCCGCGAAGGAATTGGCGCGGTCCGTGGGCGGAGAAATCGTGCCGCGCCGCGCGTTGCGCACGGAATTCTTCGACGCGATCCTTAACGCCACCCCTATCGGCATGCACCCGCACGATGGGATTTCGCCCCTCTCCTCCGGCGAGTTGCACTGCCGCATCGTCATGGACTTGATTTACCGCCCGCAAAGAACACAACTCTTGAGGCTTGCCGCAAAAAAGGGAATCGCCACCGTCTCCGGGGTCGAGATGTTTTTGGCTCAGGGCATCGCTCAATGGGAAATCTGGACGGAAAAGCGCGCCCCCGAAGCCGCAATGCGCCGTGCCGTTCTTGCCGCCTTGCGCGCCGAAGAAAACTCTCAGCAGCGGCGCTAATCCAGAAATGCAATAATAATCGCTCTTAACTTTTGACCCTAAACCGTCGATCGAAGATTCCGACTCGGTCGGAAGCGTGAACTCATTCCTATGATCCAGCCGGACTTCCGCGAATTTCAGCGCCTCGCCAAACAAGGCAACCTCATCCCGGTCTACGATGTTTTCTCCGCGGATTTACTGACTCCCGTCAGCGCCTACCTGCGGATTGCCCAAGGAGCGCGGTACTCTTTCCTTCTCGAAAGCGTGGAAGGCGGCGAGAAAATCGCGCGCTACACGTTTGCCGGTGCGCACCCCGAGGAAATCTTCCGTTATGCCAACGGCGCATGCGTCCTCGAGGGGCGTGACCGCGTCGTCTGGGAAGAGCGCGATCCCATCTCGTTTCTCCGCGAACGCATCGAACGTTTTCGCCCCGTGCGACTTCCCGGCTTGCCGCCGCTGGTTGCCGGCGCTATTGGCTATTTCAGTTATGACATGGTGCGGCTCATCGAGCGCATCCCCAAGCGCCTTCGCGACGAAATCGGCCTGTATGACGCGATGCTGATGTTCTATCACGGCCTCGTCGCTTTCGATCACGTCCAGCACCGTCTATGGGTCGTTCGCAATGTTTTCACCGAAGGCCACAGCAGCCTTCGCGCGAAATACGATGCCGCCGTCCGCGAAATCAAAGAGACCCGCCGGCTTCTCGATGAGTCCGTGGCGGCCGAACGCCCGAAGAAGCCGTCGAAACCAAAGAAACGCGGGCCGCTGAAAGTAATTTCAAATTTTCGCCGGCCCGAATACCTGGCTGCCGTGCAAAAAGCTAAGCAGTACATCCGAGCTGGCGACATTTTTCAAGTCGTGCTGAGTCAGCGTTTCTCCGCCAAGACGCAGGCCGAGCCTTTCCAGATTTATCGCCAGCTGCGTGCTCTAAATCCGTCGCCCTATCTTTTCTACCTGCAACTGAACGACGTCTCCGTTGTTGGCAGCTCGCCGGAAATGCTGGTCAAAGTTCAGGGACGCGACGTTTTCTATCGGCCCATCGCCGGTACGCGTTGGCGTGGCGAGGATGAAGCCGAAGATCAGCGCCTCGAACAGGAAATGCTTGCCAGCGAAAAAGAGCGCGCCGAGCACATCATGCTCGTCGACCTAGGCCGCAACGATCTCGGGCGCGTCTGCGATTACGGCACGGTGAAGCCCGAAAAGCTGCTCACAGTCGAGCGCTACTCGCACGTCATGCACCTGGTTTCCAGCTTGCGCGGCCGCTTGCGAGAAGACGTGGATTGCTTCGACGCCCTGATGGCTTGTTTTCCGGCCGGCACCGTTTCCGGCGCGCCGAAAGTCCGCGCCATGGAAATCATCGAGGAACTGGAGCGGACGCGTCGCGGGATTTATGCCGGCGGCATTCTCTACCTCGATTTCGCGGGTAATCTCGATTCCTGCATCGCCCTCCGCACCATGGTGGTGAAAAATGGCGTTGCCTACGTGCAAGCCGGTGGCGGCATAGTTGCAGATTCCACGTCACAGGGCGAATATGAGGAGAGCGTGAACAAGTCGAAAGCGTTACTCACCGCGCTGGAAAAAGCGCACCGGGGTTGGTAGGACAGACTTTCAGTCTGTCTGCTTCAGCTTGGGCCGCGGTTGGTGGGACAGACTTCAGTCTGTCTGCCGTAGCTTAGGCCAAATTGATCCGCCGAGGTAAGTCTCGACGGCCTTCAATTCGGATGAACGGTACTAAGGTAAGGAGACAAGCACATCATCATGATCTTGCTGCTCGACAACTACGATTCCTTTACCTACAACCTCGCGCAGTATCTCGGCGAACTGGGTTGCCAGGTCGAAGTGCACCGCAACGACAAGATTACCGTGGAAGAAATTATCCGCCGTAAGCCGGAACGCATCGTGATTTCTCCCGGCCCTTGCACGCCGCAGGAAGCGGGCATTTCTGTGGAACTGGTCGAGCGCCTCGCCGGAAAATTCCCGATTCTCGGTGTGTGCCTCGGCCATCAAGCCATTGGCGCCGCGTTCGGCGGGAAAATCGTCCGCGCCCCCAAACTTTTTCATGGCAAGACGAGCGAGATCCATCATGATGGCAAGAATGTTTTCCGCAAGCTGCCCGATCCCTTCACCGCTACGCGCTACCATTCGCTGATCGTGGAAAAAAAATCCCTACCGCGGGAATTGGCGATCACTGCTGAAACCGACGACGGTATCATCATGGGCTTTCGTCACCGCCGCCACAAAATCGAAGGGGTCCAGTTCCATCCCGAATCCGTTCTCACCGATTCCGGCAAGCAGCTCCTCAAGAATTTCCTCTCTTTGTAGCGCCGGTTTTGTGCCGCCATTGTTCTGCTTTGCGCTCCTCAGCGTACTCTGCGTCTCTGCGTTATCGTTTCTCTTTCACCAATTCAAATCTGCCATTATCGCTCCGTAAATCTCCATCCCGCGCCAAAAATGACCCAGCCGCAAATTTTCATCCGAGCTGTGCTGGTGATTGTCGGCGTTGACGATGGGGACTCCGATCACCGGCAGGCCCAGCTCTTCAAATATGTACATGGGAGCAGTTCCGCCGAGAGTAGGCATTTTCACTGCCGGGCCTGCAGCCGCTTCGACGACCTCGACCACTTTCTTAGAAACTGGAAGGTCCATAGGCGTCCGCGATGCCCGGTATCCCCCTTCATTGATGACTTTGGCGATCCGCGGGTACGTCCGCCTCTCTTCCATCGTGGGCTCGCGATCGATGACGTAGAAGCCTTGCTTTCGTATGAACAGAGCGATCTGATCGAATTTTTGTTGTGGGTCTTCTCCTAGCACAAGACGCGCGTCGAGCGAAGCCTCGGCTTTTTCCGGCACGACGTTCTGCGCTTGCTCGCCCACGTACGCGCTGTGCAATCCGCGTATATTCAACGAAGGCTGCATAATCAGTTCGATCAGCTTCTTACCGCCGCCTTCCGGCTTGGCAATGCCTAGCTCACGTTCGAGATCGGCGTCGTTGTACGGCAATTCCGCGAGCGCCTTTTTTTCGGCATCGCCCAGCGGCTTGACGTCATCGTAATAACCGTCAATCAGTACGCGCCCATCCGCGTCCTTCATCGATGCCAGCAGCCGCGACAACTCCATCGCCGGATTCGGCGCCCAGTTTCCGTAATGCCCACTGTGCAACGCGCGCACGGGTCCGTACACCGTGACGTCGATCCCAATATCTCCACGGTTGCCAAAGAACACGAGCGGCCGTCCGCTCTGATGCACCGGCCCATCGGCGGTGATGAGCAGGTCCGCTCCCAGCAAATTCTTGTGCAGCTCCAGCGTTCGTTGTAAATTCGTCGACCCCGCTTCCTCTTCTCCTTCAAAAATGACCTTTAGATTCACGCCCAGCGGAATTTTCTTCGCTCGCAGCGCATCGATTGCCACCAGCAGCGCCACGATCGGCGATTTATCATCCGAGGACGAGCGCGCGTAAATCCGCCAATCGTCGTTGTAGACCGCCCGGTGTTGCGCGCTGTTTTTGGGTAACGGAATGCGCTTTCCACCGGCTTCGATGGCCGCATCGCGGAGCACTGGATCGAATGGTTTCCCGTCCGTCCACGCTGCTGGATCGACCGGCTGCCCGTCATAATGCGCATAGAAAATCACCGTCCGCTTCGCTTCCGGCGAAATCAATTTGCCGTAGACCACCGGGCCGCGCCCGGTGATCGGCAGCAAGTGCGTTTCGATTCCACGGGCCTCCAGCAGCTCCACCAGGTGCGCGGCGTTTTTCTGGATGTTCGCCGCATCGCTCGCAATGTTGGGGATCGCAAGGAATTCGCTCAGCTCGCGCACGATGCGTTCCTCGTTGTCCATCCTGTACTCGCGCACCGCTTGTCCGATTTGTGCTGGCGTCGAAGGAAGTTGTTTCTGTGCGAGCGCCTGGGTTGGCAGAAGCGGAATCAACAGAGTGGCCAAGATATTTCTCAAAGTTCTCTCCTCTAACGTGTTTCGTCTCCAGCAGTTCGCAATTCCGAATTCTTTTCTCGCAGCGCAATCCCGATTGCGAGCCTAATTCCCGCTGGTGAATGCGGCCAGCGCCGCCAGTTTCTCGCCTGCCGCCCCAGACGAAATCACAAAACTTGCCAGTCCCGCTCCTTCGCGAAAATCGGCAGCCGCGCCCGCGGCAACCAGCGCCGCCGCGGCATTCACCACCACGATATCGCGCGCCGGCCCGTCTTCGCCTTCCAGGACGCGCTGTATGAGCGCCGCATTTTCTGCGGCCGTACCGCCGCGAATGGATTCAAGCGGCGCGCGCGCCACGCCAAACTCTTCCGGCGTCACCGTAAATCGCCGGACGGCACCACCGCGCACCTCCGCGACCATCGTCTCCCCTGAAAGCGAAATCTCATCCAGGCCCCCGGCACCGTGCACCACAAACGCGCGCTCGACACCAAGCTCGGCCAGCGTGGCTGCCACCAAGTCAATCACATCTTCTGAAAAAACACCCAGCACCTGCGCCTGTGCCCCTGCGGGATTCGTCAGTGGCCCAAGCAAATTAAAAACGGTGCGCACGCCAATCTGTTTTCGCGCCGGAGCCGCATGCCGGGTCGCCGTGTGCGCGGCTTGCGCGAACAGAAACCCAATGCCAATCACGCGGATCGCTCGCCCATATCGTTCGAACGGCAGATCGATCCGCACTCCCAGCTCCTCCAGAACGTCTGCCGAACCGCTCTGTGAACTGGCCGCGCGATTCCCATGCTTGGCCACACGCGCGCCTGCCGCTGCCGCAACAATCGCCGCCGCCGTCGAAATATTGAACGTGTTCGCGCCGTCTCCGCCCGTTCCACAGGTGTCCACCATGTTTGCGGGCCGCGCTTCGCCCTCCGCAAACACGCGTGTCGCGTGCTTCCGCATGACGCGCGCAAACCCCGCGAGCTCCTGCACCTCGACAGGCCTCCGGTTCAGCGCCTCCAGCAATCGCACAATTTCCGGCGTCTTTACCCGTCCCGAAAGCAGCTCCTCCATCGCCGCTTCCGCTTCCGCGCGCTTCAGGACGTGCCCGGCCCCGACTTTCTCAATCAGCGATTTCGTCATGCAATCCCAGCGCAAGATGGCATCCCGACCCGCTACCATACGCACATCTATTCACCGATTTTCGTGCCATTCGGGCGTCCTTGCTCCGTCTCCGCCTTCCGGGTAAACTTCCATGTTTCCATTGCCGTCAAAATTCTAACACTAGCGGACTGCTTCAAACTCAAACGGAAACGGAACCGCGATGAAGATTCACGAGTATCAAGCGAAGGCGATTCTCTCTCGCTACGGCGTCACCACTCCCCGCGGCGAGGTTGCCTTCACCAAGGACGAAGCGCGCGAGGCGGCCCACCGCCTGAGATCGCACGTCAATGTCGTCGTCGTTAAAGCGCAGATTCACGCTGGTGGCCGCGGCAAAGCAGGCGGCGTGAAGCTGGCCCGCTCCTCCGACGAAGCCGCCGACATTGCCAGCCACATTCTCGGCATGAAGCTCGTCACTCCGCAGACTGGCTCCGCCGGGCGCATCGTCAAGCGCCTGCTCATCGAGGAAGGTCTCGACATCAAGCGCGAACTTTATCTGGGCCTGCTTGTCGATCGCGCCACTAGCCACGTTGTCTTCATGGCTAGCGCTTCCGGCGGCATGGAAATCGAGGAAGTCGCCCGGCAAAATCCCGGCGCTATTTTGGGCGAATCGATTCATCCCGCCGTGGGTTTGCAGCCTTACCAGGCTCGCAAAATCGCTTTCGGCCTCGGCCTGCCGAGCGAAGTCGCGAATTCGGCAATCCCGTTCCTTCAGTCGCTTTATCGCGCTTTTGTTGACACTGACGCTTCGATGCTCGAAATCAATCCTTGCGTCCTCACCGGCGACGGCAAACTCGTTGCTCTCGACGCCAAGATGACCTTTGACGACAACGCCCTCTTCCGCCACAAGGATCTTCGCGAGCTTCGCGACCTCGATGAAGAAGATCCTCTCGAAGTCGAAGCCTCCAAGTATGGCCTGAACTACATCAAGCTCGAAGGCAGCGTCGCCTGCATGGTCAATGGCGCCGGCCTCGCCATGGCCACCATGGACATCATCAAGTACGCCGGCGGCTCTCCCGCAAATTTTCTCGATGTCGGCGGCGGCGCTTCCGCCGAGCAAGTGAAGAACGCCTTTCGCATTCTCATGAGCGATCCGGAAGTCAAAGCCGTATTCATCAATATTTTTGGCGGCATCCTGCGCTGCGACGTGCTCGCCACCGGTGTCGTTTCCGCCGCAAAGGAATTGCATTTGCAGGTCCCCGTCGTCATTCGCATGGAAGGCACCAACGTCGAAGCCGGTCAGCAAATCCTCCGCGAAAGCGGCTTGAACTTCACCATCGCCGACGGCATGAAGGACGGCGCGCAAAAGGTCGTCGCTCTCGCCGGAGGTGCGCGATGAGCGTCCTAGTCAACGAAAAAACACGCCTCATCGTCCAGGGCTTCACCGGCCGCGAAGGCACTTTCCACGCGCAACAGATGATTGAATATGGCACCAACGTCGTTGGTGGTGTCACGCCGGGCAAAGGCGGCACCAAACATCTCGAACGCCCGGTCTTCAACACTGTCGCTGACGCCGCCAAAGCCACCGGCGCAAACGCCTCCGTCATTTTTGTTCCCCCTCCGTATGCCGCCGACGCCATCCTCGAAGCGGCTGACGGCGAACTCCCTCTCATCGTCTGCATCACCGAAGGCATTCCCGCCCTGGACATGGTGCGCGTCGCCTCCGTCTTGGACTTCAAGAAGACGCGCCTCATCGGCCCGAACTGCCCGGGCATCATCTCTCCTGGCAAGTGCAAAATTGGCATCATGCCCGGCCGCATCCACAAGCAAGGCAACGTCGGCGTCGTCAGCCGCAGCGGCACACTGACTTACGAAGCCGTCCATCAACTGACGCAACTTGGCATTGGCCAATCCACTTGCATCGGCATCGGCGGCGATCCCATCATTGGCACGACGTTTCTCGACGCCATCCAGTTTTTCAATGAGGATCCGGACACCCACGCCATCATTATGATCGGCGAGATCGGCGGCAACGCTGAAGAGCGCGCCTCCGAATGGATCAAGGTCAACGTGAAGAAGCCCGTGGTCGGCTTCATCGCCGGCCAAACCGCCCCGCCGGGACGCCGCATGGGGCATGCCGGTGCCATCATCAGTGGCGGACAGGGCACCGCCAAGGACAAGTACGCAGCGATGGCCGCCGCCGGTATCCGCACCGTAGAAACTCCCGCGGACCTCGGCTCAACTCTCGCCGCGGCTTTGAAATGAAGTTTCTGTAGCTTGGGCCTTCAGGGCTGAGGTTTTTCCTGATTCGTAGCGGCGCGCTTCAGCCCGGCATCTTGGATTGATATTTCGGAGGAACTTTCTGGTGTCACTCGAGCGCACATTCGCAATCATCAAGCCCGATGCGGTCAGTCGCGGCCAGCAAGGCGAGATCCTTAGCCGCATTCACAAAGCCGGCTTCAAAATCATCTCCATTAAATCCATGCGCCTCACCAAAGAAGAAGCCGGTGGCTTTTACACCGTCCACAAAGAGCGTCCCTTCTTTGGCGAGCTGACCGACTTCATGAGCTCCGGCAAGATCTTCGCCATGGTCCTCGAAGCCGAAGGCGCCATCCTCAAGTGGCGCGACACCATGGGTGCTACCGATCCGAAGAAAGCCGCCCCCGGCACCATTCGCCACGACCTCGGCACCAGCATCGGCAACAATTGCACTCACGGCTCTGACGCTCCCGAAACTGCCGCCTTCGAAATCAGCTATTTCTTCTCCGGCCTCGAACTCATTTAGCCGAGCGATTGGCCCTGCCTAGGGGCACGATACATCGTGCCCTTTTTCCTTTTCGCTTCCTCGTTACTTCTTTGCATCATTTCTTCTAGAATCTCTCTCATGGACCCTCTCCGTGAACTCGGCCGCATGCTCCTCGTTCTCGGCGTCCTCCTGGTCCTCCTCGGCGCTCTCTTCTATTTTGGCGGCAGGCTCCCCTTGCGCCTCGGCCGTCTGCCGGGCGACATCGTCCACCGTGGCGAACACACCACCTTCTACTTTCCCATCGTCACCTGCCTCGTTCTCAGCGCCGCTTTCTCTCTGCTCCTCTGGCTCTACTCCCATTTCCGCCGCTGATCGTGGTTGACATCCCTTCCGCCATTAGCTAATCTAGATTAGCTAATATGCCTACAGTCAAGATCCATCACGCCAAGACCCACCTCTCGCGCCTCATCGAAAAGGCCTGCGATGGCGAAGAGGTCATCATCGCTCGCGGCGATCAGCCCCTCGTTCGCCTTCAGCCACTCCGTGAGAAAAAGGGGCAGCGCAAACCGGGAAGCATGAAAGGAAAACTCAAGGTCGGCCCCGAATTCTTCGAGCCTCTGCCCAAGTCCGAACTCAAAGCCTGGGAGTGATTCCTGCGTCTCCTTCTGGACACCCACGCGCTTCTCTGGTGGCTTGCTGATGATCCCGCGCTTCCGCCCAGCGCCCGCAGGTTCATCCGCGCGCGTTCGAACACCGTCTTTGTCAGTGCTGCCTCGGCATGGGAGATCGCCACGAAATCCCGCATCGGCAAACTTCCTCAGGCCGCCGACCTTGCTCTGCGCTTTGACGAGGTCCTTCTCCAGGAGTCGTTTGAGTCGCTTCCCATCACATCTACGCACGCGGCCCGCGCCGGCCTCCTCCCTGGCCCGCACAAGGACCCTTTCGACCGCATGCTGATCGCGCAATCGCAAGCTGAGAATCTTCCGATTCTCTCGAACGATTCCGTTTTCGACACCTATAAACTACGGCGGCTCTGGGACTGAGCTCTTCATCGTCGTCGCTCGTGTCTCAACGAACGTTGAACTCCGCCCGTATAAACGCCTTGATCCCTTCTTCTCCCGTCAATCGCAAACACAACAGTTTCCCCTCGCGCTCCAAGTCAATGTGAAAATCAAAAAACGGGCAGCACTTGCTTTCCGCCCCCACCCACTCCGCCAATTCCGCCAGCGTTACGTCTCCCGGACTAAACTGAAACTCGTACCCTTTTTCCGTCTCCACGACTTCCTTCCGCGCCGCCATCAATTTCTCGCTCAATTGCTTGTGCTGTGCCCGGTCTTCGGGCGTCAGCGCCTTGGTGTTGCAATAGAATTTGCTTTGCACCGTTGCCTGCCTCTCCGGTTTTACGAGAATCGCGGAGCCTTGCGCCGCCAGCCCCATCGCCGCGCCGCTTCCCATCCAAAGCGCCAGCATCACGCCCGCCGAGCTCTTCTTACTTGCTGTCACAACCCCTTCTTTCCTGTTCTTCATGGCTTTCCTCCAAATTGGATTTGCCACGTCCCATCCCCGGATGCTAAAACTTAAACTCAGCTTTAAGTCAAGCAGCATTTGGCAGCCAGGATTTCCGCCCGACGATCCCTCGCATTCACGATTGCCCGCCGGTTCCTTGTAGGGGGCGTAGCACTGCTTCGGGTGTCATCCTGAGCGAAGCGAAGGATCTCAGCTGATCCGCACTGTCAGCCGCTCCGACGACGTGAACTCAGCTTACGGGAGCAACCATGAAAATCGGCCAACTCGCGCGCACCGCCGGCCTCAACGCTTCCGCCATCCGCTACTACGAAAAACGCGGCTTGCTCGCCCCGCCCCAGCGCCTCGGCGGCCAGCGCCGGTACGCCGGCGATGCTCTCTCTCGCATCCTCTTGATCCGTTTCGCCACTGACATGGGCTTCACCCTCGCCGAAATCAAGCTCTTCCTCAGCGGGCTTCGCGATAACGCTCCCGTCGGCCCGCGTTGGAAAAAACTCGCCACCCGCAAGCTCCGGGAAGTCGATCAATCCATCGTCCGCTCCCGCAAGCTCAAATCCCTTCTGCAGGGCCTCCTCCATTGCCACTGCCCCTCACTCCAGTTCTGCGTCAATCGCCTCCGCCTCAGCCCTAAACTGCGTCGCCTTGACAACGTGCGGATGAAGCGCCCTTAATTTCCCTTCGCAAAAAGAGCGAAGTTGCAAAAGCGCACGCGCAACCTGCAAGCTGATAAGCATGCCGGAACTGCCGGATATCGCCGCCTACCTTACTGCGCTCGAACCCCGGATCGTTGCGCAACCGTTCAATCGAGTGCGGCTTGCGAGCCCCTTTTTGCTTCGAACCGCACAACCGCCGGTCGCAAGTGTAGAGGGCCGCGTCGTACGCGAACTGCGGCGAATCGGCAAGCGCATCGCGATTGGAGTGGAAGGCGATCTTTGGATGGTGCTGCACTTGATGATTGCAGGCCGGTTGCACTGGCGGCTGGCAGGGGCAAAGCTGGTTGGCCGCCAGAGTCTGGCAGCTTTCGATTTTCCCAATGGCTCTCTCGTTCTCACCGAAGCTGGCACAAAGCACCGCGCATCGCTGCATGTGCTCGCCGGCGAGGAAGGCTTGCGTTCCATTGACCCGGGAGGAATCGATATCTTCTCGAGCGATCTCAGCTCGTTCCGAGCCGCACTTACGTTCGAAAACCGCACACTCAAGAGAGCTCTTACCGATCCGCGCTTGGTTAGTGGGATCGGCAACGCGTATTCGGACGAAATCCTGCACGCGGCACAATTGTCGCCCATCACCCTCACGCACAAGCTGGAGCCGCACGAGTGGGAAAGGCTGTTCGTTGCGGCGCGCCACACCCTCGAGCTCTGGATAGACCGGCTGCGCGCCGAGGCCGCAGCTGGCTTTCCAGAAAAGGTGACCGCGTTTCGCAAGGAAATGGCGGTTCACGGACGCTACGGACAGCCTTGCCCAACGTGCGGAGAAAAAATTCAGCGGATTCGTTACGCGGACAACGAAACGAACTACTGTGCTCAATGCCAAACCGGTGGAAAAGTCCTTGCGGATCGCGGTTTGTCGCGGCTATTGGGATCAGACTGGCCTCGCACGCTCGAGGAACTCGAAGCCCTCAAGCGCCGCTAATCCGGGGGCCCTTTCCGTATGCATGGAGCGACTCACCATTTGTCTTCAGTCTGTTTGCTTCGGCCATGTGGCTTGCTATCCTGCACAACTCAAACCACTTATCAGTAATTTCTTGACAAACAGTACCTATATGCTATAATCGTCTTTGAGTTTCACGCTGCAAACTCGCCTCGCCTTCCAGCCCTCCTGTGAAGTTAGCCTGCCCAGAAAACTCCCACGGTTCACTAACTCTTTTGAAATCACATCGTTTGCAGACCCTCACCCGTTAACTCCCATCGAATCATATCGTTTCAAGAATGATGCGGGGCGGGGAAAACTCACTGCCCCCCTCGCATCAACATCAATGCGTCCCCTTTCTTTTCATAGACTTACGAATTGCAATTTTAGCAACTCCTTTGTTTTGATATTCATGCAAAATGACGTAGGCGTAGGGGGGTACGTTCGCCTACCTTCGACCAACGGCATTCTTTCCCCCCTCGCAACTTTCAACTTTCAACTTTCAACTTTTAACTTTCGATCGCTTGTCGACCGCGTGTTTGCATCCTTACTTCCTTATCTCATTACTTCGTCTTTTCGGGGTCTCTCCTCATGACCCAGCAACTCACATTCAACCTAATGCCCACCCGCCATACCTTCACCGTCAGCGAGCTGACCGGAAAAATTCGCGACCTGCTCGCCAAAAACTTCACCGACATCAGCGTGCAGGGAGAAATCTCCAACTCCCGCGCTGCCCAGTCCGGCCACATCTATTTCACCTTGAAGGACGATCGCGCCCAGGTCCGCTGCGTTTATTTCAAGCAGCAGCAGCGCGGCATCAAGTTCCGTCCCGAAGACGGCTTGCAAATCACCGTGCGCGGCTCCATCAGCATCTACGAACAGCGCGGCGAATATCAGATTTACGTCGAGAAAATCGACCTGGTGGGGCAAGGCGCGTTGCAGCTCGCCTTCGAGCAATTGAAAAAGCGCCTCGAATCGGAAGGTCTCTTCGATGCCGCGCGCAAAAAACCGCTGCCGATGCTTCCCAGCCGCATTGGCATCATCAGCTCGCCAAAGGGCGCTGCGGTTCGCGACGTTGTGCGCATCCTCACGCGCCGCTTTCCTAATGTCCATCTGATGCTTTATCCCGTGCGTGTCCAGGGCGAAGGCTCCGCTGAAGAAATCGTCAAGGCTCTGAAGTTTTTCAATAAAGCGAAACTCGTTGACGTGCTCATCCTCGCGCGCGGCGGCGGCTCCATGGAAGATTTGTGGTCCTTCAACGAAGAAATCGTCGCGCGCGCTATCTTCGTTTCCGAAATTCCCGTGATCTCCGGCGTCGGCCACGAAACCGATTTCACTATCGCCGATTTCGTCGCCGATGTCCGCGCTTCCACGCCTTCCGCCGCCGCCGAGCTCGTCGTCCAGACGCGCCGCGAATTTGACAAGCACATCGCCGACCTCCGCGAAACGCTGGCAGGGCAAATCCGCTATCGCCTGTTGGAATTCTCCCGCCGCGTCCACGAACTTTCCGCACGCAGCGGTTTCCGCCGCCCGCTCGAACTTCTCCGTCAGCAGCGCCAGCGCGCCGATGAAATGACTTCACGTCTCGCCCTCGGCCTTCGCGCGCGCCTCGAGCAAGCGCGCAAGCGTTTCACCGCGGCGCATCTGCGCATCGCCACGTTCGATTTTCGCGTGAAGATCGCCGCCTTCCGCCTGCGCCTCGAAAAACGCACCGGCGATCTCGGACTTCGCATCGAGCGCTTGCTCCGCGCCAAGCGCGAGCGCTGGCAGCGTCTCGCGTTGCAACTCCAGGAACGCGGCCCCTTGAAAGTTTTAGAACGCGGCTACGCCATCGCCACCGACGCCGCCGGCAACCTCCTCCGCTCCGCGGATCAAGTTCAGATCGGCGACGACGTCGCCATCCAGCTCCACCGCGGTAAGTTGAGTACGGAAGTGAAAAGGAAGGACACACAGTGAGGCTTGTTCCACTGAAAAGTGGAAGGTGCGGCTCTCCGTGTCTCTGTGCCTTTGCGGTGAAAAAACTACTCGTCGTCAGAGGAGGAAACCTTCAGGACCGCGAGGAAGGCCTCTTGCGGGATGTCGACCTGGCCGACGCGCTTCATTCGGCGCTTGCCCTCTTTTTGTTTTTCGAGGAGTTTGCGTTTGCGGGAAATGTCGCCGCCGTAGCACTTGGCGAGAACATTTTTGCGGATCGCTGCGACGGTTTCGCGTGCAATCACACGGCTGCCGATGGCGGCCTGGATCGGCACTTCAAACATTTGCCGAGGAATCAGTTTTCGCAAGCGCGTCACCAGCTCGCGTCCGCGCTCCGCCGCAAAGTCACGATGGATGATCAGAGCGAGCGCATCCACGGGTTCGCCCGCTACCAGCACATCCAGTTTGATGAGGTCGGACTCGCTGTATCCCGCAAGGTGGTAATCGAGCGAGGCGTAGCCGCGTGAAGTGGATTTCAGCCGATCGTAAAAATCGAGAACGATTTCGTTCAGCGGCAGTTCGTAGGTGAGCATGACGCGCGTCGGTGACAAGTACTCGAATTTTTTCTGCGTCCCGCGCTTTTCCTGGCAGAGCTGCAAAATTCCGCCGATGGAGTCTTCGTTGGTGATGATCATCGCGGTGATGATGGGCTCTTCGATTTTTTCGATGTCGCTGGGATTTGGAAATTTCGCGGGGCTGTCGACTTCGATCACTTCGCCGGTCACGCGCGTGATGCGGTAGCGCACGCTCGGCGCCGTGGTAATTAAATTGAGGCCGAACTCGCGCTCCAGCCGCTCCTGCACGATTTCCATGTGCAGCAGGCCGAGAAAGCCGCAGCGGAAACCGAAGCCCAGCGCGACTGAATTTTCCGGCTCGTAAAAAAATGCCGCGTCGTTCAATTGCAGTTTTCCGAGCGCGTCGCGCAATGGTTCGTAGTCGTCGGCGAGCACGGGAAATAATCCGGCGAAAACCATTGGCTTGATGGCTTCGAATCCCGGCAGCGCCGGAGCAAGACGCGCCACTTCGATCACCGTGTCGCCCATGCGCGCATCGGCAACGCGCTTGATGTTCGCGACGATGAAGCCAACATCGCCGGCTTCGAGTTCTTCGAGCGCGACCGGTTTCGGAGTCAGCGTGCCGAGCTGTTCGACTTCGTAGGTTTCGTTTCCGGCGACCAGCTTGATTTTCTGGTGATTCGAAACGCGGCCTTGCATCACGCGCACCAGCACGACGGCGCCGCGGTAAATATCGAACCACGAATCGAAAATTAGCGCCTGCAGCGGATTTTCCGCGCTGCCTTTCGGCGACGGAATGCGAGCAACAATGGCTTCGAGAACTTCCTCGACGCCGAGGCCGCTTTTTGCGCTGATGAGCAGAGCGTCTTCCGCGGGAATCGCCAGCACGCTTTCGATTTGTTCTTTGGCGAAATCCGGCTGCGCGGCGGGCAAATCAATTTTGTTGATCACCGGAATGATCGTGAGGTTGTGTCCCGCGGCAAGAAAAGTATTTGCGACGGTTTGCGCTTCCACGCCCTGCGAAGCATCCACAACAAGCAGGACGCCTTCGCAAGCGGAGAGGGCACGCGAAACTTCGTAGGAAAAATCCACATGGCCCGGCGTGTCGATCAAATTCAACCGATAGGTGTTTCCATCTCTTGCTTTGTAGTGCAGGCGAATGCTTTTTGCTTTGATGGTGATGCCGCGCTCGCGCTCGAGGTCCATGGAATCGAGGACTTGTTCGTGCATCTCGCGCTGCGAGAGCGCTCCGGTCATTTCGAGGAGGCGGTCGGCGAGCGTGGATTTGCCGTGGTCGATGTGCGCGATGATGCAGAAATTTCGAATGAACTTCGGGTCCATTGTTCTCGCTTACGAAATGTTCTCGCTTACCAATTTTCTCAATTGCGGGCAGGATTCGAACGGCCCGATTGTTCCGGCGGGCCTGCTGCATTCGAACGAGTGACACACGCAGCGCAAAAACCGTGCCGTATAAACAACCAGTTTGCCACAAGTCCGGCGGCTCGTCAGCAGAGCACGCATGAGAGCGCGAGCGATTGGAATGAAATCTAGTTTTCCCTAAGGGCGACGATGGGATCGACGCGCAAGGCGCGACGCGCGGGGATGGAGCTGGCCATGGAGGCAACCACCAGGAACACCACGGGCACAAGAAGAAATACCTGCGGGTCGATGGGGCGGACACCGTAGAGCATGGAAGCAATCATGGGGGCGGTGACGGCCGCAAGGGACAGGCCAGCCAATATACCCGCGCCGGACAAGAGCATTCCGCGCCGCAAAACCAGCCAGAGAATATCGAATGGCTGAGCCCCGAGTGCGATGCGAACTCCGATTTCATGGGACTTCTGACCGACCATGTAGGCAAGCAAGCCGTAAATCCCGATGGAGGCGAGGAGGAGCGCAACGGCGGCAAATCCCCCTACCATGGTTGATGAAAAGCGGCGTGGAGCGAGCGAATCGTCCATCACTTCCCGCATGGAGCGAACGTTGAACAATGGCAAACCGGGATCAACGCTTTGAACCTCGTGGCGGATTTGAGGCTCCAGAATGGAGGCAGGAAGAGAAGTTCGCGCAACAATGCTGAAGACGCGGCCTTGCCGCTGGTACATGGGAGCGTAAATGTGCGGGACGCCGTCGACGTCCAGGCCGTCATGCTTGACGTCTTTGACGATGCCGACAATCGAGAACCAGGGCTGTTCGGGGTTTTGCCCAAATCGCAGGTGCCGCCCGAGAGGGTCACGATCCCCCCAATAGTGTCGAGCGGTGGCTTCATCAATGATGGCGACTTGCTCCTTGCCGGCTTCATCGTTTTCGGTGAAGAGGCGCCCGCGAACGAGCGGGGTACCCATCACTTCAAAGTAACCGGGACTGACGAGGATAGCCTCCGCGCGCAGGCCCTGTGAAGATTCGACCGGCCGATCCTCGATAGACAGGGCGACGTTGAAAGTCTGTCCCGAGGCCGGGAGGGCAGAGGTCATGCCTGCCAAATCAACCCCTGGAATTGAGCGAACGCGGCGGAGCGTTTCACGGACAAAGACCGCCTGGGGAGCGATACCTGCGTAGGGATCTGCCTTTGGATCATTCGGAACCGGAAGCCAGATACTCGCCGCGACCACACGGGAAGGATTGAACCCTGGATTCGCCTGGAGCAACCCAGCAAAAGAGCGCAGCAACAGACCTGCGGCAATCATCAGCACGACGGCAAGCGCGAGCTCCGAGACAATCAAGGTGCTGCGCAACCGATTCGTCCTGGTGCTGTAGCCGGAACCCCGAGCGCCTTCTCGAATAGCAGCAAAGACGTCAGGCCGCGTGGATTGAAGAGCCGGGGCCAAGCCAAAAAGGAGACCGGTTAAAACGGAAATGAGCAAAGCGAAAAGAAGGACGACCCAATCCATGCGGACTTCGCTGAGCCGGGGTATTCCGTGCGGCAAGAATCGAAGCATGGGACCGAGGGCGAGTGTAGCCGTACTAATTCCGGCGAGGCCCCCGATCAACGACAGCATCAAGGTCTCGGTGAGCAGTTGACGCACCATGCGCAGGCGGCTGGCACCAAGAGTAAGGCGAAGAGCGATTTCCTGCTGCCTGCCTGAGGCGCGCGCCAGCAAGAGGTTTGCGATATTCACGGAAGCGATGAGAATGATCAGAATCACCGTGCCCATCAGCACTAACATCATGGGGCGGACATCGCCAACGAGGGATTGCTGCAAGGGCTCAATTGCGACTGACCATTTGGCTGCGGAAGGATAATCCGAAGAGAACTCCTGGCGCACCTGGCTGGACATGATATCCAGGCGCGCTTGGGCTTGACGCAAGGTGATGCCGGGTTTAAGACGAGCGATTGCTCCGGGCAAGAACCGGAGATTGCGGGCGGGCGCGGGGAAAGGATCCGCGCTATATCCGGCGGTGCCCCACACCTCAACATCCCTGGCAACCGTTTTTCCGGGATGACGAAAATCGGGAGGAAGCACACCGACGATGGTGTAGAGATCATTGTCCAGCCGGAGACTGTGGCCCAGGATATTTGGATCCGCGCCGAAAGACCGGCGCCAAAGACCGTCGCTGATAACGGCTGCCGTGGCAAAACCGAGGGCAAGGTCCTGGGAGCCGAAAAGTCTTCCGATCTGTGGGGTTGCGCCGAGCATCGAAAAGTAGTTGGGGCTGACGACCATTAGTTCGAGGCGTTGCGGCTCCTTGGCGCCGGTCAAATTCACGCTCACTGGCCAGACGACGCTTACATCCTCGAAGACACCTGCTCGGGCCTTGAGGTCCTCGAATTCAGGTACCGAGAAAGGGACATTCCGCAGGCCGACACCAGGATTGTTGAAAGTAACTTTCTGAAGAGCACCCGGATCGCGAAACGGGAGTGAGTGCAGCAAGACACCATTCACAATGCTGAAGATGGCGGTGTTAGCGCCGATGCCCAGGGCCAGGGTGAGCACGACGACAATCGTAAATGCCGGAGACTTGCGAAAAACGCGCAGCGCGAATTTTATGTCCTGGAAAATGGTCTCCATCGTGGGGTCCTCCGGCGGGGAAAAGCATTCACGACACTCTGCTTCGGACGTTTAGACGCAGTATCGTTGGAAAATACTCGCGGCTGATGCGGAATTTGATCCACCCCAAACACAATGCCCGTCGTGACAGCGGCTGACCCGACTGGTTTTCCGTACCGCCCATCAAAGCCGCACAATTCGACACCGAACATAAATGACGGATGGCTATGAGTAAGTCCAGAGCCATATTGGAGCCGACTAGCGCGGCGTGAAAGTTTGCGGGTGCACAACCGGCAGCCTTACTTGACGGGCGCGCTTTCCCACCATAGAGTCACGGCAATCCTCACAAGACACTCCTTCGGCCGGCGACGCCGACGGAAGAGACGCTTCGATCGGGGCAGATGCACACTGAGGTAATCTTGGCGCACGAAACAGATACGGCGGTCATGCCCGACGAAGCCAATATTGTTCATAGAGTGCGGATGCGGATTATCCCCTTCGTTTTTCTTCTTTACATTATTTCGTTTCTGGACCGGATCAACATCGGGTTTGCGGCGTTGACGATGAACAAGGAGTTGGCCATTACGGCCAAGCAGTTTGGGTTGGTGGCCGGGATATTCTTTTTTGGGTACTTCCTCTTTGAGATTCCCAGCAACTTGCTGCTGCACAGATTGGGAGCGCGGATATGGATCGCTCGAATCTTGATTACTTGGGGAATTCTGGCTGCGCTGACCGGCCTAGTGAATTCGGTGCAGCAACTTTACGCGGTGCGTTTTTTGCTGGGGCTGGCGGAAGCGGGTTATTTTCCGGGAATCGCGCTGTACCTGACTTACTGGTTTCGGCAGCGGGATCAGGCACAGGCGATTGCTCTGTTCCTTGCGGGCATACCTGTCACCAGCATACTTGGCGCGCCAGTTTCCGGCTTCATCCTGGACCATGTGCACTGGCTGAGCGTCAGCAGCTGGCGGTGGCTTCTGATTTTGGAGGGAATTCCGGCCATCGTTGGCGGTGTGCTCACCTACTTTCTGCTGCCCAGCCGCCCGGCAGAGGCTAAGTTTCTTAGCAAGGAAGAAAAAGACTGGATTGAGGCAGGGCTGGCCAACGAAGAACGCGAGAAACTAGCGAGCCACAAAATTTCAGCGGTGCAGGCGCTGATGAACAGGCGGATCTGGCACCTGGGATTGATCGGCTTCACCTTGAATACCGGTATGTACACGATGAATTTTTGGATGCCAAAGCTGGTGAAAACACTTTCGGGCGGAATCTCAAACAGTTTGATCGGACTTCTGGTGATGATTCCGCATCTTGTGGGCCTGCCCGTGATGGTACTGGTGTCGCGAAGCTCCGATCGCAGGCGGGAGCGAAGATTTCATGCAGCGATTCCCGCTATTGTTGCAGGAATCGCTCTGGCGTCGCTGTGGACAACTTATTCCGTTTTTCCAACGGTCGTGCTTTTGTCGTTTGCTGCTCTGGGCATCTACAGCGTCTATGGCCCTTTCTATTCGCTGCCGAGCGATTTCCTGACGGGATTTGCGGCGGCCTCCGGGATCGCCCTGGTGAGTTCGCTTGCGAACCTGGGCGGATTTGCCGGACCGTACGCGACTGGTTGGATCAGCCAGAAAACGGGGAGCTTGTATGGCGGTCTGGCGGTTGCGGGCGTTTCGTTGTTCGCGTCGGCGACGCTGATGTTGCTGCTTCCGAAAAGGCTGCGCGGGAATACGGGTGAGAGCGGGTGAGCGGCTAGGTCTGAGTTGCGGGCTTGCGGGACCAGGCACCTACCATGGCCATCCAGGTGACAACCGAGTTTGATGCCGCCACCTCCGCCTGGAGTCTCTCTCGTAGGGTATTGAGGTCACCAAGCGGCTCGAGCTGAAGATTAAATTGACGAACTTGCGGCAATAAACTGGCAAGAACGTCGGGGACCCACCGTATGAATTCAGGATCATTGCCGAGCGGCATCTCCAGACTCACGGTTGGCGCAGGCAGCCCCGCCTGCTGGAAAATCTGGTAAAGAGCGAGGCCCATCTCCGTGTTTGCGCCGGAACGGCGAAAGGTTTCGTGGATCAGCGAAGTGGCCGCAAACCAGAGCGGCAGGCGCGAGGCAAGCAGAAGAAAAGGCGCCCAAGAGAGCTCGTGAAAGGCCACCACTCCCCCCGGACGAACCAGTGGAGTCAGGGAACGCAGGACGGCAAGGGGATCCGGAAGAAACATCAAGATGAAACGACCCACGACGGCGTCGAAGGGTTCGCTACTCGGGATTTGAGAGACATCGGATTGGGTGAAGGTCACATTGCGCAGGCCAGCCTCGGCCACGCGAGCCCTGGCACGGGCGATGGAGCCCGGATCGCGCTCTACACCTACGACTTCTCCTGAAGGACCGACCAGCTTGGCTGCAAGCATGGCTACATCACCGACGCCGGAACCAAGGTCAAGCACGCGCTGGCCGGGACCAATACTTGCGCTACGGAAGAATCGTTCGGTGAACGGGGCGAGCAGGGCGGCTTGCCGGATGAGGCGCTCGTGTTCCGCATCGGTACTGCCGAGAGCGTAGTGAGAAGCGGAGTCGGTCGTCGTCATGATGCTGGCAGATTGTACCACTGGGCCGTTCCGCGGCCGACCTGACTAGTTCGGTGAAATTGGATTCTGGTGACGCATACCGCATCAGTGGATTTCGCGCGTTTTGCCGCTTCCCGATGGGGGTATATAGTTAATCAGGGAAGTTCGCGCCGGACGCAACGTGGAGCCCGGCCCCGTCATCTATTTGAAAATTGCTTAGCACCAGTTTGGCACCGGATCGACAGCTTTCAGTCACCGCAAAGGCAACCTGAACGGATGGCCGCAGACGTAAGCAAACATCTGGATCGCGCCAAGCGTTTCCTCGAGAAAAACCGCGTGGAGGACGCCATCGTGGCGTATCTCGCAGTGCTCGACGAGTCGCCGCAGCACCAGGAAGCCACGCAGGCGCTCGGCGACCTCTATGCGCGGATGGACCAGCCGGACCGCGCGGCGATTTATTATGGTTTGCTGTTCGATTTGCTCGTCGATCCCAAGGACGAAACCAAGGCGCTGGCCATCTACAACCGGTTTCTGCGCGCTGGCCGGGGCCAGCAGCCGCCCGAGCGCATCGCTCGCTACGCCTTCCTGCAGCAAAAACAGAATCATCCAGACGAAGCCATCGAGCAGTACACGAAGGCCGCGGAGCTATTCGTGGCGGCGAACCGCGACGAGGACGCGCTCTTTTGCTGGGAGCGGCTCTCGCAGCTCGACCCGGAAAATCTGTCGCGGCAGCTTCGGCTTGCGGAAGGGGCCGAGCGCATCGGCAAGAATGCCCTTGCCGCGCGGACGTTTCTGCGGGCCGGACAGCTTGCCTCGGCCAGCGGCGCTTCCACGGACGCTGTGCAAATTCTTGGGCGTGCGTACAAACTCGCTCCGCAGGAACGCAGCGTGGCGCTGCTGTACGCCCAAGCAAACATCCAGACCGGAAATGCCGTGCGTGCCGCAGCCTTACTGGAACCATTTGCCGCATCCGAAAATGACGCGGCTTTTCTCGTCACCTATAGCGATGCATTGATGCGATCGGGAAGCCTGGAACGAGCGCGCGCGCTGCTGGAGCGGCTTCTACGGGGAAAAAATGAAGGCATGACGAACCTGTTCGAACTCGCGGACCGTTATGTCGCAGCAGGTCAGGACCAGAAAGCCACGGAAATCCTGCTCTTGCTGAAACGGAGGATGTTTGCCGACAAAAAGCAAAATGAATTCGTGGCGTTGATGGACGGGGTGGGCGCCAAGTATCCGCATTCGCAGACGATTCTTGAATTCTGGGCATCTATCCACAATGAATTGAACCGCGAATCGCAGTATTTCGAAGTGCTGATCAAGCTGTTCGATGTGTACCTGACGTCGGGAAACGTCAAGAAGGCGGCGGAGTCCCTCGAAAAGCTGGTCGACATCGACGCGTACGACTTTCGCAATCAAGAGCGTATGGAACTGCTGCGCGGCAAAGTGGACGAGGCCCAGCTGAAACGGATCGCCGGCCGACTATTGAAATCCGGCACTCCGACACCGGGGCACGCTTCACATGCGCATCACGCGCCGGCTCCACCTGCTCCTACTCCCGGCAGTGAAGAAGGTCGTCAGGTGCAAGCGCTGGAAGATTTGATCGTGCAGTCGGAGATTTTTTTGCAGTACTCGCTGCAGAACAAAGCGCTGGAGCGCCTGCAAAAAATCGCGGCGATGTTCCCGGGAGAAGAAGAGCGCAACGCGCGGCTGTCCAATCTCTACCAAATGGCGAACTGGTGGCCCCAGGGAGCGCCGCCCAAGCCGCAGACAAGTCCTGTTGCCGTACCGGCCGCGCCGGTCGCTCCCGTCGCGGAGGCGCCTTCGCCCATCACCACGAAGACGGGAGTGTATTCGGCGGAGACACTGCGCGACCTTTCAAAGATTTCCGAGGTCAACCAAAAAATATTCCGCCAGCAGACGCCGCGGGCGATGCTGAACACAACCGTCAGCGAAGTCGGCACCTATCTGCGCGGAACTCGCGCGCTGGCCGTTGTCGGCGCACCAGGGCGGCCGCCGGAAATGGCCGCGGAGTTTTGCGCGCCTGGAGTGAAACCCGCGCCCGGCGCGCAGGTGGTGTTGCTTCTCGCGCACATCGAGAAGGCGGAGCCGGACGAGCTGGGCGGGCTTGTGGTCCAGGCGACCGAAGGGTCGATTTTGAGTGACCTGGGGCTGGCGACGGCGCTGGGCGTGATGATCATGGACAAAGAGACGCAGACGCCGGCGGGAATGCTGATCGTGGGACATGCCGAAGACCACAAGTGGAAGCCGAATGAGGCGTATTTCCTGCAAGCTATCGGCGACCAGATGCTGATGAGCGTCAGCCATACGCGGTTGCGGTCGCTGGTGCGGCGCATGGGCGTTTCCGATGAGCGGTCAGGCTTGCTGAGCCGCAGTTCCTACCAGAGTTGTTTGCTGACGGAAGCGGACCGCGCGCGGACGCAGGGGACGCCGCTGGCGCTGACGATTTTGCAGATTGACCATGGGGCGGAATTGCTGAGGCAGCAGGGGGAGTCACCGCTGGAACGGTTCTTGGAGCAATTGGCGCGGTCGTTGCAGCCGATTGTGCGCCAGAATGACGTGGCGGTAAAGTATACGTCGTGGTCGCTGGCGTTTATTTTGCCGGATACGACGCTGGCAGGCGCGCAGAACCTGGCGGATAAACTCCGGCGCGCGGCGAGCGGGTTGCGGCCGCCGTGGGACTCGACGCAGATCACATTGAGCGCGGGGATTGTCGAGGCCGTGCCCAAGCACGAGTTCGATAGCGAGGATATTGTGACGGATTTGATAAATCGCGCAGAGTTTTCGATTGAAGAGGCGAGGAAGCGCGGTGGGGATATCGTGGTGGCGCTGGAAACGCCAAAGCTTTAGACCGGAATTTCCTAGCTCCAAACAGCTCAAGACCATCTGGTAGGACGAAATCGCATATGAGGTCTTGCTCGGGCAATGGGTGGCCGAGCGGTTCCGCGTTTTGAAGCCTAGCTGTAAACTATTGAACTATGATTTTGAAAAAGTGAGGAAAACATGTTTCCGACGGATGTGGTGATTGTGGCGGGAGCGCGGACGCCGATGGCGCGGTACACCGGGGCGTTTTCAGAGGTGAACGCGATTGACTTAGCTGCGCATGCTTCGAAAGAGGCGATTCGCCGGTCGGGTGTGGACCCAGGCGAGTTTGACCATGCGATTTTTGGGAACGTCATGCAGACGAGCGCGGATGCGCTGTATGGTGCGCGGCACGTGGGATTGAAGGCTGGGCTGAAAATCGAGACGCCGGCGGTGACGGTGAACCGGCTATGCGGGTCGGGGATTGAAGCGATTGCGCAGGCGGCGCAACGACTGCTGCTTGGCGAAGCGAGCATGGTGCTTGCGGGCGGAATGGAAAACATGACGCAGGCGCCGTTTGTGATTCGCGGAGCGCGGAGCGGTTTGAAACTGGGCGGCGGAACGCTCGAAGATTCGTTGATGGCCGGACTAACGGATACGTATTGTGGATTGCCGATGGCGCTGACAGCGGAAAAACTGGCCGAGCAGCAGGGGATCACGCGGAAAGATGCCGACGCGTATGCGCTGCGCAGCCAGCAGGCGGCGGATGCGGCTTACAGGGCGTGCCGCATCAAGGAAGAACTTGTCCCGGTGGAAGTGAAGCAGGGGAAGAAAACGATGCTGGTCACCGAAGACGATCACCGGCGGCCGGAAACGACGATGGAGACGCTGGAGAAATTGCCGCCGTCGTTCAAGAAAGATGGAATTGTGACGGCGGGGAATGCCAGCGGCATCGTCGATGGCGGTGCGGCGGTGGTGGTGACGCGAGAGAAGACCGCGAAGGAGGGCGGATTGAAGCCAGTGGGGCGGATTGTTTCGTGGGCAGTGGCCGGAGTCGATCCGAGCATCATGGGGATTGGGCCGGTGCCGTCTTCGCAGAAGGCGCTGAAGCTCGCGGGGCTCACTCTGGACCAGATGGATCGCGTGGAAGTGAATGAGGCGTTTGCGGCGCAGTACCTTGCCGTGGAAAAAGTGCTGGGGCTGAAGCGCGATAAGACAAATGTGAATGGCGGAGCGATTGCGCTGGGGCATCCGCTAGGTGCGTCGGGGACGCGGCTAGTGATCACAATTTTGAATGAGTTGCGGCGGAATGGATTGCGGTATGGGCTGGCGACGGCGTGCATCGGCGGAGGGCAGGGAATCGCGATGATCGTGGAAGCCCTGCGGAATTGATCGCGCTGGAGAACCACGCACACGGGAAAGAAATAAAGACGCCCCGACCCGGTGGGGACAGGTGCCGCGCGTAGAGGAACCGCAGAGAAGAATCAAGAATCGGGCATTTCTGCTACACTTTCGCATTCGGGATACGCGGTTCCCTGGCGCCCATATTGCCAATTGGGCGGGAAAATCATCTACGAGGAAAAAATGGCGATTCAGAGAGTGGGAGTCGTGGGGTGTGGGCTGATGGGCTCGGGAATCGCGCAGGTCGTGGCTGCAGCGGGATTCGAAACGGTAGTACGCGAAGTAACCTCGGATCTGGTGGACAAAGGGCTTAAGGGCATCGAGAAAAATATGAATCGATTGGCGGAGAAGGGAACGATCACCGAAGCGGTGAAGGGAGAAATTCGTGGCCGGTTGAAGGGAACGACTTCCATTGACGACCTGAAGAGTTGCGACCTCATTGTGGAAGCGATTATCGAGCAGCTGCCGGCGAAGCGAGAGCTTTTTGGGGCGCTGGATAAGATCTGTCCGGCATCCACAATCTTTGCGAGCAATACATCTTCGCTGACGATTACGGAAATTGCCACGGCGACCAAGCGGCCGCAGCGTTTTGTGGGGCTGCACTTCTTTAACCCTGTGCCCGTGATGAAGCTGGTCGAAGTGGTGCGAACGATTGCGACGGACCCTGCGGTCTATGAAGAGATGGTGACCTTTGGAGGGAAGCTGGGCAAGACGGCGGTGCGCGCGAACGACGGCACCGGTTTTATCGTGAACCGGCTGCTGGTGCCGTATCTGCTGGATGCGATTCGCGCGCTGGAGGAAGGCGTCGGCTCCATCGAGGACATTGATAATTCCATGAAGCTGGGCTGCGGGCACCCGATGGGGCCGCTGACGCTGCTGGATTTTGTTGGCTTGGACACGACCTATTACATTTCGCAGATCATGTTTGATGAATTCAAGGAGCGGCGGTTTGCGGCGCCGCCGTTGCTGAAGCGCATGGTGCTGGCGGGATGGAACGGAAGGAAGTCGGGACGCGGGTTTTACGATTATTCCGATCCGGGGAGTCCGAAGGCGCTGAAGTTTTAAGCGGAAAGAAAGAACAAAGATAACGCAGAGACGCCCCGACCGGTCCGGCAGGCCCCGCACTCAGAGGAACGCACAGCGGAGAAGGAAAAGAGACGATGGGTTACGAGAACATCTTGTATGACAAGAAAGATGGGATTGCGTACATCACTTTCAACCGGCCGAAGGTGCTGAATGCGTTGAACCGCAAGACCGTTGAAGAACTGAGGCATGCGCTGCTCGACGCGCGCGACGACCAGGCGGTGCGCGTCCTGATCCTCACCGGTGCGGGAGAGAAAGCGTTTGTGGCAGGCGCGGACATCAGCGAGCTAGCTCTGCAAACACCGGTCAACGGCAAGGAATTTTCGCTATTCGGACAAAGTGTGTTTCATTTACTGGAAACGATGGGCAAGCCGTCGATCTGCGCGATCAACGGATTTGCGCTGGGCGGCGGCTGCGAGCTGGCACTCTCCTGTACGATTCGAATCGCCAGCAAGACGGCGAAGCTCGGGCAGCCGGAAGTGAAGCTGGGGATTTTGCCAGGGTATGGGGGATCGCAGCGCCTGGCGCGGCTATGCGGCAAGGGCGTGGCGCACGAACTTTGCTTGACCGGGGAAATGATTACAGCGGAAGAAGCGCAGCGCATTGGACTGGTCAATCATATTTATGAGTTGGCAGAGTTGATTCCCGCGGCAGAAGCGATGGCGAAAAAGATTATCGCGAACGGGCCGCTGGCGGTGAAATTCACCATGGAAGCGATCGAACGCGGCGCGGAAATGCCGCAGGAAGAGGGATTGTTCCTGGAGGCGACACTGTTTGGCGTGGCTTGCGCGACGGAAGACATGCGGGAAGGGACCAAGGCGTTCTTGGAGAAGAGAGCGCCACAATTCAGAGGGAAGTGAAGGACAGCGCAAGGAACAGCACAGATTCGCGATGGCGGAAAAATTACAGCCCGGGAAGATTGATGGCGCATTGAGCGCGGCGGGTCTTCGCTTTGGGATTGTCGTCAGCCGTTTCAATAGCTTCATCACAGAGCGGCTACTGGCAGCGGCTCTGGATGCTCTGGAACGCGCGGGCGCGACCAGCAAAGATGTCGATGTGGTGCACGTTCCGGGAGCGTTCGAATTGCCGCTCGCGGCTAAGAAACTGGCGGCAACCGGGAAGTACGATGCACTTATTGCCATTGGATGCGTGCTTCGGGGCGAAACAACACATTATGATTATGTTTGTTCGGAGACGGCACGAGGATTGCAGCTCGCGCAGATGGACAGCGGCTTGCCAATCATGTTTTGCGTGCTGACGTGTGACACACTGGAGCAGGCCATCGACCGCGCCGGGCTCAAGGGCGGGAATAAGGGATTCGAAGCGGGGCTCGCGGCCATCGAAATGGCGCAACTGTCGCGCAAGCTTCGCGCTTCCTCCTTGGATGCAGCACATTCCGGAAAGCCCCGGCGCAAGTAACGTGTCGCTCCGCACAAAATCCCGTGAGTTTGCGATGCAGATGCTATTTCAGTGGGACATGAGCCAGCAGGATTTCACCAAGCTGGAGGTGAAGTTCTGGAAAAGCGCGAAGGCGGCGGACAAGACGCGCGCGTTCGCGAACAAGCTATTTGAAGGCGCGGCGAAGGACACTACCGCGCTCGACGCGATGATCGTCAAACACGCCGACAACTGGCGGTTCGAGCGGCTCGCCGCCATCGATCGCGCGATCTTGCGTCTGGCGATTCACGAAATGAACGGCACGGACACGCCCCCCAAGGTCATCCTGAATGAGGCGGTGGAATTGGCGAAAAAGTTCTCCTCAGAAGAGTCCGGATCATTTGTGAATGGGGTTCTCGACGCGGTCCATAAATCGTTGCAAATGAAGTAGTTGCGGGGCCTTCTGGGACGTCCAATCCGCCAGATAGACTTAATGGGCATTAGGCAGGGAAACTTTGCGCCACCGCCAGTGTTTCATTCTGCAAGTGTGGTGGTGACCCAGGAATGCTTTCTATAGGAGACGACACGATGAACGCAGAACATGTGGTCCGTCGAGGGGTGCTCGCGATTGCTTTGGCCGGTTTGCTCGCCGGTGGTGCCTATGCCCAGAGCCAGGATCCGACTCCGCAACAGCATGACATTCAGAACGACAAGAAAGACATTCGAAGCGATAAGAAAGATCTGGCGAAGGACCGTGCGGATCGCAACGCTGATCAGCGCGATATCAATCATGACAAGCGGGATCTGGCGAAGGATCGCGCCGACCGCAACGCCGACCAGCGGGACATCAATAAAGATCGCCGCGACTTGAACAAGGACCGGGCGGACCGCACTGCGGATCAACGCGACATCAATCACGACAAGGCGAAGCTTGCCCGCGACGACCAGAAGTTTGGAGCCGACAGCGCCCAGGCGCAGGCCGACCGCAAGGATCTTCATGCGGATCGTGTCGACCGCAACAAAGACCAGCGGGATATCAACAAAGATCGCCGCGACCTGAACAAGGACCGCGTGGACCGTAATGCCGACCAGCGCGATATCAACCACGATAAGAAAGACTTGTCCAAGGATCGCAAAGACCGCAACAAGGACCAGAAGGACATCAATAAGGACAAAAAAGACCTGCACAAAGACCGCAAGGATCTAAGGCAGGACCGCAAAGGCCACAAGTAGGTAATTTCGCTTTGTAAAGTGAAGGGCCGCGTGTAAAAAATCGCGCGGCCTTTTCATTTCTTGACACGAATTTGCGTCAGACGCGAATCGTTCCTTCAAATACTTTCACGGCGGCGCCGCTGACACGCGGTACGAGTTTCTTACCGCTTTGCGTCACTTCCACTTCGAGGTGGCTTGGACGGCCCATTTCCTCGCCCTGGAGAATGGTCAGTGTGTGACCGGGTGCCAGTCTTCCGTTTCGCACCAGGTACGCGCCCAGAGAACCAGCAGCCGAGCCCGTAGCGGCATCTTCATAGAGTTCCCAGGGCAGCATGCCGCGGGAGAATGCTTTGCCATTTCCACTAAGAGCGAAGCAATAGGCCATCGTGGCATTCTTTCCCTGGAGGCGGTGGAGTTCGGTCATGTTCATGGCAATCTTGCCAAGCGCCGCGCGATTGCGTAGCGGCACCATCAGGTTAAAGATGCCGGTAGACACAAATTCAGGTTGCAGGTTCGTGTCGAAATCTTTTGGCGAAAGTCCCAGTGCGGAAGCGAGTTTCTTCTTGTTGATTTTCGCGGGCTTGAAGATCGCTTCCTTTTGCGTCATGGTGACGCGCTGCGGGCGGCCATCCTTAAAACGGATTTCCACCGGCAAGACGCCTGCTCCTGTTTCTTGAAGGATGTGCACACCGCCGTCTTGCGCGGGAACTACTCCCAGTTCGGCAAGTAGGAACCACGTTCCAATCACGGGATGACCGGCGAGCTTGAGTTCTTCTTTCGTTGTGAAGATGCGCAGACGTGCAAGCGCCTCTTCGTCCGTGGGCTTTTGCACAAAAACTGTTTCCGAAAGATTCATTTCGCGCGCAATGGCGAGCATCTGATCGTCGGAGAGTCCGTCGCCATCGGTAAACACGGCGAGCGGGTTGCCCTCGAAGCGGTTGTTGGTGAAAACATCAAGCGTATAAAAGCGGTGTTCCATGGCTGGCGATAGATCGCGGCGGGAGCGGATTTCAGATGCGCTCGAGCTGGGCGACAGTCCTTTCGTTGGTGATGTTTCCCGTGTTCAGCGTCGAATTCGGCTCGATCAGGATGACGTGGACCTCTTCGTCGGCAACGGGGCAGTGCTCGACGCCGTGCGGGACGACAATGAATTCGCCCTCGCGCACCACACGCTCACGGTCGCGGAATTTCATGCGGAAAGAGCCCTTCACGACGAGAAAAAGCTCGTCTTCGTTATCGTGATGATGCCAGAGGAATTCTCCCTTGAACTTGACGGCTTTCACCAGGCAATTATTGACTTCGCCGACGATGCAGGGCTTGTAGTGCTCGGAAATGAGGGTGAATTTTTCTTTCAAGTTTATCGTGTTCATGCGGCACCTATAGATCGTGAACGATTTGAGTTACGGCATTGAGAACGCGGCGCGTGGTTTCGGGCTTTGAGGTTTCCGAATACACCCGCAAAAGATTTTCAGTTCCTGAGGCGCGCACCATCACCCATCCGGTTTCGCCGAGGTAAACCTTGATTCCATCCATATCCTCGCGGCGTACGACCGACAAATCAAGGAGACGGTCCAGTTTTCCATTCGAAAAGTGAGCGATAGCTTTTTCTTTTTGCCCAGGTTTCAAATCGAGATCGACGCGCCCGTAGTAATACTCTCCGAATTCTGCATGGAGCGCGGCCAGCAGTTCTCCCAGGGATTTGCCGTGCCAGGCCATCAATTCCGCAAGGAAAAGCGCGGAAACCGTGGCGTCGCGCTCCGGCAGATAGAGGCTCGTGCCGATGCCGCCGCTTTCCTCCCCGCCAATCAAAATGTTTTGTTCCAGCATCAGCTCGCAAATGTATTTGAAGCCGATAGGCACTTCGTGGAGTTTTCGTCCGAATTTTGTTGCGAGCTTGTCGATAAGCTTCGTGACGGAGAAAGTTTTTGCGATATCGCCGGGCAGGCTGCGGGTTCCTGCGAGGTGCCACACGAGCAGCGCAAAGATCTGGTGGGGATTGACAAACGCTCCGTTGCGGTCGATGGCGCCGATGCGGTCGCCGTCTCCGTCGGCGCAGAATCCGGCGTCGTATTTCCCAGCGTGCACCGCCTGACGCAGCGCTTCGATGTGCGGCTCGATCGGCTCCGGATGCACGCCGCCGAAACGCGGATCGCGCGTACCGCGAATTTCGTCGCAGGATATTCCGTTGCGCCGGAAGAGCTCCGGCAACAAACCCGCTGCCGACCCGTGCATGGGATCGGAAACAAAGCGGAATTTCGCATCGCGTAGGCGCTTCCAATCCACCAGTTTCTCGAGCGCATCGAGGTACGGCGCGCGTGGTTCGAGAGGCTGCATCAAATCCTGCCGGGGTGGCAGAGGCGGCACGCCCTTCTGCAGCACCGCGTCGAGTTCCTGTTCGATCTGCGCGACGATGGAAGGCAGCGCGCTGCTGCCGTAGCTGGCTTTGTACTTGATGCCATTCCAGCGATAAGGATTGTGGCTAGCGGTGATTACGATGCCGCCGGCCGCGCCGCGGTGCCTCACCAGATAAGAAATCGCGGGCGTGGGGCAGGGCTTGTCCGCCAGCCATACCGGAGTTCCGCCGGCGCTGATTACTTCGGCGACCGCTGCGGCCACGCGATCCGCGCCGTAACGGTGGTCGTAGCCGATCAACACGCCTTTGCGTGCGTCTTCATTGCGCACCACGTAGCGGGCGACGGCATGCGCGACAATGCGCGCGTTCGCAAAGGTAAAGTCTTCCGCGATGACGCCGCGCCAGCCGTCGGTTCCAAACTTGATCGAGGACATGTGTACGTACCGGGAAAAGTATACGCGAAGCGATATATTCTCAAAACAGCCGGATTGGCCTGTTAGAGGAGGTCTTTGCGGCGCTGCCCTTCGAGCCATTTCACGATTTTGCCCACGTCCTGTGCGCGGCCGCGCGGGCAGATGAGCAGCGCTTCCGGCGTCTCGACGACGACAAGATCACGGACGCCGATGGCAGCCACGAATTTGGACGGGCTCCACAGAAAATTGCCCTCGGCATCGAGAGTATGACCTTGCCCCGCAAGGACGTTTTCGCCGCTCTTTTTTGCCAGCAATTCATATACGGCCGCCCACGATCCGATGTCACTCCAGCCCACTTCGGCGGGAATCAGAAAAACGCGCGGCGGTTCCTCGATGCGAGTCGCAGGTTCAAGCACGGCGTAGTCCACAGAAATACTTTCGAGCTTCGGATAAATGGCGCGCAGCCTGCGCTCGTAGCCACGGCTACCGATAAAATCGCCGAGTTTTTCCAGCGCGGCGTGCGTCTTCGGCAGAAAAGCCTTCAGATTCTCGAGAAACGTGGAGACCCGCCAGAAAAACATGCCCGCGTTCCAATGATAGCTTCCGGAAGCGACATATTCTTGCGCGAGCCGTAGTTCGGGTTTCTCCGTGAAGCGGCGCACGGCGAAAACGGGGAAGCCTTGTGAAGTTAGAGGTTCACCCATCCGCTCGACATAGCCGAAACCAGTTTCCGGCCTCGTTGGGGGGATACCAAGTACAACCATTCGTCCTGGTTCGCGAGCCACGCCGAGGGCGGCCTTCACGATCTCGCGGAACTTTTGCGGTTGCTCGATGTAATGATCGGCGGGGAGCACAGCCATTAGCGCATCGCCGCGTCCTACATGACGCGCGTGAATCGCCGCGAGGCCGATCGCCACTGCAGTATTCATTCCCATTGGTTCGATCAGCACGCGTTTGCGCGCGGCCGCAGGAACCTGCTTGCGGACGGCTGCGGCCTGCTCCGCATTCGTGACTGTCCAGATGCGCTCCGCGGAAATCAGCGGCTTCAGACGCGCGACTGTCTGCTGAAGCATGGTGTCCTTGCCGACAATGTTCAAGAGCTGCTTCGGAGTGCACGTGCGGCTGCGCGGCCAAAAGCGCGTGCCGCGCCCTCCGGCGAGGATTACGGCGTGCACCATTAGTTTTTCGTTTGCCATCGCTGCACAGCCTCAATCAAAAATAACTTGCGCTAGTGCCGCCGAAATTCCATTGCGATGCAATTCCGTCCGCAGCGCGGGGATATCCGGCACATAAGTCCGGATCAGAGACGTCGCCGCTTCCGGTAGAACCTCGACGTGTCCTTGTAATGCAGGCACCAGCCAGCACTCGCTGCGGCGATAACGTGCCCCGCTATCCGCCCAGACAAAGCTGCCAGCGCCTTCCAGAATCACGATGAGTTCAAACCGCTCGGGATCGACTGGAATCTCACATTTCACAGAACATTCCCAGCGCTCCGTCGCGAAGTAACGACAGGCCGCGAGCAGCGATCTCCTCGCGCCTTCCGTAGAAAGAAGCAGTGGCGGCACTCTCCCGTTGGCGCGTTTGTCAAAGTTCATCACTTGGAGCGCTTTTTCAACATGCAATTCGCGCAGCTTTCCGCGCGCATCGACGCGCGCAAAATCATAAACGCGGTACGTTAAGTCGGAATACTCCTGCACTTCGCAGACAATTAGATTTGGGCCGATGGAATGAGCCGTGCCTGGAGGCACGAAAAATGTGTCGCCCGTTTGTACCGTGTGCACTTCGAAGAGGTCTTCCAGTGTGTGCGACGCTAGTCCTTCGCGGAATTTTTCCTCGTTCACGCCAGGCTTCAGCCCAAGCAGCAATTGTGCTCCAAGCAGCGCGGATACTGCGTGCCACATCTCCGTTTTTCCCCGACCGCCGGCGGCTTGCTCGTAAGCAGCGGCGTAAGCGTCGTCCGGATGGACCTGCAGCGAGAGCTTTTCGGTTGGAAAAATAAATTTGACGAGGAGAGGAAAACTCACCTCGGAGGCAATCCGGCTGCCGCGCCATTCCACGGGCATTTCCGCCCAGGCAGCGCCAAGCGATTTTCCGGCGAATGGCCCGGAAGCGATGCGGCAATCCACGCCCGTGAGCCAGGCTTCGCCGAGCGGCTCCTTCAAATTGGATTTTTCCGGGAAGAGCGGCGCTAACGAGCGCGCTCCCCAGAGGCGTGGGCTGAAAATGGGCTCGATGCGTGTGGGCGTGGGCCGCACGGTTTACGCGGCGGCTTCAGCGCGAGAGAAAAAACGTTCGAGGCGGCGCAGGCCTTCCTCGATGCGTTCGATGGAAGTGGCGTAAGAAAGACGCAGATAACCAGGCGCGCCGAAGGCTTCTCCTGGCACGACGGCCACATGGGCTTTCTCCAGCAGCAACTTTGAAAGATCGGTGCAAGTTTTGGCGTGCGCGTGTCCACCTTCACCGAGATGCGCCGAAACATTGGGAAAGGCATAGAACGCGCCGCCCGGCCATTCGCAAGTAATTCCAGCAATCGCGCGCAGTCCCTCGACGATGCGATTGCGGCGCTTTTCGTATTCGGCCAGCATGACGGGAACGGTTTCCATCGTCCCGCGCATGGCTTCCAGCGCGGCGTATTGTGCGATGGAAGTGGCGTTCGACGTGGACTGGCTTTGCAGCTTGGTGAGCGCCTGCATCAACGCTTCAGGCCCCAGCGTGTAGCCGATGCGCCAGCCGGTCATCGCGAATGTTTTCGAAACCGAGCCGACGATGATGACGTTTTCCTTGGAGCCCGCGGCGCTTGCGATCGAGTACGGCTTGTGCGGCTCGTACGTGAAGTGCGAATAGCACTCATCGCCCATCAGCCAGACTTTGTGTTTTTTGCAAACAGACAAGATTCGTTCGTATTCATCCGGCGGAACAACCCCTCCCGTTGGATTACTGGGCGAATTAAGTATCAGCAGTTTTGTTCGTGGGGTAAGGGCTTTTTCGATGGCCGATACCTTCACGCTGAAGCCCTCTTCCGGCTTCGTCTCCACAAAAACCGGCGTTCCGCCCGCATATTTCACGATGTCCGGAAAGCTCACCCAGTACGGCGCGGGGATAATGACTTCGTCGCCCTGCTGGACCAGCACGCTCATCACATTAAAGATGGAATGTTTGCCCCCAACGCTGACCACGCATTCTCTTGCGTCGTATGAAGAGCCGAGTTCGCGCTTGTGCCAAGCGCAGATCGCTTCACGCAGCGTCATGATGCCGCCCGCCGGCGTGTATTTTGATTTGTTTTCCTCAATCGCCTTGATCGCGGCCCTCTTGATGTGGTCCGGCGTGGGGAAGTCCGGTTCGCCGGGGCCGAAGTCCGCGATATCCACTCCACGCGACTTCAGTTTCTCCGCTTCGGAAATCACCGCCGCCGTCGGCGAAATTTGTATGCGATTGATACGGTCCGTCAGTTGCACTTTCGCTCCTCGAAAAAAGTCCACTGTCTACGGGACACGACAAATTCGTTTACGAAACCTTCGCGCGCAAGCGTTGTTCAACCACTTCCGGCACCAGGCCTTTGAGCGACGCTCCCAGCTGCGCAATCTCGCGCACCAGCTTCGAGCTCAAGTAGCTGTACGACAAGCCCGGCAGCATGAAAACCGTCTCAAGCCGCGGCTCAAGTTTTCGGTTCATGAGCGCCATCTGCAACTCATATTCGTAGTCGGAAACGGCGCGGATTCCCCTCAAGATGACGCCGGCGCCGCGCCTCCGCGCGTAATCCACCAGGAGCCCATCGAAAACGTCAATCTCCACGCTCGTCCACTGCTTTGTCACTTCGCGCAGCATTTCCACTCGCTCATTGACGGAGAATAGAGGCTCCTTTTCGGCGTTCCGCAGCACCGCCACGATCAGCAAATCGAACATCTTTTCCCCGCGCTCGATGAGGTCGAGGTGTCCATTGGTGACCGGGTCAAACGAACCCGGGTAGATGGCAATAGAAGTTTTCATCGTGGAGTCATCGGCGCTGCACGTCTCCGTTTATTCTAACCCAGCCGGAGAAATCCGCGGCTTGCAAAGTTCGTGTGAGGCCAATGTGGATTCTTTTGGCGGCGGAAGGAATCCTCTTCGCAGGACGCTGAAGATATGACAGTATGCGGAGGCTCGTGCTACATAGCAGTGGGCAGAGAATTGCTACCCTACAAGGGAGGATTTTCCGGACAATGGCTCAGAATGCGCGGTTGCAAGGACTTGGCATACTCATTCTTTGCAGTTTGTTGCACCCCGCTATGACTTCAGCTCAACAGCCTGCATTGAATCTCATGCCGCTTCCCGCGAACGTGCAGCCGGGAACGGGGAACCTGCGCGTGGACTCCACGTTTTCGCTGGCGTTCGCGGGATATACCGAACCTCGGCTGGAGCGCGCCGGAGAGCGATTCTTGCGGCAACTCGCGCGTCAAACGGGCTTCCCGCTCGCGTTGAAGTCCTCGAAGACCGGAAAAGCGACGCTGGTGATTCAGACCGATCATGCGAGCAAGGAGATTCAGGAAGTCGGCGAGGATGAATCCTACATCCTTGACGTGAGCCCGGCGAGCGCCAGGCTCAGGGCCACTACGCCTCTTGGAACGATGCACGGACTACAAACGTTTCTGCAACTCGTGGATGTATCGTCCGATGGTTTTGCCGTGCCGGCAGTTACCATCCAAGACAGGCCGCGTTTCCCCTGGCGCGGTTTGATGATTGACTCCGCCCGCCACTTTATTCCACTCGATGTCCTCCGCCGCAATCTCGACGGCATGGAAGCCGTGAAGATGGACGTCTTCCACTGGCACCTCTCGGAGAACCAGGGCTTTCGCGTCGAGAGCAGAAAATTTCCGAAACTACACGAATTGGGTTCCGACGCTCTTTACTACACGCAGGAGGAAATCCGCGACTTGATTGCTTACGCGAAGGATCGCGGCATTCGCGTGGTGCCGGAATTCGATATGCCGGGGCATAGCACCGCGTGGTTCGTGGGACATCCCGAACTGGCCAGCGGAAAAGGGCCCTACGAAATCGAGCGGAGATGGGGAATTTTCGATCCAGCGATGGACCCGACGAACGAGAGAGTCTACAAGTTTCTCGATGAATTCATCGGCGAGATGGCCAGGATTTTTCCGGACCACTATTTTCATATTGGCGGCGATGAGGTGAACGGCAAAGAGTGGGACGCCAATCCGAAGATTCAGGCCTTCATGAAGGCGCAGGGGATCAAGAACAACGAAGCGCTGCAGGCGTATTTCAGCGGGCGCGTCCAGAAGCTGGTGGTGAAGCACGGCAAAGTCGTGATTGGCTGGGACGAAGTGCTGGTGCCGGGAGTGCCCAAGGATATTGTGATTCAGTCGTGGCGCGGGCAAGCTTCGCTCGCGCAAGCCGCAAAGCAGGGCTATCGCGGGATTTTGTCGAACGGGTATTACCTGGATTTGGGATGGTCTACGGGGCGGCACTATGCCGTGGACCCGATGAGCGGGGACGCGGCAAATCTGTCCGCCGAAGAAAAGCAGCGAATCCTTGGAGGCGAGTCGTGCATGTGGGCCGAATACGTCAGCCCTGAGAACGTGGATTCGCGCATCTGGCCCAGGAATGCCGCCATCGCCGAACGCCTGTGGTCTCCACAGGAAGTCCGCGACCCCGCCTCCATGTACGCGCGGCTGGATTCTGTCACCGCCCGCCTGGAGTGGCTGGACCTCACGCACCGGACCGTCACACGGCACATGCTGCAGCGACTCGCGGGCTCCGCATCACCGGCGGAATTTGCCGCGCTTCGCACTCTTACCGATGTCATCGAACCGGTGAAAGACTACACTCGCGAACGAACCGCGCCTGCGGAGCCGACCAGCGCTACGCCGATGAATCGCGTTGTCGACGCGGTTCCGTTAGAGAGCGATGCGGGCCGCCGTTTTGGCGAGTCGGTCGATCAGTTCCTCGCGTCATCCTGCCACGATACGGCGGTGGAGGCGCGACTCCGCGCGCAACTCACCGCCTGGCATGACAATGACGCGATACTCCAGCCACTCGCGCAGCGCTCTTTCTTGGTCAAAGAAGTAGCGGCCAATTCCCAGGATCTTTCCGCGCTGGGCGCAGCGGGGCTCGCCGCGCTTGACGCCATCGCAAAGGGCCAGCCCGCTTCTGATGGGTGGAAGGCGCAACAACTCGCGATCCTGGAGCAGGTGAAAGAGCCCAAGGCACAGTTGCTGATGATTCCTGCTCCTGCCGTTCAGAAATTGATTGAGGCTGCCGCGGCAGGCGGGTCTTGTTCTGGCTCGAAGCCATAGGGCATGAATCGTGGCGATGCAAGAGTTTCTTAGTTCGACTCCGTAGGGTAGTTATGACAGACGCCGCTGCCCGAATCATGGAATGACTTGCCCTCTTCCGGGATAAACTCCCAAGTGTATTTTCCGGGCGAGAGCGTGAGCTTCAGCACGCCGTAAGTTTCCCATTCGCGGACTTCGCTATTCGCCGTAGCGAAGCCGAGAAGATCGTGGCTGCGCCCTCCAGTCCCAACAACAATCTCCCGTATACCATTTGCGGGATCGGCTTTGCCCTCAGGATCCTGGGATGCAAATCGTTCGTAGGAGTGTTCGTGTCCGGCAAGAACCAGGTCGGCGTGTGCGGCGTACAGGTCTTCCCAAAGCTGCTTCAATTCGGGATGTATGGCATGGCTCTTGAATACGCCGCTGCTGAACAGCGCATGATGGCCATAGGCGAGAATGCAATTGCTGGAATGCTTCGCAAGATCCTGCTTCAGCCAGGTCTCTTGTGGTGAGCCTGTGGCGCAGCCCCCCAAGGTCTTCGCATCACAATTCGTATTCAGCACCACAATGTGCCAGTCGCCCAGGTCGTAGCTATAGTAGCCCTTGCCCGCTGGTCCCGCCTGTGCTCCCCAATACTGGAAATAGCCCGACGCCGTGCGATTTGCGTACTCATGATTTCCCAGAGCCGGTTTCGTCCGGTCCTTAAAGCGTCCCCACGTCGGGTCGTAGCAATTCTTGAAGTCCTCCGCGCTTCCTTTTTCGTAGGCCAGATCGCCAGCGGTAAAAACTGTGCCAGGAATTTGCTCAATCAGCTTGGCCGTCGCTTTGGCGCCCTCCAGATTCTTGCAACCGGCAATGTCGCCCGCGCCGACGAGTACAAAAGTCCGCTCCGGCGTGTGCTTTTTTGTGGCCCTGACCTTGCCGCTCTTGGGATGATCGGCTGGCGTAGCCGTTCCTGTTTGCGTGATGGCATGTTTCGGAACGATGAGGGTCATCAGGATCAGTCCCCAGAAGCATAGTCCTGCAATCTCTTTTCGCTTCCGAATGTATCCGGGCATGCGACCCCTCCATCAAACGTGTAGGCTACCATGCCGGGCCTGCTAGCTGAGCAAATCGCAATTCAGCTCGGATTTCCGGCCGGTCAATGTAGCAGGAGACCGTTCGCTGAGAAGCTGTTGATATAAGACTGTTTTAGTCTTATTATAAGTTGTTAGAAATACAGGGTTTGTATAAACAGATTAGAGCACTTTGGGTTGACTTTCCGCAAATGCAGGGATATACTTCATCTGCGACTGATTCAGTCGCATATTCCGAGCATCCGGAAGGTCTATCGAACGATGTTCAAGCTTTCCAAGAAGGCCGATTATGGCCTGATTGCCGTCAAGCACTTGGCGATGCATCGCCAGCAACATGCTTGCAGCGCCAATGAGATTGCCGAGGAATATGGTATCTCCGCGACGCTCATGGCCAAGGTGCTGCAAAAGCTGGCGCATCACTCGCTCGTAGCTGCAAAGCATGGTTCCAGCGGAGGCTACCAATTGGCCAAGGATCCCGGGCAGATTAGCGCGCTCGATGTGATTTCGGCCATTGATGGCCCGGTGCTGATTACTTCGTGCGTCACGAATCACGGCAACTGCGACGCCACGGAGCGGTGTTCCGTTAAGGAGCCGCTGCGCCGCGTGAACGAAAGCATTTTAGGTGTGCTAGGCGCGGTAACGATCTCACAATTGAGCGAAGAGCCGCACGAGCCTGCGCTCGTGGCGTTGTCGACCGCTTCGCGGTCGCACATGAGCTCGTCTTAGGAGAAGAGGGAATATGGCCGTCAAGCTACCGATTTACATGGACAATCACGCGACCACCCCGGTCGACCCGCGCGTCGTCGATGCCATGCTGCCGTATTTTACCGAGAAATTCGGCAACGCCGCCAGCCGCAACCATTCGTTCGGCTGGGCGGGCGAAGAGGCTGTGGAAACCTCGCGCCAGCAGATCGCTTCGCTAATCAACGCCACGCCGAAGGAAATCATCTTCACGAGTGGCGCGACTGAGTCCGACAATTTGATGATCAAGGGCATCGCGGAAATGTTCCGCGAAAAGGGCAACCACATCATCACCCAGGCCATCGAGCACAAAGCCGTACTGGATACCTGTAAGAACCTGGAAAAGCATGGCTTTGAAGTTACCTATCTGCCGGTCCAGCGGGACGGCCGCGTAAGTTTGGACGATTTGAAGGCGGCAATTAGGCCCTCAACGATTTTGATTACCATCATGTATGCCAACAATGAAATTGGCGTACTCAACCCGGTCGCGGAAATCGGCAAAATCGCCAAGGAACACGGCATCTTCTTCGCCGTGGACGGCGTTCAGGCGGTAGGCAAGGTTCCGGTCGACGTGCAGAAGGACAATATCGACTTGCTGGCTATTAGCGGCCACAAAATTTACGGGCCTAAGGGCGTCGGCGCATTGTACGTTCGCCGCCGTAATCCCCGTGTCCAGCTTTCCGCCATTATCGATGGCGGCGGGCACGAGCGCGGCATGCGCTCCGGCACGCTGAACGTGCCTGGGATCGTCGGCCTCGGCAAGGCTTGCGAAATCGCGCAGAAAGAGATGCCGGAAGAAGCGGCGCGCTTGTTTGGCTTGCGCGAGCGTCTGCGAAAGGGCCTGGAAGCCAAGCTGGACGAGGTGTTCATCAACGGCTCGATGGAGCACCGCTTGCCGAACAATCTGAACATGAGCTTTGCCTATGTGGAGGGCGAATCGCTCCTCATGGGCATCAACGACATCGCTGTTTCGAGCGGTTCCGCCTGTACTTCGGCAACCCTGGAGCCCAGCTACGTACTCAAAGCATTAGGTGTTGGCGAAGACCTCGCTCACACCTCGATCCGATTCGGACTCGGCCGCTTCAACACGCAGGAGGAAGTCGACTACGTCATCGACAAGATGGTTCAGGTCGTCACCAAGCTGCGCGAGCTATCCCCGCTCTACGAAATGGCCAAAGAGGGAATCGATATTTCTAAAGTGAAATGGCAAACTGCCTAAAGGACTGGAAGAAACATGGCAAATGAAGGAACAATTCGCATTCATCGCTCCATCGGCGGCACCGGCGCGGCTTTCCGCGTGACGTTCGTGCCCTACGGCGGAGAAGGAGAAGAGGCCGCCGTCGCCGGCGAGCGCTCTTTCCATGAGCTTCAGCAGGTGCGCGCCTTTCTGAAGATGCTCGGGCTCGGCGCGGAGTTCATCAAGGACGCGCTTCGTCAGTTGACCGCGGGCCGCTCGGCTTCCGTACCGAACGTTTCGCTCACGGACAAGGCAGTCAAGAGCGCAGGTTTCGGCAATCTCGTGAATCTGGCAAGGAGTAACGGCTAATGGCATACAGCGATAAAGTGGTTGATCACTACAACAATCCCCGCAACGTCGGCAGCCTCTCGAAGGAAGACCCCAACGTCGGCACGGGTCTCGTCGGAGCGCCGGAATGCGGCGACGTGATGAAGCTGCAGATGAAGATCAATCCCCATACCCAGGTCATTGAAGAAGCCAAGTTCAAGACCTTCGGTTGCGGATCGGCCATCGCCAGCTCCTCGCTCGCCACCGAGTGGGTAAAGGGCAAGACGGTCGAAGAGGCGCTTTCGATCAAGAACACGGACATCGTGCGCGAGCTTTCGCTTCCGCCGGTGAAGATTCACTGTTCCGTGCTCGCCGAAGACGCCATCAAGGCCGCCATCGGCGACTGGAAGAAAAAGCATGGCGTCGAAGTGCCCGTCCACGAAAAGGCGTCGCATTAATCGTCCTTGCGGAAGCCGCCGCTTGCTCTTGGTTTGTAGGGGCGCAGCGTGCTGCGCCCCTGCTTGGCACGATTGATGCAGTAAAGCATTTGGAGTATTTGAACATGGCAACAGAAGTTGCAAGCCCGAACATCGCGAAGATCCACCTCACTGAGCGCGCCGCGCTGAAAATCCGCGCGCTGCTCGAAAAGGAAGGTGTGTCTCCCGACGTCGGCGGCCTGCGCGTGGGCGTGCAGGGCGGCGGCTGCTCCGGCCTCTCCTACGCGATGCGGCTGGACACCCAAGCCCGCGACCGCGACAAAATTTTCGAGGAATTTGGCGCGCGCCTCTTCGTCGACGCGAAAAGTTTCCTGTATTTGAACGGCACGACGCTTGAGTATGAAGAGACGCTGATGCGCCAGGGATTCGTTTTTCAGAATCCCAATGCGGCGCGCAACTGCGGCTGCGGCAGCTCCTTTACGGCCTAGCGGTGTCGAACAATCCCGGCTATTTCGAGCTGTTTGGTCTGCCCCGCAGGCTCTGGATCGAAATGGGCGCTCTTGAGCAAAAATTCCTGCAGTTGAGCTGGAAGCTCCATCCAGACAATTTCGTTAACGCCAGCGAACACGAACGAGCGCTCTCTTTACGGCGCAGCTCCGAATTGAACGACGCCTACCGCACTTTGTGCGATCCCGTCGGCCGCGTCGAGTATCTCCTCGGCATCGAAGGCGCGCGCAAGGAAGGCGAACACAAGCAGCAGGCTCCGCCGGAGTTGCTCGAAGAAGTCTTCGAGTTGAACGAATCGCTCGATGAACTTCGCGAAGCAAAGACTTCGGGCGGCGATCTCGCCGCGCTGAAATCGCGCCTCGAATCCGCCGAAAAGAGTTTTCAAGAAAAGCTCGGCGAAGTCGACGCCCAACTTCAAGCCGCGGCGCACGAATGGGACGCAGCCCTGCAAGCAGACTCTGCCACACGAAAAAAAGTCATGGCCAAGCTGAACGATCTACTGAATCGCCGCTCGTACATCCGTAATCTCGTCACCAACGTCCAAAAGGAGCTTTTGTAGCGGAGGGGCTTTAGCCCCTCCTGGTTTTCATCATGGGAAGAATCGTCGGAATCGATCTCGGCACCACCAACAGCCTCGTCGCATACCTCGATCCACAGACGGGCCAGCCGAAGTGTATCCCGGGTCCTTATGGCAGCACGCTTTGCCCGTCGGTTGTCAGCCTCGATCCCGATGGCAGAATTGTCGTTGGCGAACCCGCGCGTCGTCGTCTTCTCACGCAGCCCGAACGCACTATCTATTCCGTCAAGCGCCTGATGGGCCGCGGTCCCGCCGATGTTCAAGATGAACTAAAACTGTTTCCGTTCCGCATCGATCCATCGAGCAAGAACGTCATCCGCGTAAAACTCGGGGACAAAGTGTTCACTCCGCCGGAGATTTCCGCTTTTATTCTGCGCGAACTAAAAAATTGGGCCGAGGCCCACTTCGGCGAAACCGTCGACCGCGCCGTCATCACTGTCCCCGCGTATTTCAATGATGCCCAGCGCCAGGCCACCAAGGACGCTGGCAAAATTGCCGGCCTCGAAGTTCTCCGCCTCGTCAACGAGCCCACTGCGGCCGCGCTCGCCTATGGCCTTCACGAGAAGCAGCGCGGCAAAGTCGCCGTGTACGATCTCGGTGGCGGCACCTTCGATATCTCCATTCTCAAGCTCATTTCCACCAGCGACGGCGACATCTATCAAGTTCTCTCCACCAACGGCGACACCCATCTCGGCGGCGACGACATCGACAATCTTCTGCAAGCTTTTGTCCACGAACTGATTCTCCAGCACGATGAAATCGATTTCTCGCCGCACGGCGAGCTCGCGCAGGAGCTTCGCAAAGCGTTGATCGACGTGAAGCATCAGCTCTCCGAGACTGAGACCGCCACGCTTCGTTTTGCATTGCCAAATGGCAAAGTCTTCGTTCACGAGTTCACACGCGGCGCTCTCGACGCCCTTATTCGACCCGTCGTCGACCGCACCATGGGCCCCGTCAAGCAAGCTCTCGCCGACGCGCAACTCAAGCCCGCCGACGTGGACGAAGTCGTTCTGGTGGGCGGCGCCACGCGCACTCCGCTGATCCGCCGCACCGTCCAGGAATTTTTCGGCAGCCAGCCGGACATCGAACTAAATCCCGATGAGGTCGTGGCGCTGGGCGCCGCCGCGCAAGCCAGCATTCTCGATCAGGGCGTAAAAACTATGCTGCTGCTCGACGTTACGCCGCTTTCGCTTGGCATCGAAACTTACGGCGGCGCGGTAGCAAAAATTATCCCGCGCAACTCCACGATCCCCGCGAGCGCGCAGGAACTTTACACCACCGGCGTCGACAATCAGACCGGCATTGACATCCACGTTCTCCAAGGCGAACGCGAACTGGCCAAAGACTGCCGCTCTCTCGCGCGGTTCACGCTGCGAGTTCCCCCCGCGCCCGCCGGATTGCCGCGCATCGAAGTGAAATTCGTGATCGACGCCAACGGCATCCTGCAAGTAGGCGCGAAAGACCTTCGCACCGGCGATCAGCATTCCATCGAAGTCCAGCCAAGTTACGGCATCAACGATTCTGAAATTGAGCGCATGCTCGAGGAATCCATCGAATACGCCGAGCAGGACTTTGCCGAGCGCCAGGTAATCGAGGCGTGCACGGAATCCGAATCGATCCTGACGGCCACTGCCAAAGCGCTGGCAAATCCGCAGTCAGCCGCTTTGTCCGCCGAAGAACGTGCTAAAATCGAAGCAAGCGTCTCTGCATTGCGGGAATCCCTCGCTGGCAACGATTACAAACTAATTCGCAAGCGCATCGACGAACTGAATCATGCCACCGAGCATCTCGCAGAATTGCTGATGAATTCAGCCGTATCCACGGCGCTCGAAGGCCGCAAGCTAGCCGAAGTCTGAAGGTTTTAGTGGGACAGGCGGAACCTGTCCCGACCCGGTCGGGAGCCTGTCCAAACTGTTGTAAATCGCGGCGCGATCCGTCGCAGGTAGATTGAGCATCGCGAGTTGTAGCGGCGGCTTTACGCCACCATCTTTTGGTTTTTGGGGGATAAATCATGGGCGGCAGCAACCCATACATCGAAGAAGTCAAATACAAACCCGCAACGAAGAAATACAAAGTGACATTTCTTCCCAGCGGCAAAACCATCGAAGTCGACCCGGAAAAAATTCCCTATGGTCACAACGGCCTCCCGGGCAGCATTCTCGACATCTCCGAAGGTATCAAAGCCGGCCTCGACCACGCTTGCGGCGGCGTCTGCGCCTGCTCCACGTGCCACGTCATCGTGCGCGAAGGCCTCGAATCCTGCAACGATGCCACTGACGCCGAGCTCGATGAGCTCGATGAAGCTCCGGGCATCACTCCAAAATCGCGCCTCGGGTGCCAGACCGTTCCCGACGGCACCACTGACATCGTCGTCGAAATTCCCGATTGGAACAAAAATTACGCCAAGGAATTGGACCACTAGTGTTGTAGCGAGCTGCGTGCATGTTCCTTTCTCTCAAAACTGTTTGCATCATTTTTTCGTCAGTCTTCTCTCTTGCAGGGCTGCTCATATTTGTTTCTCCCGCGAAATATCCGGTCTTGCATCGCGGATTCGTAAGTGAAGCGGTGATCCGGCGGGAAACATCGGAGGAAGGGAAGCGTCGGGCGATTCGCATTCAAGGACTCATGGCCTTCTCGGTCGGAGCATTTGTTGCGTTTCTTGTTTGGGCTCCGATGTAGTCGCCCATTCAAATTAACCAGGAGCTTTTATGCCGCCAACTTTCGGCTGGGACAATTTCGAAGACATCGCCATCGGCCTGGCCGACAAATTCCCAGACGTAGATCCTCTCACCGTGCGCTTCACGGACATGCACAAATGGATCATCGAGCTCCCGGGCTTCTCCGGTGATCCCGCGGCCTCCAACGAAGCCAAGCTCGAGGCCATCCAGATGGCCTGGCACGAAGAATTCCAGGACCGCCAGAGCTAAGTGCCCGCCCGCCTCGGCTTGCAAGAAATTCTTTTGACTTTCCAGTATTTTATAGTATATTAACCTTGTAGGACACTGCATTTGGGGGGCGGGAGCTTGCTCCCGGTTTTCCTTTTCCAAGCATCCATTTCTGCCTTTGCTAGTCCGAAACAACCAAGATCGCGCTCTTTAGAATCAACGACTTACGAAATGCTTTTTTTGTAACCCCTTTTTTTCACCTTGATACAAAATGATGGGGGAGGTGGGGGGTGATCAGAAAAATTCAGCGTAGCACGCGTCCTGCAAGTTTCGCCAGCGAACGCAGCGTTTTCGCCGTCATTGAAGTCTGGCCCATGTTCACCTTAGTCTGAGGCGCGTCGGATCCTTTACCGGTGGGAATTGCGCCATCGGCCGCAATTTACTGAGCTTGTTCGCGCACGCCATTTCCCGTATTCTAGAACGGTCCCGCTTCTCGCCCCGGCGGCGCTATGGTGCAACGGTTAGCACGTAGCCCTTTCAAGCCTGAATCATACGCCTTGAATGCGGCACTTAGCTGTAGAATGAGCAGTTTACAGAGCATCCAAGAGGTCACAGCAGATGCCAGAAGATGCTCCCCGGGTGCAATCTGGGTGCAATTTGCACCTGAGTCCGATTAAACCTCTAGGTCGCCAGTTCGAACCTGGCCAGGCCCACCAGCAAATCCGCATGTGGATTGAAAACTGATGGCTACTGACGATCACGAAATTGAACGTCACCTTACTCCCAACGGTTGGGTAACAGGCAGCGAGCGGGTGAACGGAAGACAAATCAAAACAGTCGAGCCCCCCGTTGACCGCATTGAAACTTGGCTTGAAGAAACCAGTGATTCCTCAGAAGGGTGGGACCCGCCGATAATTTCTTCGAAACTGATTTGGGAATCACCAACAGTTTCTTCCGAGGTTCGTACGGAACTCAACCAGAGATTTCCTCGGCCAGAGCACAGCCCGTGGAAAAAACTATCAAGGAAGAAATGCAGGGTTGACTACTGATTTGCCCTGGAGGACGCTGTGGCTCTACAAAATGCGCTCGACAGATTGAATGAAGCCGCCAACTCCCAAATCAACTGGACTTTTGGCAATCTGCTCCGAGCACGAGCCAGTCGTTCCGATTGGCTAAAATGCCCGCTCCTTCAACAGTTGGAAATAGGGGCACAAATAAACCTGCATGCGTGGAACGAGTTGTGTCGCCGAACGCGGGAGAGTCTTGGGAACGAAGTCGATTTACAACGCAAGGCGGAAAGTCTTCTCGCCCCTAACAGTCCGCAATTTGATGTGAATCTAGACGATTTTCTTGCTGAGATGTTAGCTGCGATTTATCTCTCCATTTTGGGCCACACGAACATCACCTTTCCAACAGGAAACAATATTACGACCGACCTCATTTCAGACCACGACGGCATCAGATATGTAACTGAAGCCAAGAACTTACGTGAGCCCCGCAGCTTGGCTTACGTTGCGTTTGCGCAATGGAATCAAAGTAGGGCTGCGAATCCGGCTAACTTTAATTTTAATGCCGAGTTCCTTGGAATCGATGATCCGTTCGAAGACCTAACCGCTGAGCAGGATACGGCTGTTCGCAGCCTGATTGAAAATCTTCCCGAACGGCACCGACCATCCACATTCGAAACCACACTTCCCGGGGGACGCAGACTTCTTGTGCGGGTTACTGATGGCGTGGGAGCGTTGATTCATCATGGTCCGGGTCCATTCTTAGTTGATCCAGTGCGGGAAGCCTGCAAGCGTGCGGTTGTCATTAAGATGTTGGAACCTGTTAGGAAGGCCCTGACACAACTTTATGCACTCGGGGTGCCAAATGACTACCGCAAGCTTCTGTTCGTTCGCTGGAAGCCCCCAGATGAAATCGGTGCGCTTGGAGAGGCGGATGAAGTACGAACAGCTTTGAAAAACCAGTACGAATCCTTCGTCCGCACAACGTTCCCGAACTTCGCCCTTGCAATTCTGCACACCTACGAGGACTTAGAACATACTCCTCATGCAGTGTGGGTGTAGGTCCCGCCCACGAACTTGCACCGCTCATCGGCCATTGTCACGGTCTGATTGGGGCTCATCCTCACGAATGAATCGGTTTTTCCCTTTTTTTTTTTCGTTGATGGTCTTATGCGCACCACGAACGACCCGCTGCCCACCAGGATTGTCGAGGCCGTGGTAGGCTCCTTGCATAGTTAGCTTAAAACCAACCCATGAGCACTAGCGACATCGCGTATGTTTCTGCTCATATCGTGAAATGGGCAAGGGATCGGGCTGGCCTTTCCCAAGAGGAACTAGCCTTTCAACTCAAGAGTGTAACTGCGTCCCAGGTAAGAGCGTGGGAGAAAGGCGAGTCTTTTCCGACATTTTCGCAGGCAGAAAAACTGGCAGAAAAACTGCGCCTTCCATTCGCAATTCTTTTCATGAACAAACCACCCCAGGTCAAACTCCCGATACCCGATCTCCGTACCGTTGCAAAGGCAAGTAGGGAAAAACCGAGTTTGGAATTCTTTGATGTTGTTACAGATGTCCTTCTTAGACAGCGGTGGTACCGAGAATATCAAGAACAACGCGAAGCCAAGGCAATGCCGTTCGTTGGAAGTTTTCGGTTCGGTGATGATCCAAACATTGTTGCGGAAGATATGAGGCTACAACTTGGAATCAATGATGAATTGCGAATCGAATCCAGGACCTGGCAGCAGTTTTTCACGGGGTTCGTAAAGCGAACTGAGCAACTAGGTGTTTTGGTGATGCGCAGTGGTGTGGTGCGACACAATCCGACGCGCACCTTAGAAGTTGAGGAATTTCGCGGGTTTGCAATTAGCGATAACTTGGCTCCTCTGGTCTTCATCAACAGCCGAGATGCTAGAGCAGCTCAGATAT
>WNGO01000009.1_pt2 | contig 123499 bp, 104 predicted proteins | sample 5400511 | NCBI WGS metagenome assembly WNGO01 (sample SAMN13153380, study PRJNA577476) | soil metagenome | isolation source: 20 cm soil or saprolite under Garry oak tree replicate 2 | place: USA:California | collected 2016-06-15 | reverse complement strand
TTGAGGGACAACGCCGCGCCAAGCAGTTTCAGCGCGCGCCTGCGCCGATCCGAGAGCAGCTCGGCCGAACCCTTTGGTCGCATATGGACCTCCTATCCCTTCCGGCCCATTATTGCATTATTTTATGTGAGGTCAATAATGCCGTTCGTTTGGGTGCCCGACTTAGCCCAATTGACCTGAACGCATACGAATTACTGGACTAAAGCATGCCTTGAGCAACACCTCGTGGGAGTGCGGTGCAAATCCGGTACCAACCTTCGACGAAACCTGGCTTGGCCCACAAACATAAGAGAAGTATGCCTTTAAGTAACACCAGCGCAATATTAGCTGGAATTCGTGAATCTCGAAGGCTTCAGAATTTAGAATAAATATGAAGTTGCGTAGGCCACTTTATTCGCTCGGGCTTTTCCAGCTACGCGGCAATCCCTCCCAGCTAGGTACACTAGTCAGCCCAAGTTTCGACTCGTATCATATGTCAAGCTGGCGGCCTCCCGCCGAGAGATCAGGAAGCAAAAGGTGGAGAGCAGTAATGCAACGCAGACCGGAATCTCATTTGGAGCTTGCTGCCTATCGTGGGCCGGTAACAGGGTATAGAAAGCCATTCCTGGCCAGAAGTCCGGTTCACGGAAGTGGCCGCACCCCGCTGACCTGGTTGGCTGCTTTATCAATATTTATCGAGAAATTGTCCGCCACCGCTTTTCGTTATCTGACACAACGACCGCCTGAGGCAGGGCGCGAGCGCATGGCGGAAGTCGTCGGTTAAGTGCCGCTGAGGATGAGGGTGTCCGATCGGAGATTGGATGTTGCCTTTCCCTGTGTTCCGACTAGGCTACAGGTAGTTACCCTACCCGTTGCGGCATCTTGCCGCCGCGTGGAGGGAGGTTTCCATGCTTATCGCACCCAACGCAAAAGAGGCGACCACCCTGACGTATTTGATGCTGAGAAAGTCAGTCGGAGGAATCGCGGTACTGCTCCCGTTCGCGCTAGCGATCCCGTGGTGGCTTTTGCGGGATCACGCGCTGCAAAGCTCGATCAGCGATTACTATTACACCGGGATGCGCAATCTCTTTGTAGGCAGCCTCTGCGCGATCGCTATGTTCCTGCTCTGCTGCCGCGGATTCGACTGGAAAGACGAAGTCGCCGGGATGTTTTCTGCGCTCTGCGCGCTCGGCGTGGCATTTTTTCCGACGACGCCCGTGAGCCCCTCGGCGTTTCAAAGGGAAGTCGGGTGGGCGCATTATGCGTTTGCCGCACTGCTGTTTCTGACGCTCGCGTACTTCTGCCTGATATTATTCAAGATGACCGCCACAAACCGGACCGTGACCAGCAGGAAATTGCAGAGGAACAGAGTCTATACCGTGTGCGGATGGGTGATCCTGGCGTCGATCCTGGCCATTGCGGCGACGAAGATTTTCGGACTGAAGTACTCGATCCTGGGCCTCGGACCGATATTTTGCTTCGAATCGACCTCGCTGCTCGCTTTCGGAACCGCCTGGCTGACGAAGGGCGAGACATTCCTGAAAGATGAAGTTGCACAGCCGCCCTCAGCTCCCCTGGAGCAGCCGTAGCACCCCCGGTCGCAACAGACTAAACCGGCGAGACGTTTTCGTGCTCACGAGGTAAATCACCTGTTAGTCCCAGAGTTTGCGGCAATTTGGAGCCCATTCTGCTCGCGCGTGGTTGATGCGCTACTGTTGATTTCAATTTGGAGATGGGAGCCAGAAGTGTCGCAGAACAGGCAAACGTCAACATCAAATACGGCGCGGTCACGGCGGGTACTCACTCAAGGTTGTTGCTTTGCGGAATTAATAAAGAGCGAGTCACGCGGCCAGCAGCAGGCGCTTGAGTAAGGCATACGCCGATTTGTGCGCAAGCCAATTGAGGCACCCTCACCGACGTTGTTACCAGATCCTGACGCGATCCTCAGGCTTTAGATAGAGTTTGTCGCCGGGCGCGACCTTGTAGATCTCATACCATCGATCGACATTGCGCACTGTATTGCTTCGATATTTCTGGAGTTTCCGCCATCTCTTTGCGAAGGCCAGGAAAAAGCGTTGTTCGCCACCCAATCCGCCAATGATGACATCGCTCTTGCCTTTCAGGGAGAGAACGTAGCCGTCATGCGCCACCAGCGACCCAGCCACGTCAGCAACACTTTCAGACAACACCTGATTGCCATTAACACAAAGGTCGGGAAACGGACAGTAGCGGTTGAATTGCTCGACAAGCTTCTCACCCGCCTTGCGATACCTGGCGCGATCCTCTGCCGTCCACCAATCTCCGAGGCGGCCTTGTGCGTCGTAAATATTCCCCAGTTCGTCGAAGCTGTGACTGATTTCGTGCGCCATCGCAGCCCCGGCTGAACCATAGTTGGAAGCGGAATCGCCTTCGCTCTCGAAATAAGGCGCCTGCAGGATCGCAGCCGAGAAGAACTCCGCGTTAGGGCTGAACATGATGACCGCACCAGGAACTTGCGGATTGATTGGCCACTCGATCGGATCGACCGGTTGTTGGCGAGGACCTTAAACGCAGAATCGCGGCCATGAACGGCCAGACGAACGACTCCGTTCGCGCTTACAACTACGCCACGGAGTATGCCGGACAGTACGCGAGAATCCTGCAGCGACTTGCTGCCGGTGATCTGCCCGCGGTCGAACACTGTACGGCCGGGAAAGACAGAACCGGCGTATTCAGCGCTATTCTGCTCACGGCGCTCGGTGTTCCACGTGACGTGGTCATCCAGGATTATCTGCTGTCGAACCAATACTTGCTTGCACCGGACACCATCGAAAATACCGCTGCCGACTTGCAGCGGGCTTTCGGGCTTCCAGAGCCGCCGGACATCGCTACCGTAAGAACGATCATGACGTCAAAACCGGAGACCTTGGAAGGCGCCTTCGACCAGATTGAAAAGAAGTGCGGGTCTTTCGAGGATTATCTGCGCGACGCTCTGCATTTCTCCGATTCGAATCTCGCCGCGCTCCGCCGGCGTCTAATTGAGCCTTAGCATCAACTGCGTAGGGATGAAAAAGGAGAAAACGAACTGTACAATGCTCACGAATATTAGGGCTAAAAAAGGAAATTCCGTCAGCCGAATTTCAAATTCAATAGTACTTGGCCTTTGGGCATGAACAAAAGAAGCTTTATCAAACTGCTCTCTGCGATCGTGGCAGCGCCCGCAGTGTCGCCGCTCTTCGCACGGCTGCCAGATACCAAACTGAAAAACTGGGCCGGCAATTTCGAATACAGCACCAACAGTTTGTACACCGCTGACTCGGTTGAACAGGTAAAGGATTTTGTCAAAAGACAAGGCAAATTAAAGGTGCTCGGCACGCGTCATTGCTTCAACAAAATAGCCGACAGCGCAAGCCATCTGCTCTCCCTGAAGCCGATGGATGAAGTGGTTGCCTTGAACACTGAAGCGCACACAGTGACTGTCGATGCAAGCATGACTTATGGTCGATTATGCCCGCATCTCCACAGCAAGGGTTTTGCGTTACACAACTTGGCGTCGTTGCCGCACATTTCTATCGCCGGGTCCTGCAGTACCGCGACACATGGCTCGGGCGACAAGAACGGTAACCTCGCAACCGCCGTATCTGCGCTGGACATTGTCAAGGCTGACGGTGAATCCGTCAGACTTTCGCGGCAGACGGACGGCGAAAAGTTTTCAGGCGCTGTTGTTGGGCTGGGTGCTCTCGGCGTGATGACGAAGGTCACCCTCGATATTCAGCCAACCTTCCTGATGCGCCAGTACGTGTATGAAGACCTGCCGCTGAACCAAGTGAAAGATCACTTTGACGCTATCGAATCAAGCGCCTACAGCGTTAGTTTGTTCACCGACTGGCAAAAACAGCGTTTCAACGAAGTCTGGATAAAAACCCGCCTGGAAGAAGGACAGGCATTTGATGCCAGACCCGAGTTTTTTGGCGCGAAACGCGCAACAAAGAATCTTCACCCTATCGCGGAGCTGTCCGCTGAAAACTGCACTGAGCAGATGGGTGTGCCAGGGCCTTGGTATGAGCGACTGCCGCACTTCCGCATGGGCTTTATCCCGAGCGCTGGAAAGGAACTGCAATCGGAATACTTTGTGCCTCGTCAGCACGCCGTCGAAGCCATTCTGGCGATGGTACGATTGCGCGATCAGGTTGGTCCCCATCTGATGATTTCTGAAATCCGTACGGTTGCCGCTGACAATCTTTGGATGAGCCCCTGTTACAAACAGCCTTGCGTCACGATACATTTTACTTGGCAACAGGACTGGCCGGCGGTCAGGAAACTCCTCCCTATAATTGAAAAAGAACTGGCTCCGTTTAAGGCACGGCCACACTGGGGAAAGCTATTTTCGATTCCACCATCGGAATTGAAAGCCATCTACGACAAGTTGCCGGATTTCGTTCAGCTGTGTAATACCTACGACCCGAATGGGAAATTCCGCAATGAATTTTTGAATGCAAACATATTTAGTGGCTGAGCGTTTCCGGAAAGCACTCGATCGCCAAACGCGCATCGGGTGAAAGACGTCGGAATTGGATGTCGCGCAGTCAGATCGCTTTCAATTCTGGCGATCTTGCATTTCAGGGAATCCTCATGTTAAGACCCTACCGTGACGGTGCAACGAATTGGTTTCCCAGAACCGCGTTTGCACTAACGTTTGTGGGAAGTGAACTCCGCGCCTGGCATCGATTCCGGACGGATTAACGGCTAACTGGAAGCTATTCCGGGCCAGAAGTCCGCTTCGGGAAGTGCCAGTGAGAACGCTACCGGTTAGCGTTGTTAGATTTTACAACTTACAAGACCGCGGGGACTGCCAAGCAACGCGGAAGTCATATAGGACGAAGGTGCTTGTGGGCTGGGTTGTGGGTTGGAAAGAGTCCACAAACGCCGAAAACTCCGACATGTATTTCCCAGAACCTCTTTCTGGATAGTTTCCGAGTTGCCGACGATCCGGGAGTTATCGGACGGTAGGTCGACGTCAAAAGTTAGCCAAAAAAAAAATGTACCTCCCGCCTTAATCCTGAATCGATCTCCAATCAAAAGTTTGCCGGATGCAGTCGTTCCTGGGCCGCTAAGAATCTCGCCTTAAGCGCGCATTGGAATTATTGAACGCATGGCGCTGCAGGGGTAGTATAAACGCGGGAATGAGATGCGAGAGTCCTGGCGATCTCAAAGGCCTAGGGAAATGCTCTTCGACGGCACGATTGGACGGGCTCACAACCAGTTATCCTCGCTTAGACTCTTGCGTTACCCGCTGAGCCTTATCTTTGCGGGAGGCTCATTCGTTCTCCCCTTTCTCCTCCTTATCGCTGGCGCTCTGTTAGCAAGGCCGCAAGCTGCGAGTCAGGGCGGCGCCGCGGGAGCACGTCAAGTAACACCCGGCGGTTCCGTCGTCTTCGCCACTCAAATTCGGCCGATTCTTGCCGCGCGTTGCTACCCATGCCATGGCCCCGACGTACAGCAACACGGTCTTCGGCTGGATTCGCTTCAGGCAATCCTCAGCGGCAGCGCCAACGGCAAAGTCGTCATGCTAGGCGACAGCCAGAACAGCCACATCGTGCGGCGCTTGCTTGGACTCGAGCAGCCACAAATGCCTTACGGTGGCCCGCCGCTCCCTGCGGAACAGATAGACTTAGTGCGAAAATGGATCGACGAAGGTGCGCAGGGACCCGACTCGAGCGAACCAGTGATCGCGGCGGCAGCGCCGATCAATGATGTGAAGGCGGCACACAGCGCTTCGGAAAAGCCGGTCGACTTTAACCGCGACATTCGTCCAATTCTTTCCGACGCCTGCTTTACGTGCCACGGCCCCGAGGAAAAAAGCCGCCAAGGGAACTTGCGCCTCGACATTAGGGAAAGTGCCTTTGCTGAGCACAACGGCTACCGCATCATCGTCCCGGGCAGCAGTGCCACGAGCCGTCTATATCAGAAGATCAGCTCGAAGGATAACGCGTTTCGCATGCCGCCGGCCTGGTCAGGCAGAAGCCTGACGCCCAAGCAGATCGAATTGTTCCGTCAGTGGATCGACCAGGGCGCGAAATGGCAGTCCCACTGGGCCTTCGATCCGCCCAAACGTTCAGCAATACCAGAGGTCAAAGACAAAACCTGGCCGAAGAATCCCATCGACAATTTCACGCTGGCGCGTCTGGAAGGCGAGGGGTTGAAACCTTCCGCTGAAGCAGATAAGGCTACTCTGCTGCGGCGCGTTTCCCTTGATCTGACTGGCTTGCCGGCCTCTCCCGCGGAAGTGGACTCCTTGGTAGCTGACAAATCTCCAGACGCTTACGAAAAGAGAGTGGACCATCTGCTGGAGTCGCCCCACTACGGCGAGCGAATGGCCATGCCGTGGCTTGACCTGGCGCGCTATTCCGATACTCATGGCTATCACATCGACAGCTTGCGGGAAATGTGGCCGTGGCGCGATTGGGTGATTGCCGCCTTCAATCGCAACATGCCGTTTGACGAATTCGCAATCGAGCAATTGGCCGGCGACCTTCTCCCCAACGCCACGCTCGAACAGAAAATCGCCAGCGGGTTCAACCGCAACAACATGATCAATTTCGAAGGCGGCGCGATCCCGGAGGAATATCACGTCGAATACGTCGTCGATCGCGCGAGCACCACGGCAACGACTTGGCTAGGACTGACCATGGGTTGCGCGCGGTGCCACGACCACAAGTACGATCCCATCAAGCAGAAGGAGTTTTATCGCTTCTTCGCGTTTTTCAATACCGTTCCAGAACGCGGCCTGGATGGTTTTGAAGGGAATGCCGCGCCGGTGCTGTCGTTGCCTACTCCAGAGCAGCAGCAACAGATGGACGACCTCAAGAGGAAGATCGCTGCCGCTTTGACGGCGATGCCCGAAAACGATGTCTTGGCACTTCGCAACGAATGGCAGAAAACGCGGCTTGCGACATTACCCGAGCCGACGCGAGACGCGCTGGCGATGCACTATCCTTTCAACGACGACCTGTCAGACGCTTTCTCGCGCCACGACGGAAAGCTGGTTCGAGGTGAAATCACCTATGAAGATGGGCCGGCCGGTAAGGCCGCTGAATTCAGAGGTGAAAGTGAAGCCAGTCTGGGCCAAGCCGGGGACTTCGACTTGCATCAGCCTTTTGCTATCGCCGCCTGGGTGAATCTCTACGAGGAGAAGGGCAAAGTTCTTCAGAAACGAGACGCCTCCGAGCACTGGACCGGCTATGAGCTCGGTCTCGAGGACGTCGCCTTCACCCGCCGGCAAGAACGGAATCTTCGCGTCGTCGTACGGCTTGCGGCGCCCTGGCCCGCTAGCGCTATCGAGGTGCGCACGAAAAATCGTGTGCGGATGGACAGCGATCATCATCTGCTCGTCAACTATGATGGGTCGGGCAAAGCTGCGGGCTTGAAGATCTTCGTCGATGGAACGCCGTGGGAAACGGAAACCACAAAAGACGACCTCCGCAGAAGTTTCCGTACTTCCGCGCCATTGGAGATTGGCAACAAAAATATCGGCGGCGCTTTTAAAGGCCGACTCGGTGACCTGCGCATTTACACCCGCACGCTATCTGATACAGAAGTCGAAGATCTCGCCGTGCACCTGCCGGCGCGCGTCCTCTTGACCAAGCTTGGAGGCACGCCCGCATTGGGAATTGCGGCCCTCCAGCCCGAGAAGCCGCCCGAAGAGGCCGACATCGGAGAGCTGGAGAAAGCGGAGGGCAAGGAACAAAAGCAGGCGACGCTCGAAAAACAGGATCAAGCCCGCCTGAGCGAATACTTCCTTAAGCACGATGCGCCAGAGAAGTACAGGCAATCTTACTCTCAGTTAGTAGAACTCAGAAAAGAAAAGGGCAAGCTCGAAAAATCCATCACGACCACCATGGTCATGGCGGAGATGTCCAAGCCGCGCGACACCTTCGTCCTGGGCCGCGGTCAATATGACAATAAGGGCGAGAAGGTCACGCCGGGTGTTCCCGCGTTCCTGCCGCCGATGCCTGAGGACCTGCCTCGTAACCGTTTAGGACTCGCCAAGTGGATCGTCGACCCCTCCAACCCGCTCACCGCGCGTGTTGTGGTCAATCAGTATTGGCAACAGCATTTCGGGACTGGCATCGTCAAGACTGCCGAGGACTTTGGCTCGCAGGGTGAACAACCGAGCCATCCTCAATTACTCGACTGGTTGGCAACTGAGTTCGTCCGCACTGGCTGGGACATCAAGGCCATGCAGCGCCTGATTGTCACCTCAGCGACGTACCGCCAATCTTCCCGCGCGTCGCACGAACTGATCGAGCGCGATCCCGAAAATAGGCTGCTCGCAAGAGGGCCGCGATTCCGCCTCCCCGCCGAGATCGTTCGCGACAATGCGCTGGCGATCAGCGGATTGCTCAACGATAAAATCGGCGGGCCGAGCGTCTACCCTTATCAGCCCGCAGGCCTTTGGGAAGAGATGGCCTTCGGCCAGGGCTTTTCGGGTCAGACCTATGCCCCGTCCTCGGGTCCCGATTTATACCGGCGCGGTCTTTACACGGTGTGGAAGCGCACCGTCCCGCCGGCCTCGCTGACTATCTTCGACGCGCCCGACCGCGAAAAATGTACCGCCAGGCGCGGAGTCACCAATACGCCGCTGCAGGTGCTGACGCTTTTGAACGATCCCACGTACGTGGAAGCCGCTCGTGCGTTGGCGCAGCGTGCGTTGCGCATGGGCGGCAGGTCCGATCGCGAGCGGATTGACTTTGCTTTCAAGCTAGCGACGGCACGCACACCCGACCCGCAGGAACGCGACGTGCTGCTCGGCTCGCTCTCGCAATTTCGGTCCACTTACCGCCGGGACCAGGCGCAGGTAACAAAGCTGCTGTCCGTCGGGGAATCGAAGCCGGATTCCGCACTGGACCCGCGCGAAGTCGCGGCTTGGACCACCTTGGCCAGCATGATCCTCAATCTGGACGAAACCATTACGGCCGAATAGCAGAACGCGAGGCACAGCATGCCCGATTCCGATTCACTGACTGCACAATTCAGCGCCGCGATGACGCGGCGCCAGTTTTTCCGGCGCAGCTCCGCCGGAATCGCTATTGGCATTCCGGCGCTCGCCACGCTGCTCGGCGACGATGGCTTCGCGACTGACAGCGCAACCGATCCCAAAACCGGCGGACTCGCCGGCCTTCCGCATTTCCCGCCAAAAGCGAAGCGCGTCATCTTCCTCCACCAATCCGGCGCGCCTTCCCAGATGGAGCTATTCGACTACAAGCCCAACCTCGTCAAGGCGCAGGGCGTCGAGTTACCCGACTCTGTGCGCATGGGCCAGCGCATTACAGGCATGACGTCGGGCCAATCCTCGTTTCCGGTGGCGCCTTCGATTTTCAAGTTCAACCGGTACGGCCGCTCCGGCACCTGGATCAGCGAACTGCTTTCTCACCACGGCAAAATCGTGGACGACATCACCATCATCAAATCAACCTACACGGAAGCTATCAACCACGATCCCGCGATCACCTTCGTGCAGACCGGCTTCCAGCAGCCCGGGCGCCCAAGCATGGGCGCGTGGGTCACTTACGGTCTCGGCAGCGAGAATCAAAATCTTCCGGCGTTCGTGGTCATGGTCTCGCAGGCCAACGCCTTGAATCCGGACCAGCCGCTGTTTTCGCGCCTGTGGGGAAGTGGCTTTCTGTCGTCGCGCTACCAAGGAGTCAAATTCGCCGCGAGCGGGGACCCGGTGCTGTACTTGTCGAACCCGCCGGGCGTGCCGTCTCCGACCCGTCGCCGCATGCTCGACGGCATCGCCAAATTGAATCGCTTGCTCGCCGAAAAATACGGCGACCCCGAAATTGACACCCGCGTCGCGCAATACGAAATGGCCTACCGCATGCAAACTTCCGTGCCCGACCTGATGGACCTTTCCAAGGAACCGGAATCCACCTTTGAACTCTACGGCCCCGATTCGCGCAAGCCTGGAACCTACGCCGCCAATTGCCTCCTCGCGCGGCGGCTGGCCGAGCGCGGCGTGCGCTTCATTCAGCTCTATCATCGCGGCTGGGATCAGCACAACGACTTGCCGCGAGATATCGCGCTGCAATGCAGAGGCGTCGATCAGCCCTCCGCCGCTCTGGTGCTCGATCTCAAGCAGCGAGGCATGTTGGACGACACTCTCGTCGTGTGGGCCGGCGAATTTGGCCGTACCGTGTATTGCCAGGGCAAGCTCACCGCCACGAACTATGGCCGCGACCATCATCCCCGCTGCTTCGCCATTTGGATGGCCGGCGGCGGCATCCAGCGCGGCTTGAGCATCGGCAAGACGGACGACTATTCCTACAACGTCCTCGAAGATCCAGTACACGTCCACGACTTGCAGGCCACCATCCTGCATTGCCTCGGCATTGATCACCTCCGCCTGACCTACAAATTCCAGGGACGCTACTTCCGCCTGACCGATGTGGCCGGCAACGTAGTGAAAGAGATCCTCGCTTGAAACCTGGGTCGCAGGAAACCGAAATTGCCTCTTTACCCTTAACCTTCGACCCTGTGATCGGTTTCCCGGCTAGTGCTCAAAACGCCGGATATACCTGATATTTTGACTTTCGTATTAGGATTGTCTTGTTATGGCCCTTGAACAATCACTCGCCTCCCGCCGAAGTGGCATCTCCGCTCCACCACACTCCGGCTTTCATTTGCCTAATTCGAGGTGCATCCGTGTCTCACTACAGCAGACGTGAATTCGTGAAAACCGGGCTCGCCGCCGGCGCCCTTGCCGTCAACGGAACCCTCCCGCTGAGCGCGGCGCGCCAGACCGCGACAGATTGGGTAACGCTAGGAAAGTCTGGAGTGAAGGTGACACGGCTCGCGTTTGGCACAGGCAGCTTCAGCGGCAAGGTGCAGCGCGACTTGGGACAAGATGGGTTTACGAGGCTGGTGCGCTACGCCTACGACAGCGGCATTCGTTTCTTCGAGACTGCCGAGTCTTACGGCGACATGCACAGGATGCTCGGCGTAGCCCTAAGGGGGATTCCACGTGATAGTTATCGCCTAATGTCGAAGGTGACTACCCGGCAAGCTGTGAATCCGCAAGAGAAATTCGACGAGCTGCGCAAACTCGCGAATACCGAATACTTCGACGTCATGCTGTTGCACTGGCAACATACCGCGACATGGCCCGCAGACACGAGCAAGTGGCAAGATGGAATTCTGGAGGCTCAGTCGAAGAAGGCTATCGTAAGTCACGGTGCGTCGGTTCACGGGCTTCCGGCGTTGCGCCAAGTCCCCGGAAACAAGTGGCTCGACATCGCCATGATCCGGATGAATCACAAGGGCATCAGAATGGACGCCGAGGATTACGACACGAATGGGCTCGGCAACGTCACCGAAGTTGTCACCCACGTCCAGCAGGTACACAAAGAAGGAATGGGCGTAGTCAGCATGAAACTTGTGGGAGAGGGTACGTTTAACCGTGAAGACCGCAAGGCGGCAATGAGATTCGCATTCAAGAACGCCGGGGTCGATTGCGTTACAGTCGGCTACAAGAATGCTGCGGAAATCGACGAGACCATCGAGAATCTGAATCTGGCACTCGCCCAGTGACCCGGGGCGGCAAAGCCCAGAAATTGACCGGAATTGTTCTGGCAGGTTATACCGGACTCATCGCATGAACGCAATCACTCGACGCAGGTTCCTTAGAGAGAGCGCGAGGGCGACAGCCGCGACGATGCTGTCGCCTTTCTTTCTGCAGACATCTAGTAAGTCCCGTAGCCGTTTGCCGGTGATCGGCTCTGGAGTGCACACCTACGAGTGTGTTCACGACTGGCTGGTGCCGCCCGACGGCCTGGTTTGGGGAGACACCCATGGTTTGGCGCAGGATGAGCAAGGGAACATCTATGTGGCGCACACGGTGAACAAGTCCAGCATGCGCGGAGAGGCCGTGGTTGTTTACGACTCGTCCGGGCGCTTCATTCGCGCCTTTGGGGAGGAGTTTCGCGGGGGCGCGCATGGGCTTGGTGTGCGTCGAGAGAAAGGCGCGGAAGTTCTCTATCACTGCGATATCAATCAGTGCAAGATGATGAAGACCACGCTGAATGGCGAACGCCTTTGGGCACACGGCTACCCGCGTGAAGACCCTGCCTATGCAGGGCGACCCATTGATTTTGTCCCCACCAACGTCGCCTTCGCTCCAAACGGGGACTTTTATGTGGGTGATGGCTATGGCTCGCACCATTTGCTGCGGTTTTCTTCGGACGGGAAATTTCTTGGGGAAGTCGGCCGGCCGGGCCACGGTGACGGCGAATTCGACACGCCACACGGGCTCTTCGTGGATACCCGTGGTGGGGATGCGATCCTTGTGGTTGCGGATCGCGGAAACCGGCGCGTGCAAACTTTTTCCTTGGACGGTTCACATCTTCGCACCATTAAAGACGACTCGCGACTCCGTATGCCATGTCATTTTCATACGCAAGGAGACTGGATGGTCTGTCCGGACCTCGACAGCCAGGTTTGCATTCTCGACCGCGAGTACAATGTCTTCACGCAATTGGGAGACGGCCGCGCTTCGAACGGGGAAGTTGGCTCACGCCGCAGGCAGTCGCGCAGCGAATTCACTCCCGGGCAGTTCATCACACCCCATGCGGCTATTTTCCTTCATGGTGGCGACATTCTAGTTGCCGAATGGCTGCCAATCGGGCGTATCACCCTGTTGCGCCGCGTCTAAGTCAGCCCGGATGACCTCGCGCACAAGCTTACTGCTCTGTGGTATCAGCCTATTTCTGGTAATCGAGACATGGTTCACGATATTCCGGAGTGTTAAGGATGCGCCACCCGCCCGAAAGCCGAGGCCAGCAAACTTGTACTAAGACAATTGCGCGTATTGCCCGGTTCGGGATCAGAATTCCGACTCCCCCGCTACCTCCACTCCTGATCGAGAGGCTGTTGGCAAAACACGGTGAATTTTCTGTCCTTCAATTAGGGTATTCATAGGATTGACGATTGTTGGCTGTGCTTCCATGCTTTGACTAGCCAGGAACGAGGGATGTTCCTGTCGCCTCCCGATAGAGGCTCTGCCCACAGGAGTCAGTTTCATATGACGGCGCCGAATGGCCGATCCGACAGACGAATCACGAAAGAAGCCGTGGTGGAGCTTGCTCGTCCAGATGCTTCTCAGCTCAGAGAGATGGCCATTGCCCAAAACGTGAGCGCTCGTGGGATGCGGGTAGCTACGAAAGACGTCTGGCTCCCAGGGGATCCCGTGCTGCTAAGCTCTCCGGAGTCTGGCGTCCGTACCCAGGCACGTGTCGTTTATTGTCAGCGCGTAGAAAACAACAGGTTTGCTGTCGGTTTGGAACTTTTGGCCCCGCTGGGAGAATGGACCAAGCCACATTAGCTCGTTGCTGGAAACATTCCAGAAGTATATATGTGGGCGACTCCTGGAGTTTAGGGCTCCAAACTGCTTTTTCCCACTGACATCCTAAATTCCCTGCGACGCCAAGCCTATGAGGCCCTCCTCATTCGTGTGTCTCCTATCGCATTGCGGGCATATCCACAGGCGAAAAGCCCTTTTCCGCAGATCGATTTCAGCGAGATACATGGGCGTCCCATCGTGGGGACATCGGACTCTGGGAACCGTATCCGGTTCATTCGTGATTCCGTTTTGGCTCAGGATGAAGTATCCACGATAAGTGTTGTAGTGGACGAGACAATCGGGCTCCGTACAGGCATACGCAAGCGTTTGTGTAGGGTTGCCACTTTTGCTGTTCAAGGCGTTCTGATTAAGCCTCATCTCCACATGATGCTCATGACAAAACGCGCGAAGTTCCTTGCTCGGCTGGGTAGCAGGCATAGGCCCTCCTCTAGGACACCTCCAAATGAGCTTCCGTTGGAGACGGTGTACCAGTGGAACGCGCTAGTTCCGTTGGATTTTGGACTTGTATCCCAGTACCTAGTGTCATACGCCAGCGGTGTTCATGTGTCAAGAGCCTATTCCCCTGAAATTGGGAGGGTTAGAAGCGGTGGAGTGGGCACTTGTGTATTCCGGCGGACGGCAAAGACCAGGTTGGTGAGGAAAGATTGGTCGGCGCAAAGAACGTGTCAGAAAAATTGCTTGATTCGGGCCTCGGTTCCAAACTCTACGGCGCACAAAGTCACGCGGGCTGGCCCCGTCACCTAGGGTTCGTGTGCCGCCTCTTTCCAGACGCGATGGCTCTGCTGCGGATTTTGACTCTTCCCCGCGTGCTAGTCAGGTTTTCACCTGTGCCTGATTTCAGGAATTCGCTCTATACCATTCCCGTTTCGACATCGGTACTCTCCCCAGCGAGTTGAGTTTCACGCTCTACCGCGCTCTCGGCGTGAGGTTCATCTCTCTTGGAAACATCGCTCGACATATTTCTCGCACGGAGGGGATCATCACATGACCCAAGAAGCCGCGCTTGAGTTCCCACGAGTCGTAGCAAGAGAACACTGCCTTGGAGAGTGCTCACCTTCGCCATCTGTCGCAGGACTGTTAGTGCGCGCACCCCGAATCACTGAAAGGTCGGAAGCTCGCGACCATTTGAATGCCCCCCTGTGGCTAACCAGCCTTCAGAGGCCGGGAGTGTTTGAAGTTGTTCCTACGAAGAATGTCAGCAGATTCGGTATCCAGATGGTCACACAGGAGTTCTGGGAGCCAGCCGACCTGGTACTCGTTTCATCCCCGCCTGGATTTTGCGTCCAAGGCTCGGTGGTGTATTGCAACAAGCTCCCAAGCGAAGATTATATCCTAGGCATCCGGCTGGACGCGCCAGTGGAGGAGTGGATGGAGCAACTCGGACTCGGGAGTCCTTTCAGACCTTAGCCTAAGGCAGGGGGGTGAAAGAATGCTCAGCCTTTATGTCCCCCAGGGCCGTCGCTCTACGCGGATCATGTCGAAGAGGCGCGCGAGCCTAGTCATCAATCTGGACCGCAAGGCCAAGAGACTCGCCTGCCTCGTCGTCGATGCTTCGAAAGAAGGTTTCCGGGTGCGCGAAAGTTTCGGCCTCAGGCGCGGCCAAGTTGTCGAACTTATCCTCGATGAAGATACGCCCAACCCCGAGCGCTGCAGGGTGGTCTGGGTCGGTAAAGCGGGTTCCAAGCAGGAGGGAGAAGTCGGTCTGGAAGCCGTCTAAGTGGTCATTTGACGCCATTCCCGCTTGCCTCGACCAGCCACTCTTCGAGAACCGCTTGATCCTTGCCCTCAACCTGGACAAACTCGATGCCCATCCCTTCGTCGGACAGGTTATGGGTCACATTACCTACAGCAGAGAAGTTCCCTTGAGAATTTGAGATTTTCAGGCTAACTCTTGTCCGTTTGGGGGAACGAGCTTTAGCTGTGACGAAGCAACCGCAGAGACTCAGGTCGCGAGTAAGGGAAATGAGTTGCTTCTGTGATTCTACATTGATCACTTCGACGGGGCTTACGAAGCGATGGCGGGTTGCGCGACGCCGTTCGATCTGCGTGGGACTTCCGGTGCTCAACGGGTTTTTCTGTGCTGGGTTAGTTCTGTGCTCGCTGTAGTAGACCATGCTCACTTCACCACTGGAGTTGAGTGCCCTTTGCGCCGGTTTCAAGAGGTCACCCATCTCGGATTTCGAAGACATAGCTAGCCCAAAGACCCCGGGGGTGGCAGTCCCTATCCGTGTCCTCCCGCGCCCACTTGCTCCCCGGGCCCAGTCGAAGTTAAATCACAGAAACACTATCTAGAGTGGTGCTTTATGTCTGTCCATTATTGAACATAATTGAACATATTGCCCAGCACGGTACCATTGGGAAATGAAGTTAAGATAGAAACGGCACACCAGCGTGTGCACGAAGCGGAATCCATTTTTAGACAGGATGATCCCGAGTTCGAGTTTCCAGAGTTTCCCGTGCAAATCAGCGTTCGTGGCCTTACTCGGATTAAGTTCCGCGGATGGGTGAGGCTGGAACAATACGATATGTGGCTGAAACATGGATTTGTCCCGGGCGTGCCTGGCACAGATGAATGCGCTGCGATTCTATTGAGGGGAGTCTGTGGACGCGCGACAGCTATCACCTCGGCACAGTTATTGGACGGAGGCAAGCTGGAAATGGTCCGTTGGTAGGAAACGCAGCGCTAGCCCCGCCCGGTTATAAAACGGTGTCCCGAAGTCCGCTTCGAGGACGTATAGCGATTACGAATTCTTGGTGCACTCTGCCTTTCGACATGCCCGGCCGAATCCTGATTTAAGGTCGACAAACGGTTTTCCGGTCTCCAAGTTGTAGAAAACGAATTCATTCTTTCTTCCCAGCGCCCAAGCTTCCAAGACTTTCCGAGCATCCGAGTTGATCGGAACGGCTCTAATCTTTTGCGTCTTCGGCGCGAAGACATTCAGAATGTTCTTTTCGAAATCCACGGCAGACCAGCGTAGGGTGAAAATCTCTCCGGTCCGCAGACCCGTACTCAAGGCAAATCGAATTAAGTCCTGAACGTAGGGCGCAGCGTTTCGGAGAAGCCTTTCTTCCTCATCCGGACTTACTACCGGCGTGCCGGTGTTGAATTCCTTAAAGAACTTCACCTTGCGCACGGGGTTGAGGTCCCGGAAGAGCTCCCAATCGATTGCGAGATTGAACATGCGCTTCGCAAAGCCAACTCCTGGTTCACCGTCGAACCGGAGACTTCCTTCCGCCGATGGACTTTGTAGCCCTCGATATCGGCGGGATTGAAGTCTGTTAACTGGCGTTCGCTTCCGAAGAACTCTTTCAGTTTTCGGTGCATCTGTTCATCTCGCAACCAAGGCCGCTTGTTTGCCTCTGCATGCTCCATGTAGCGTTTGCCGAATTCTTCGAACGCGATCTTTACGGGCCGTCTGAAAACGCCCCGGACGATCTCCGACTTTCGTAATGCAAAAAGTGCTTCGGCATCCCGCTTATTGGAACTTTGCGAAGACTCTTGACCTCAAGGTTCATTCATCGGGCTCTTCTGCCAGCATCCACTCGGTTCCTGCGCGCAAACTATCTCACGGCGAAATTCAGGACATGAGGGAGGGGGTCGCTTCCAGCGGTGAATTGCAGGCTGTACGTGCTGCGCGCGAGTCCGGTGGTGTCGAGGTTGAAGACGTATCCGCCTGCGGGACCCAACGTGACGTCAAAGCGGAAATTGTCGCCGGGATTTGCGCTTCCCGACGAGGCCATGCCGTTGGCATAGCCGGACACGCTGGTTAGCTGCGTCGCGTGCAACACCACGCCGGTGGAGGAAACATCCTTGCCGCTAGCATTGCAGAGGTATAGCCTGATCGGGAACGTTGCACCGCTGATAACCGCTTTCGTCTGGTCGTACAGCGGGCAGGTCCCGTACGAAACTTTCTGCGTCAGGTTTCCGTTGCTGCCGAAGAAGCCGCTGTCGCCACTATACGTCGCGGTGATCTGATGCGCGGCAACGGCAAGCGAAGAGGCTGTTAACGCCGCCGATCCAGAGGAGTTAAGCGAAGCTGTGCCCAGAGTTGTCGTTCCCTCTTGGAAGGTAACCGTTCCAGTGGGTACTCCTGAGCCGGACGAAGGCCTTACCGTCGCGGTCAAAGTAACCGCTTGTCCCAGAAGTGACGGGTTGGCCGAGGAAGACACTGCAACGGACGTGACCTGCACTGCCGGAACGGTTACGGTCGCCGTAGCAGACTTGGTGTCGTCAGCGACGGAAGTAGCAGTCACGGTCACAGTCCGTGGACTACCAGTGGCAGAGGGGGCGGTGTAAAGACCTTGCGGGGAAATCGAGCCACATCCGCTGCCGGTGCAGCCTGTTCCGGAGACGCTCCAGGTAACGGCGGTGTTGATCGCGTTGCTCACGCTCGCGGTGAACTGCTGCGTCGCGCCACCGGGCACGGTAGCCGTACCCGGTCCAACACTAATTCCAACTATGGCTACTAAGCCGGATATCCTGCGAATGCGGCTGTTACTTTCCTCCGCAATCAATAAGTTGCCTTGGCGGTCGCCTGTGATTCCGTTAGAAAAGCCAACTAGAAGATCAAGTTCGGCATTGCTGGCCGGGCCGCCGTCGCCACTGAAGCCAAAGGCTCCATTTCCGGCCACGGTCCGAATAATCCCTGTGACGGCATCTACTTCCCGGATCCGACTGTTATAGGTATCGGCAATAAACAAGTTTCCGGCACTGTCAACGTACACGCCTTTCGGTCCGGCGAGCTGGGCACCAGTGGCCGGACCACCATCGCCGCTGAAGCCAAAGGTTCCATTCCCGGCCACGGTCCGAATAGCTCCTGTCGCGGCCACCACTTCTCGGATACGACTGTTGTTGCTATCCGCAATGAAAATGTTACCGAAACTGTCAACATACACGCCAAGGGGGAGAAAGAGTTGAGCACTGGTGGCCGGCCCTCCGTCCCCGCTCGAGCCATACGTTCCATTCCCAGCGACGGTCTGAATGATTCCGGTAGTGCCAACTACTTCCCGAATGCGACTATTGTCGGGAAGGAATATGTCTCCTGAACTATCGACGAAAACACCGTTAGCCTGAACTAATCCAGCGCTGGTGGCCGGACCGCCGTCGCCGCTGAAACTAAAAGTTCCATTCCCGGCCACGGTTTGAATGTTCCCCGTGCTAGCCACAACTTCACGAATGCGCCCGTTTAAGTGATCGGCAATGAAGATGTTCCCAGCACCGTCAACGAATACCCCCTCGGGGAAATGGAGCGCAGCGCTGGCGGCCAGGCCCCCGTCACCACTGAAATCAGCGATTCCATTCCCGGCTACCGTCTGAATACTTCCCGTGGCGGCAACCACTTTTCGAATGCGATTGTTGAAGGTATCCGCAATGAAGAGGTTCCCGGCACTGTCGGCACGCACATCGCTGGGAACATTAATTGTGGCGTTTGTGGCTGGACCTCCATCCCCGCTGTAGCCAAACGTTCCATTCCCCGCGACGGTCTGAATGTTCCCCGTAGCCGCAATCACTTCCCGAATGCGATTGTTGACGGTATCACTGATGAATAGGTTCCCTGAACTGTCGATGGATACTCCTGTAGGGATACCGAGCTGGGCACCGGTGGCCGGGCCGCCGTCGCCGCTGAATCCTTCGGTTCCGTTCCCGGCCACAGTCCGAATAGTTCCCGTCGCGGCCACGACTTCTCGGATCCGACTGTTGTTGCTATCCGCAATGAAAATGTTGCCGAAATTGTCTACGGACAGGTCGCTGGGGTTAAAGAACGTTGCGTTGGTAGCCGGGCCGCCATCTCCTCCGAAGCCATAGTTTCCAGTCCCTGCTACGGTCCGAATCCTTCCTTTCGCGGCAGTGACTTCCCGGATGCGTTGGTTGAAAGTATCTGCAATGAAGATGTTACCCGAACCGTCGACGAATACTGCCTCGGGGCCAGAGAGTGAAGCGCTGGTGGCCGGGCCGCCGTCCCCGCTGAATCCTGCAGTTCCATTCCCCGCCACAGTCTGAATATTCCCCGTGGTGGCGACCACTTCCCGAATGCGCTCATTGCCCGAATCCGCAATGAAGATGTTCCCCGCACTGTCAACGAACACACCGATGGGGCTATGGAGTTCTGCACTAGTGGCCGGACCGCCGTCCCCGCTGAATCCAAAGTTTCCATTTCCTGCCACAGTGTGAATAATCCCGGTGGCGGCATCGACTTTCCGGATGCGGTCGTTCAGACTATCGGCAATGAAGATGTTCCCCGCCCTGTCAACGAACACGCCCTCGGGACCACTCAGTGCAGCGTTCGTGGCTGGGCCGCCGTCCCCGCTGAATCCTTCCGTTCCATTCCCAGCGACCGTGGTCAATTGCCCGGATGAGTCAACCTTATAGACAACATTTCCATACAAGCCTTCATCGCCGACTACCATCGTCGACATGTAAAAATTCCCGGCAGAATCTTTGAAAATCCTGGCCGGCGTACCAACACCCACCTGTAATGCCGCTATGTCGTTTGGGATGCCGCCAGCTACTGTAGCTATTGTGTGTTGTTGCGCCCGAATGGCAGTCGCCACGAAAACCAGAAGCGCGATTGCGGAACTGGCCGAAATATATGTTCTACGCATGACGCTCACCTCGATCCTGGGCGCTGCATCAGCGGAATCGTGATTGTGGTTGCCGCGCCTCCGGCAAGCTGAACCTTCAGTCCGAGATGCGGCCGTGCGCCTTTGCTCCAGAGTTCGTATTCCTGTTTCGCGATGGTGAACTCTTGCGTGAATTCCGAACTGCCATGCGGCTCCAAGATCACGCGTGCAGGTTTGTCCTCGCTTCTACCGGAGTGCGGGAAACCACGCAAGCGGGCCTGGGTCACAAAAATCCTGTCTTCGCCGGAGTTCATCAGGCGAATCTGCAGCGTGACGCGCACTTCCCTGCCCAAGTCAGTCGTCTCCGTCACTTTGTACACGCCGGACACTATCTGCCCTGCCACTCCTCGTGGCGCATAAATTCCCAAGGCGAGCAGCAACACCCATACGCAGTAAGACAATGTGGCTCTAAGTTTTCTTGAATTCATGATCGAAACTCCTTTCCGCGAACATGTCGCCGTAGCGGCGAAACGCAGTGATGGCACAGGCAAACCATGGTGCGGCAAAAAGCATTGGAAGCTTCCAAAGGCAAACCGGCGGGGTTATGGAACACAGGAGGAAGCTTCATTGGACACACACACGCTTCCAGCCCAGCGTTGGTGATGATCACTGCGAAGGCGAAGGCGGTCACCGGAAGAGGCATCGAAGATCACGCGCCCCCAGGGTACCCCGGCTTTGACACGCTTCGACACTCAAGCCGACTATAGCGGGCTGACTATAGCTTGCAGCTGATTGTACTCCGGACCGGGCGTGCCAGCAATCGGGGGAAGTATTGAAAATCGAAGTGAAAACTCTTGATGAGGAGCAGGGATATCTGTGCGAGGAAAAGATCCCTTTTGTTGCAGGGCTCGTGTGCATTCATCTCCTGATGGTGCTGAAGCTCGGAATCAACGAATGGCCGACTTAATCGGAGCTCTTGGATACGTGTACAAGTGTTGGCGGCCCAAGAGGTCTACTGACGCAAGGCGACAATTTGAGCGGACTGCGCAGCTCAAATGCAGACGCTTGGATCCGTATCGCCACTGGATTCAATTGGAAATTGGGGAAAGGGAATGGACAAACGCTTTTCGGGCTGCGGAGCAGGCCATCGAGAATATCCCGGACTCTGCCGAACTAAATGTATTGGGCCGGTTATGCTCACCGTAGGCTTGGCAGAGAACTGTCGGCGGGGTTAGTTTTGGAAAGGGCGAAGGTAGAATTGGAGTCGGGCGGTGATTTCCTGCAACGTGCTTTGCGCGCCCCCGAACATCTCCGCGCTTCTCAGGATCGTCATTTTAACGCGATGTGTTATCGGGCGATTGTCCTAAATTACGATGCGCTTATTGAATTTGAATGAGTTGGAACGGCTGAGAGGACTTCCTCGGCTGACGTCCGACGCACAACGTGGCGAATACCTACAGGGGCTCAAGGAATTGATTGCAGGGTGGTTTGCTGAGCACCCCGATGATCCTTTTGCTGAAAGTGATTTGGTCCGGTTCGAAAAGAAGTACGGAATTCGTGTAGGTTAGGGTTTAGATGTAAGTTGAGTTTGTGACACTCATGTGCGCGAGGGGGCAAAACTTGCGACTGTCACCAAATCGCAGACGGGGTCAGTTTCCCGGGCAGGTTTATCTCCGGTTGACCATTTCACTTCTGTTTGCGTCTTATAAAATGCGTCGGTTGTTGCCCGGAGCTCCCTAGCGGAGGATTCTTCCCTTTCTCGTGTTTTGAACATAGAATGGCATCAGAGGCCAGCTACACCTCCATGGAGGGTGTGGCTGACGCCGACGGAGATACAGGTTCCAGTAAGTCCCCTGCTTTGAGGCCCGAACCGCGAAAGCGGAGTAAACCTCCCGCGAAACATTTCGACCCGGATGGGCGTATGTAGGGTAGAGGCAGTCGGACTGACATCTGTTTCCCCCGCGGTCTGTTCGTTTTCAGGATAGCTTGAAGCGAAGCACGCGGCGGACGTTTGGATTGGCGAGAATAGAGTGGTAAGTCGAAGGGGAATCGCATGAAGACGTGGCATAAAGTGGCAATTGGAGCGGGCGCTGTGGTAGTGCTCGGCGGCATTGTACTGTTTAGCGTGAACCAAGCGCACAAGGGCGTGGTCACCGTGCAAACGGCCAAAGTGGCCAATCAAGAGAGCCTGGTATCGTTGGTAACGGCCTCGGGCGAAATTAAGCCGACAACGTATACGAACGTGACTGCCCAGGGATTCGGCAGAATCACGGCGATTCTTGTCAAGGAAGGCGACCACGTCAAGAAGGGTGACAAGTTGCTGCTACAGGAAAACGTTCAGGCGAATGCCGACGTGCAAGCGCAGTCAGCGGCCGTCAATTCGATGGAGTCTGGCGTTCAGGCTGCGGAAGCCAGCTACAAGGCGGCGCAATCGGACTTGACCTCGCAGCAGGCAAATCTGGAGCGGGCCAAGCTGGATTACGACCGCGGGCAGGGACTCTACAAAGATGGCCTGATTCCTAAGCAGGATTTCGATCAACGAAAAACGGCCTACGACTCGGCAGTGGCTACTGTCGAATCGGCGCGCGCGCGCGTGCTGTCTCTGAAGGCGCAATTGGAGCAGACGCGGTCACAGGTGAATCAGGGCCGAGCGGTGGGGTTGCGCTTGAAGGATGTCTTGCAGAAGACCACGTACACTTCTCCGATCAATGGGATCGTGAGCTACCTCCCGGAGCGCGTGGGCGACTACGTCGTGCCCGGCATTCAGAATTCGAACGGCAGTTTCCTAATGACGCTTTCGGATATGTCCGTGGTGACGGCGGAAGTGAAGGTCGACGAGACGGACATCGTCAACGTGAAAATGGGCCAAGAGGCCGACGTGACGATCGACGCGGTGCCAGGAAAAATTTTCAAGGGCAAAGTAACCGAGATCGGGTCACAGGCCGTGCTGCGCAGTTCCGGACTGACTACGACGCAGACCACGACCAGCACGCAGGAAGCCAAGGATTTCAAGGTTGTTGTGACGCTGGCGAGTCCACCGGAGAATCTGCGGCCCGGTTTGTCGACCACGGCCAAGATCAAGACGGCGGAAAAGAAAAACGTAGTTGCCATTCCTATTCAGGCGCTGGCGGTACGGACGCGCAAGGATTTGGAAGAAGCGGCCAAGAATGCAAAGAAGCAAGGCAGTTCCAGCGTGACGCTGGCAGCGCCGCCGCCTCCAGGGCCAGGCGATCCCAAAAAGGACGAGGTGCAGGGCGTGTTTGTGGTCAACGGAAGTAAGGCGGTGTTCCTGCCCGTCGAGACCGGCATTGCCGGCGTGACCGATATTGAAATCACCAAGGGGTTGAAAGCCGGTGACGAGATCGTTGTCGGGAGCTACAAAGCACTGCGCACTCTGAAACCGGAGGCTCAGGTAAAGGTGGACAACAGCGCACCGAAAAAGCAGGAAGATCAGCAGAGTTGAAGCGTAGCCAAGGACGAGGGAGATTCGAATGCCAGTCGAGGCACCAGCCACAGATTCGTACCGGGAGGACCTAGTCGGCTCCGGCGTAGTGATCAAGACGGAAGCACTCGCCAAGGTGTACGAAATGGGTGCGGAGCAGGTGCACGCGCTGCGCGGTGTGGACGTGGAAATTCGCAAGGGCGAATATGTGGCCATCATGGGGCCATCCGGGTCGGGCAAGTCCACGCTAATGAATCTGATCGGCTGCCTGGATTCCCCTAGTTCCGGGAAGTATTGGCTGGCAGGGAGACTGGTGAGCGACCTGGATGATGATGAGCTCGCCTATATCCGCAACAAAGAGATTGGCTTCGTGTTTCAGACCTTCAACCTGCTGCCACGCGCGACGGCGCTTCACAACGTCGAATTGCCCCTGATCTACAACGGCACGCCGGCGGAGGAGCGTATCGAAAAAGCCAAGAAGGCGCTGGAGCGGGTAGACCTGATGGACCGGATGCACCACAAGCCCAATGAGCTCTCTGGCGGCCAGAGGCAGCGCGTGGCTGTTGCGCGAGCACTGGTCAATTCTCCGTCAATCGTGCTGGCGGACGAGCCGACCGGAAATCTCGATTCGAAAACCGGCGAAGAGATCATGACGCTCTTCGAGAATCTTTACCGGCAAGGAAACACCATTATTCTTGTAACGCACGAACACGATATTGCGCAACATGCCCACCGCATTATCCATATTCGTGACGGCAAGATCGCTTCCGATGAAGCGGTCGTGAAGAAGTAAGCGGACAATTCGGCTCTTTTATTCCACCAAAAATTGAATAAGGTATCTGCGCAGGCGAAAAGAAAGACTCTCGCGCACGAATGTATTTGAGTGCGGCGAGGTGCGTCCGGAACGGAAAGGAAGAGTCGAATGGCGACTGACACAGGAGTAGTGCTGCAATCCCAGAGCGACGACGTGCTGTGTCTTGCTGCAGACAAGGCGCGAAGATACGTCCAAGGCGTTGCTGGCCGTGGCGTGGGCCCTTCCGAAGCCGCGCTCGCTGCTCTTGCCGAACTCCACGAACCATTTCCCCTTTCACCGTGCGACCCAACGGCCGTAATCAAAAGGCTCGACGAAATTGGCTCGGCAGCCACAGTGGCGACCACCGGCGGGCGTTACTTTGGTTTCGTGAATGGTGGAATGGTTCCCGCGGCGCTGGCCGCCAACTGGCTGGCGGGGGCGTGGAACCAGAATGCGGCATTGCGCGTGATGTCTCCCATCGCGGCGGAATTGGAGGAAGTTGCCCTTCGCTGGGTATGTGAGGCACTTGGATTACCTTTAGAATGCGCGGGAGGACTGGTCACCTGCGCCACTATGGCGAATTTCACGGCGCTCGCCGCCGCACGTCACGCCCTCTTGGCGCGCGCTGGATGGGATGTTTCAGCCGACGGAATGTTCGGCGCGCCGCCAATCGACGTCGTCGTGGGCGCGGAAGTGCATGCGTCGATACTGAAGGCGTTGAGTCTGGCAGGATTTGGAAGGAAACGCGTAACGATTGTCGAAGCAGATGGCCAAGGGCGAATGCGTGCCGATAAGTTGCCGCGGCTATCAGAGCGAACGATGGTTTGCATACAAGCTGGCAATGTGAATACAGGATCATTCGATCCCGCGGTGGAAATCTGCAAAGCGGCTAGGGAGCAAGGCGCCTGGGTGCACGTCGACGGCGCCTTCGGATTGTGGGCCAGAATTTCACCCACGTATGAACATCTGACCCGAGGATTCGACCGGGCGGATTCGTGGGCTACCGACGCCCATAAGTGGCCAAACGTAGGCTATGACAGCGGCATCGCCATCGTCAAAGATGGAACTGCGCTGCGTACCTCGATGGGAATCACAGCGGCATACCTGGAGCTTGGCTCGCGCCGCGAGCCTATGCATCACACGCCGGAAACGTCGAGGCGCGCGCGCGGGGTGGAGTTATGGACGGCGCTGAAGTCTCTCGGTCGCTCGGGACTATCTACGCTCATTGAACGAACGTGCACTCACGCTCAGCGGTTTGCCCAAAGGTTGAAAGAGGGTGGCTACGAAGTCCTGAACGACGTCGTGATCAATCAGGTGCTCGTGTCCTTTGGCCGCCCCGAAGTGACGCGAGAAGTGATTCGGCGTATCCAGGAAGACGGAACCTGCTGGTGCGGAGGAACAGTCTGGCAAGGAAAGACCGCGATGCGGATTAGCGTATCATCCTGGGCGACCACGGAGACGGATGTAGAACGCAGCCTTCAGGCGATTATCCGCATAGCTGATGAGTGTCGCGCGGTATAGCTTGCCGCAAGGCCAATGGAGCTGCACGGCAGTACTTGAATGTAATCTAACGGCTGGGCGCCACGCCTGAATTCTCAAATTCGGCAAGGGTTTGCACCGGGCTAAGATAGGTGCGCGAGAGCCGGTCGTGCCAGGTGAGTTCGTCCTCGTCCCACATGACCCAAAGGAAGCCCAGGAAGAAAGTTCCAGCGGAGAGCATATAGCCGGCGCTGCGGAGCAGCATTTGCCTGGGTGTGGGCGGCTCCCCGGAAAAGCTGACGACCTGCAATCCTCGCAGCATCATTCCAGGAGTCGTGCCACCGAAGGTGGTGAAGAGCGCGAAATATTGCAGATAGACAATGGCAAGAGTCGCGGCGTACACAGCGGCGCTCAGCTTGCTCAGAGTGAATTGGCCGCCGAGAGACCCGAAGAGCATCAGGAATCCACCATAGGCAAACAACAGGCAGAATAAATCGAGCAACCCGGCGAGGCGCCTATCGTCGATGGAAGCCAGCGGATGGAGGCCGGGCAATGATTTTCTTTGTTCCTCCACAACATGGGTTTGCGAACCTCTCCCTGAATCCGGGGGCAGAGAAACGTCAATCACCATTCGTGATTCTTCGAGGACGCTCTTTTTCGAAGAGCGGCCGATGGCGATGGTGAAGGAAAAATCTTCTTCAACAGGGGCAGGAGAGCCCCCAACTACGGCCGCAGTGTGCAGCCGTGTCTTGCCCGAATGATCATCGAAAGAGAATTGAGACTGAGCCTCGTTTGGCACAGGCCTTTTACGCCGTATGCGATAAGTCTCGAGACGTTGTGAGAGTTCACCCCGCCAGGCAGAGTCTTTCTGCTCCGCATTATGCGAGACGGCGGCGAGCCGCTCGAATGGATCGATGCCGGCCGAGCCAAAACCGGCATTGGACGCAAGATTCGACGCCGCGGGGATGTCCGAGGGTTCCTCCCAGATAGAAGGGCCAACGGAAAAGGATGAATCGCAAAAACTACAAGCGCGTACGCCCGAGAGCAATACTGCGCCACACTGCGAGCAAGTTTTAGTCACCGGTTAGTTTTGCGCTGCGGACGCTTCCACTCCGGTGAGGAGGGAACGGTTCAAGAATAGCATTATCTCGAAATGTCAATCAGATAAAATAGAGGGGTGGTAGCGAAAGAAACAGCGTGCCGGGCCGGCGAAGACTAGGATCGAAGTTTCAAGCGTCCATTTGTTGCGCGAGCATATCCCGGCTGAAAGAGATACGGCGCTCCAAAGCAACTGCGGCAAAGTACGCACAGTGTCCGCGTTCCAATTCTGTCCAAGCTTGCATAGAAGGAACAATCCTGGCAACCGTCGAACGCAGGAAATTCAAGATCTTGAAATAGGCGCCGATCGCCTGGACGCTGTTGCGGTCTTCCGGGCGTTCCGGACATAGCTGCAGAAGCTGCATTACACGGTTGAAATCCTCGCCGGAAGCGAACTTTTGGATGCCGGTAACGTCCTTCACTTCGGGCGAGAGAACCTGCTTCGAGGACGCAGCAATCAAAGAGCGGCAATAAGAGATGAAAAACTGCAGCAGGGCCGCAACGGAGATAACGAAAATGATGCTGGCCGTCATCGAGGCACCACGGCGAGCCGCGCGGGGACGAGCCGCGCTTCTTCAGGCACTCGCAGAAACGCAAACAACCATGCCGCAGGCAAGATGCACCCAAGTACTGGCGTCACGAAATGCCAGACAGGCTGGAGGTTGGGGTACAAGTTCCGGAGAGCATAGTTCGCGGCGAAAGCGCTGAAATAGATACCTAGCGCCAAGACAAACTGAATCAAGCGAGTCCGGCTTTCCCGGAGCTTAAAGATCGCTCCCCAAAGGACATAGGTGAGGACGAGACCAACAAAATAAAGGTTCTGCGACAGCTCAAACGCGAAATGGGTCAACATCCGGTGCGTGGATTGGTTCACGATTTCGTAGGAGAACCAGGCGGTCGCACCGAGCAGAAGGAATGCCCCCAGCCGCAAATAGCGTTCAGCCTTCATCTCATCAAAGACGAGGGAGTATAGGCTAAGAAGTGCGAAATAGAGACCGATGGTGAGCAGTGCATCGGAGTAAAAATAGAAGTACGCGTACTCCAGGGAGTCCACTCCAAAATGCCTGAGAACCTGGTAGCGACCAACACTCACCAGGAAGGAAAGCCCCATGTATACATTTAGGAGGAAATAACGCCGAAACGCACGGGTCCTGAGCGCGCACACCACCACGCCTGCCTCAAGAAGAGTGCAGAGCAACCAAACAAAGCATTCGAAAGGACCGAGCACGTTTACCTTTCCACGCGCCCTGGTCCACGCCGAGTCAGACTCGGCCGTGTTGAACTACTTCCAGGGCACCGGAGGAGCAGGTGCGCCGCCGTTCTTCCAAGGTACTGGAGGAGCTGGAGCGCCACCGTTCTTCCAAGGCACCGGAGGAGCTGGAGCTCCACCGTTTGCCATAATTACGGCGCCATCGCCATGGGCGACGACTACCGTTTTCAGGCTCATAGCCCCGACCAGGACGAGCATGGCGAGGAAAACAACCGTGAGTTTGCGTGACATTGTGCCTCCGAGTATAAATTACCCCGGTGGCATTGTATTCCTTAGTGTAGCAATGTCAAGCAGCTCAAGAGTCGAGCCTGTTACGAAACAATACACACTCTCCGGTCCCATCGTTTCGATAAGCTTTCGCCTACCCTGATAGGTGGGACAGTGTCCGATCCCGTGCAGGATAGTTTTTGCGACTGTTCGGGTCAACAGTACCCTGGTACTAAGGATTATAGGACTAAATGCTCTGTGGGCAGGTGAAAACTGGCTTGCGTTTCGGGTGAATGCGACTGAGCGCGCTTCTTGCTCAGGCCGGCCAGTGATTCCGTTTAGTTGATTTCAACCCATATTCATCTGGTATGTGTGTCCACAGCCGGTACCCCGGGGGCAGATCTGCAATGGCCCGGAACGCCTTGACACCTTTGCGGACGAATCCGTAGCATAAAGGGCTGCCTCATGCCGGCGTAGCTCAGTGGTAGAGCGAGGGTCTCATAATCCCTAGGCCGTGGGTTCGATTCCCCCCGCCGGCACCATTTTTCTCCGCTACAGTACGCCGTATATATTGCACGAAAATCTCGTGTTCCAATTAAATTTCTTAGAAGAGCGCAAACACACACACCTCTAACAAGCGCATTACTTCCGAGTGGCCCGTAATATGTCCGCTGAGGGTTCGGGCTGATTCTGACGGAAGCCTTCCATCACGAACAAACGCCGTGCCAATCGGATACCCAGCTTTTCAATGGTTCTGAGCAGCTAGTGCTCTCTCATACTCGTGTAATTGCGCTGTCGCCTCCTCACGATACCCAGGAGGGAATTTGGGCGATTCCAATGCTTGCCTCTGCGTAATTACCGCTTTTTCAAGCTGGCCCGATCTAAAATATGTTAGGGCGAGAACGGTTAGATACGTGGGGTGCTCTAGGTCGAGGGCAATCGCGTGTTCGATCAGTGCGACAGCCTTTTCGGGATTACGGTATGCAGGATCTGGACAGTCCACATAAACACCTGCTGCCTGGTTGTAAAGCTCAGCCCACGTAGGTTTGAGGTTGGCCGCTTTCTCAAAATCCACCGCAGCTTGCGGACAGGCTTTCATCGTTCGGAAAGCTCGGCCTCGGCGCAGGAACAAAAACGGCTCGTCTGGATGCAGTTCGATTGCCCTGGTGTAATCCGCAATGGCAGCTTCGCGCTGATTCAGCGCATGTTCAGATTCCGCGCGACGAAGGTACGCATCCCAGTCCTTCGGATTACGTTCAATTAGAGACGTGAAATGAGGGATCGCATCGTCCAGCAAGATCGCGTTCTTCTTGTTCACCCATCCCACAGGCGCATCGCCGGCTCCGTTAGCTTTGATCCAAATGTGTTCCCCTTCAATGCGCTGCACTACAGCCACGATGTTTACGCCCAGACCGTCAGGTCTGATCAATTCGGACTGTCCATGCTGTCCGGAAACAAAGTAGTCTCCAAATCCTTGTAGCGTGACAATCCTCCGCCCGGCCCATGTCTCATTCGGTGGACCACTGGTGGGAGAAGCAGATTGCGCTTGGGCGCGCTGGAGCGTGAGTATAAGGAAGATCAGCAGGACAGAGAGTCTGATGTGCGAACAACTGGGTCTAGCTCCCGGGGAGATCATGGGAAAGGCCCTCCGGACTACGACGATTCAAATCTCAATCCTATAACAGCAGTGCCCAAGAAGAGCACGAAGCGTTGGTGCTCTTGAATGCTCGACGAAGCGGAGAATGATCCGATAGTGGTCGGGTTGTCGGCAAACCGGAAGTTATCCAGAACGGGGTTCTGGAAGTTTTGGTGGCAACCGGCCAAAGTCACATGGACGCATAACCGCTTATCGCAGAAGTGGGAACTTCCTCACAAGATTTTCGACACAAAATCGGCCAGCGCCTGAAATTCTCACGTTCCAGATACGTTCCAGTTAGGCGCAATTTTGCCGTGTTCTGCGTTTTTGGCGTCTCGAAAAATCAATAACTTGTGTGTTTTCAACAAGCCTGGATATTCCGATTCCCCCCGCCGGCACCAATTCTTTGTCTTCTCATCCATCGGGACCCGAGAATCGTAATACAGCCTTTGAGCCGCCGATTCCCTTTTATTACCTGCTGCATACAGAACCGATAACGCTAAAGCAGTTTGTTAGCAAGTCTCGATGCGCTGAGCGAGACATTTCAGCTTCAGGCTGAACGTGCGCCGAAGTAGTATGCTGAACTGTCTCCGACAATAAAATGGTCAAACAGCCCCAACAAAAACGCTTTGAGAAGCGGCATACATGATTCCAGGTGAACAACCGCATGAATGATCGCGCAGAAGCTTCCTCCGTTCTGCGCGAATCCTTGGTCACTGTATTTGTCAACTCTGTGGCTGGCGGAGGCCGTGCACGTGCTTGCCTTTCACCAATCCAGAAACTATTCGAGTCGTCCGGCGTTAATGTGCAGTTTGTTATGACGAACTGTCCAAAGGAACTCGAGGCGTCCGCTCAAGAGGCCATTTCGCAAGGGCGGCGTGTGCTATTTGCCATGGGTGGGGATGGAACATTTCAGACGTTGGCGAATGCAGCCTTCGGAGCCGACGTAGTCTTGGGCGTCCTCCCCATCGGAGGAGGGAATGACTTCGCCGCTGCTCTCGGTTTGCCTGCAGATCCGCTAAGAGCGGCGGAAGCCATCCTGCGAGGCCATCCACGCTCCGTGGACCTTGCGCGAGTACGCATGGCTGAGGGTCGAACGCGTTTGTATGCCGGCGGAGGAGGCATTGGACTAGATGCACAGGCCGCGCGCTACGCGAGTGGCGCGTACCGCTGGCTTCCCGGTCGATTGCGTTATATCGTGTCAGCCCTGCGAGCATTCGTGGGGTTCGTGCCTGTCACAATGCGTGTCGACTTTCCGGAGAGTGGTATTCCCTCATGGGAGGCGAATGCGTTGCTGGCGGCAGTGCTGAATGCACCGACCTACGGAGCTGGTGTGAGGTTAGCGCCCGGAGCAACGGTTGATGACGGTTGGCTGCAAGTTGTTCTAATCGAAGATATCGGTGTTTTGGGAGTTATGCGTCTACTACCGCGACTGATGGGAAGCGGAGAAGTTCGAACTCCACGCGTGAAGCGCTGGCAGGTGAAGAAGGTGCGGCTTACAACGCATCAGACAACTGCGTTCCATGGAGACGGCGAGATCATTGGATCAACCCCAGTGGAGATCGAATTGGTACCCAGGGCAGTGCAAGTGTTGGCTCCGGTGCCGGGCCAATACACTTGCTTATCGTAGGCAGCGCCCAACTACATCAACGGAAGATGCGGCGATTACTGAACCAGGTCCAGTACGAGGCCGGTGTACCGCCGCTGAAAGCCCGCGAACTGACCAAAGAAGGGAGACGTAATGTTGCTGAATACGTCGTGGGGGTTCTGGCGATTGGTGATGTCGGTCGAATACACGCCAAGGCGGACCTTGTGAGTCTTGGAACGCTCCGTTCGCGGTATGTGGAAGCCAAACTCCCGGTACAGCCTGACATCAAGCGAGAAATAAAGAGGGAAACGCTGGCTATCGGGCACGCCGACATAATCCTGAAGAACATCCACGTTTGAATAGGGCAGCCCCGAATGCACGTCAGCCACCGGGCTGATGACCATCTTCCAGGGAAGGCGGAAGAATCCCGACGCCACGATGCGATGGGGAACGTCCGAAGACAAGATACCCGTGACATTTGGCCGGACTACCGGAATCTGGAAAGGGACAAGTGTGTCGGACAGAGTGTTGAGATCACCGCGCCCCCGGCTCCAGGTGTAGGACAGGCTCATGTCGGCGCGGCTACCAAAGCGGTAGTGAGCTGTAATGTCAGCCTGGCGATAGTTTGAAACTCCCGTGTTCCTCACCGCCAATAAGCCGCTTCCACCGGCCATGTCGACCAGCTGATCCAGAAGAAAGAGGTCCACGGTATGGCTGTCAAGGTAGCTAGCCCGGAGGTTAAGATTTTTGCGGAATTGGTGTTCAAGCACGACATTCCAACTGAACGTCCGAGGACTCGATCCAGGAGCGCTCGGGGCGCCAGGCGTACTTGGGGGTGCGCTTGAAAGAAGATAGGAATTTACCAGAACTATGGGCTGGCCTATCAGCGCACCGGTAGGATCGAAGAAGCTGAGCACGCGCTCCTGATTGTTGGTGAAGTTTGCGGACAGCAGCGGGACGTGGCCGTAAACCTCGGCAGCGCCGGCACGAATTACTGTGTTTCCACCATTCAACGAATAGGCTGCGCCGATGCGCGGAGCAAACGCTGCAGAACGGCCGATGGATTGCGTGGTCAAACGCCCTCCATAGTTGAGCGTCAAGCGACCGTTCAGCGTCCAACGATCCTGGATAAATTCAGCCACCTCCGTATCCGTTGCGCTCAACAGGCCCGCGCCTTGAAAATCAATCCGCTCAGGGACTGAGCCATCTTGGGCAAGGAGTTCAATCGGATGGGAAATGCTGCTACCGTCGTAGCTGCGATATAGGATGTCGGCCCCGAACCTCACATCGTGGCTACCATGCCAAGACTTCGCCGAGAGCTGATACGCCGGCAAGACTTCCAATTGGTTTGCCCTACGGTTCCAACGATTGAAGTAATTGCCGCCCCATCCTTCGGGTGAGATTTCCATGTCGGCGGGTCCCTGCCCGTGGGCATTACTGTCGAAAAATGTGTACCGAACCATGGTGTTCAGTACGGCTCCTGAGACAAACTGATACGAATCGGAGAACCCTGCTGATACGCCGCTTCGGCCATAGCTCGTGGACGCGGTTTGCGGGATCAACGCATTGATGTTGGCAAAGTCGAGTTCCATAGGGAAAGTGTTGACATTGAAATTCAGCACGTGGCGAGGGGAAAGAATCACCTGAACGTTGGTGAGGGAAGTAAAACTTCGCGTTTTGATCTCATTCACGGGAAACGACAACCCTCGCACAGGCTGTTTCCGTATTTCGTATGTAACCTCTTCGGAGAAATTCAACTTGTTCTTGATGAGCGGACCACCGAACTCAAATCTCGGAGTCCAGTTGGCAAGTCCCACGAGGCTACCGTTTTTCCCCCGGAACGCTGGGATAAAATCCCGCAGCTTGTATTCCCATCTGCCTGAGGGAGGCATCGTTTCGATGGTTGTCAGACCGCCTGTGAAACCTCCGTACTGGGAACTCTCGGGCAAACTATAAACGGTCATGGATTGAATGATGTCGACAGGAATGGGAATGGAGAAGCTTCCGGAAACAGGGTCCACGTTTTCCGCCGAGTCCACCACCAGCATCCCCTGGCTCTCCGCCTGGCCTTTGAACGTCAGCTTACCCGTGTGGGTCCTAACAACTCCCGGTATCAGAGACAAAGCCTCCGTGAATTTCTGAGTCGGCAAAGGCAGGCTCTCCAACTGATCGGTGTTGACGGTGGCAGTGATCGCTACGTTCTGGGTGGCAATCTCGGCGGCTTCTCCCTGAACCTCAACCTGCTGATTGACGGAACTAATCTGCAGAACGATGTCTTTGACAAGGGACTGGTTTGCGCCGAGCGTTATCGCGGCGGACCATGTTTTGAAGCCATCGGCACTGGCTTCCATTGTGTAGGTTCCCGCGCCAAGTTGCGTGAACTCGTAATGTCCCTCCGCATCGGTCACTGTCGATTGCGGTGCTGCTCCCACTGACGGACCAGTCAGTTTTACCGTGACTCCAGGAAGAATGTTGGTTGCTCCCTCCCCGGATACGGCGGTGATCCTGCCAGCCACAGAGGCCTTGGCAGTGGTTGAATTTGTACCCTGTGACTGCCGAGCCAGAGTCGGAAACACGAACAGAACCAACGCGATGGAAATCGCGTAGCAAACGTGGACCACAATTCCTCGAGGGATTTTCATTTTCGTTGCGGTTAATCTCCAAAGCTGAAAAATGCGTTTTGCGACGAAGACAGAATTTTCCACACTCGACTTGATGGTTCGACGCCCTATGCCCCGTCGCAGTCGCGCGATATTTTCGCATGTGTGCCTAAGTTACCTACCGGTGCTCCAATACGGCACAGAGTCCCTTGCTAGGAGTAGGTCAGGCTGAACTATGGCGTGTTCTTATGAAACACCTTGCGGCGAATATCCGGCCAGAATTCCTTCAGTTCGTTGCTCATTCCGTCATACAGAATCAGAAAGGCAAAAGTGGATGCATTGCGCGAAGCAGTCCGGTCCTCCGGCACATGGTAGATATTTGAAATTGCTGCAGCGACGGCATTGCCGATTGATTCCGAATAGTTGAAATGATCATGCCCTGAATCCGTTCGAGTCACAAAAAGCCGGTTGATGCCATGGTAGGCGCGGTGAACAAAGCGTCCTTTTCCCAGCTGGTAGTAGCGCGGATCTTCATGAAGCAAACTTGGGAAGATCGCCGTCGTCATGTACGTACCGATGCTGTTGTCCGCAAAGGACGCACCGTAACGTTTCCCGTAGGCGTCCCATCCTTGCCCCCACGCTTTTGGATCATTCTTTGCCTGTGCTATGGCAGAGAGGGCACCGTTGAATGGATAGGCGCCCCAATCGAATACGCCCGCAGTCGCCAATCTGAATTTCTGACCGGAAGTGAGCGGCGGGAGTTCACCAGCGTTTTCCACTGTCCCGTAGTTCGGGAGCACTTCGAAAATACGATCGTTAACAGTTCCTGTTTCTCTTTCCAGTTTGCTCTTCCCAACTGTCTCTCCGGATTTGTCTTTATTTTCCTTTCCGTCTTTCGTCTTTGCTGTTTGCGGATCAGATGGGACCGGGACAGGCTGTTGGGTCTCTTGCTGCTGTGCCAGCGCAGGTAGAACGGCGCACAAGTGTCCAATTATGAATAAGAGCGCGATTTGGCGCTGCACCCCAATTTGTCTGCTCATGAGCACACTAATTGTCTCCCAGGGGATTTGTATTCCCGGAACAGAGAGATGACGCTGTTGCACCTTAGATTCGCCATGTGAAGAAATGGTTTTACTCCCATGTCGCCACAAGCATTGATTTGAGCACATTGGGCTCTCGGCTTGGATCAAGCGCGCGCATTTCCGCGCAGCTCGCGGATATAGCTGACTCGAGCGGAGGGTATTGAGTTCAGCTCTTTTTCTTGTCGATTTTCAGATTAAGAACGATGTCCTTGCGACTGTCGAAGCTGGAGACCGTACGGGTAGGCGACTTGGCGCCCTCTTTTTCCGCATGCAGTTCGTAATCCGCATTCGGGTCCAGCCCGCTGAAACGGTAGCTGCCGGTGTCATCGGTGTAACTGCTGCGGACAGAATTGGTGCGCACATTCTTGAGAAAAACAACACTGCCGGAAAGGGGGCTATCGGACTTGTCCGAAACCACGCCGCGGACGGTACGGAGCTGAGCTTCGCGCTTCTTGTCCTGAGCAATCCCAACGGCCGCAAACAGCCCGAGAATCAGGGCCAAACCGCAGATGCGTCGTTGTACATTCATCCTTTGCCTCCCGCAGTCAGCTGCATACGGAACACCACGTTTTGCTCGTTTGCGCCAGCTTTTGCATCAATGGCGCGCGTCTGCTCTGAGTAACCCTTTGCGCGGACCACCATTTCATAGTCTGAGCCCTGGGGCACTCGGACTGCAAATTCGCCACGGGAGTTTGTGTAGCTCTCCCATCGGAATTTCTTTTCTCCAGCCCTCCGGATGCGAAGTTGCACCCCCGCAAAAGAAAGGGCCTTCTCCGTAAACACGGTTCCACGAATCAGGAAATCATTTGCATGGCTGTATTTCTTCTTGCTTGGCTTGCTGGTTGAGACCGTGCGAGCTTGCGAAGTGCTGGCGGGACCAGGCGGCCGTGGCGCAGGTTCCTGAGCCTGTCCAAACGCCCCGATAAAGGAAGCGACAAGCGCTGCCGTGCAGAGAATCGAAATCCACTGCGGGCGGTGCATTCTGTTGCTCCTTACAAAATTAGATGGCGGCACGGGTGCAGTAGGATGCCAGGCGGCGTAAGCCCTGCGGGTTACTCCTCGTCGTCTTCTTCGTCTTCCTCGTCACCATCATCGTCGATCAGGTCGCCATTTTCCCCAGGCTTATCTTCTTCGTCTTCGTCGTCCTCTTCGTCCATGTCATCGGAGATCAAATTCAGGTGGACGGGATGCGTCTGCGAAACCTCGAGTTCGGATTCGCACTCAGGACAGCTCAGAATCTCGCCTTCTTCGACTTCGTCTTCGTCGACATCGATTTCGGCGGAACATTCAGGGCAACGGATCACGGCTCCACCCTCCGTAAAGTCGTCTGTAGTGGGGGTACGAGGACCGTGCCCGCCACCGTGCAGCGTATTATATACCGCGGCGTATGAAGTCAACTCCCCTGAGGCGTAGCACTGCTTGAGCAGCATCACTCCGCAGGCGGAAGGATCATCCGAATGGCCTCGTCCAGAGAATACCCCGAACGGCCAGTGGTTGGCATCGGAGGCGTGATTATCGATCAGGGCCGTACGCTGTTGATCCGCCGCGGCAGCGAACCGCTGCTCGGCGAATGGTCAATCCCGGGTGGAACATTGGAGCTAGGTGAGAGTTTGCAAGAAGGCGTCGCTCGCGAATTGCTGGAAGAAACAGGAATCGAGGTTCGCGTCCTCGAGCTGATTGAAGTGTTCGACCGGATTTTCCTTACGGATGGGGCAGCAACGGGTGTAGAAGTGAAACGTAGACCGCGATTCCACTTCGTCATTGCCGATTATCTTTGTGAACGCCTCGGCGGCGAGCCCCGTGCGGGCAGCGATGTAACTGATGTCGCCTTCGCGAGCGAAGAGGAACTCGCCCGATTTCATCTCACAGAGACTGCAACACGCGTCCTGAAGAAAGCATTTGCCATGGACCGCGCGCGGCGAGCCGCGAGGTGATGCGGCGCACGATCAAAGGGCCTTGGCGATTTCGATGCTTCCATTCGAATCCGTGAGCTGAAGCTGGCATCCGCCCGGGCCGATGGTGCCGTTCAATGTATCGCCCCCGATGCTGCCCGTAGAAGTGACCGGCAACTCAGAGGAAATCCGGCCGAAAGACGTTCTCGCCGTGAGGTTGTAGCCCAAGCCCTCCGGAACGCGCACGCGGATGGATGAGAACGATGTCTTGAGCGAGATGTCCCGGCAACCGCCGGCCGGTCGCATGGCCGTCACAGAGATTGCTCCGTTCTGATTATCCACGGTAATTCGCCCGCCGATCGTGTCCAGCGTAACGCCCGCGAATGAAGTATTCACGATGGCATCGCCCTTCACGTTTCGCGCTGTCACGGAGCCATTGCTGTTTTGCACCGTCAGACTTCCACCAATGCGCTCGGCCAGCACACTGCCGAAACTCGTCTTTGCAAACGTGTCTCCGCCAATGTCTGTGAGCGTGATTCCGCCGTTACCGGTGACCGCGCGAATTCCCTTTGGAATGTTTGAAGCTTCGATAGCGCCAAAGGAGGACTTGAGCGTCACTGTCCCGCGCGCATCGCGCACCAGCACTTTGCCGTTGGAAGTTTCCGCGTCAAGCGCTCCGGTGATGGTGTCCAGCTCGATGTTGCCGAAGGAATCGCGAATCGTCACGGACGTCCCCAGGGCCGACCTGCCCTGTACGCGCGCATTGTTGGTGACACAATTCACGCGGCCCCGCACATCGGAAAAAGTCACATTGCCAAAACTGTTGGTGATGTCTGCGGAACCGCCAATATTGGAAAATTCCACGTTGCCGTTGTTGTCGCGGACCAGGAGGTCGCCCCGGATATTGCGCACCTCCACACTTCCGAAGGAAGTCGTGATATTCGCCGAGGCGGCATCGGTCAACGTAACCGTGCCGTTGCCGCCGGTGATGGTTGCCGCGCCTTGAATGTTTCGCGTGGTAATGCTTCCAAACCGGTTGTGGATTTCCAGAGCGCCCTTTATGTCCGAAACTTGCACGGAGCCGTTATTGTCGCTTACCAAGGCATTTCCTGCGGCTCCTGTGAGTTCAATGCTGCCAAACGCATTCGTCCACCGGCCTGTGCCGGCGTCGCGGACGACTAAGGTTCCATAGCCGTTCTCAATATCCGCAAGGCCGTGAACACCTGTCACTTCAACGCCTCCAAAACTGTTCCGCACGGTAATCGGTGCTTCGGAAGGCATCCCAATGTCATAACTCACGGACCAGGAAGAGTTCTTGCTGGAGTGAAACCATCTCTTCTCATCCTCGGGATAGATCGTCTTGATGCGCACTCCTTCACTCGTTTGCTGAACTTCAATTTTGATTTTCTGCGCGAAGGACTCCGCTTCCTCGCGCGAACTGGCCTGCGCTCGAATCGTGGCTGAAATCTTGACGTCACGGCCGGACTCGCCGTGCAGCCTCACGCTGCCGAATTTGTGCTCGATGCGCACGGACTGTCCGGCCCCGAGCGCTACCGTCTGCTGAAAATCCCTTGAAACTTGTTCTTGGCCGGGATTTGCGGCGAGCATCGGCTTCGCCGCGAAGAGCAGCGCCGCGAGGGAAAGTCCCACAACTGTTGCCAGATGCAACAATCCCCTCCGAAAAATGGACTGGGTGCGGTTCATCGTTGTCTTGCCTCCAAGACTTCTTCCAGCGTGCGCTGCTTCTCTTGGTACATGGCCAGTAGTTGATAGCGCAGTTGCGCATTCGATTTATTCAATCCTGCTTGCGCCCGGAGATCCGCGATAGCGCTATCCAGCACCAGCAGTTTCTCGTGGTAATTCGCAAGAAGTGGCGTCGCGGGATTTTCGAGTTGTGGCTTGGCCTGTGCCGCGAGTTTGTCGATCGCCCGCTCATAGACCGTTTCCGCGCGTTCCACTTCTTTGAGTGCATTGCTCTTTAAGAGAGAGTGGTCATCAGGATTGGGCTCAACAGAGGGCCGGCGAAGATAAATCCAGCCAGCAGATACGGTCAGAATCAGCACGAACGCACCTACTAGAGCCGTTTGCCATCTCAGCGAAATGTCAGGCAAGATCGAGAACCAGCGGCGCAGCCCGGCCCGTTGTGCCTTTTGTGCCTCTTCTTCGGCGAGCGCACGTTCGATCCGTGGCCAGAACGAAGGAGTATCCGAATAGTCGCGCAGCTCTTTCGCCGCGACACTCAGGGATTTCCAGGCGCGAACCTCTTCCGCGCACAACGCGCAAGAAGCGGCATGGGCGTCCAGGGCCGCCCATTCGGCAGACGTGCCGTCCTCAAAAATCCGCTCTCGATCGCTACAAGTGACATTCATCATCGTTCACCGTGACTCCGCTGCATTACTGCGCGGAGGTTCCAACATTTGGCGAAGACTTTTCTTCGCCTGAAAAAGTGTGTTCTTCGAAGCCGTCTCCGTCATCTCCAGCATCCCGGCGATCTCCGCATGACGAAAACCTTCGACCTCGTATAAGAGAAAAACATCGCGCTGGTGTTGCGTGAGCTTGGCCAGTGCGCGCTCGAGCGCCATGTGGAGTGTGGGATGCGCTCCGGGCGCGCGGGGCTTAACCCCCGGCGACTCCTCCGAATCCTCGTTCGCGACTTCTTTCTTGCGCAACCGGTTGCGCCGCGCGTCGTAACAGGTGTTAATCAGGATCCGGTACGTCCACGTGACAAAGCTCGATTGCCCGCGAAAGCTCGCGACGCTGCGATGCACTTTCAGAAACGTCTCCTGCACCGCGTCTTCAGCGTCAGTGGGATTGCCAAGAAGATTCCGCGCCAGATTCTTCATGCGCGCAGCATGCAGCGCGTACAGACGTTCGTAGGCGCGCAGATCGCCAGACCGGCAGGCAGCAGCCAGCGCAGCATCCTCACTCTGGGCATCCACGGCGGCTAGGCTGGGGCCGCCGGCAAAGTGCTCGGAAGGTTCCACTCGCGTCCCCCGTTCGCGCGGCACGGAAGAGATTCTAGCCTTCCAAGGCAGCGCAAGTCCCATAGTTCCCATTCCTGGCTCCTGAGGTATAGACGACCGGAGAACTAGGAACGTCTGGCCGAGGTACGAGTCCCGCAGTATTACCAAACTATTGATTTTATGGCAGTTAGCTAGCGGTCTCAGTTAAAGAAGCGGAGGCACCGCACGCTCAACGCACTCTCAGCCTGCAATTCGGGTCCTCAGCCTGCGACTATGTAAGCGGGCGTGCAACCAGCTACTGGCCGTTCGGCCGGTGCTGAGAAGGAAACGCCTGTCACAAATGCCCAGAGACGCCATCTATTGGAATTTGTACGATTTATGCAAGCAGGGTACCCAAAGTCTCGCAGTTGATTTGTAAGCGGGGAAAGGGTCCAACCAGCCACCTCATCCCGTTCACCCCAAGGGTACCGCTTTGGAGGTGTGAAGTGTTCAACTCTCAAGCCCATCGAAACCCCTGGCTCGTTTTGGCAGGGGCAGCCGTCTTAAGTGTGGCGGGTTGCTCGAACGAAGCCACCAACAAGGCCGTCAGCGTTGCCAAGAAACCTGCGGCAGCAAAGCCTGCTGCCGTAGCCAAAGTAGCGGAGCCGACGACAACGATCACCTTGCCGAAAGGCACCGCGATCAGCGCGGCGGCAAGGCAAACGCTAGCCACCGACAAGAACAAGGTCGGTGACACCTTTGCCGCTAGCCTCACCGAGCCGATCAAAGTGGATGGAAAGACGGTGATTCCCAAGGGCACCCAAGTAACCTGTCGCATTGTCAAAGTCAAAAAGAACGAACTGAAGGTGACGCTCGCTTCGGTGGTAATCCGCGGGAAATCCTACGCGCTGGATACCAATTCGATCACCGGACCGAAGAGCCAGTCCAAGAGCAGTGCCAAGAATGCCAACAAGTCCAAGGCGAACAAGGACGTAACCCTACTCGCTGCCAAGAGTAAGTTGACGTTCAAGCTCGCGAAGCCAGTGACCATTCCCGTGAAGGGGTAACCGGATGATCGCTAACCCCGGACCCCAGCGAGCGAAAGTTGGCTGCGGTTCGGGGTTTTTCGTTCAATCCAGCATAAACCGTCACAGGCTGAAATTCGGCCCCGAAGAAGCGGTCTTGTCCGGAGGCAGGTTCAGTCGGTGACCACGTGAATCGCTACGACCGCGAGAATTGTTGCTGCAAGAAGCACAGCAGCCGCCAGCCAGCCAAACGCAAAATGGCGTCGCCAGGATCGCAAATGCCATGGTCGCGTCATGACGCAACGCCTGATCCTGACGCCAGTTCCGCAAGAGCGCGGCGCACCCGGCAGTGACAACGATGCCAGGCATCCCGATGAACAAGATCGCCGCTCCCAGCCGCGAAACGTGCGTCACCGTCCATTCTAAGATGATCCAGCTTGTCCGGGCGGGTTCGTACTGACGAGGTTGAAGCAGGCGCAATGCGGCCGCAGCAAGGAGCACGCTGGCGGGTAATACCATCAACCACTCCGAGATGGCAAAGACTCGCGATCGCAAGAATCCTGGCTGTTGTCTGTATGCGTTCTCCATGTCATCCCCTTTCTTTACGCTTCATGCCGTCAAACTACCCGGCAACGTAAAGCCCTCGATCGATACTAACCCGCGATGGCGTCCGGCAAGGCTCCGCGTGTGCGTTCGCGCCGGTTGAATTCCGTCACAGCCGCTTCCAGATCGTCGGCGGTAAAGTCCGGCCAGCGTTTTTGCAGAAACACGAATTCCGCGAACGCGCATTCCCACAGGAGAAAATCGGAAAGCCGCTGTTCGCCGCCGGTACGAATCAGCAAATCGACTTCCGTCGAGCCCCCGCGGAGGACTTCTGCCAGCACCGTGCTGAAGGATTCGGGCGAGAGCTCGGTGACTTTGTAGAAGCGGCAGGCGGCGTGATAGATGGCTTCGCGGGCGGAATAATCCACCGCAAGCCGAAGGTGCAGACGCGTGCCTTTTGCGGTAGCGGCTTCGGAATCCACGACGGCTTGGCGAAGCGTGGCGGGCAAGCGATCCCGGCGCCCGATGACGCTGAGCCGCACGCCTTCGTCAATGCAATGCGTCGTTTCCGTAAGAAGGTATTCGTGCAGCAGCCGCAGAATCCCCTGGACCTCTACATCGGGACGCTTCCAATTCGCGGAGGAGAGCGCGAAAAGCGTCAGCGTATGAATGCCCATGCGGGGGGCGACCTCAACGACCCGGCGGACTGTTTCAGCGCCGGCGCGATGGCCGGCCGAGCGGGGCAGTCCCTTTGAAGTGGCCCAGCGGCCGTTGCCGTCCGAAATGATGGCTACGTGGAGACGCGGAGCGTGGTCAACAGCCGGCTGCGCGATGGGAATTTGCCGTACGGTCTGATGAGGCATGATCAGCATGTGCTTTTCTCCGCCGCGGTACAAGGAGTACAAACTACTCTGTAATGCAAAGTATAGAGGCAAAAATTTTTGCCGTTCAGCCTTCGCGCGTCGCGCGAATCAATGCTTCCATATGATTCAGGTAACGCTCTAGCGCCCGCCGCCCCGCTGCCGTCAACCGGTATTCGGTTTTTGGCAAGCGCCCGTCGAATGATTTCGTGCACACGATGTAATCCGCCTCTTCCAGCTTGCGGGCGTGAACGCTCAGGTTGCCGTCCGTGGTCTTCAACAGCGCTTTCAGTTCGTTGAAGGTCAGAGAGCGATTCACCGCCAGCGCGCTGACGATCCCCAGTCGTATCCGCTCGTGAATAAGCCGGTCCAGATCCGCCGGCACAGCTTCCTGCGCCGGATTCCGGATAGCCTCCAGCGAAGCATCCCGCTCCCGAGACCGCTGTAGACGTTCTTGACGCGCTGCGGATGACTTACCCATGCGATTTCCTGCTAGCCTCCATGATGCCGGGCGATCCACCAGCCAAAGCCAATCTGCACCACCCCAAAACCCGCGGCCATGAATGCATCTCCCAAGATTGCAGGAGCGAAAAGTGCGGCGCCGCCCAGAGACATCAGGCACAGACCCATCACCGGCACAACGCGAACGGAAAATGCCCCGCCCGTAACAATGGCGGTCCCATACAACAAGAGCCAAACGCCCGGCAGCGCCGCAAGGATGCCGGCCTGAAAAAGTGCGAAAGTCAAAAGGCCGCCGACGAAAATTGGCGGTGCAAAGCTAAGAAGGAATTTGCGGCCAGGCCCGGAGAAGAGTGCGGAGTTGGCACGGTGCGCTTTGGTGGCTGCCGCAGGTGCGGCAATGGCCACGGCAACGAAGGCTTCGATTAACCAAACGGCCAGCCAGGCGCGAGGCGTAGTTTGGCGCGAAGCCGCAAACGCGGCTACCAGTGCGGTAACACCCATCGCCACGCCGCCCCAGCCGGGCACGGCGGTAAATTCGGCGGCGCTCTCCATCGTTTCGCGGATGTAGCGAAGGTGATCGGCGGCGCGAGCATCGATGGGAATAGGCTCGCGTTGCGAAGAGCGGAGTGGACCAAGGCTCACCATAGCCCATAAATTACCGCAGGGCGCAGCGTCTGTCAAGTACTTTGTATCACAAAGTTTATGCCGGTGGGTCACACTTTCCGCGGGTAACGCCCCCTCAGCGAATTCCACCGGATCGTGAATACGTCAATGAACATCTGGATGCTGTCGCGCAGCATGCTTACTTTCGTGGCTGGCGAATGACCCCAGCGCACGGGAATTTCCACGGCTCGCAGCCCATGATGCCTTGCCAGGTACAGTAACTCCGGGTCGAATCCGAATCGCTCGATCCTTTGCTGTTCAAAGATGACGCCGCAGCGTTCGCGGCGGAACGCCTTGAAGCCGCACTGGGTATCGACAAACGGCAGCCACAAGATGATTCGCACAATTTTATTGAAAATGATCCCCGCGAATTCACGGAAGGGAGACTCGTGCACGCTGATCAAGCTGCGGTCCATCGCCCGCGAGCCGATAGCTACGTCAAAGGTTTCGAGTGCGTCCATGAGCTTATCCGCTTCTTCGATGGGCGCGGAAAGATCCGCATCTGTGAAAAGGGCGATGCGGCCGCGCGCTTCTTGCATGCCGTGCTGGACGCTGTAGCCTTTGCCTCGATTAACGCCGTTCGAAACCACGCGCAGCGCGGGAAGCTTGATGCGAAAATATTCGGCCACCGCGGCCGTGCCATCCTTCGAGCCGTCGTCCACGACCAGAACTTCCGCCTTAATCCCGGAAGTTTCAAGGTATTCCGCAATCCGGTCCAGCGTGGCTGGAAGGCGCAATTCTTCGTTGTAGGAAGGAATGATAATGGAGACGTCGGGAACTGCTGAGCTCATCGTCAGGAAGATTCCTGCCAGCCATGGTAGCCGACAAGAGGCACAAATCGACAGCCCTCCAGCATCCTTGTGGGGAAAGCATCACCGTGCTTTTCGATGAGCTGCAACTCCTGATGTTCCGCGTCTCCCACGGGAAGAATCAGCCGGCCTCCTTCGGCAAGCTGGGCAAGGAGCGGTCTCGGAACCGCGGGGGCAGCAGCGGCAACCAGGATGGCGTCGAAAGGCGCGAGTTCCGGCAATCCAAGTGTTCCGTCGCCGCAATGCACATGCGCGTTGGAGTAGCCAAGCTGAGCCAGCTTGGCGGCAGCGCTCGAAGCTAGCTCCGGCCGCCTCTCGATCGAGAAAACTTCCTTGGCCAGACGCGATAGCACAGCGGCTTGATAACCGCAGCCCGTGCCGATTTCCAAAACGCGGTCCCCTGGCTGCAAATGCAGCGCCGTGGTCATGGCCGCAACGATATATGGTTGTGAAATAGTCTGGCCGCCGCCGATGGGCAATGGGAGGTCATCATACGCATGCGCACGCACCTCGTCGGATACAAATTCGTGCCTCGGCACCGCTGTCATCGCGGCAAGTACGGCGGTATCATGAACGCCGCGACGCCGCAACTGCTTTTCAATCATTTCCGCGCACTGTGCCGCGTATTCTTTTTTCTCAAGCATGCGTAACCGCCGCAGCATGTTTTTCCCACGCGCCTGTTTTCAGGATCTCTTCCATTTCCGCGAGCGTAAAATCACACTCATCTTCGCGATTGTAGAAATGCGGCGAGATGCGCACGCCGGCTTTGGGACGATAGTCGACGAGGATCTCCCGTGCGAGGAGTTCGCGACAAACCTCGTGAGCATGCGGGCACTCGACCGAAACCGTTCCCGCGCGCTCGGCGGGATTCTCCGGAGTGTTCACGCGCCAGCCGCGAGCTCGAGCGCCTTCCATGAGCCGCGCGATCAAGCGCATGGATTTCTCGCGAATTGCCGTAATGCCAATATTGTTGAGAATCTCCAGTCCGGGCTGGCACGCATACAGCGCGGGAATATGCGGAGTGCCGTTCAGATAGCGAAAGGAGTCGTCGCGCGGGTCGATCGCGCCGGTTTTGAATGCAAACGGATCGCGGTGCGCCATCCACCCCGTGAGGGCGGGACGCAGCTTGGCGCGCAAATCTTCGCGGACATAAAGATAAGCGACGCCCGGTCCCCCGCAGAGCCACTTCAGGACGCCGCCGACCGCAAAATCGACGCCAAGACCGCGCACATCGAGAGGAATCGTCCCCGCTGCCTGAAAAACATCAAGAATCACGTGGGCGCCGACGCGATGCGCGCGTTCCACAATCGCGCGCGCGTCCACGATGTAGGAGCTGCGGAAAAGCACTTGCGAAATCGGCACGAGGAGCGTCGTTTCGTCAATGGCCCCGAGCAGCTTATCCAAATCAATTCGTATGTGGTCCTGCGTCGGGACGACTTCGACGCGGGCGCCGAGCCGCCGTTGCTCGTGGTAGAAGTATTGAATCGAAGGAAACTCTAGCTCCACCATCACGATCTTGTTACGAGGCCCGCGGAAGTCAAAACAGGACGAAATGACGGCCTGGGTGAGGGTCACATTCTGGTGTAACGAAATCTCGCCCGGGCCCGCTCCGATCAGCGGCGCGATCTTGTCGCCGAGGCCCACTGCCATCTCCCACCAGCCCTGCTCCCACGCGCGCACTCCGCGTTCAGCCCAGGAATCCGCATACGACCGCAAGCCCTCGTAGACGCCACGAGGCATGGCGCCCAGTGAATTGCTGATCATGTAAGTCGTGCGGTCGAGGATGGGAAATTCCCCGCGCCACTTCAGAAGCTCATCCATCGCGCTCCTTTCGGGGATGGATTGCCGGTTCGGGTTCTTCTCCAAACAAAGTAGCACACGGTGACGAACGCCAGCCAGGGTACCCCGGCCAGTAGGGTAATGCGAAATCCCGGAACCCACCAGGTCGAGACCAACACCGCTACGACTCCGCCCAGCCCGATGAGCGATGCCCAGGGTCCAGGCGGCCCCAGCTGAAGATAAGGCATTGCTCGCCGTTTGTGAAAGCGCCGGAACGCCAGATGAGTTAACAACGTCATCAGCCAGGCGAACAGTGCCCCAAACGAGCTGAGCCCGATCATGAAAACAAAAAGTGAATCCTTAAAATACTCCGACAGAAATAGTGCCGCGGCCATCCCCCCTGCCGAAGCCAGTACGGCGACTACCGGCATATTCTTTCCACTCAATCGCCCAAGCGCCGCCGGAAGATAGCCGCCGCGCGCGAGTGAAAAAGCCAGCCGCCCCGCGAAATACAGATTAGCAACGGCGCTGGAAAGCGCCGCCGTCAGCACCACGAAATTCATGATGTGACTCGCAGCAGGAATACCTACACTCTGAAAAACGTGGACAAAAGGGCTCTTGACGAGTTCGATCTGCGTCCATGGGACAATGCCAACCACCAGTGCGAGCCCAACAACGTAAAACAACACGAGCACGATCAGTGTCCTGCGCAGTGCCTTAGGAACCGCTACCTTTGGATCAGCTGCTTCGCCGGCCGCGCTTCCAACAACTTCGATTCCGAAAAAACTGAAGAGCCCCAAGATGACACCTAGCCCGACGCCTTTCCATCCGTTCGGAAGAAAACCTCCGTGAGCCGTGTAATTTGCTAGGCCAACCTTCGGGAATCCCACGCCGAACAGCAGCGCACTCCCCAGAATCAAAAAGGCGACGATGGTCACTACTTTGATCATCGAAAGCCAGTATTCGAATGCTCCAAGATTTCCAATGCTCGCGGAATTAACGTAGAGAATCACCAGCGAGAACAATCCGATCCACGCCCACGACGGAGTTTCTGGAAACCACAATTTGCAATAAATCGACGCGGCCACGACTTCGCTGCCGACCACCACCATCATGCAGAACCAGTAGGTGAGGCGGACCGCAAATCCCGCCCATGGATGCAGGTACATCTCGGCGTAAAGTCCGAATGATCCTGCCGCCGGGTGCGCTGCGGTCATCTCCGCCAGCGCCCACATCATCGTCACCGCGATGCACGCCCCGCCGACAAAACTCAGAATCACGGCCGGGCCCGCCAGCTTCACGGAAATGGCGCTTCCGAGAAACAAACCAGTCCCGATGGCGCTGCCCAGCCCGATCATGGCGACCTGCCGCGGCGAGAGGTTCTGGTGAAGGCCCGCTTCGCGTTCAACAGTTGCCGCGGGATCAGGCGCTGCCAGGGACGCAACGCCTTGCATTTCCAGTTTGTGCATGGCGAGGCATCGTAACAGAAATTCACCACCTGTACGCGGGCCTGAACGTCGGGCCAGTAAACGGCGCGGCACAACTGTCCCGCGATCTAGTCGCGCCGCTCCAGGCCGCTTTCTAAAATCGTTGGCGTGGCGCGAACACGAGCGAAGCGGCCCCGGAGGAAGTCATGAAAGCGGTCCTTGCATTGGTACTAATTTACATCGGCACGTTTTTCTTGGTGATTCAAGGAGCTTCTCAGAACTCCGTGCAAGCCTCGCGGCCAGGCGCGAACGCGCTGCAAGGCAACGCGGCCCCTCCTCAAGCAAGTTACTCCATTGACCCGGCGAAAGAAGCGGACATTCGGTCCTTGATGGAGCTGGTCGGCGCGAGAGACCTCGTGCAGGACGGCGCGAACACCGCCATTGAACAATCACGGGAAAGACTTCTCGCCACTGTGCCCAACAACGACAAGGGCCAGGCGTTTGTGAACGCCTTCGCCGTCAGCTATCAAAAGAAATTCGACGTGGACCAGGCAACGAATCAACTGGTGGTGCTCTACGACAAGCATTTCACGGACGACGAAATCAAGGGGCTGTTGCAGTTTTACGGTTCGCCCCTGGGACAGAAAGTCGCCGCGGAGATGCCCAAGATCGGTCGTGAAAGTCAATTAGCGATCCGTGCGGCGAGCACCAAGGCTTCCAAGGATGCGCTGGCTGAACTAAAACAGCAGAATCCGGAAATTGGGCAGTCGGCGCGGCTCGGGAACGGTCAGGGCCAGGGCCGCTGGCAGCGGCGTGGCCAACAGCGCGTACAAGGGCAAACGTCCCAGCAGGTGGCTGCTCAGCCGCAAGATCCCCAATAACGCGATTTGCAACTCGACAAGCGCTTTCAGGCTACTGAAAGCGTTTTTTGATTTTTATGTCGATGCCGAAAGTTCCGTTCTGATCCCGCAGCCCCACAATGGAGACGTTTCGGTCTACGTTGTATTCCACTTGAATAACCTGCTGCTGCGTCGAGCTCACATTCGAGACGTACGTGATGGTGAGGTTGCGGGTAATCTGTTGCTCGACGGTAATGCGCGACGCCGCGCTCTGTTGGGAGCCCGTCGATCCAACTCCTGCGAGGCCTGGATCAACGCGAAATCGCGTTATCCCAAACAAGCGTTCCAGGCGTCCTCCCAATTGGCTGGAGATCGCTTCGGAAAGAATTGCCGAAGCCCCTGCCGTTCCGCTCTGGGACGTGCCGCCACTGCGTGTCGTCGCCTCGGAGCTGGTTTGCCCCAATGCAAGTAACGTCACGATATCGTTCGCAGGAAGCGGCGGATCGGAGCGATACGCCAGCGTAAGCTTGCTGGCCGGACCATTGAAATTTAGCGTGATCTCATATTGTTGAATCGTCGTGGTCGCTTCCACGTTCAAAACCGGATCGAGCCGGAACGGATTGGAAAAATTCAAGTCTCCTCGCGAGACGCGGTAACGGTTTCCGGCAAAATACAAATCACCGGACAGGATGTGGATGTGCCCGAGAAGTATCGGGTGCTCCCAGGTTCCCCGCACACGGAGATTCGCATCCGCTTGCAATTGCGCGCCGGGCCATTCCATACGCGCATCGGGCGCCGACAGCGCTTCGACATCGAATTGCAGATTGCGCAAGTACGGCGAACTGGTCGTGGGGCCGCTGATGCCTTGCTTTGCCGACACCAGCATGCCTGCGACTTCCAGTCCTTGTGTAAGAGTGACGCGGTCGATGGTCACCCGTCCGGACAGCACCCCCGCTGCCGGCGTGCCAGTCAGCCTCAACGAGCCTCCCACTAGCCAACTCATGCCCTCTGGATAGCGGATGCGCACGCGATCGGTGCGCACGCTCACATCATAGCGAAGAGGGCTCTCTGCATAATTCACGCTGCCGGTGAGGTGCAGCGTACCTCCTCCGGATTCCGCGCTCATGTTCTCGAAGTACAAGCGCGTCGCATCAAATACCACGTCTCCTTGAATCGCGCTGAGTCCCGTTGGAAAATCCGCGGCGCGCGCGAAGGCGTTTTCGATGTGCACGCGGCCGGTGATTCGCGGCCGGTCCAGTGTCCCTTCGAAGGACGCGTTGATTTGCGCCGGGCCTCGTGCATCCAGATTCGGCACATAGCCGCTAATCAGCCGCAAGTCCAGAGCCCCATTGAGGTGCAATGCCACAGCGCGCCGGCCGGCAAACTGCACCGAACCCGCAATCTGCAAATTGGTGTCCGTTCCCCGTAGCGTTACCGGGTTGATTTCCAGGCTGTCCTTCGTTGAACGAAAGTGAACCGGGCCGGTGTTCTCCAGGCGCACATTGGCATAATTCATTGTCAGCCGCGAAAGATTCGCATCCACTACGATGCTCTGCGGTTGGTTCAGCGAACCATTTACCGAAATATCTCCGTCTGCGTTCGCGTGGCCGCTGAATTCTTTCAGGTGCAAGGCGGCGAGTAGAAATGGGTCCAGGTCAATGTTCTTGATCGAAACCTTCCCGCTCAGGGGATATGGATCGGCAAGTCCGAGTGCGTAGCCGCCGGAAATTTCTCCCGTGGCCATGGCGGAGCCTAATTCCAGATGTGCTGTGCGGCCGTCTGATGCCAGATTGCCGTTGAAGCTCCCCACAATCTCCTGGCCGATTCGGAGGTCCACGACGCGAAATGTCCCCTCGCCAAGCGGTGTTTTCAAAGCGCCATTGGCATTCAACCGGAAAGTCAACTGTCCCCCCACCGGCAGGCGTGCCGATTGCAATTTTTCAAAATTCTCCAGCGGGAGCGCCGCGCCCACAAGGTTGGCGGAAATCGTCTCATCCTTGGATCGGTAACCAAATGATCCGGTGATAATGCCCGCTCCGCGGCCACTCTCTTTTCCCGGCGGGAAGAATCGCAGCTCCGCGTCCGCGATGCGCACCTCATCCGGCGATATGTTCAGTTGTCCGCGAAGGCGATTGAACGAAATCCCGTACAGTTTGCCGTCCGCCAGATCGAAGAGGCCAGTGACAGTAGGTTGCGCCCGCGTGCCGCGTCCGTGGAATTGACCCGTCAATGAACCATTCACCGGCAGGGTCATCACCAGCATTTGTTCCAGACTTTCAGCCGGAACTTTCTCGATATTCGCCTCAGCGGTCCAGCCGTTGTCCGGAAGAAAACTCCATTTCGTCAGGGAGAGCGAACCTTCGATGTCCGTTTCCATGTTGCCGCTTCGCGCGTGTCCACGCTCCAACGTAAGCTCCGAAGGCGAATAGGTCACATCACCTTCAACGAAATCCACATAGTAACCGTCGTAACGTGCACGCTCCCCACGCAGGTGACCTTGAAAAGTTGGGCTGCCTGAGGGTCCCATGATCTTGCCGTCCCATCGCGCGCTCCCCGAAATTTCTTTCGCCGCCTCCGTAGAACCTGACTTTGCTCCACGCAAGCCGTTAATGAAATCCCTGTAGAGCTCCAGAGATCCTATATCGAAACGCATATCGATCATCGTGTTGTGCGGCGCAAGAACGCCGTCGATGCTGCCACGCGAAGATGGCGTTTCGAACTTGCCAGATTCGATCGTCAGGATGCTCGGATCGTAGCGATAGCGGAATTTCCATGCACCGCTCACCGGTTGATGGTGCGCCGCCGATTGTTCTGGATTCTCCCAAACGGTATTTGCGGAGATTTCGAAGTGCCGGAAGGGGCCGCTCCAGGTTTCCACGGTGTCCGCAGTCACCCGGGCGTCCCAGTGCAACTCGTCAATGGGGAAGTCGTGATGTTCGATCGACGGCAGTACGCCCGCTAACCTCACGTCTTGCACATGGGTGACCGCTTTGAATTGCGTTCCGTCGAAACGCATCGTTACCCGCCCGGTTACTTTTCCGCCGAAAGCCCCGGCATAAAAATCTGGAACCTCAAGGCCGCGGTTGTCGATTTTGTAGCTGCCGGTACTGGTGAGACCGCTTGCATGAAAGTCGTCGTACGGAAGCGCGATGTCCTGCCCGGAATAGCTCCCGCTGCCCTGGTACTGGCCGTCCGCGAATTGGCCTTCTCCTCGCAAATCAACCCGCCCCGTCGGCACCGTGGGTTCGCGCAGCGTTTCTCGGAAATCCAGCAGCTCGACCCAGCCTCTGTAACGAAAACTCCATTGCGGATTCGAGAAGTTATTCATTTCCGCTTGTGCATCGAGATGCGAGTGCCCCGCGCTAAGCACGCCTTGCTCGAGTGTGAAGCCATCGGGCCAAACTGTGAATTTTGCCGACAAACCCACCGGCAAAGGCGCGTAGCGCTTAGATGTGAACTGCACGGTTTGCCAATCAAGATTGCCGACGTACAAGGGACGGTCCAGCGTGCCCCCGGCATCCAGGTCGAAGCGCAAATCTCCCCCGTGCACGGCGATAGGGGTCTTCGTGTCCTTGTAGAGAACCCACCCGTCAGAGAGCACCAGCCGCCGGATGCGCAGCCCGAAAAGCGAGTCGCGCAGCGGTTTGTTCACGGTAGCTGTCCGCTGAGGCGTGGGCACATTTGTGCTGCCATTTTTTTCAACTAGGATATGTGCGTGTGGCTTCTGGACAACCAACTCACTCAGCGAAATCCTTCTGCCCCAGAACGAATCGATGCGCAGACCCACCTGCACTTCCTCTGCCGTAAAAAGTGGTTCCGTGCCGGCAGGTTCCTTCCCGCGGATCACTAGACCCTTTATCGTGGCCCGCATGGCAAACCAGCGAATCGATAGAGAGCGCAACTCCACTTTGCCGCCGCTCATTCGTTCCAATCGGCTTACCAGCAGGCGGGTCAGCAACGGGTTGCCGGCTCCGCTGCCGAAAAATATCATCAGGCCAGCAACGATCAGGATGATCTTTGCGCCGAGAACCCAGGCGACGTGACGCAGCCAGCGCCATTTCCGGCGGCGCGTATCCTGGGTCACTTTGATCCCCCAGCCAGAAGAATCTCGACGTGCAGCCGCGCCCTGCTCTCCTTCAGCCACTTCTCAGCTTGCTCGTTGATTCCGCGCTGCACCAGTGCTTCCTGGATGAAGTCATGAGCGGCATCCAAGGTTGGAGGCTCCTGCCCGCGCGCTTTGGCCTGCGGCAGGATGGTGCTTGCATAAAAATCTTCAATCGCCTTGGAATCGACTTGCACGGAGGGGCGAAAGCGCGAGTCGAGGTAGTTGCTCAAGTAAAGTTGCGATGCCACGATGCTCCGCACTTCTGCTTCGCTCAGCCCGCTCTGCTTTCTTCTGGTTTCGTATTGCTCCTCCGATGCGAACGATTTCCGAAGGCGCTCCAGTTCGCGTTCAATCTCAGTTTCATACGGGTGGGGGAAAAGCGATACGTCGGCTTCGGTTCGTACCACCCATTGATCGATCAGTCGGTCCAGAATCTCCGAATCCGTTTCCGATTTTCCGTCAAGGAATTGCTGGTAGCGGCTGAGTGCCCGGATGTCGCTCAATAGAATGACGTCGTTTTCAACTCGCGCCGCAATACCGTCCACAATCTCTTGCGACGCCGAAAATGCCGGCGCAGTTGTCATGAACAGCGAGACCAATAAGAGACGAATCGTCAGCCCGCGCACTAGAAGCTCGATCCAAGATTGAAAAAGATTTGAAAGCCCGGCAGCCGCGTGCTTTGCTGCCCGAGCGAGCCCTCTAGACAATTCGTGGCGCTGCTCGGACACGGAATCGGAATAACAAACAACGGACGATTCAGCTGGTATCCGAAATCGATGCGGATCGGACCCACGGGAGTCTTATACCTCACGCCCAACCCGACGGTATGAGCAAAGTAGTTGAGTTCGTTGGTGCAATTCGTAGCGCACACCGGCACGTTCGTCGGTCCCGCAGGCAGCGCCGGATTTTGCAGCGCAAACGTGGGCTCCGGCAACATGCTATGCAAAGAGATCCGGCTCAGCCGGCTGTAAACGTTGCCGCCGTCGTAAAAGATGGCGCCGCCCAGAGATGTTCCAATAAACGGCAAGCGCATCGGAAAACGAAATTCCTGGTTGAGCACCAGCATGGCCTGGCCTCCCACCGGGAAGCCCGTGCAGGCATCCCGCGGTCCGGCTTGGTTGAGCGCGAAGCCGCGCAGAGAGGTGCCGCCGCCCGCAAAAAATCGCTCGGGGAGTGGGATGATTGTTGGGGTCGGGCCCGAAGGCGCAGTACCGGCGACGCACTGCCCGGGCGCCGGAGGTGGGAAAGTCAAGGAAACCGTGTCGCTATAAGGCACCAGGAAGCCCAATCGCGTGGAACGCGCAAAACTGAATCGTCGCTTGATTCGGTAGTAGGTGGAGTTTTGAAAGAAAAATCGCAGGAAGCTGGCGCTCGAACCAACCTTGGTATCCGCGTCGCTGAAGTCCGCGCTGTTGAAACTCCCCTTCGACGCCTCGGCGGGACTATCGCGCGAATCGCGGAACCATGTCACTCCAAATTGTGAAACGAGCGTGGGCTGATTGAAGAGCGGCACTTCCTCACTCAGGATTTTTAGATTGGAAACCTGAACCTTGCGGAAGACATAGCGGTAAAGCACTGTCGTCAGGGGCGTGACTTGCTCGGTCAATTGCACCGAACCCTCGTAGCGGTCTTCCGTGAAGGTATTGATGTCACGCGTTTTTTCTGCGAACGCCGTCGCTTGAAAACTGAAGTGTGGATTCGCGAAAGTGTTGGGCGCCGAATATCCCAGCAGCGCGCGTCCCTGCAGGGTGCTGCCGCGCAGTTTGAAGGAAAGGGAATCTCCCCGCCCGGTCAGATTCAGCTTGCTCAACTCTAGAATCCCGCGCGGTGCAGCCTCGATCTGTGCCCCAGTCGGGCTCGTGGTGCTGGCGAGTCTCTGCACTTCGAATCCGCCGCCATAGGCCAGCGTGTAGCGCTTAGCCTCCTCTACCAGAACGGCGACGTCCTTCTCCGGATTGGTTCCGTTGGGATTCTGTGGTTCGATCGTGACGCGATTGAAAACGCCGAGGTTGTACAGCCGCCTCTGCGATTCCACGACGTCCCCTTCTCGAAGCGGTTCCTTAACCTTGATGTGCACCTCTCGATGGATCACTCCGGGCCGCGTGTGCTGGTATCCGCCGACTAAAATGCGCCGTACGCGCGTTTGCGGACCTTCCTGGATGTGATACACCAGCCGAACGGCCTCGGCCTGCTCAATCGGTGACTTAGTTTCTTTTTCCTTCTGCTCATTATTTTCCTTAGCGGCAACGCTGCTCCTGCCGGACTCCGATTTTTCCGCTGGAGCGGCAGAGACGCGTTCCGCCGTCGCCGAAAAACTGGCCTCGGGAAATCCTTCATTAAAATACATCGCGAGAATATTGTCTCTGTCAGTCGTCACGTTGAAATCGGAATACGGCTGCCCCGGAGTTGAGGCGATGACGGTGAGAAGTTCCTCTTCTTTGAAGGCATGATTCCCCTCGATCGACAGAGAAGCCACGCGCGTCTGCTTTCCTTCCTGCACCTCGAAGCGGATGAACACATCTCCTTCTTTGCCTTTGTAATTATCTTCAACATGCGCATCGAGCTTGGCATCGAGAAAACCATTTGCCTGGTACAGGTCACGCATCGATTGCGCGTCGGAATCCACCAGCTTCCGGCTGAAGTGTCCCGCTGATGCGAAGGCGCCCCCGAAGATCTGCAATCGGCTTCGCAGCAATTCGGTGTCGAAGTACTTGTTCCCCGTAATTTCAATCCCGACAAGTTTGTGCCGGTTTCCCCGCTCCACTTTGTACGTGATGATTTCTTCCGTGCCCCGTGCCCCGCCCCGCGTGGGCTTCGCCTCATGCGTCTCGGTCGTGTAATTCACGTCCGCGTCGAAATAACCCTGCCGTTCTAGCCGCTCGCGAATATTGCGTTTCCCTTCTTCCAAGAGGTCCGCGTCAACAGCGCCTTCCTGATAGACCGGAATCAGTTTTTTTAGTTCGCCTTGAGAAAAGCTCGCACCCATCACGGTGATCTGCACACGCGGTCCTTCCGTTACATCCAACACCAGCGGAATCGTGTTCTTCGCGGCGTTATAGTCTCCCCGGCGCATTGCCGCTCGGCCGCTGAGATGCCCTTTCTTGATCAGATATTTTCGAATGCGGTCTGTCCCGCGCTGCAGCCTGGCCGACGTGATGTCGCTTCCCGCCTTCATTTTCAGGCGAGAAAGAATTTCCGCATCGTGGTACTCCGTCTCGTTCTTCAGTTGGACGATGCCGACGCGTGCGCGAGGTCCGGACTTCACGTGCACGATAATGTCCATCTGGTGCGTCTCCGGGTGCGGAACCGTTTCCGCGGAGACTTCCGCCTGATACAAACCCTCCTCACGAAGCGTCTCTCGAAGCCGCTCTAGCGCCTCGTCGACGGTCGCGCGCCGGTGCGTCTGCCCCAGCGCGATTTGCATCGCCGCCGCTGCCGAAGCCTCGCTTGGAGGCGCGGAAAGACCCTCGATGCGCACCTGGTTGAAAAACAAATTCTCACGCACTACGAAATCCAATCGCGCCCCATCAGCTTCCGGCGTTACGACCGCACGTAAATCAGCGTAATCTCCCGTCTTGTAGAGTGCGCGCAAACTCTCCGCCACTTTTCCCCGGTCCAAAGGCTTGCCGGTTTCCACCGCAATTCCCGGGAATGTGTTGTACAAGACCTCGCCGTCTTCTTTGACGATGCGGATCGCTACAATTTTCGGTTCTTCCTTCGCAATACCGGACGCGGAGCCGTCTGGCGGCGTCTGCGCATGCGTCGACGCGGCTCCCATCAGGAGCGCGAGCGCCACAATACCTCGCAACCCATTAGCCCAGCCCGATTTCATGTTTCCATTCGCTCAGACGAAGCCTAGCACAGCGGCGTTGCCTGGCCCGTCCCCTTTGGCGCTATCATGTAACTTAGCAGGCGCTCCGCTGTGCCTGCCGGGACCGTACCTTTCGTGAACGATTCTCTCCAGGAAAAATACTCGCGCCAGATGCTTTTCGCCGGGATCGGACCGGAAGGGCAGCAGCGGCTGCTCGCCTCACGTGCGGCCATCGTCGGCTGCGGCGCCATCGGTGCTGCCGCCGCCAATCTTCTCGTTCGCGCCGGCGTCGGCTACCTCAGAATCATCGATCGCGATTTTGTCGAGCCTTCGAACCTTCAGCGCCAAACCCTCTTCGACGAGTCGGATGCCCTTAACGTCCTCCCAAAAGCCGTCGCTGCGGAGCGCAAGCTTCGATCCATCAATTCTTCCATTTCCGTCGAAGGTGTTGTCGCCGATCTCAGTCCGCGCAACGCAGAAGAACTCCTCGATCGAGCCGATCTGCTGCTCGACGGCACCGACAATTTCGAAACCCGCTTCCTGCTCAACGACGTTGCCGTGAAGTCCAGTCGCCCTTGGATTTACGCGGCTGGTGTCGCCAGCTATGGCCTGACCATGACCATTCGTCCCGGCGCCACCGCCTGTCTCGCCTGCCTTCTCGAATCAGGTGCGGCCGCTCAGGGCCTCGAGGAAACCTGCGACACCATCGGAGTCCTCGGCCCCATCGTCAATCTAATCGCCTCTCTGGAAGTGGCCGAAGCTTTGAAAATCCTTTCCGCCCACCCCGAAGCTCTTCATGGCCGCTTGCTCTCTTGCGATGTTTGGACCGGCCGCATGCAATCCATCGGCGTGGCGCGCAATCCCGATTGCCGCGCCTGCTCCAGACGCGATTTCACCTATCTGGAAGGAGAAGTCCAGCCTCGCATCACCATGTGCGGCCGTGACTCCGTCCAGATTCACGAACGCGCCCGGGCTCTCGATCTCGACGTTCTCGAGGCTCGCTTGCGGCCGCTCGTCGATAACCTGCGTCACAACGACTATCTGCTTCGCTTCCGGATTGCGCCCTATGAAATGACCGTCTTCGCCGACGGCCGCGCCATTCTCAAAGGCACCAAGGATCCCGCCGTGGCGCGCTCTCTCTACGCCAGGTATATCGGCGCCTGACCGCTTGCTTCTCTTCCACTTCTGAGCTTGCGATTCAACGAGGCAAGTGCCCGGAGCGTCCGAACGAACTACGCATGTTCGAACGGTCGAGGTTTTCCCGCAGGTTCATCAGCGTCAGGAAAGTGCTCAGGATTCTGGCCTTCAGGTCATCCGTCAAGTGCAAGCCGCTCGTTGCCACGCGGGCCAGGCGTTCCCCGTGCTCCGTGATGAACTTCATGATTTCCCGCTGGCGCTCCTGGGGCGCGTTGCCCAGCGCGGTTTCCCGCCGCATCTCCGAACAGCCGGCCTCCAGCGAAAGTGTGAAGTGCAGCACGCACAGCCGCTGCTCGGCGAGTGCCGCTGGCGTGTCGTTCTTGCATCCCGCAATTTGGCAAGACGTTCCCATGGGCCGATTGTGCTGAAAGACTAGGTTTACATCTCCCGCGGGCAAAATCCAGTGCGCGTCGCCCCGGTGGTGCGAATCTTACATCATGGCCTGCTTTCCGTGCCCCGCGTTTTTGGCCCTCCACTTTCCTTGCCGGAAAAAAGTTCGTAATACCATTTGACAGAAGTATGCAGTCGCCTGTATAAAAATACAGAGGCCTGCTGCCTCCAGGCAAATGAGCACGCAGAAGACATTTCGTCACGGCCAGATACTCCGGCTGATCTCGGATCGGCAGATTGCCAATCAGGAGGAGCTGCGCCGCAATCTTGCCGCGCAAAAACTTCGCGTGACCCAGGCCACCCTTTCGCGCGACCTTCAGGAGCTGCGGCTGATTAAGACCCAGGAAGGCTACAAGACCGCCAGTGTTTTGCCCGAAGAGTCCGCGCCTTTGCCTCCCCTTGCTCGCGCGCTCGGCGAATTTCTTCTCGATATCCGCCCCGCGGAAAATCTTCTCGTTTTGAAAACGCCTCCTAGCGGCGCACAGCCCCTTGCTGCCGCTATGGATGGTGCCAAATTCACGGAAATTGCCGGAACTATCGCGGGTGACGACACCGTCCTGATCATCACGCCCAACAAGAAGGCGCGCGAATCCCTCCAGAAAAAAATCGAAGCCCTGGTGAAATGAGGAATCCCCGCCAAGTCGCGGTTGTGGGCGTCACCGGCTATACCGGTCTCGAGCTGGCGCGGATACTTGTGCGCCATCCCCAGCTTCCGCCGCCCGCTTTCTACGTCCGCGAACCGAATGGTGCGCAATGCCTCGCCGAACTCTTTCCCCAGTTCCGCGGTTGGGGCGAAGCGCCGCTACGGCCCCTTTCGGTTGATGCTATTACTTCAAGCAACGCGGGCACGGCGTTTCTTGCGACGCCCCACGAAGTCTCGGCTGAACTGGCGCCCGATTTGCTCCAGGCTGGGCTGCGCGTCGTTGATTTGAGCGGAGCATTCCGCTTTCGCGAAGCGGAAACCTTCACCTCTTGGTACAAGCTGGCCGCGCCCCATACTAAATGGCTTACGGAAGCTGTTTACGGCATTCCCGAGCTCTATTCGAGCGAGATCTCTCAAGCTCGTTTGGTTGCGAATCCCGGTTGCTACGCCACCAGCGTGATTCTTGCTCTTCGGCCCCTCACCCACGCCAGCCTGCTTGCTCCCGGTTCCGGCGTCGTTTGCGACTGCAAGTCTGGCGCAAGCGGCGCAGGCAAAGATCCTCGCCGCGATCTCCACTTTGTGGAAGTGGATGAAAATTTTAAGGCTTACGGTCTTTTTACGCACCGCCACACCCCGGAAATTCTCGAACACACCGGTCTGAGCGAATCGCAGGTAGTTTTCTCCACTCACTTGCTCCCGCTCTCACGCGGCATTCTTTCCACCATGTACGTCACTCTTGGCGAACCGCAAACCCCCGCGGACGTCGAGTCGCTCTACCGGCGGTTTTATGCCGGCCGCGCGATGGTTCGCATCTGGCCTGCCGGCACTTTGCCGGAGTTGCAGCACGTCGCGCACACCAATTTTTGCGATATCGGATTCGCTGTGGACAAATCTGGACGCCGCCTGGTCATCGTGTCTTGCCTCGACAATCTTGGAAAGGGCGCCGCCGGCCAGGCCGTGCAGAATTTCAATCACATGCTGGGAATAGAGGAGCAAACCGCACTTCAATGAGAATCGTAATCAAGTTCGCAGGAGCATTGCTCGAAGACGACGCCACGGTGCGCTCTCTCGCGCGCCAGGTCGCGGCGCTCGCGCAACAGAGCCACGAAATTCTCGTTGTCCATGGCGGCGGCCGCCTTTTTACGGCCACGCTCAAGCGCATGGCCATCGAGAGTAAGTTCGTCGGCGGCCTGCGTGTCACCGACCGTGAAGCGCGCGACGTCGCCGTCATGGTTTTCGCTGGTTTGCTGAATAAGAAGCTGGCCGCGGCGATTTCAGCGGAAGGGCAGCCCGCCATTGGCATCTCTGCTGCGGACGCTCGCTGTTTCGTCGCCGAGCCCATGGTCCACAACGAAGTCGAAGGCGGCCTGGGATTCGTCGGCTACCTCACTGGATTGAACGCACAGTTCATCGAATCTCTTTGGCACGAAGGGCTCCTGCCGGTTGCGCCATGCCTCGGTCTCGGTTCAGACAATGAGCTGTACAACATCAACGCCGACCACATGGCCGCGGCCTGCGCGGAATATCTCAACGCCGACCGGTTGATCTATCTCACCGATGTCGCCGGTGTCCTCGATGGAGAGAGAGTACTCTCCGCCGTCGCATGCGGGGAAATCGAACGGCTGGTCCAATGCCGTATCGTTTCTGGCGGCATGGTTCTCAAGCTGGAAGCCGCCAAACGTGCCATCGAGGGCGGCGTCCGCGAAGTTCGCATTGTCGGCGGTACTTCGTCCGACGCCTTGTTGTTGGCTTCTCAAGGGGCAGAAGCTTCCGGTCACGACGGAGCCGCCTTGATTCCCGGAACACGCGTCCTCCGTGAACCCTTGTCCGCCGTGCAAGCGGCTCTTTCGGCGGCATGATGAGCGTTTCATCCAAAAAAAAGTCCCCGGTCCGTTCAGTGAGCAAGCTCAAACAGGGGCCTGCGAAAACTGCCAAACTGGACTCGCGCCTGCTGGATGCGGAACAGTTCCTTCTGCCCACTTACAAGCGCCAGCCCGTGGTCATGACCCATGGCCGAGGTGCATTCGTTTTCGATTCCGCCGACAAAAAGTATCTCGATTTTCTTGGCGGCATCGCCGTCAATGCTCTCGGTCACGCCCATCCGCGCATCGTAAAAGTCGTCCGCCGCGAAGCCGCCCGCGCCATTCATCTCTCAAATCTCTTTCACAATGCCTATCAAGGCCCGCTCGCGCGCAAACTCGCCGGATGGTCCGGCATGGACCGCGTCTTTTTCTCCAACAGCGGCACGGAAGCCGTCGACGGCGCTATGAAGCTTGCGCGCCTCTTTCTACGCCCGTCGAATGAGACTCCCGGGACGACCGCGAAAAAACATCGCTTCCTCGCGCTTGAAAATTCTTTTCACGGCCGCACGTTTGGCGCAATTAGCGTCACCTCCACGGAAAAGTACCGGTTGCCTTTCGCGCCCGTTGTTCCCGGCGCGGAATTCGTCCGCTTCAACGATGTCGCCGATCTCGAAGCGAAATTCGACGACACCGTCTGTGCCCTCCTTCTGGAAACAGTCCAGGGCGAAGGCGGAATCTATCCCGTTAGCGAAGAATTCTGGAATCGCGCCCGCACCCTCGCGACTCAGCACGGCGCTCTCCTTATCGCTGACGAGATTCAGTGCGGGCTTGGCCGTACCGGCCGCTATTTCGCCTATCAGAAATTTTCCTCCAGGCCAGACATTGTTTTGATTGCCAAGCCTCTCGCCGCCGGACTTCCGCTTGGCGCCATTCTAACCACGGAAGAAGTCGCCTCTCGCGTCTCTCCTGGGATGCATGGCACGACTTTCGGCGGCGGCCCGCTGGCTTGCGCCGTGGCCCTCGAGTTTCTCAAAATCGTCGAGGGCGAAAAACTCCTCGAAAATATTCGCATGCGCGGTGCGGAGCTGCGCGACGGCCTCATAAAGCTCGCGGCAAAATTTGGCTTCATCCGCGAAATTCGCAGTGAAGGCCTGATGATCGGCGTCGAACTTTCCATCGAAGGCGCCCCTTTCGTCAGCGAGGCCATGCGGCGCGGTTTGCTCATCAATTGCACCCACGATTTTACGTTGCGCCTGCTGCCGCCTTTCATCATCGCTCGCGCGCACGTGCACGAATTTCTTCGGCTCTTTGAACTCGTTCTTGCAACAACTCCGCAGCAGGCTTCCGTTCCGGATTCCGCGAATCCCGGGCGCGTTGCCCATGCTTCGGCAAGGTGAAAAAATGACTACATCGACTCTCGTTGCGCCTATTGCCTTATCGAATGATCTCCTCACCGGAGCGGAATGGAGCCCCGCGCACACGCGCGAATTGCTCCTGCTTTCGGCGGATATCAAAGCCCGCCCCGTTCGTTACGCGTCCACGCTTCAGGGCAAGTTTATCGCCCTGATTTTTGAAAAGCCTTCGCTGCGCACGCGCGTCACCTTCGATGTCGGCATTCAGAGCATGGGCGGCTCCGTCGTTTTCTTGGACCACACGCAGGCCTCCGCCTCGCTCGGCGCGCGAGAGTCCATCGCCGATGTCGCGCGCAACCTCGATCGCTGGGTGCAAGGCATCGTCGCTCGCGTGTACCACCAACGCGTCCTGGAGGAAATGGCCGCCAACGCGGACATCCCCGTAATCAACGCGCTCTCCGACAAATTTCATCCCTGCCAGGCGCTGGCGGATTTTTTCACGCTCGAAGAAAAATTCGGCGCCCTCCGCGGATTCAAACTCGCCTACGTCGGCGATGGCAACAACGTTTGCCACTCGCTGATCTATCTCGCCGCCCGCCTTGGCGTTCATTTGCGCGTCGCCACGCCCGCGGAATACGCTCCGTTGCCCGAAGTCGTCGCCGACGGCAAGCGCGTGGCCCGCGAAACGAAAGCTAAAATTGAATTGATGACCGACCCGCGCGAAGCCGTCAGCGGCGCGATGGGCGTCTACACCGATTCCTGGACCAGCATGGGATTTGAAGCCGAGGGGCAAGTGCGAAACACCGTGTTTCAGCCGTACCAGGTCAACACCGAGCTGATGTCGCTCGCCGTACCGGACGCCGTGTTCATGCACTGTCTCCCGGCACACCGGGGCCTTGAAGTCACTCCGGAAGTCCTCGACGGCCCGCAGTCGGCGGTCCTTGATCAATCCGAAAACCGCATGTACGTGCAAAAAGCAATCCTGCATACGCTGTTCTAGTCCGGCCATGTTTTCGATTACAGCGCGTAAAGTTTTCTGTGTAGGGGCGCAGGACTTCAGCGCCCCATTTCAGCAATACCAAAATGCAAGTGAGGAAGCGTGAAAGCACAATTGCCTAAACCGAAAAAAGTCGTTCTCGCCTATTCCGGCGGCCTGGATACTTCCATAATTATTCCCTGGCTTAGGGAAAACTACGGCTGCGAAGTCATCGCCGTGATCGGCGACGTCGGCCAGCAGGAAGACCTCGAAGCCGCGCGCAAAAAGGCTCTCGCCACCGGCGCTTCTTCCGCGCACGTCGAAGATCTGCGCGAAGAATTTGTCCGCGATTATATTTGGCCGACGCTTCGCGCTGGCGCGATTTACGAACATACTTATCTCCTCGGCACTTCCATGGCGCGGCCCGTCATCGCCAAGCGCCAGGCGGAGATCGCGCTGAAGCTTGGCGCCGACGGCCTTTCTCACGGTTGCACCGGCAAGGGCAACGACCAGGTCCGTTTCGAACTCGCCTACAAAGCCATTGCGCCCAACGTGCAGATCATCGCGCCTTGGCGCGAGTGGGACATCGATTCCCGCGAAGACGCTATCGCCTACGCGCAAAAACACAACGTTCCCGTCGAGCAAAGCAAAAAAAATATCTACAGCCGCGACCGCAACATCTGGCACCTCAGCCACGAAGGCGGTGAACTCGAAGATCCCGCGAACGCGCCGAACGAGGCGATGTGGCAGTGGGTCGTTTCCCCGGAAAGAGCTCCGGACAAAGCCGAAGAAGTCGAAATCGGATTTGAATCCGGCACCCCTGTTTCCGTCAACGGTTCGAGACTCGGCCCCGTCGATCTGCTCAACATGCTGAATGAAATCGCCGCAAAACACGGCATCGGCCGCACCGACCTCGTCGAAAATCGCCTCGTCGGAATGAAATCGCGCGGCGCTTACGAAACTCCCGGCGGAACGCTTCTCGTCAAAGCGCATCAGGAACTCGAGCGCCTCACCATCGACCGCGAAACCGCGCATTTCCAGCAGGCACTCTCGCTCCGTTATGCGGAACTTGTTTACTACGGATTGTGGTTCGCGCCGCTCCGCGAAGCGCTGGACGGATTTTTCAGCGTCGCGCAACAGCGTGTCACCGGCGCCGTCGGCCTGAAACTCTGGAAAGGCACGCTCAACGTCACCAAGCGTGTTTCTCCTTTTTCGCTTTACCGCGCGGACCTCGCTAGCTTCACCATGGGCCGCTACAACCCCAAGGACGCCGAAGGTTTCATCAATCTGTTTGCGTTGCCCGTAACCGTGCGTCCCAAAGCGAAGGCCGAAGCAAATAAGTAGGACAGACATTCTTGTCCGTCCGTCGTTTGCAGACGGGGACTAAACCGGGACAGACAAGAATGCCTGTCCCACGAGTACCAAATGACCGAACGTAAAGACGACCGGCTGTGGGGAGGACGCTTCGAGCGCGAACCGAACAAACAGTTCGACGCGTTCCAGCGTTCCTTTGCGTTCGACCGGCGCCTCCTTCCGTACGAGATCGCGGTCGATCGCGCCTGGGCCAAGGCTTTGCAGCCCGTGGGCATTTTCACCGCGGCGGAAGTGAAGCAAACGCTCGCCGCGCTCGACAAAATTGCTGAGCGCGCCAAAATGGATTCCGCTTGGCTCGAATCGTTCGGCGCGACCGCCGAGGACGTGCATCATTTTGTAGAAAAAGCGCTCGTCGAAGAACTCGGGCCGCTCGGCTGGAAAGTGCATACGGGCCGCAGCCGCAACGAATTGGTGGCCACGGATTTCCGTTTGTTCGTCGTCGACGCCGCCGCGGAAGCTCAGCGCAGCCTCGAAGCCTTGTTGAATTCGTTTTTGCTTCAGGCCAAAGAGAATCTCGGCGTGCCGATGGCGGGCATGACGCACATGCAACACGCGCAGCCGATTCTGCTGCCGCATTTTCTGCTGGCTCATGCGGAGGCTTTCGCACGCGACATGACTCGCCTGCAACACGCATCGGCGAGCGCGGACGCATGTCCCATGGGTTCCGGCGCGCTGGCTGGAAATTCATTGGCGATTGATCGCAACGCGATTGCGCGTGAGTTGGGTTTCTCGCGCATCACCGCGAACAGTCTCGACGCCGTCAGCGATCGTGACTTTGCAGTCGATTATCTTTTTGCGCTTACAGGCATCGCGACGCATCTTTCGCGCTTGGCCGAAGATTTTGTGCTTTTCGCGTCGCAGGAATTCTCTTACGTCATTCTTCCCGACGAATTTTCCACCGGCAGCAGCCTCATGCCGCAGAAAAAAAATCCTGATGCCTGGGAACTCATCCGCGGCAAGTCCGGTCGAATTACGGGAGCGCTGCTCGGGTTGCTCATGACGCTGAAGGGTTTGCCGACGGGCTACCAGCGCGACTTGCAGGAAGACAAGGAAGCGCTCTTTGCCGCGCACGATCAGGTCGCGGACATGCTCGCCGTCGCGGCGGGCGCTGTCGCGGCAACGAAATTCAACATTGAGCGGTTGAAAACCTCAGCATCCAATCCCGCGTTGCTCGCTACCGAAGCCGCCGACTACCTGGTGCGAAAGGGTGTTCCCTTCCGCCAGGCTCATGACATCGTCGGCAAAGTGTTGCGCGAAGCAGAAAAGCAAAACATTTCTTCGACTGCATTGCCACTAGACGCTCTGAGAAAAATCTCGCCGGCGTTTGAAGCCGATTTTTCAAAGAGCCTCAGCGTTGACGCAGCGCTTTCCTCGAAGAGAGTTCCCGGCGGAACCGCGCCCGAAAGCGTTGCTGAGGCAATCGCGAATTTGGAAAGACGTCTCAATAAAAAAGCCATCAAAACAGGAGCCAAGCCATGAACGCAAGCCAAGCAACGAAACAGCAATTATCCCTTGCCGCGGTTGCGGAGGATCGGAGGTCCCTTCCGGGCGAGACGCGCTAGTCATACGGACGTCCCGTTGATGAAGCACGCCCTCTCCGAGGCAGCCCTCCCGCGTGGTTTCCGCTTTGCCGCGACCGCTTGCGGTTTGAAGAAAACCGGCGCGCTCGACCTCGCCATTCTTTCGAGCGACGTGCCGGCCTCGGCCGCCGCGGTCTTCACGCAAAATCTTGTCGTTGCCGCGCCCGTTCTAGTTTCCAAGGAGCATTTGCGCGCCTCAAAAGGCCGCATGCGCGGCGTGGTGGTGAACGCCGGTAACGCTAATTGTGCTACCGGAGAAGCGGGCCACGCCGCGGCAGTGCGCACGGTTGCTGAAGCCGCAAAACGGCTCGGCTGCGCGTCACAGGAATTGTTCGTTTGCTCCACTGGCGTGATCGGAGTTCCGCTGCCGCTGGAAAAAATTCTGCGCGCGCTACCGGTCGTAGCGCGATTCCGCCGCCCTTCGGCGCGTTCCTTCGCAGAAACATCGCTTGCCATTTGTACCACGGATACGCGTCCGAAAACCGCAGCCGCTTCGTTCAAGATGGCCGGAAAGCGCATCCATTTTGTGGGCTGCGCCAAAGGCGCGGGGATGATCCATCCGAACATGGCGACGATGCTAGCGTTTGTCGCGACGGATGCGGCGATCGCGCCCTCCCTTTTGCAAAAGACGTTGCGCGATGTCACGAGCCGGACGTTCAATGCCATCAGCGTGGACGGCGATACTTCGACCAACGACACGCTGCTAGTGCTGGCGAACGGCGAAGCCGGAGCGCCTTCGATTAAAGCGGGCACCTCCGCGCATCGCGCGTTCACTGCCGCACTGGAAGAAGTTTGCCGCTCGCTGGCGCTGCAAATCGTGGCCGACGGCGAAGGCGCGCAGCGCGTCATCGAAATTGAAGTGCGCGGCGCAAAAACGGAAGCCGCAGCAAAGCGCATCGCGGAGACCATCGCCACTTCTCCGCTGGTGAAAACCGCTTTCGCGGGCGGCGATCCGAATTGGGGGCGCATCTTTGCGGCCGCGGGGCGCTCCGGCGTAAAGTTTGACATCGCGCTGGTGGACATCAAGATGGCCGGCATCCCCGTATTGCGGCGTGGCCAGCCGCTCGACTTCAACGAGCGCGCCGCAAGCAACAAACTTCTCACCGAGCACGTTCCGCTGGTCGTGGACTTGCACGCTGGCAAAGCCAAGGCCCGCTACTGGACCTGCGACTTCACCGCGGAGTACGTGCGGATCAACGCGTCGTATCGGACCTAGCGAAAAGTTAAACAAAAAGCCATCCCCACCCGGGGGCCTCGGATGTATGGCAAATACAGGACTTAGAGACATCTGTTTTCGGGTCTGTGGCAGTAGCTGGACTTACGGGAGAATTCTTGGAAGTGTGGCAGCTAAAAGACTTAGCAGAAACAGGACTGATTCAAAAGGAGTTGCAGGCGCGGGAGCGTTGAATAGTTTCGAGGATTTGAATGATCCCTTGGAAGTGTGGCAGGCAAAGGGTTTAGAGAATAGGGAGAACGAATTAGGGAATGCTGCTCTAGCCGGGAGAGCCGGCAGGGGGGACCATCCCAACCAACATAACTCCATTGTGAAAATCTAGATACATTAGTCAAGGATTAAATGGGGATACTGCTCTTTGAGACGGTAACCGACAGGGTATCGGGAGACGGTGGTTCTATTGCGGCACCTCGGAATGGGCCGGTACGTTGAACGGTATTGGCTCGAACTTTCGCCCCTGGGGCGATGAGGAGGTGACCTCATGTGGGATGACTTCATCAGCGGCCAGATCCGGCGCACCAACCGCAACCTTTTCCTACTGGGTACAGGCGTTCTGACTATTCTGGGACTGCTTCCGGCAGCGGGCTGGCGGGACGCATACAACTTTGTGTTCGGGCCGTTCCCTGTGCAAGGTTCCGAGCTGGTCTCGATCTGGAATCGCGATATTCCCAAGCGGTACTTCCTGAAAGTGCAGGGCGAAAAGTCCTTTGCCACGGGAATGCAAGAGGTGGATGCGAGCAACCACGACAAGGTTCGCGCGGAAATCGTCGCACTCGTTGTGAACAAGCGGCTGCTGCTGGTGAAGACTCCACCGGACAATCAGCAGCTGCAATTCACGGGGACTCTGACGGCAGTTCCGACGCAAGCAGATGCGAAGTCTTCCTATCCTCATGCTTCGTGTATTGGTCCGCTAACACCTGACGATCAGCTTGGAGAATTTCTGCGTTTGGGGTGTTCCGCATGAAAGATATCTTGGTGCACCCCACAATGAGAACCGGAATGCTTATTTTTTCGCTGATCCTCTTATCTGCCCCAATATTATTCAGCACACACGCGGCGCCATTGCCGCAGGCGGAGACAAAGCCGACGTCCCCGCCGAATCGGCCTGCGCAAGCGCAGGTCATGCTCGCGCCAAGCCAGGTCACCGCGGTGCAGGTTCCGCCAAGGGAGCCCATGCCGACGGACACGCGCAACCCGGACCGCATCTTGCGCGTGGGGCACCGTGGGTCGGTACAAGCACTGGCGTTCAGCCCGGACGGGCGGTGGCTCGCTTCCGGCGGCTACGACAAAGTCATTATCGTGTGGAATCTTCCCTCCGGGCGTGAGGAGTTTCGACTCGCAGGCCAAAAAGGCACAACTGCGCCTCCTCCGCCACAGCCCTTGGAAAAGGAGGCCATCAGTTCGCTATCCTTCAACTCTGATGGAACGCGCCTTGCGTCAATGCACGTTTCTGGCGTCATAAGAGTGTGGAACCTACAGACTCGAAAGATGCTCTTCGCGATCAATCCTCATCGCATTCACTACTACGGAGAATCCCTCGCGTACAGCGCGGACGGCAAATCACTGATCATTGCTGTGGAAAAGCGAGTGAAAGAAACGACGGAAACGGCGATCGGATTGTACGACGCCGATACCGGAAAGAGTCTGCGCACGATTCCAACACAGTGGAATTTCCTCGCCGCCCTCGTGCCAACCAACGATAGCCGTCTGATCGCGGCGGGCACAGTTGGCGCCGACGATGACGACGATCCTTCGGGCTCGGTGCAGATTTTCGATGTGAACTCCGGCAACGTTAAAAAAACTTATCCGGTTGCCGCATCGTCGATCAGTCCGGACGGACGCTGGATGGCAAGCATCGATGAAATGGGGCCTTCCGGTCGGCACGCTATTCTTTGGAGCCTCGGCGACGGGAAGAGGGTTCAGGATCTCACGTCGAGGAATAGTACCCGTTTGCTATTCCGTCCCGATGGGGAGGAAGTGGCCATCTTGCACGGCGATTCAAATGCGATCGATTTTGTCTCCACGGCAAGCGGTCAAACGACGAAATCGCTGCCGGGCGGCGGTTACGGTTTGGGAACGGCGGCGTACAGCGCAGACGGAAAGCTGCTGGCTGCGGGTTCTTATGAGTATGGAACGATCAAAGTCTGGGACCTAAGTTCGATGCGGGAGCAGGTGACGCTCCACGGCCAAAGTCCGGTGCAAAGGGTCGCGTTCAGCCCAGATGGTACCCTGCTCGCCACCACGTCGGGGGAATTGCGCATCTGGGATGTTGCAACCATGAGAGAGATTCGGACGCTGACAGATGCGCCCGTGAGCCAGGCGGTTTTCAGCGCGGACGGCAAATGGCTGGCTTCTAATCCCGGCGGGCAATTTCCGGGCTACGCGCTAAAGATCTGGAACACGAATACATGGGAGGTAGCCGCCAGCGTTCCCCAAGAAAAGGGTTTTCCCACGTTTTGGCTGGCGTTTAGCGAGGGCAAGTCAGCGCCACAAAAGATTGGTAATGTCTGGTCGTGGCCATTCGTTTCCGAGGGAGTATCGCGCATCGTATGGGGTTCTTCCTCGGCGATGGCGGTCAGCCCCGACGGAAAATGGCTCGCTCAGCCTGCTGTGCCCACGGGCGCAGTGGAAATTTGGGACGCCACGTCAGGGCAAAAACTGCAGAGCATTCCTGCACACAAGCTGGCCGTCACCAAACTGTCGTTCAGCCGCGATGGACGCTGGTTGATTACCGTGGGGCAAGATAGCAATCCCATGATGGTGCAAGGACAGCCGGGAGTGATGCTTTCCTACCCCCGTGTTTCGGTATGGAATACGGCGACATGGAAGCCGGAATTCTCCATCACGTTTCCAAGCACGTCAGGAACGGACGCCGAGATTTCAGCGGATGGGCGATTTCTAGCGGTCACGAAGGGAGGCAGCGTGACTCAGTTATTTGACCTGGAGCAGAAAAAACTCGTTGCTTCCTTCGCCTCTCCCGATGGCCGCTCGGGCTATGTGGCGATTAGCCCGGATGCAACGCTCCTCGTCCAGGGGGCACAGGAAGGCGTCCGGCTGTGGAAGCTGGCAACATCGCCCGCAGCCCCGAATTGATTCAAAGGAGAGGAAGAAGTCCCCGACAGGGATTATTGCTCCCAGTTCCAGTTGGCGAATTGTTCGCGGAGGGCGATTTTCTTGAATTTGCCGACGGAGGTACGGGGAATGGCATCGAGAAAGACGAAAGCATCGGGGAGCTGCCATTTGGCAAAGGACTCAGCGAGGAAGGCGCGCAACTCTTGAGGCGTCGCGCTCGCGCCACCTTTCAAGACGACGGCGGCAAGCGGGCGCTCCTGCCACTTCGGATGCGGAATGCCGACGACGCAGGCTTCCTTGACCGCAGGATGACCCATCAGCGTGTTTTCGAGATCGACGGAACTGATCCACTCGCCGCCCGATTTCACCAAGTCTTTTGCGCGATCGACAATCTTCACGTAGCCTTCGTCGTCCATGGTGGCGACGTCGCCGGTGCGGAACCAGCCGTCTGCGGTCCAGCGATGGGCCTGGTCGGGCGATTCATGATAGCTGGCAGCGACCCACGGGCCGCGGATTTCAATCTCTCCAGAAGAGACCCCGTCCCAGGGAACCTCTGTTGATTTGCCTTCGGAGCCTTCGGGGCGCATCAAGCGAATTTCAACGAAGGGAGCCGGCCAGCCCTGTTTGGCGCGGACTTCATATTTCTTTTCTTCGGGCAATTCGCGCATATGTGGCCGAAGTCCGCCGGAAGTGCCGACAGGAGTCGTCTCGGTCATGCCCCAGAGATGCTTGATGTGCAAATTGAAGCGATCGAGCCGGCGGATCAGCTCGAGAGGCGGCGCCGTGCCTCCACAGATGACGCGGATGGGAATATCGAATTTCCAGCGGGCGGGATTTTTCTCGAGCGCATCGAGCACGGCGATCCAAACGGTGGGGACACCGCAAGCAATCGTCACATGTTCGCTGACCATCAAGCCGAGCACGCTTTCTGGATCGGCATTCGGACCGGGGAGAACCAGTCGCGCGCCCAGCATGGTGCAGGCGAACGGCAGACCCCAGGCGTTGGCATGGAACATCGGAGCGACTGGAAGGACGGTATCAAAACTGCTCATGCCAAAAACTTCGTTGAGGCCGCAACAGAAGGAATGCAAAACCAAGGCGCGATGGGAATAGATGACGCCCTTGGAATGACCGGTTGTGCCGGACGTGAAGCACATGGCGGCGCCATCGTTTTCATCGATCGGCGGATAGCGAAAATCATCGCCGGCTTGCGCGAGCAGTTCCTCGTAGTTCAGGAAACCTTCCGGCTTGGTGTTGCAACCGTAGGGGACGACGATCACTCGTTCGAAGGAAACATCGGCGTTGAATTTTTCGTACAGGGGCAGGAGCACGTCGTCAATCAAAAGAAAACGGTCGCCGGCCTGTTTGGCGATGCCGGCAATTTCGTGCGGATGAAGACGAAGATTTAAAGTATGCAGGATGCCGCCGGCACACGGAACGCCGAAGAAAGCTTCCAGGTGGCCGGCATGGTTCCACATCATGGAGGCGACACGGTCACCCGGCCGCAAACCGAGTTTGGTCAATGCCGCGGCGAGGCGGCGGGTGCGACGGTAGAATTCGCCATAGCAGGTGCGAAGGATGGACTTGTCCGGCTTGCGGGAAACGATTTCAACGCGCGCGAAAATCTTTCCGGAACGCTCCAGGATGGTGGGCAGCGTCAACGGGAAATCCATCATCGTGCCGCGCATAAGGCCCTCCCGGGCGGGGGCAAATTTGGCCGCATGCTACCACTAAACCGCACCAAAGGGGAAAGGCGCAGGCGGGATGCGGCTTCCCGATTCGGGACAATTTCTGTTGCAAAGTGGGTTAATTTCCGAGACGATGCAACAGACCGCTGAAGCAACGGTCTCGCGCCTGCGGTGGCCCGGCCAACCGGTCTGCCGGTAAAGGAAAGCTGTCTCTTCAGCGCGCTCCGCGACTCGCATTTTAGGTTCCGGACAGAAGGAGTAAGAGGTGAAGAAGCTCTATATCGGTAATCTTCCGTTTTCCGCGACGGAAGACCAGCTCAACGAGTGGTTTTCTCAGGTCGGTGTAACTCCCTCGGGCGTCAATCTGATTCGCGATCGGTTTACAGGACAGTCGCGCGGTTTCGCCTTCGTTGAAGTGACCAATGACGAAGACGCGGATCGCGCAGTGAATTCCTTGAACGGTCAGAATTTCGGCGGACGAAACCTCGTAGTGAACGAAGCACGTCCCCAGGCAGAGCGCGGCGGCGGCGGTGGCGGGGGGCGCGGCGGGTACGGTGGCGGACGCGGTGGCCATGGTGGTGGCGGCGGTGGTCGTGGCGGCCATGGCGGCGGTGGCGGGCGCGGCGGAGATCGCGGCGACCGTGGCAACCGCTGGTAAGCAGGCAGTTCGAATCTAAGAGCGCAGCGTCCCGGTTCTAAGGGGCGCTTCAGCCTCCTGTCGAAATCCTCTACGGCACTTCTGCGTCAATCGCTCACCGGAGCAGCTCTCACCTTCGGTAATACAGCTCGTGCAATCCTGTGGAAGAGCAGCCAGGCAAGAAAAGTGTTGCATGCAGAGATTGCGCGGTCGGAACGTCGCGCTTGGCTTGTCTCCCGAAACAATTTGTCACGTAACGTGTTTGAAACAACAGGCAAGGAAAATTGGTTGCAGACCGGTTTATGAAGTATATGAATAGGCCGGAGAACATGGGAGCGGTTCTGTGAAGGATGAATGCGCGACAGGGATCTGGTGAACCTTATCGGCCCGGATTGCATCCAAAGGATTGAGGCAAACGTATCACAGATTGGTGGACTCGAAACGAGACCGCAGTCAAAACTTAAATGACGACTTGGCACAAACGCGATTGGAAGCAATTCTACGAGCTGGCGCGGCGCCCGTGGAGGCGTCACCGCCCGCCTCGGCCGGTTTATCCGACGGGGATAAATCGCGTACTGCCCGCACAGGGTTTCAGCTTGTCTGAGCTGGATGACGCAGGTGTGGATCTCGACCTTGCCGAGAGTCTCGGCCTGCCCGTGGACGCCGGGCGTATAGGTGCCTACGGCCCTAACGTCACAGTCCTGCGCGATTTCATCCGTTCCTCGCGGCAGCCGCTGTAATCCTGCTCATTGTCACCCGAGGGTCTCAATCATTCGGAAACTTTCGTCCCGATAATGACAATAGCCGCCGTCTTGGTGTCCCCCTCCTCCACGGAAATCATCTGACCGCGATCTTCAGATGTCCTGAGGAAATCTGGATCTTCCCAAGCGCCATCTTCCACTTCGTCCCAGCTGAAGATCTTGTAGTCGCCGGGCACAATCCCTCTTAGCAGATAGTGTCCAAATTGATCCGTGGCCACTTTCTGGAATAGACGCGACTGATCGCGGTGCGTTTGGTCCGGCACCAGAACAACCCACACGCCTGTGACGGGAAGGTTGTCTTTGTCCGTAACGGCCCCCTGAACGCGAGCGCCGCGCGAACTGATGGTTACCTCGAGTGAAGGTTGTGTGCCGCGGAAAACGGTGAAACCGCTTTCGAGCGCGTCGCTCGACCCGTATCGGATGGATTTAACGTAACAGTCCTTCGATTGGCCAATCACGCGCAAACGATAAGTTCCATCGAAAACATCTTTCAAGACGAACGAACCGCCCACGACCTTAGCGGAAGTATTGAAAGAGACCATCGAGTCCGGGGAAGTAATGCTTACGAAGAGTTCATCTCGGTCCGGGCTCGGCTTCCCGTCCCAAACGACTCGTCCTGGAATGTTTATCCCGGGCACGATGGTGAGGTTTACGCCTTCTACATTGGCGTTGCCTATTTCAATGGATTGTCGTGCCTGATGTGGGCGCCCATCCTCGAACCAAAAGGCGCTTAGGGTGTAGGAGCCGGGCGGGACTTCGGCAATTTCAAAAGAACCGTCAGGCTTTTCGATATTTGACTGGCGGTCGGGCGAACCCGAAGAAATATTACTGTTGCGCTGCTCCAACTGAACGATGACGCCAGTACTTGAACGCCTGGCCGAAACCATGTTGTAGACCCGGCCGCGAACGCGATAAGTTGTTACAGGCCGCACGAAAATCTCGACATTGGGGATTTCTTCACCCGCTTTGAGCGCAATCGTTGAAGCCCTCGCTGGATCGGGGCTATTGGGATAGTAGATGGGCATGAATCCCGGCCGGGAGTCATCGCTGTCGTCTTCCCGCACTTCGCCCCGCCCGACGATGTGCAGACCCGCTTTGTACTTGGCGCTGACAAAGTACCTGCCGGGTTTGAGGCCAAAGAGGCGAAACTCCCCGAGATCATTTGTCGGCACGAGGGCTTCCGCTGACAGCCTGCGCTTTCCACCGGAATAGACTTCGCGTAGAGCGCTGACTTGCGCCCAGGGAAGCGGTTCGCCTTCTTCATCCAGGACTCTCCCAGCGATGACGCCCCACGGAATCAGCCGGAAAAGAAGGTCGCGTAAGTCTTGTCCTCCCGAGAGGCGAATTTCCGCCCCAGGATCATTTGGTGTCCTCTGGCCATATTCTTGAGTGACAAAACCTAGGTGGCTTACTTTCAGCCGGTACCGCCCGGGATCGATTCCCCTCAACTCGAACCGGCCACTCATGTCTGTGACCACAGAGACAGTGTGGGCCAAATCCTGCAGGCTCTGAAGCTGCACCGTCGCAGTTTTCACCGGCTCACTTCCCGCCAGTTTCACAACGATGCCCGAAATCGCGCATTCTTCGGATCTGGGCCTCGTTAGGGAAGGGCTGCTCGAAGCCGTCTGCGCGGGGGCGACGCTTGCGAGGAGGAGGGGAAATAAAGCAGGGATAAAGAACTTCATGGTCCTTCTCATGCCGCCAGATTATACGACAGGAAGAAAATCTTAGTCTCCGCAACGTGTGCTCCCGGGCAGTTTGTAGGACGCCGTGGATGAGCGTAAAATAAGGCTTTCGGTCGAGCCCAATGGCCTCTCCTTTCAACATCATCTCGAATGTATCGTCTATGCCGGTGCCCCAGCCCAATGCGCATCCGCGCCCGGATTGGCTGCGCGTCAAGTTTTTTGGCGGCGAGCGCTACCAGGACCTGAAGCGCATTATGCGGACGCTCGACCTGCACACGGTCTGCGAAAGCGCGCGCTGCCCGAACATGGGCGAGTGCTGGGAACATGGCACGGCGACGTTCATGATTCTGGGCGACATCTGCACGCGGGCCTGCGGATTCTGCGCCGTGCCTTCGGGCAAGCCCGTTGGCCCGCCAGATGAACAAGAGCCATTTCGCGTGGCGGAAGCCGTGGAAAGGTTGGGGCTGCGTTATGCGGTGGTGACTTCGGTGAACCGCGACGACCAGCCTGACGGCGGCGCGCACATTTTTGCGCGCACCATTGAGGAGATTCGCCGGCGCGTTCCGGGCTGCAAGGTCGAAGTGCTGATCCCAGATTTTCGCGGGGATTGGAACGCGCTAGACCTGGTTCTTGCCGTGCGACCGGACATTCTCAATCACAATACGGAAACCGTGCCGCGGCTCTACCGGCAGGTCCGCAAGGGCGCAGTATATGAGCGCTCGCTTGAGCTGCTGCGCCGTTCGAAGGAAGCGCATCCGGAAGTTCCGACGAAGACCGGATTGATGCTCGGGCTTGGTGAAGAGAAGGAAGAAGTGTTGGCCACCATGCAGGATTTGGCCGCGCAGGGCACGGACATCCTGACGCTGGGACAGTATCTGCAGCCCACTCGCGGGCATCTGCCCATTGTCCGCTACGTGCACCCGGAGGAGTTCGCCGAATATAAGGTCCTCGGCGAGGCCATGGGCTTCAAGCACGTCGAGGCCGGCCCGCTCGTACGCTCTTCCTACCACGCCTTCGACCAAGCCGAATCCGCGGTCAGGTAACACCGAAAATAGTTCGCCCATCACATCATTTCTTACCAGCCAGAGTTGCAGAACAAACGTATTTGTGTCTTTGAATTACTTCGGAGCGGCGGTGGACCAATCGGTGAAAGGGACAGCGCGGCCGCCCCGCACCACGGTGGGAAGCACATGGTCGAAACCTTTGTGTTCTTTCGAGGAATAATTCAATTTGAGCTGTGGACCGAGACCTGTATCGAATTCATGGATGGACTCGACGCCTCGAATCAGCCCCTCGCGTGTTAATCCTTTTCCGGCGCGCTTCAGCCCTTCCACCAGCACCATGGCGTCGACGAAGCCTTCCAGGCTGACGAAGTTCGGCTGCGCGGAGGGGGAGTATTTCGTCAGCGTACGGCGATAGAGGGCAACCGTCTTAAGATCCGTCAAGTAATACGGCGGCACGACTTGCGTGATCACCATGCCCTCCGAGTCGGTGCCCGCTTCCTGTATCAAATCGTCGGTGCCAACAAAAGACACGGTCAGGAAGAGGGGCTTCCAGCCCCGGGCATGAGATTGTTTGAGAATGGGAGCGACCGTGTTCGCAGGCCCAACCAAAACGACGGCTTCCGGATTCGCCGCTTTCACAGTGTCAATCGCGCCACCCGCCTGCGCGGTTTGCCGCTGGTAGGAAGCGGCCGCGATCGGCTCGGCGTTGTGAGTCTTCAGCGCCGCTTTGACCCCTTCAAGCACGGCCGCGCCAAAGGCATCCTCAGGATAAATCACGCCAATTTTCTTGTACCCCAGCGTTCCCCACATGCCGTCGATTTGTTCGCGCGTTTCATCGAAATAGGACGCGCGAACGTTCACAATCCAGTGCCGCAACGGGGCGTACAGCGTCTGCGCCCCGGTGAAAAGCCCAACCACGGGAATCTTGTTGCTTTCCGCCATTGGAATGTATTTGACGGCGGTGGGTGTGCCGACGAAAAAACCGAACGCAAAAACTTTCTGCTCCATCAGGCGGTTGAAGCACGCTTCCGTCTTTGCCGGATCATAGCTATCGTCGTAGGCCACGAGTTTCAGTTTGCGTCCGTCCACGCCGCCGGCGTCGTTGACCATTGCGAAGTAGGCTTTCGCTCCCGTCACCGTTTCCGTTCCGAGAAAGTGTGACGGCCCTTCCAGAGCCGAGCACGATCCGATGAGAATTTCTTTGTCGGTTACACCTGGCGCGTTTTGCGCCTGTGTTGGCGCGGAAATCGCGAAAAAACACCCAAGAAGCACGCCAAGTCCCAAGACGTACTTCGGCGTATCATTTTTCATCTCTCTCTCCGTTTTGAAAAGCGGCCCTGGAGACGGAACTTTCGATACGTCTTGTTTAGTCTTGTGCTGGGGGGATGTCAATGCGTTTGGCGTCCACCGGAGCGTAGCGGTAAGCGTTGAAATGATGACCGGAACCGAAAGTGATACCGACAGAAGGCATTTATGAAAAAAACTACTGTTTCATCCGTGGCCCCAGCACTACAAGCACAATGCCGACAGTGAGGAGAGTAATCGAAACTGCAGCCGGGACTTGCGCGGTTTTCTCTTCGTCCACGGTGGCTTTGATGGGACCGATCTTCGCGACTTCTTCCTGTTTGTGATAGTTGAAACTAGGGTGGACGAGCCCAATCACGCCAAGAACCAGAAGTATCGCTCCGAGGACAATCACAAAGCGCTTCATAGCTCAGAACGTATCACAATGACTGGAAGTTTGCGTTAGAAATGCGCGCAGGCACGCTCCTGCGCCGGTTAGGCGCGGAAGTGTCCTGATTGGCTTGCGGAAACCTACGAACGGCTGGCTGCTGCTGCGGCTTTTTTCGCGGCTTTGGCTGCCGTGGAGGCCTTGCGGCGGCGCTTGGTCTTTGGCGGAGTCGCGGGCGCTTCGCCGATCAGTTCGGCCGTCATGATGCTGGTGACGAACAGCTTGGGACCATGATCGTCAAAGTCCACGGCGGTGCGTTCCTGGTCGGAAGCGGTCACGATACCCAGGCCGTACATCTCATGCTTAATTGTCTGACCTTCCTGCATTACTTGCACAACTTCCTCCTTGACCGCTCTCGCTGATAATCTCGATTCGAATCTCTTGGAGAAGAGCCTCCGAACCACTCGGGGGTTCTCCTGTCAGAGGCTAGAGGCTTGTAACGTTCTCAGCCTGCAGGCCCTTCGGGCCCTTTTTGACTTCAAATTCCACTGCTTGACCTTCGTTGAGGGACTTGTAACCGTCCATCATGATCGCGGAGAAGTGCACGAAAACATCTTCTCCCGTCTGGCGCTGAATGAATCCGAACCCCTTCGAAGCATTGAACCACTTCACCGTACCCTGTTCCTTCACGTGCAAGCCTCACATGCGCAACTCCGACGCGGTCGGAGTCGTCGAAATTGGAATTGCGTTGCGTCTCTTGGACCGTTTCCAGCAGCGGCAAAGCTTGTGCTTGCAGCCTCTTGAGCGGGTCAAAAGGGAATGCAAGAGCAACAAACGCTATGTAAAGAGTACCATAAAAGAGGCGTTCTGTCCATGCCTCTGAACCTGGGGCGGAAGCACCAACTGGCCATCTAAACTACAGAAAATAAAGCGTTTACTTGAGAATTAGACAAGAAATGACTTTGCGCAGCAGGGGGAACACTTTACTCAAGGGATTCGGGCTCGAGGCTCAAATCGCCCTCGCCGGAGGCCTTTTTTTGCCAGTATTTGCCAACCCAAGCCTCCCAGCTCTTGCCGGCAGCCGTGTCCCGGCCGCTGAAGGCAAGTGCGGCAATATCGGCGTACGCAATCTTCAGTTTTTGCGTGGAATCCTTGGGAAGAACTCTCACAAAACTAGTCGTAAGGGATGGACCCGTGGTCCGGTCGAACAAGTAACCTTCGATTTTTGAATTGTTTTTGAGAGTCAGCGTCACATCGCCGCGATAGTCGAAGGCCTTCTCCAGCGCAATGCGCAGCTCTTCTTCCGTCGCCAGCTTTGGCACCCAGCCTTGAACGGTTTCGTGAACAGTACCGGGAGCGACTTCCAGAGTGTCTGGGTTTAGAGGAGAACCCTCGGATGTACTGGCGCTCGTAAAACGAGCGATGTGGCTGGGGCGGTCGGCATGGCGAGGACCCGTCACGCACGCGTCTCTTCAAGCTGGTTCTTGTCCGCCTGGATCTGCACGAGCGGATTGTAGGAGTGTACCGGCTTCACTGGCTCATTGAGCATCGCAAGCGCATCCCGATCGTCGTATTTGGTGGACAGCTCAGCTTTTACTGTCGCCCACAGGCCACGAAGACCACTGAAGGTGTGATCCACGGCCGAAGCCTCATAGCCGCTGTGCACCATGCAGTTCGCGCACTTCGGATTGCCAGACTCCGTGCCGTAATTCTGCCATTCGGTGGTGTCGAGCAACTCCTGGAAAGTATCCACATATCCGTCCTGCAGCAAGTAGCAGGGCTTCTGCCAGCCAAAGACGTTGTAGGTCGGCATTCCCCACGGGGTGCAAGCATAGGTTCGCTTGCCCATCAGGAACTCGAGGAACAGCTTGGACTGGTTGAACTGCCAACTCGCCTTACGATTCGACAATATTGCGCGGAACAAGCGTCGCGTGCGGGCCCGGCCGAGGAAGTGCTTTTGGTCGGGGGCCTTGTCGTACGAGTAGCCCGGCGAAAGCATCATGCCTTCGACGCCCAGCTGCATCATTTCATCGAAAAACGCGCGGACACTCTTGGGATCGGCGCCATCGAACAAAGTCGTGTTCGTGGTGACGCGGAAGCCTTGTTCTATCGCTTCCCGGATGCCTTCGATGGCCAAGTCGTAGCCACCTTCACGGCAAACGGAAAAATCGTGGTGTTCTTTCTGCCCGTCCACGTGCACAGAAAATGTCAGGTACTTGCTGGGCTTGAAAAGATGCAGCTTTTCTTTCAGCAGGAGCGCATTGGTGCAGAGATAGATGTATTTCTTGCGCGCGACCAGCCCTTCGACGATCTTGTCGATCTGCGGATGCATCAGCGGCTCACCGCCGGGGATCGAAACCATCGGTGTGCCGCACTCGTCCACGGCTTTGAAGCATTCTTCTGGGCTCAAATCCGTTTTCAAAATGTGCGCCGGATACTGGATTTTGCCGCACCCCGCGCATGCCAGGTTGCAGCGGAACAGCGGCTCCAGCATCAAGACGAACGGATAGCGCTTGCGCCCTTTCAGTTTTTGCTTCAGGACGTACGTTGCAACCGTCCACATCTGCGAAATCGGTACCGGCATGTTTCCTGGTTATCTCCAGCGCATAGGGGTGTACCCAAGGCCCCCAGGATCTTCAGGTGTAACGGAGATCACAAGCCTCTATTGTAACCGAGAACCGGCGAAATCCGTGCGAGTGCTTTTACTCAGATGCAAGGGGTTGTTCCTTCGTGGCATGGTAACTGCATTTTGACAGAGGATGCTTCCCCAATCGCAAACAGAGTGTCTACCTAGCCCCAAAGGCCGCGCCGCGGCTTCGGGGGTAGAATCGAGCCAGATCCGAGGCAAAGAAACTGCTGCCTTTATGCCACGAAAAAACCTCTTGAGCCTTTTCGCTGATTTTGGCCACTTTGGCCGTGACGTCGCTGTCATCCAAAGACGCGGTTACCGTCGGGAAAAGCTGACGTACCCAGAGCTCCAGGCAAACGCCCTTTTCTGGAGTCACGCTCTCGCGGGCCGCGGAATTCTCCCAGGCGATCGCGTCCTTCTCTGGGGCCCTAACTCGGCCGAATGGGTGGCCTGCTTCTGGGGAATCCTGTTGCGGGGCGGCGTGGTTGTCCCGATGGACGCTGCGGCAGCGCCCGATTTCGTTCAACGCGCGATTAAGGACGCCGGGGTGAAGCTCATCTTGCGCGACCGTCAACAGGCGGAGCCGCCCAGCGCGCCACCGTCAATGATCATCAATGATTTCAAGGATGTCCTGGAAGGCCCTCAGCCGGCCTTGGATAATTCCGGCGTTGATCCGGGCGATGAGTCCACGCGAACCACCGTTGCGGAAATCCTTTACACCTCCGGCACGACAGCCGAACCGCGCGGCGTTGTTCTGACGCACGGCAATTTTCTGGCGAATCTTGAGCCGCTGGAGCGCGGCATCGAAGAGTATCGGAAATATGAGCGCTGGCTTCACCCGTTGCGATTCGTCACACTCGTTCCGTTGAGCCACGTGTTCGGGCAATTCATGGCGCTGTTCGTGCCGCCTCTTCTCGGAGTCGCCGTCGTCTTCGAACCGTCCAGCAATCCCTCTGAAATCATACGCACCATCAAACAAGAGCGTGCCACCGCACTTATTGCCGTTCCGCGGATGCTCGATCTCCTTCATGCAGCAATCGAGAGGGAATTCGAGGGCCGGGGCCAACCTCAGTGGCTGAACAGCTCTCTTGAAAACGCAAAGGGCAGAAAATTTCTCAAGCGCGTCTGGAGGTTTCGCCGAATGCACCGCCGCTTTGGCTGGAAATTCTGGGCGTTCATTTCCGGCGGGGCAGCCCTTTCGAACGAAACTGAAAACTTTTTCAAGCTTATGGGATATGCCGTTGTTCAAGGTTACGGCATGACGGAGACGGCTTCGCTAATCAGCTTGAATCACCCATTTCGCGCAACGGAGGGGACCGTCGGCAAGATTCTATCGGGTCGCGAATTCAAGCTTGCCGGAGATGGCGAGATCCTTGTTCGCGGTGAAAACGTTTCGAGCGGTTATTGGGAGCGAGGAACTGTTCATTGCGCGGATGAGGAAGGCTGGCTGCGCACCGGCGACCTCGGCGAACTTGACGCCGAGGGCAATCTGCGTTTTCGCGGACGCAAGAAAAACGTGATCGTCACACCAGCAGGTCTCAACGTCTATCCTGAGGACCTCGAAGCCGCTCTTCGCAAACAACCCGGCGTGAGGGATTGTGTGGTCATCCCGTTCGAACGCGGCGGCAACGCCGAACCTTGCGCTGTCGTTCTGTTGAAGGATGCACAGAGATCCGCCGCCACCGCGGCCATCGAAGGCGCCAACTCCTCGCTTGCCGAATACCAACAAATTCGCACGTGGATCGTTTGGCCCGGGCTGGACTTTCCTCGCACGGCTACAGGCAAGCCACGCCTGTCCGTCATCGCAGCGCGCGCTGCGCAAATCCTCGATGGACGACAAGTCAACGCGTCAGAAGGTGGCGGCCCGCCTTCCTCTTCACGCAGCGCACTCGACCAACTGCTGGAACGCTTCAGCAAAACGAGCAGTGGAGATTCTAGAGCCGACAGTCGCCTGGAACAGGAGCTGAATCTCTCCTCCCTCGACCGCGTGGAGTTAATGAGCGCCCTGGAGGAAAGGTTTCACGTGGAACTAAACGAAACGGTCTTCGCCAACGCCAAGACCGTTGCCGACGTCGAACGCGTCCTGCAACAGCCGGCGGCGCGCCGCAGCGAATACACTTATCCGCGTTGGACGCAGCGCGAACCTATCCGCTGGCTGCGGCTCGCGGTGTATTACGCACTGGTCTGGCCCGCCACGCAGATTCTCGGCCATCCGCGAATCGTGGGCGGCGAAAATCTTCGTGGCTTGCATGGTCCTGTGCTCATTGTTTCCAATCACATAACACGCCGAGCGGACATCGGCTTGATTCTTGCCGCTCTGCCGCTGCGATACCGCCATCGGCTTGCCACGGCCATGAGCGGTGAAACCCTGGGTGAAATGCGCCATCCGCCTCGCGATTGGTTCTCCGCCAAGCGCTGGGCGTATCAACTCGGCTACTGGCTTGCCAAGCTGCTCTTCAACGTTTTCCCGCTGCCTCAGCTTTCCGGCTTCCGCGAAAGCTTCCGGTTCGCGGGCGAATCCGTTGATCGCGGCTACAGCGTGCTCGTTTTTCCCGAAGGCGAAGTCAACAATTCCGAAGATGGCCGCATGGCTCCGTTCCAGAGCGGCATCGGCCTCCTCGCCCAAAGTCTCGGCGTCTCGATTATTCCGATGCGCTTGGACGGCGTCTGGCAGATGAAGCGCGAACACCGGCGCCTCGCCCGCCTCGGCGAGCTCACCATTCAAATTGGGACTGCCATCTCGTTTCCATCGGGCACTCCGGCAGAGACCATCGCAAGGAATCTGGAGAGTGCGGTCCGCGCGTTGTAACGGGTTCTCGCCAACAAACAAAGATCTACGGCGTTCCGACCTGATGAAGTCGCACCACAGCCCCGCTGGAATACCGCGCCAGGTAAAGTTCACCACTTGCGTCCTGGCCAAACCCCGCCAGGTCCCCACCTCCGGCATTGACGAGAAAGGTCCGAACCCACTGGCCCTGGCTGTTTTGCGCCAGCGACCAGATGCGCCCACTGATGAAATCACCGAAAATGTAATTCCCTCCAAGCGCGGCGATATTTGTTCCGTGATAGACATAACCCCCGATAACAGTTTCGTCGCCCTGCAAGCGGTCGTAGTCGAAGATTGGATCCAGAAAAGTGGCCGTCTGGCAATTGGAAGTAAAATTAAAATTGTGCGTTCCCTCTTTGCAGCGCCAGCCCATGTTCGACCCGCCCTGTGCCGTTGTCACGCGGTCCACTTCTTCGAACGAATCCTGGCCCACATCGCCAATCCACAGATTTCCTGTTGCGCGATCGAAGGAAAAACGGAATGGGTTCCGCAGTCCATACAGCCAAATCTCATTTGTGGGACTGGCCTGTGCGGCAAACGGATTGCTGGCCGGCACGCTGTAAGTGCCGTTGCAAGCCACGCTTATGCGCAAGATCTTTCCGAGACGCGTCGAAGTATCTTGCCCGTTACCCATGGTACCGTGCGCGTCTCCACCACCTCCGCCGTCGCCCAGCGCGATGTAAAGAAATCCGTCGTTGCCAAACGCCAGGCCGCCTCCGTTGTGATTGGCCTCCGGTTGGTTCACGGTAAAAAGAATCTGCTCGCTAGTTGTATTGACCGTGTTCGAGCCGGACGTGGCGGCACGAAATTCCGAAATGGCAGTTTGCAGCGTGCCATTCAAGCGAGTGGTGGTGTAGTTGACGTAGAAGCAGCCGTTGCTGCTGTAACTTGGATGAAAAGCAAGCCCCAGCAGACCTTCTTCCCCACCGGAAACAATCAGGCTGGAAACGTCAAGATACGGCGTGCCCAAAACGCTGCCATTCTGAATAATCTTGATCTTGCCGCTTTGTTCGACGACAAAGAGACGCCCCGAACTGTCGCCTGCTTGTTGAATATCGAGGGGACTGGAGAAACCGCTGGCCACCGGAGCCAATTCCACTTGCAGAGTCGGGGGAGGAGGAGGTGGTGGTGTTGTCATCGGTCCTCCGTTGCAACCGCAGCACCCGACCGCCACGCACAAACCTAAGCCGGTGAACCTGGAAACGCTGCTCTGTTGCATCACCCCTCCCCAGGCTGGGTGTTTCCATTCTGCCGAAATTGGGGACCGTGCGTCGAGCGAATCGCCACAGTGATTCTTCGACGCGCTGGCAGGCCAGCTTCAAAAACCGTTCTGTGGCAAAATAGTAGGTTGATAGAGCACGATTTATGGCACACCGTACAACTCTCGAAGAAGAGCGCCCCGCAAAAACGCCGAAGGCGGCCAAGAAATTCGCAGCGGGCGGCCTAGCGAAAGTGGCCGGCCCTTCGAACGCATCTGGAAGCGAGGAGCGAGAACGCATATTCGACGCCTTCCGCCGCTGGGGTTACTTCGAAGCGGCTCTCGATCCTCTTGGTCTGTTTGAGCCGCTGAAGCATCCTGACCTTGACGCGCTAAGTGGTGAGACAGCCGAAGAGGCCCGGGGCATCTACGGCAATACCATCGGTGCCGATTTTATGCATTTGCCGGAGCCAGGGCGCCGCCGCTGGATCGCCGAACGGCTCGAAGCTCCGCCAAGCCCTGTGGATCAGCAAAAAATCCTCGAGCGCCTGATTCGCGCCGATCTGTTCGAGCAAGTCTTGCAGGCGCGCTACCTCGGCACAAAACGCTTTTCGCTCGAAGGTGTTACAGCCCTGATTCCGCTTCTCGACTCGATTCTTGACGCCGCAGGCGAACATGGCGCGGAATCCTCGATCATGGCCATGAGCCACCGCGGGCGACTGAACGTGATGGTTCACGCCGCCTGCAAAGCGCCGCATGAAGTGGTCTCAGGATTTGAAGACGTCGATCCGCGCAGCGTTTTGGGTGCGGGCGACGTGAAATACCACGTCGGCGCTACCGGCACTTACGTCACCACTAGTGGCAAGGAAATCGGCATCCACCTCGTTTCGAATCCCAGCCATTTGGAGGCTGTCGATCCGGTTGCCGTTGGCCGCGCCCGCGCGAAGCAGACGCGTTACGGCCTGCGCGGTCCCTATGTGGACCGTTCGCCCGAAACTCTCAACAAAGTCGTTCCCATCGTCATGCATGGCGACGCGGCTTTTGCGGGCCAGGGCATTTGGGCGGAAACGCTCAACTTCGCGGACCTGCGCGCTTACACCGTTGGTGGCACGATTCACGTCATCGTGAACAACCTCATCGGATTCACGACGCGGCCAACGCAGGAACATTCTTCGCGTTTCGCTTCAGACATTGCCAAGCGCCAGTCCGTGCCCATCTTCCACGTGAACGCGGAGGACCCCGACGCCGTCGTGCGCGTAGGCAAAATCGCGACGGAGTATCGCGCCACGTTTGGCGGCGACGTCGTCGTGGACATTATCGGTTACCGCCGACACGGCCACAGCGAAGTGGACGATCCGACGATCACGCAGCCACTTCTCTATGAACGCATCAAGAATCATCCGCCACTTTGGAAAATTTACGCCGAGCGCACCGGCATCGACTCGACGCAGATCGCCGAGACCGTCCGCAAGGAATACGAGGAAGAACAGACCAAGGCTCGCGCGCTTAAAAAAATCCCCCACCTTCGCAAGCTTCCTGAATACTGGGCGCCGTATTCGCATGGCCGGTACAAACCGGAGTATGAAGTCGATACCGGGCTGACACGGGAAAAGCTGGCAGAGATCACCGATGGACTCGTGCGTGTGCCAGAGGGCTTTCACGTTCATCCGAAAATCGTGAAGCTGCTGGAACAGCGTTCCGAGATGGGCCACGGAAAGCGCGCCGTGGACTACGGATTCGCGGAAGCGCTGGCGTTTGGTTCCATCGTTCTGGAAGGCAATCCGATCCGCCTCACCGGGCAGGACTCGCAGCGCGGCACGTTCAATCAGCGGCACGCGGTGCTGGTCGACACGGTAAATGAGCACGATTACCTTCCGGTCTCGCACCTTTCGCCGACCCAGGCTTTCTGCGAAATCTACAATTCCTCTCTTTCCGAGGCGGGCTGCCTCGGATTCGAATATGGGTTCAGCCGCGACTATCCCGAAGCGCTCGTATTGTGGGAAGCGCAGTTCGGCGATTTTGCCAACGGCGCGCAGGTGATCATCGATCAATTCATCAGCGCGGGCGAAGATAAATGGAATTTGCCAGCCGCGATTGTGATGCTATTGCCCCACGGCTACGAGGGTCAAGGACCGGAGCATTCCAGCGCGCGCGTGGAGCGATTCATGCAGCTCGCCGCCGAAGACAACATGCAAATCTGTCAGCCTTCGACCGCCGCGCAGTATTTCCACATGCTCCGCCGCCAGGTGCGCCGCGCTTGGCGTAAGCCGCTGATCGTTTTTACTCCCAAAAGCATGCTGCGCCATCCCGACGCCAGCTCCAATATCGAGGAATTTACGAAACCGCGTTTCCTCCCGTTGGTTCCCGACCGCGAAGTGCGGGACGCGGGCCGCATCCTTATCGCCAGCGGAAAAGTCGGCCACGAGTTGCGCGCCGAACGCCGCCGCCGGCAGGACACCAACACGGCCATTTTCTTTCTCGATCAGCTCTATCCGCTGCCGCGCACGGAAATCGCCGCGGCCATCGACGAGCATCCCAACGCGCGCGAGATTGTCTGGGTTCAGGAAGAACCCGGCAACATGGGTGCAGCGGGATACGTCTTGCCGCGATTCGAACGGCTCGCGAAAGCCCGGGGACTCAACTTCCGGTCGGTCAAGCGTTCTGCCAGTGCGAGCCCGGCAACCGGCTCCGCCAAGGCGCATGAGCTGGAGCAAAAGACGCTCCTGGCTCTTGCCTTCACAATTTCAAGCAGCGCTTAGGCTTTCCCCGGTTTTAACACGACATTCACATTCATGTAAACGCCGCGTTACCTAAGGAACCGGCTCTACTGCGACAATCAGGTGTGTCGCGTCAAATCTCGAGTGATCAAATACTTCCCAATGCCTACCGCAACTCGCCGTCCTACGGTACACTGCCGCCAAGCCGGCGTGCGGTACGCCCAAACGGCATGAAACGCATCCTTATCATCGAAGACGATCGCGATATTGTCGAACTCGTGCGCTACAATCTCGCTAACGAAGGCTTTCAGGTCAGTTCTGCTCACGACGGCAGCACCGGCCTGACCACCTTGAAAAAAACGCCACCCGATCTCCTGCTTCTCGACCTCATGCTCCCAAAACTTTCCGGCCTGGAAATTTGCCGGGAGATTCGCCGGGATGACTCGCTTAATCGTTTGCCCATTCTCATGCTCACGGCCCGCGGTGAAGAAGCCGACCGGGTCGTGGGACTGGAGATGGGCGCCGACGATTACGTGACCAAGCCCTTCAGTCCACGCGAGTTGCTCGCGCGCGTCAAGGCGCTGCTCCGCCGTGCCGAGCCGCCCGCCGACGCGCCGCGCACTATTGAGGTCGGCAAGCTGGCGATTGATCCGGCGTCCTATCGCGTCAGCCATTCCGGGAAACCCGTACCGCTCAGCACGCTCGAATTCCGGCTGCTCTATTACCTTGCTTCGCGTCCCAACCGTGTCTTTACTCGTGATCAATTGCTAGATGCGGTCTGGGGAACGGATCGCTTCGTTACGCCGCGCAGCGTGGACGTCTATGTTCGCCGCTTGCGTGAGAAAATCGAGTCCGATCCGGAGAACCCCATGCATTTGAAAACGGTCCGGGGCGCGGGCTATTTGTTTGAAACCCGTGCGGCTTAATCTCTTCTGGAAACTCGGTTTTGCCTTTTTCGCCCTGCTGATCGCGGTCCTGCTCCCCGTCGATTTCTATGCGGAGCGCGCGCTGCGGCGCAACTACGTGCGTGCCGGACTCGAAGAGCTTGCCGCCATTGCACGCATTGCGCTGGCGAATCCGCCGCAGACTCCATCACTCTCTCCCTCCAATCCTGAAGCTTCCCCGGTTCTGCGTACCTGGGTTGCGAAAATGGCGTTAAGCAATGTCCGCGTCACCGTCATTACCAGCCATGGCCAGGTACTGGCGGACTCGCAATCCGATCCTTCAACGATGGAGAACCACGCGGGCCGCCCCGAAATTCGCGATGCCTTTGCAAACGGCGACGGCCAATCGGCGCGTTACAGCGTCACCCTCAGGCGCAGCCTCTTGTACTACGCTGTGCGCTTGCCCGTCGCCGGCGGTGCGCCGGTTGTCTTGCGTTTTGCCCTGCCCCTCCGCACCGGTGACGAGGAATTGTGGAGATTCCGCCGCAGTCTCTGGTTAGCGTCTCTGTTTGTCCTTCTAGTCACCGGGACGATTTCACTGCTCATCTCGCGGTCCTTCGCAGATCGCGTGGAACGGTTGCGGGAGTTTTCGCAACGCGTCTCCAACGGCGACTTTCGGCCCATCTTTGCCGACCCGGCCGGTGACGCGCTCGATAAACTCGCGGTTTCCCTGAGCGAAACGGCGGTGCGTCTCGACCTTACCATCCGCACCCTAAAAGATGAGCGCAACCTCTCGGCAGCAATCCTCGGCAGCATGGTAGAAGGCGTGTTAGTGGTGGACGCCGCGGATCGCGTGGTTTTCTCAAACGCTGGTTTCGCCGAGATTCTTGGCCTGGATATGCCGCCGAAGATCGGTAGCGCTCTAGTGGAATCCGTTCGACAGACGGAATTGATTGAGGCCGTGCGCAAGGTGCTGCGCGGTGAACCTGCGGTGCGCGCGGAAATTGTAACCGGCACGCTGCGGCAGCGATTTTTTGCCGCCACTGCCACGGCCGTGCGTGGCGGAGAGACGTCCGGCGCCGTGCTCGTGCTGCACGACATCACCGACCTGCGCAAACTCGAGCGTGTCCGCCGCGATTTCGTCGCAAACGTTTCTCACGAATTCCGGACCCCGCTCACGGCCATTCAGGGTTTTGCGGAAACGCTACTCGCCGGCGCCATCGACGATCCACAAAATCGCCTCCGCTTCCTCGAAATCATTCTGGAACACTCGCGGCGTCTCGCGCGGCTCACGGAAGACTTGCTCATGCTCTCGAAAATGGATGCCGACCGGCTTGAGCTGGAGATTCGCCGTCTCAGCGTTTCCCAATTCGTCGAGAGCTGCATCGAAACTACCCAGCGCCCCGCCGCCGAAAAAGATCTCCGCATTTCTCTTAACCTGCCGCAACAACTGCCGGACATCGCCGCCGACCGCCGCCGTCTCGCCGAAGTGCTGCAGAATTTGCTCGACAACGCTATGCAATACACTCCCTCCGGCGGCCAGATCATGGTTAGCGCTTCCGCCAACGGCACCGAAGTAGTCTTTACGGTTTCTGACACGGGCATCGGCATCCCGCGAGCGGATCAATCACGCATCTTCGAACGATTCTACCGGGTTGATGTTGCGCGCTCACGGGAAGTCGGCGGCACCGGCCTGGGGCTTTCCATCGCCAAACATCTTGTGGAGGTTCATGGCGGCCGCATCTGGGTGGAGAGCGAAGTGGGCCAGGGTTCTCAGTTTCATTTCACCGTGCCCATTTTCGACCCGGAACGCGCTGCCGTTCGCCCAGCCCGTTAATGCGAGCGGCGGAATTGCTGGCGAAACTCTGCAACCATCTAAATCCCTTCTTTTGCATCATTTTCACAATTGTGTGAACAAGCTGTAACCATTTCCGGCACAGAATTTTGCGTACGAGGGGGAGTATGACTTCCCTTCCGAAAGGGGACCAATGGGAGCAACCGCTGGACTCACGGAAGTCGTGCTCTACGACACGCTGGTGAACTATCTCGTTTCCATGGCGCGCACCGTCGAAGGCGCCATGAACCGCGCGCTCGACGCCATCGTCAGTCTGGAGAATCCCCGCACTTCCGTTCTCCCCGGAGAGGTTTTCCTCCTTGAGCCGCGCATCAATGAAATGGAAATTGCTATCGATGAACATGCGATCCGTCTGCTCCGCCGCGGCTCGTTCTCTGACGACGAGATGCGCCTCATCGTCGCCGCTCTAAAAATCACCAATGACCTCGAGCGCATCGGCGACATCGCGGTGAATCTCGCCGAGCGTGTCGTCTCCCTTCGCGAAATGCAGGGCGCACAGATTGCCGAAGAGCTGGCTCCCATGGCCTCCGCCGTGCGCGGCATGGTCAGCAAGAGCCTTGGCGCCCTTATTTTCCGCAACGTGGAGATGGCCACGCAGGTTCTCGAAAGCGACGATGTCGTGGATCAATACCGCGATCGCATTTTTGAGAAATTGCTCCAGCACATGACTCAGGAGCCCAAGCTGGTGAGCCCCGGCATGCACTTCATTCTTGCCGCGCGCCACCTGGAACGCATCGCGGACCACGCCACCAACATTGCCGAAGACATCATCTTTTGGGTCCGCGGACTTGACGTCCGCCATGGCCGCGGTTTGGCGGTCCGCCCCGGCCAGAGTGACCAACCCGATTCGTCTTCCGCCGGGGATTCTGCCATCACGGAGAATTCACACGCCCTTCATTCGGACGTGACGCCGGCCTGCGATACTGAACGCGCTTGATCTTCAAGTAAGGTCCTACCTCGGGGACCGGTGCACCCCTGGCTCCGGTCCCCATCTCCTCCCTCTCGGAGCTCCGCAACGCTCTCCAGGCACCCCCTTGACCGCGCCACGCAGTCCTACTATCGTCGTAAGAGGGTCGAGATGCATCCGTTCACCCAATCTCCCGAACGCACAATAGCGCCGCGGTCGTGCGCCTGGGTGTGTTTCTGCCTTGCCCTTTTCCTGCTTTACAACCCTTTCACGGCTGCGACGAGTTCGCAGGGCGGACTGAATGTTCGGCATCCGGCCAGCAACCGCGCCACAGTAGGCGCTTCAGAGCTACAACACTTCTCTCCTGCGGATGGGCGGGACAAACTTTCAGCGTCTGCGACTGCCATTGCCGAACCTCTGGTATCGCTTCCGGAAGTTTCCTATCATGTCTTCGAACTCTTCCCGCAAGTAGTTTCTCTTACGCAACAGTTGTTTGGCTCGAGCCTGTGGTTCCGGCCCCCGCCCGCTCTCTAGACGAAGTTTGTCCTAAATAGACCGAGAAATTTGGGTGTCCGCACGAAACTGGCGGCGCATCGCCATTGCTCAAGTCACTTAGAGGATCCTGCGGGTGTCTGGAACCCCGATAAGTCACATCTTGACGGGCCCCGCGCACTTCCAAGGATAGAGGTTATGACACAAAAAAGACTTGGCATTTCTGTTGGCGTTTGCTTGGCGATAGTCCTCTTGTTGGCGTGGCGCTGGAATGCTCGCGGCCCGACCCAAGCGGACGATCAGAATCATCCTCTAGCCTCAGCGGAGACCATCGCGGCAGTCGCGCGCGCCGAACGCCACACCGTGGGGAACACGTTGAACATCGCCGGGGAGTTCAAGCCGTTTCAGGCCGTTGACGTTCACGCGAAAGTAGCTGGCTATATCAAAGTGATTCACGTCGATGTCGGCGACCATGTGAAAACGGGTCAGACGCTCGCGGTTCTGGAGATCCCCGAGCTGGCTGCGGAACTCGCAGGCGCCGACGCTTCTGTGCGGCGCTCCAAAGAAGAAATCCGCCGGGCCGAAGGAGACCTGGCGCGCGCGCGATCGGCGCACGCCGCAGCCCACTCCGCTTACATTCGATTGAAACAAGCCGCCGAGGCTCGCACCGGCCTTGTAGCACAGCAGGAGATCGACGATTCGCAAGCCAAGGATCTTGAATCGGAAGCCCAGGTTTCCGGTTCAAGCGCGGCGCTGTCTGCCACCCAGCAGCAGCTTCAAGTAGCCGAAGCCAATCAAAAGCAGTACGCGGCGCTCTCCGATTATTCGCGGATCGTCGCGCCCTTCTCCGGCGTGGTCACCGCGCGCTATGCCGATACCGGCGCACTGATTGCCGCTGGCACATCCAGCAGCACGCAATCCATGCCCGTCGTGCGGCTGGCGGAAATTTCAAAGCTTCGCCTCGTTCTCCCCATTCCCGAATCGGTTGCCGCGCAAATTCATCTGGGCGACCCGGTTAACGCGCGCGTGCAGGCGCTGAATCAGGATTTCGTCGGCAAAGTGTCGCGTTTCGCGGATTCCCTGGACCGGCAGACCCGCACTATGGAGACGGAAATCGATTTTGACAATCGTGATGGGCACTTGATTCCCGGCATGTACGCGGAAACCCGGCTCTCCCTTCGCGAGAAAAAAGATGCTCTCGCTATTCCGCTGGAGGCCGTCATGCGCAACGGCGAAGACGCGACGGTTCTCGCCGTCAACTCGCAGAACATCATCGAAGAGCGCCATGTCAAGCTGGGACTCGAAGATAGCGCCCGCGTAGAAGTGCTCTCCGGCTTAACGGACAAAGAGCGCGTGGTCATCGGCAATCGCAGCCAGTTCCGCAGCGGACAAAAAATTCAACCGAAGGAAGTCGGCGCAGACGCCTCGAAAACGGGGAGAGAAAACTGATGTCCGGCTTCTCGATTAAATATCCCTTCTTCATCATAGTCGCCTGCCTCGTCGTGGCCATCGTTGGCACCGTGACGCTTGTGCGTATGCCGGTCGACCTCTTTCCTCCCATCAACATTCCCGTGGTTGTGGTGGCCACTTTTTATTCCGGAATGCCGCCTCAGCAGATTGAAACGAACATTACCAATCCTTTCGAACGTTTCTTCACGCTGGCCAGCGGCGTGGACCACATCGAATCGCGCTCGCTTCCCGGTGTGAGCCTCATCAAAATCTACTTTCAGCCCGGCACGAATGCCGACGCCGACCTCAGCACCGTTTCCAACCTCGCGATGGCGGACCTCCGCCGCCTTCCGCCCGGCACGTTGCCGCCAGTGGTGCTGAAGTTTGACGCCTCTAGCCTGCCTGTCTGTTTGATCACTCTCAAAGGCCAGAGTCTGAACGAAACCGATCTTCAGGATCTGGGCCGCTACACCGTCCGAAATCAAATCGCCAACGTTCCTGGCGCTTCGGTTCCGCAGCCCTTCGGCGGAAAGTATCGCCAGATCATGGTCTATGTGGATCCCTTGAAGCTTGAAGCCAGCCAGTTGAGCCCCATGGACGTGGTGCGTACGGTCAACGAGAGCAATCTCATTCTCCCCGCCGGCGACGTCAAGATCGGCCCAATCGACTACAACTTGTATTCCAATAGCCAGGCCCCCACGGCTAAGTTCATCAACGGCATGCCGCTGAAAACCGTTGGTCAGTCCTCCGTGCTTGTCGGTGATATTGGCAAAGCTGTGGACGCCAACGCCATTCAGACCAACATCGTACGCGTGGACGGCCAGCCTTCCGTGTACTTGCCAATCCTGAAGCAGGGCGGGGACACCAATACCATCGCTGTCGTAGATGGCATCAAGGAGGCTCTCCAGCACCTCGTCGACATTCCAAAACAGCTCATCACGCGCGTCGTCTTTGACCAATCCTTATTCGTCAAGACCGCTATCTCCAATCTGATCCGCGAAGGCTCTATCGGTCTGGTCCTCACCGGCCTGATGATTCTTCTCTTCCTCGGCAGCATGCGCGCTACTCTCGCGGTCTTCCTTTCCATCCCGCTCTCTGCGTTGGCCGCCTTTCTGGCTATCAGCGCCGGTGGCGGCACTGTGAACACCATGGTCCTGGGCGGCCTCGCACTGGCCTTCTCGCGGTTGATCGACAATTCCGTCATTGTGCTGGAAAACATTTTCCGCCATCTCGAGATGGGAGAAGCTCCTGACGTCGCCGCGGAAAAAGGCGGTCAGGAAGTCGCCCTGGCCGTCCTCGCTGCGACCATCACGACTGCCATGGTTTTCTTTCCCGTAGTTTTTCTCTATGGCGTTAGCCGCTTCCTTTTCATGGCCCTCGCCACTGCCGTCGTTCTTTCTCTGTTTGCCTCCTATTTTGTTGCAATGAGCGTCGTCCCGCTCTATTGCGCCAAGCTGGTCAAGAAACACGAGGCCGATGAAGAAGTGGGCGAAGACGTTTCGTTACACCACAACTGGATCATCAAGAAGTTTAATTTCTACTTCGAGAAAATGGTCGAGAAGTATGACCGCACCCTGGCTGCTTCGCTGCTCAAGCCAGTCAGCACCGTCGTTGGACTTGTCGGCGTTTCACTGCTCTCCCTTTCGCTCTATCCTTTTCTCGGTGTCTCCTTCTTTCCAAGAACCGACCCCGGCCAGTTCGTTATCAACTTGAAGGCACCGTCGGGAACCCGCGTTGAGCTCACCGAGGACTACGTTAAGCAGGTCGAGCAGATCGTTCACCAGGTGGTTCCGGCCAGCGAACTTCAAATCATCGTTTCGAACATCGGCATCACCACGGATTTCTCCGCCATTTACACTCCAAACTCCGCGCCGCACACCGCCTTCGTGCAGGTCAGTCTCAAGGAGGGGCACAAAGTCGGCAGCTACGAGTACATGCGCCGCGTGCGGCGGCAGCTCAGTCAGCAGCTTCCGCAGCTCAGCACGTACTTTCAGTCCGGCGGTCTCGTGGACGCCGTGATCAATCTAGGCTTGCCCGCGCCGATCGACATCCAGGTCAGTGGCAATAATCTCAACAACGTCTACGCCACAGCCGCAAAAATCGCCGCGCCTGTCCGCGATCTTGCAAATGTCAGCGACGTGCTCATCCCCCAGGACATCGACTATCCCGCCTTGCAACTCGACGTGGATCGCGGTAAAGCCAGTCTCCTGGGTCTTTCGCAGAAAGAAATCGTCGACAACGTCATCACCGCGCTCACTTCCAACGGCATGATCGCTCCGAACTATTGGATCGATCCGAAGAGCGGCAACCCCTATATGCTGACCGTCCAGTATCCCGAGGATCAGGTCAAGACGCTGACGGACCTGAAGCAGATTCCTCTGCGCGGCGTGAAAAGCAGTGAACCCACGTTCCTCGATAGCGTCGTGAAAGTCAGCACCATTCCTTCTCCCACGGAAGTAGACCACTACCAATTGTTTCGCGTCATCGACGTATACGTTTCCCCCAAGAGCGAGGATCTTGGCAGGCTGACCAGCCAGGTGGACAAGATTATCAAGGACACGAAGCTCCTGGAGGGCGTTCGCGTGAATCTGCGAGGCTCGGTGCAGGGCATGCGCGCTTCCTTCAAGAGCTTCGGGATCGGCTTGATCCTCTCGGTCGTCCTGGTCTATCTCATTTTGGTGGCGCAGTTCGCCTCTTGGAAGGATCCCTTCATCATCCTCCTTGCAATTCCTCCGGGCCTTGCCGGCGTGCTCTTGTTCTTGCTCGCTACCGGTACGACTCTGAACGTGATGTCCCTGATGGGACTCGTCATGATGGTTGGCATCGTCGTTTCAAACAGCATCTTGATCGTCGAGTTCGCCCGTCACCTCCATCACGAAGGCAAATCGCTTAAGGAAGCTGTCTCGACCGCTTCTCGCTTGCGGCTTCGCCCCATTCTGATGACTTCCCTGGCAACTCTTCTTGGCCTGATTCCCATGGCTCTTGGCACCGAGGCCGGCAGCGAACAGTACGCTCCACTGGCCCGCGCGATTATTGGTGGCTTACTCGTTTCCGTCGCGGTAACCGTTTATCTCGTGCCTGCGGCCTATCTCATCGTGCACCGCGGTAAAGAAACGAACCCTCAGGAGGCTCAGGCGTGATGCGCACTATTCTTGCTTCCTTCTTTTTTGCGATTCTGATCTGCGCGCCGCTTTACGCGCAGATGCCAGACGGCACACAAACTCCAGCTGCCGCTGGTCCTCCTGCTTCTGCTGGCAGGGAACTGACACTGGCCCAGGCCGAAGCCCTAGCTCTGAAAAACAATCCTCAGATCACAATCGGCAAACTGCTCGCCCTGGTCGCGCGCCAGTATGTCCGGGAAGCGCGCTCGGCGCTGCTCCCCAACGCCTATCTCAGCGTAACCGCGGTAGACTCCAATCCCGGAAGCCGCCTTGCCGCCGGCGGCCTCAACAACCCGATCCTCTTCCCGCGCGCCGCCGCGGGCGCGACGGTCGGCCAGTTGATCATCGATTTCGGCCGTTCCACGAATCTTCTTTCCAGTTCCGAATCACAGGCCAAGGCCGAAAATGAAAACGCCGCGGCCACTGGCGCTCAAATCGTTCTCTCGGTCGACCAGTCCTTTTACAATGTGTTGGAAACAAAAGCTCTCGTCGTCGTCGCGCAGCAGACCGTCGATTCCCGCCAGCTCTTCGTGGACAAGATCAAGGCGCTCACCGATGCCAAGTTGAAATCCGATCTCGACCTTAGCTTCGCAAAGGTCGACTTGGCGCGCGGCAACCTCCTGCTGCTCGAAGCGCGAAACAACTACCAGGCTTCGCTCGCCGCCCTTTCCGCCATTCTTGGCTATCCGGATCAACAAGATTTCCGGCTTGTCGAGGAGCAGGCCGCCATCTCCGCTCCCGCTATGGATGTCAGCCCGTTGATTCAACAAGCTCTGCAGCAGCGCCCGGAAGTTCTCGCGCTCCAGGACCAGGTCCAGGCCGCGCAGAAATTCGGCAGCGCCGAGCACGACCTCTGGCGCCCAACCGTCAGCGCCCTCGGCGTTGTCGGCGAAGCTCCCGTTCGGGACGATCACATCCCGAATTGGTACGGCGCCGTCGGCGTGAATATCAACATCCCCGTCTTCAACGGCTTTCTCTTCAACGCGCGCGCCAAAGCCGCCGATCTCCAGACCGAAGTCCATCACCAGAAACTTGCCGACCTCCGGAACAATATTGCGCGCGATGTGCGTACTTCCTGGCAGGACACGGCGCGCGCCTACGAGAGACTCTCCGTCACCCAGCAATTGCGCGAGCAAGCTGGCCTCGCCTTGGACCTTGCGCAATCCCGCTACAATCTCGGTCTCGGCTCCATTGTCGAATTCAGCCAGGCCGAACTGCAGAAAACCGAGGCCGACATCGCGGACACGGATGCCCACTACCAATATCGCTTGACCCAAATCGTTCTCGCCTATACGATTTCCTCACCGAAATAGGTCCCTCCTCGCGGTGCAGAGGGGAAGCCGCCCTTTGGAGATTGCGGATGACTCGGTTTGTGTTACAACTCGCCAGCGGACGAGACGCGACTCAGGCATCATCTTTTTTTCGGCCCGTCTCGACCTCCACGCGTTGTTGTTAACATATCGAAAATTCCGCAACCTCTGATACGTCAATGGTTTCCCGTGAATTCCCAGCGATTGTTACAGGATATTCACATTCAGTTGACGTAGTTGTAAGACGGGGCCTTTACCTTCTGGCGCGGGGTGGTACGCATTCTTTTTCGGTAGCAGGTCGAATTTTGCTCCAAAGAGAGAGGAAATGAAAAAACTAGCAGCTCTTACACTATCGATGTTCCTCGTTTCCGGAACTGCTTTTGCCGATACACCGAAAGACGCCGACGCACAGCCTGCCAAGGGGGCCCAACCGGCGAAGCCCAAAGTGGCCAAGAAGGCTGAGAACTCCAATGCAGCCATCGCGGCACAACTGGAAGAGCTTCGTCAGACCCTGCAATCGCAACAAGAGCAGCTTCAGGTGCTGAAGGAGGAGCTCGCCAAGCGCGACCGCCAGATTGACGAAGCGCGCGAAGCCGCGGCGGCCGCCAACGCTCGCGCAGCGGAAGCCAGCACCAAGGCTACCGAAGCCGTGAACACGACCGCCGAAGTGAAGTCCACCGCCGTTTCCCTCAACTCCACGGTCAGCGACTTGAAGGCCAGCAACGAAGCCCTCAAGACCGCCGTGGTCACGGAGCAAGCGGAAGCCAAGAAGGCCGAGGAAACCGGGCCGTCAACGATCAAGTACAAGGGCCTCAACATCACGCCGATCGGGTTCATCGCGGCAGAGACGGTTTTCCGCCAGCGGGGACATTCCGACTCCGATGAACGCCATCCCGTACCCCGGAAACGCGCTAAGTAAAGTGACCGAAAACAACTTCTCGGGCCGGCAATCCCGAATCGGCTTGCTCGGCGAGACGAAGGTCGGAACCGCCAAAGTAAGCGCCTACTACGAGGCGGACTTCTTCGGCGCGGGCACGACCTCCAACAACCGGCAGACCAATAGCTACGTGTTCCGCCAGCGCCAGTTGTGGGGACAGGCGGCATTTGATAACGGCTGGCAGTTTACCGGCGGGCAAATGTGGACGCTGGCTACGGAAACCCGGAAGGGCATCGCCAATCGCCTGGAGGTTCTGCCGATGACGATCGACGTCAACTACACGGTGGGCTTCACTTACGCGCGGGCGTACGGATTCCGCGCTGTCAAGGATTTCGGTGGCAAGTATGCGGTGGGCGTTTCCATAGAAGGACCGCAGACAACCATCGGCGGGAGAGGGTTCTCGACGTTTACGACGGCAGCGGGCACTTCGCAGAACTTCTTCGTGAATGCGCCCGGGGCTGGCGGCGGTCTGTATAACGCCTTCGACGCTACCGGCTACACGGTCAACAAGGCCCCGGACATCGTGTTCAAGGCGGCGGCGGATCCCGGGTTCGGACATTATGAGTTGTTCGGAATCGTCAGCACCTTCCGCAATCGTGTCTATCCATGCGCGGTTGTTACGCCACCGCCGGACGCAACCCACGTGGTGGTCGGCCCAGCGCTGACGTGCGCGGCCGGCGCTACTACGTCTTCCGTTGCAGGGGCGTTCAATGATACACGCACTGGCGGCGGTTTCGGAGCAGTTGCCCGAGTTCCGCTGTTCTCCAAGAAGCTGGACGTTGGCGTAAAGGGCCTCGCCGGAGACGGCGTCGGCCGATTTGGGGCAGCCCAGTTGGCTGACGTCACTGCCCGGCCCGACGGAACATTAGCCTTAATCCGCACAGGGCATGGGCTCGGCACAATTGAGTTTCATGCAAATCCGAAGTTGGATGTTTATCTGAATTACGGTGCGGAGTACGCGTCGCGCGCTGCTTACGGCAACTACACAGCTGTCACCGTAACAACTGCCGGTGCGGTCTCGACCTATACCTCGATCACCAGGGCGGGCGGATACGGCGGACCCACAGCCAGTAATGCCGGTTGCTCGACTGAGGCTTTGCCCTCTGGCACTTCTGCGCCGGGAGCAGGGGCATGCGCAGGCGACATCCGGCTTATCCAGGAAGGTACCCTCGGTTTCTGGCACAAGGTCTACCAGGGTCCGAAGGGTGGAGTCCGCTGGGGAATGCAGTACTCGTACATAACCAAGAGCGGCTGGAGCGGCGCCGCAAGCATCGCTCCGAAGGCCGTGGATAACATGGTGTTCACCTCATTCCGCTATTACCTGCCGTAGTTCCGGCCAGGCAATTTGCGGTTCGTCCCTCCCCTGGGGACGGAAAAGGGCAGCCCGCTGCGGCGCGGGTTGCCCTTTCTATTTACGCGTTCCTCACACGGCCCTAAACCCCTCATCGGAAGGGTCTTAAGCATGCTTGTCGGCTTGCATGCAGCAACCGATTCAACCAACAATGAAGCCACTGTAACAATACCGTAACAATCAGGGAACATACTCAACTTCCCCGGGAATAAGTACAATAGTTTCAAACGGAGATGAAGCATGAAGCGAATTGCAGGACTGCTCTTGGTAGTTCTCGCCGTCGCGGGCGTTCTGTGGGCGGATAGCGCGCTCACGATCACCGGTGCCGGTGCAACGTTTCCTTACCCCATGTATTCCAAATGGTTTGACGAATACCATAAGAGAAACGCCAATCTTGAAATCAACTATCAATCCATCGGCTCCGGCGGCGGCATCAAGCAAGTCACCGAAGGCACCGTGGATTTCGGCGCCACCGATGGCCCGATGAACGACGAGCAACTCAAGGCCTACCAGGACAAGCACGGTTCCGGAATTCTTCACTTCCCTACCGTGTTGGGCGCGGTTGTACCTACCTATAACATCCCCGGAGTCACCGCGGAGTTGAACTTCACTCCCGAAGCGCTCGCCGGAATTTTTCTCGGCAAAATCACCAAATGGAATGACCCGGCCATTGCCGACGTCAACAAAGGCCTTAAGCTTCCTGCGGAGGACATCGTCGTCGTACATCGCGCGGATGGTAGCGGCACGACTTACTGCTGGACCGACTATCTTTCCAAAGTCAGCGACGAATGGAAGACCAAGGTTGGCAAAGGCGGTTCAGTGAACTGGCCCGTGGGCCTTGGCGGCAAGGGCAGTGAAGGCGTCACCGGCACCGTCAAGAATACTCCGAACTCGATCACTTACGTGGAACTGATTTATGCCGAATCCAACAAGATTCCTTATGGCAGTGTTAAGAACTTCGCCGGTGCGTTCGTTAAGGCGTCGCTTGCGGCCGTCAGTGCCGCCGCTGCCGGCGCGGCCAAGGAAATGCCGGATGATTTCCGCGTTTCCATTACCAATGCGCCAGGTAAGGCCGCTTATCCAATTTCCACTTTCACTTGGCTACTGATTCCAGAGAAGTTCTCCGATGCGGCCAAGCGCGACGCTATGAAGGGCTTCGTGAAGTGGATGCTGGCGGACGGCCAAAACTACGCGGAGGCGTTGTCCTACGCAAAACTACCTAAGGAAGTCGTCTCGAAGGAAGTAAAAGCCATCAGCAAAATCCAGTAGTCCGAGCGACCAGAGTGGCATCAACGACTACCATTGTTCCGAGCGCGGGCCCCGTTGCGGGCTCGCGCTCGTTTCTTTCCCGTCTCCGCCAGGGCGATGAAATCGCCCGCATAATCACCTTTCTGTTCGCTGCTTCCGTCGTTCTTGTCACCCTCCTCCTCGTTTTCGATTTGTGGGAGGGCTCCGTCCTTTCCCGCCACAAGTTTGGCTTCAATTTTTTTCGCACCTCTGTCTGGGATCCGATTTTTGATCAATTCGGCGCCCTGCCCTTCATTTACGGCACACTTGTCACCGCCACGGTATCTCTGTTAATCGCCGTGCCGCTCGGTATCGGCGCGGCCATCTTTCTCGCCGAACTTGCGCCCGCAAGAGTTTCCGACACGCTCGAATTTTTCATCGATCTTCTCGCCGCCGTTCCCAGCGTCATTTACGGCCTCCTCGGTGTCTTCGTCGTCGTTCCGTTGATGCGCCAATACGTTCAACCGTTTCTCAAACATTCCCTTGGCTTCCTTCCGCTATTTCAAGGCCCCGCCTATGGCGTCGGCTTTCTCACTGCAGGCATCGTCCTTGCCATAATGGTCATCCCCTATATCATTTCCGTCTCGCGTGAGGTCCTTCTCTCCGTCCCTCGTGATCAGCGCGAAGCAGCGCTCTCTCTTGGCGCCACACGCTGGGAATCGACTTGGAAGGTGGTCGTCCCCTTTGCCCGGGCCGGCATCCTGGGCTCGATCTTCCTTGCCCTCGCGCGCGCCCTCGGCGAAACCATGGCGGTTACCATGGTGATCGGCAATACTCCTGCGATTAGTGCTTCTCTATTTGCTTCCGGGTATTCGATTGCCGCTGTTATTGCCAACGAGCTCACCGAAGCTACCAGCAATCTGCATTATCAGTCCCTTATTGAGTTGGGACTCGTGCTCTTTCTTCTGACCTTCATGCTCAATGGGCTCGCTCGCTTGCTGATTGTGGTCACTTCCCAGCGCGGAGCTGGAATGGGGCACGCATGAACTCCCGGCTGCGCTGGCGAAAGTTTGTGAGCGGCTTCATGCTGGCCATGACCGGCTTGTGCGCCTTGGTTTCTGTTTCCGCGCTCTTCTTGATCCTGGGCTACCTCGTCTATCACGGCGGAACATCCATCAGTTGGAGCTTCTTTACCAAGTTACCGGCGCCTGTCGGCGAAACGGGCGGAGGCATGGCCAACGCCATTGTTGGCAGCGGGAAGCTGCTTCTGCTCGCTACGTTCATCGGGGTTCCCATCGGCTTCTTTGGCGCCATCTATCTCGCGGAATTCAGCGGTGGGACCACCGCTTTTGTCGTTCGCTACGCCGCCGACTTGCTCAACGGCGTGCCTTCCATCGTCATCGGCATCTTTGCTTACAGCGTGGTCGTCCTGCCCTTCAAGCATTTCTCCGCACTGTCCGGTGGATTCGCGCTAGGCCTGATGATGATTCCCATCACACTGCGCAGTACTGAAGAGTTTCTCCGCTCCGTGCCAAACGCTCTCCGCGAGGCCTCCATGGCCCTCGGCGCCAGCAAATGGAAAACCATCTGCTCGGTTATCGTTCCGGCCGCTTATCGCGGAATCCTGACCGCCATTCTGCTGGCCTTCGCCCGTGTCGCCGGTGAAACCGCCCCGCTCCTTTTCACCGCCTTTGGCAATCGCTTTTGGAGCCACGGCTGGAATCAGGCCACCGCTGCACTTCCGGAGATGATTTACAGATATGCTATCTCTCCGTATGATGATTGGCACCGGCAGGCCTGGGCCGCGGGGCTTGTCTTGCTTGCTTTGATTCTGGTCATTAACATCGTTGCCCGGGCGATTCTTTCCCGGGGCATTGCGGTCCCGAGGACTTAGTTTATGCACGCTTCTGTGAGGCCAGCTTTGTCCGTAAACTTACCTCCCATCGTGACCAGCGCGGCGGCGAGAGAGACGCCGGAAGCTCTCTCCCTGCGCATGACCATTGCTAAGGTCAATTTCTTCTATGGCAGCAAGCAAACCCTCTTCGATGTCAACATGGGGATCGCCACCAACAAGGTCACCTCGCTCATCGGTCCTTCCGGATGTGGCAAGTCCACACTGCTCCGTACCCTCAACCGCATGCACGAAACCGTCCGCGGCGCACGCCTCGAGGGCGAGATTCTTCTCGACGGCCAGAACATCCTCAGGCAGGACGTAACCGCCCATCGCCGCCGCGTTGGCATGGTCTTCCAGCGTCCCAATCCTTTCCCCAAGTCCATTTTCGATAACGTGGCCTACGGCCTGAGGATCAACGGCTCGAAAGATCCCATCTCCGAGGCCGTCGAAAAAAGTCTGCGCCACGCCGCGCTCTGGGACGAAGTGAAGGATCATCTCCACAAGTCCGCTTACGAACTTTCCGGCGGCCAGCAGCAGCGCCTGTGCATTGCCCGCGCTCTTGCCGTCGAGCCCGAAGTTCTGCTCCTCGACGAGCCCTGTTCCGCGCTCGACCCTATCAGCACCGCGAAAATCGAAGAGCTGCTCGTACAGTTGAAGGATCTCTGCACCATCGTCATCGTTACCCACAATATGCAGCAGGCCGCGCGCGTCAGCGATTTCACCGCGTTCCTGCTCCTCGGTCAACTGATCGAGTTCAGCCCTACGCCGCAGCTCTTCACGACTCCCGGTGATCCGCGCACGGAGGCGTATATCACCGGCCGCTTCGGCTAGGGCCGTCTGAGAAACTGTTTCGGAAGCGATGCTTTATTGTCATTCCGGGCGGAGGCGACGAACGAAGTTTGTGAGTTCCGACTCCTGTCGGAAGGAATCTTTCTTAAGTTTTTGCAGCGGAGGGCACGGAAAGAAAGGACCCATGGAACGCCACTTCGAAAAAGACCTGAACGAGTTGAAAGAGCGCCTGCTCTGGATGGGCAGCCTCGCGGAGCGCGCCGTTCACCAGTCCGTTCACGCGGTTTTGGAAACCGATGAACAGCTCGCCAAGCGCGTCCTCGAGGAAGAAGACGCCATCAACGAGCTTCAGATGGAAGTCGACGACCGCGTCGTTCAGCTTCTCGCCTTGCACCAGCTCATGGCCACCGATCTCCGCTTCGTCCTGGCGGTCTCGCGCATCAACAACGATCTCGAGCGCATCGGCGACCAGGCCGTCAACATCGCGCAGGGCGCGCTCCGTGTCCTCCGCCACCCGCGCGTCAAGCCCTACGTCGATCTCCCGCGCATGAGCGAACTCGCCGAGGAAATGGTCCGCAACGCCCTCAACGCCGTCGTTCGCCGCGACGTCGAGCTCGCGCAAAGCGTCCTCGCCACCGACGATCAGGTGGACCACTACCGTGATCAGATTTTCCGTGAATTGCTTACTTACATGATGGGCGATTCCAGCGTCGTCTTTCCCGCGTTCGAATTGATTCTCGTCGCCAAGAACCTCGAGCGCATCGGCGACCACGCCACCAACATCGCCGAAGACGTCATCTACCTCGTCCAGGGCCAGGACATCCGCCACAACATCGCTGACCGCCGCTAGCGCCAATCGATCTTTTCGAATTGGACCTCTGGACTTATGGACCGACTACTGTCCCGATAAGACTGCAAAATCAAATAATCGGCTTGCCCCTGCGGATCCAGCCCCATATGCTCCCACACCTGTCGAGCTAAGAAAGCAATACTCTCCAGGTTTCAGCGGTGTCTTTGGCACTACTTTGTATACCCCTGGCCTCAACTTCGTGAAGTCAAACCCGGTATTAGCCTTCTCATCCGTGCCGGAGGATGCCCCAAACGCATTAGCCTGCATCACTACAGTCTCGCGCGAGTCCTTCTTTTCATCAAATTTCAGCAACGTGAACTCATTGGGTGTCGTTGTTCCACCAAAAGATGCGTGACTAAGCCCTGCATTCGACTCCTCGAAGTAAAAATAAAAAGCCATATTCCCGTCGCTGCTTCTGGCATTGGCATGAGCCCCCCGGACGATGGCCTTCCACTTCATTTTTGCAATTCCGTAAGTCATAGCCGACTTAAACACACCGCCGCTCTTCCCCTGCGAGTAAACTGTGGGCTCAAGAATGACCATGTGTACCCCATCTTTGGTCGTGGCATACATGTAGATACCCGGATCGTGGGGCGAAGCAGGGTCATCAGGATTGGTGTTTGTAGGAGTCGCTGGAGCTGCAGACGGCGTGGAACTGACTGCCGCAGGATGCGGATTAATCATCGCGCGTATGACTACGTCCGACACTTTTGCTTGCTTCAGCGCCGTCAGGCCCGCGATGCTCGTGTCAAAATCTGTTTGCGGCGCCGACCGAATCTTTTCCAGGATCACGTCCTCGCCCAACCCGAGGGAAACCATGTCCAGCACGTCTTGGTTCGTCAGTTTCCGCTTGCTAACGTCCTGACCGTTACTCGGCAAAAAGCTTGCGCAAACGAAAATTGCGCAGACCAGTACTGCTACCTTCAAAAATAGTCGATTCATCGAGCGCTCCTTCTTGCTTTGACCTGATTCCGATGATGCGGATAGAGTTCCGGGGGAAAGTGAGCGCACTCTAGTCCAGATTTGGGGAGGGGGCAAGTTTTTTTTACTTCAACATGTAGCTTCCTGATAGGGCAACCGCATGGCTAAACAGCAAACCCATCGCTCTCTTGGAGTTCTCCACCATTCCGCCGCTCGTAATCCCGGTGGTATACTGCGCCCGTCAAACGTTCCTATCGGGAATTCCACGAGCACTGGGTCAGTTTGAATTTCTTAATCGTGACAAGCGGGTCCAGAATTCAAACTGGCCAGCTACAATTCCCCGCTGAGGTGCCCTTTGTTCTCCATATCATCATTGTCCAGATTATTGTTCTCCAGATCATATTTCGCTTTGGTTTTAGCTTTGGCGGCCACATTGGCCCCGCAAGCGACACCCCAGGCGCAGCCCGCGATTCCCGATACTCCGGCGGGCCGCACCTTCAAAGCCTGGCTCGAAACCTTCAACAGCGGTGACCGCGCCCAGCTCGAGGCTTACCTCCACAAGTACGATCCCGGCAAGCCCGTGGACAACGAGATGCAGTTCCGCGGCATGACTGGCGGTCTTGACCTCCTCCAAATCCTCAAGAGCGAGCCGCTCCGCCTCGAATTCCTCGTCAAGGAGCGCCGCAGCGAAACACAAGCCATCGGCAAGTTGGAAGTGAAAGAGGGCGATCCCGCCCAGGTCGCCAGCTTTGGCCTGCGCGCCATCCCTCCCGGCACGAAGCTCACGGATTTGAACTTCAAGATTGACGCCGCCACGCGAACCCGCGTGATTGACGGCGCTATCGCCCAGCTCAATGAGTTTTATGTCTTCCCCGAGACGGTGAAAAGGATGGGAGACTTAGTCAAAGCAAAACAAAAGAAAGGTGACTACGATTCCGTCATCGACGGTGACGCCTTCGCCAAAATGCTCACCGACAATTTCCAGGAAGTAAGCCACGACAAGCATCTCCGCGTGAACTTCAGCCCCGCGCCCATGCCGGACCGTCCCGAGGGCCCGCCGAATGCCGACGACCGCGCCCGCTACCGCAAGGACATGGAACGCATGAACTGTGGCTTCGACAAAGTGGAAATTCTCTCTGGCAACGTCGGCTACCTCAAGTTCAATTTTTTCGCTGACCCGGAGGTGTGCGGGCCCACCGCCGTCGCCGCCATGAATTTCCTCGCCAACGTGGACGCCATCATTTTCGACTTGCGCGAAAACGGCGGCGGCGATCCCAAAATGATCGCGTTTATTTCCACCTACCTGTTTTCAGAGCCTACCCACTTGAACGATCTTTGGGAGCGCAAGGGCGATTCCACGCACCAGTATTGGACTTTGCCCTACGTGCCCGGGAAGCGATTGGACGGGAAGCCCGCCTATGTGCTCACCTCGAAGCAAACTTTCTCCGGCGCCGAAGAGTTCAGCTACAACCTCAAAAATCTGAAGCGCGCCACCCTCATTGGCGAAACCACCGGAGGCGGCGCCCACCCTGTCTCAGGTCATCGCATTGACAGCCATTTCATGATTGGCGTTCCCTTTGCCCGCGCCATCAATCCCATCTCCAAGACTAACTGGGAAGGAACCGGCGTCGAGCCCGACGTAAAAGTTCCCGCCGCCGATGCCCTAGCCACCGCCCAAAAACTCGCCTCGAAATAATCTTGGCCTTCTGATGATGCTCTAAATGTATGTCGCCGTAACCCTGTAACGCCCTTTAATTCCCTTCAGAATCAACACTTGATGAAAAACAGGGGGTTGGGGGAGGGATACCCATAGGAAATCTCACGAAGCCCTCGAAGCCCGCGTGGCGCCACTCAAGGACTCGCCGAAAGCAGCCGCACTCCGCCGGCATTCAACAGCGCCAGCAGCGTCAGCACGCCCAGCAAGGAAATCGCGCTCCCCAGGGTTCGATCCGGAGTCCGCACAAACCGTGCCGTGATGCGCTGCGTCCCCGGACCGAGCGTCACGATCATCTCGCCGTTGGTCTCGGCGTGCTCTGGCGTAACGGCTTTGCGATTCACCTCCACGCGCCAGGCCGGATAATCCAGCAGCCGCAGCGCCACTCGCAGCGGCTCGGTCGAGATCACGCGCACGACTCTTTCTTCCGCGGTCCAGCGCTCGATGCGAATCTCCGCATCCGGCGCGTGTCCTCCGGATTCCTCAGCCGGCAGAACCTGCGCCCGCGGCGATTTTTCCGATAAGTTCGTGTGATCGTCGCCCACGGGATCATATTCATCGGTGCCCTCGAAGCCCTGGTCGTTCGCAATCGCTTCCTGGAGCGATGGGATGTCATCGGAATCCCACCACGTTTTCTTGATGAGAAACGTCGCCGTTCCGCAAACCGCGACAATCACCAACGCGCTCCAGATCCACCGCATTCGCCGGCGCATCATCACGGCCGCTGAAAAATACGCATACGGCACCGCCACAATGGCCATCCACCTCCACGGAAATTGCACGAACCGCAGCTTCGGAAGGTGCGCCCAGAAAAACGCGCTCTGCCTGACCATCAGAATCGCCCCCGCCGCGGAAAGCAGCAGCAACGCGCGCCAAAGTTTTTTTCTCTCTTCTCCTTCTTGTCCCTGCGCGGTCTCTTGGTGGTACGCCGCAATCGCCGCGATCACGGTCATCACCAGCATCAAAACCGCCACGCTCGATGCGATCCAATTGAATACGCTGTGTTCCGGGTCGTTGCCCATCGTGTAGAGAAAATTGTCCGATGGTTGCAGGCCCGACGAAAGCGCCTGCGCGATATTCACCCAGCGTTGCTCGTAAGCCGCCGGCAAGAGATAAAAGCCCGCCAATCCAAACCCCAGCGCCAGTCCGCCCGCGCCGCGCCACATCGGCTGCAACGATTTCTCCGCAAGCGCAGCCCACGCAAAAAGTAGCGTCACGCTGTAGCTCGTTGTCACCGCGGCAGGCGCATTGGAGAGCCACACCGCCGCGAACGCCACGGCGAAGAACGCCATCTCCCGCGGAAGGGAACGCCGCCGATTCTCCACCAGCCCGCAAAGCTGCAGCGCTGTCAACACAACCAACGGCATCAGCGCGCACGCCAGTTGTTCCGCAAAGTCACTGCGCATGTAAACGATCAGCAGCGCGTACGGATTCGCCGCGTAGCACGCCGCTCCGAAGAGCGCCGCATTTCTCGGCAGAAATCGCCGCGCCAGCGCAAACGAACAAAGTCCCGCCAAAGTCTGGGCGATAACAATAAAAACTCCCGGCACCGCCTTCCACGGAACCACAAAGCCCAGCGCCGCCCCCAGCTTCCACGACAGCGGCGGATAAAAAATAAATCGCGGCTCGCCGAATCCGTGGTTTGCCCACTCAGTCCATCGCGGGAAAAAAATCCCCTCTCTCCACTGTCCCGCAGCGTCCAGCCACGAGGCCGCGTGAAATCCGAAGTCATGCCCCGAAGCATTTCCCAGCCAGAAAAATGGCGCAATCACCAGCAGCGCGGTTCCCAGGGAAACGCCCAGCGCGAGCAGCCACTCGCGAAATCCCACGGCCTTCATTTTGTTTGGAAGTTCGGCGGAAGATGTCATGCCGTATTCATGCCGTTGTAATCGCTCCGCAAACGCGCTGCCCTGCCTCATCCGGAATTGTGCGGCCGCGCGGCAGTTGAGCGATAATACACGCGCCCATGGCCACCGCAAACACCGCACCTGCTCCGATCATCGAGGCGCGCAAGCTGGAGAAATCCTACCCGCAGCCCGACGGCAGCCGCATCCAGGTGATCGCGCCCACTGATCTCGCCATCTATCCCGGCCAGATCCTTGCGCTGCTCGGCCCTTCCGGCTGTGGAAAATCCACTTTGCTTCGCATGTTGACCGGTCTTTCTCCCGCTAGCGGCGGCGCCGTTTACTGGCACGGCCAGCCGGTCCGCGACGAATCGCCCAACGTTGGCATTGTCTTTCAGAGCTTCGCACTTTTTCCCTGGCTCACCGTTCTCGAAAACGTCGAAGCTCCACTGGAGGCCCGCGGCACGCCTCCCATCGAACGCCATAAGCGCTCGTTGCGCATCGTTGACGCCGTCGGACTGGACGGTTTTGAAACCGCCTACCCCAAGGAACTCTCCGGCGGCATGAAGCAGCGCGTCGGCGTTGCCCGCGCGCTCGTGGTCGAGCCCGAAGTGCTCTTCATGGACGAGCCGTTCTCCGCGCTCGACGTCCTCACTGCGGAAACGCTTCGCGGCGAATTGCTCGAACTCTGGCTGGGCCGCAAAATCCCGACGCGCGCCATCTTCATGGTCACCCACAACATCGAAGAAGCAGTGGTGCTCGCCGACCGCATTATCGTTCTGGGCCGCAATCCCGCGCACATTCATGCGGACTTCAAGGTGGATATGCCGCAGCCTCGCGACAGAAAGTCCGCTCACTTCATAGAGCTGGTCGACTCCATCTATCGGATCCTCACGCGGCCGGATCACAAGGACGAAGCGGCCCCGCTGCGAACCTTCGGTCCAGGCAAGGAAGTGCGGCCGAAGATCGTCATGCTTCCGCACACGCGTCCCGGCGGCCTTGCAGGCCTCCTGGAAATCCTGGCAGACCAGGGTGGCCGTGTCGACCTTCATCGTCTTGCGGACGAACTGAGTCTTGAGGTCGACGCGTTGCTGCCCAGCGTCGACACAGCTGCCTTGCTGGGTTTTCTCCACGTCGAAGAAGGCAATGTGACGATTACACCGGAGGGCCAGGCGTTTGCGCAAGGAGACATTCAAGCGCGCAAAGCAATCTTTCGCAAAGCCGCTCTCGCCAACGTGCCGCTGCTTCGGCAGATGGAGCAGGCGCTGAAAGCCAAATCCGACCGCACCCTAAACGAGGAATTCTTCCACGATTTGCTCGACGAGCATTTTGGCGAGGAAGAATCCCGCCGTCAGCTGGAAACTGCCATCCAGTGGGGCCGCTACGCCGAAATTTTCGATTACGACGCCGCCACCGGCAAGCTGACCCTCACCGAGGCCTGACGCCCCGTGCCGGATCTCACTCTTTCGACTGCCCAGGCTACGCCGCTCCCTCCTGCGGTGCAACGGCCCGCGGGCGCGCGCTGGAACTGGGCGTTCCTGATGGATATCGCCGTTTTTCTTTTCGTCTTCGCGGCGATTTTTGGAATCTATGCGATTGGCCGTTCCTGGCTTGGTCCGGTCGGTCCCCGCGCCGAAATTTCGCAGGATCCGCGCGTTCTCCCTCTCTACGCTCTGTACTCTCTCGTCAGAATCAGCGTGGCCTACGCGCTCAGCCTGGTATTTGCTCTCGCTTATGGATACGTCGCCGCCAGTTCGCGGCACGCAGAAATCGTCATGGTCCCGCTTCTGGATATTCTTCAGTCTATCCCCGTGCTCAGTTTCCTGCCGGGAGTCATGCTTGCCATGGTCGCGATTTTTCCGCACCGGCAGCTCGGTGTCGAGCTTGGTTCCATCCTGCTCATCTTCACGGGCCAGGTCTGGAATATTGCTTTTAGTTTTTACTCTTCGTTGAAGACCATTCCGCGCGAACTCAACGAGGCCGCGATTATTTATCGCTTCGGCCGCTGGCAGCGTTTCGCCGAACTCGACCTCCCTTTTTCCACCATCGGTCTCGTTTGGAATTCCATGATGTCCGTCGCCGGCGGCTGGTTTTTTCTGATGGCTTGCGAAATGTTCGTCCTCGGCAATCGCGACTTTCGTCTTCCCGGCCTCGGCTCTTTTCTTCAAACAGCCGCCAGCCATGGCGATACACGCGCAATTCTGTGGGGCGTCACGGCGATGATTGCCGTCATCGTTTTCCTCGATCAGCTGGTGTGGCGGCCCATCATCGTTTGCGCGGACAGATTCAAGTTCGAACAGGTCGAAAGTTCCGGCGCTGCACAAACAACTCTACTCAGTCTCATCGGCCGCGCTTCCATCGTTATCCGCTTGTACCGGCTTCTCATTCAGCCCGTCTTCAATTGGCTCACTCTGACTTTCACCCTTGGTGCACGCCGCGCCGCGGAAACTTTTTCCGCGCCAAAGCAAAATCGCCTGCGCCGCTGGATTGGATATCTGCTCGCAGCAGCCGTTCTGATCGGTTTAGGCTTTGCCGTTTTCCATGCAGCTCGCGAATTGTCCGATCTTCATCGCGAGGACTATAGAGAACTGCTGCAAAACGCCGCGCTCACTTTTCTCCGCGTCAACACCGCTCTCATCCTGGGCGCTCTCTGGACCGTTCCCGCCGGGGTCGCTATCGGCTCGAACCCTCGCCTGGCTCGCATCGCGCAGCCACTCGCGCAAATGGCAGCCTCCATCCCCGCCACCGCCCTCTTTCCCATTATTCTTCTTTTTCTGCTGCGCCTCCGCGGGGGGCTGGAGATTGCCGCCATGCTGCTGATGCTCCTCGGCACCCAGTGGTACATCCTCTTCAATGTCATCGCCGGCGCGATGGCCATCCCCACCGACCTTAAGGAGGCTGCGAAAATCTTCCACTTCAGCTCCTGGGATCGCTGGCGCCATCTCATCCTGCCGGGCATTTTTCCGTATCTCGTCACGGGGATGGTGACCGCGTCGGGCGGCGCGTGGAATGCCAGCATCGTCGCGGAATATTTTCATTTTCAGGGAAGGATTGTTTCAACCGCGGGTCTCGGGAGCACCATCAGCAGCGCGAGCGACGCGGGCCGCTTCGATGTGCTACTTGCTTCCACGCTCATCATGGCCACGGTCGTTGTGCTTATCAATCGACTGCTTTGGCGCCGGCTTTACCGGTTGGCCTCTTCGCGCTTCAAGCTCGAAACGTAATCACCCCCGAAGCAGGGCATTCGCCGATTGGCATCTAAGGATTCACTGCGACAGTTGACTTCTTTTCTTCGGCCTTCGGCTCGGGCGCCTTGGGCCCCTCCGGTTTTTGGCCCCAGATGTACTGAGCAAACCACTTTTCGTTTTCTTCCATCACCGCGCGCTGCTGCTTCGGTTTTGTAATTCCGTGGCCGAATCCTTTGTACACTACCATCTTCACCGGCACGCCGCGGTCTTCCAGAGCTTGCCGCAGTTCGTAGGCGTTGGGGATCGGCACGCGCCGGTCGTTTTCGCCATGCTGGATCAGCGTCGGCGTTTTGGCCTTCGCGATGTAACTGATCGGCGAAGTCTTCTTGTAAATTTCCGGATCGTCCCACGGCGTGCCATGCAGGTACTGGCGTGTGAATGGTGTGATGTCCGTATTCGCGTAGTAGGTCATCCAGTCGGAAATTCCCGCTCCCACCGAGACTGCTTTGAAGCGTTCGCTCGACGCTGTGATGAACGCCGAAATGTACCCGCCCTGGCTCCAGCCCATCGAGCCCACGCGGTCCCTGTCCACCCAGCCTTTGGCGATCAGCGCGTCCACTCCGGAAACTACGTCGGCATAATCCCCGACACCGAGATTGCGGACGTTCAGCGCGCGGAATTTTTCGCCATAGCCGGCCGAGCCGCGGTAATTTGGCCGCAGCACGAGCGCTCCTTTGGCTACGAAGCGCTCGATGGGATAGTACCGGTCCGGATTTACGATCGGCTGATCCACTCCGGTCGGCCCGCCATGAATCACGACCAGTAACGGATATTTTTTTCCGGGATCGAAACCGGCTGGTTTGTAAACCACACCCTCAATCGTCGTGCCGTCGGCCGATTTCCAGGAAATCACTTCGCGGTGCGCCAGCGTAAATGCTTTGAGCTGATCGCCCATGGCCGTCAGCTTCTTGCCTTCCCACGGCGCGACTTTGGAGGAATAAATTTCCGCATATTGATTTTCTAGCGCGGCCCGGTACGCCACCTGTTTGTAGTCCTGCGAAAACGAAAAAGAAAAGGACGCCAGATGATCCGGCGCACTCAGTCTTTCAATTGCTTTTGTCGCCGAATTCAGCCGGAAGAGATGCGCGTAGGTTTTCTGTTCGGCGGCAAAATAAATTCCGTCGGGCCCCCAGCCGATGAGCCCTGGATCTTCGTCGAACGCTTCCGTCAGAATCTGCGGGGTACCGCCTTCCGCGGGCACCACAGCGATCTTTACATTCGTGTAGTAGAAGAATCTCGCTCCCGCGGCGGTCTCGAACGCAATCTTTCTTCCATCGGGCGACCACTTCGGATTCGAGTCCGGCCCCGGAGAGTCCACAATCTTCTTCACGGACTTGTCTGCAACATGCACCACGTAAATATCCTCGGAGAACGATGAAATCAGGTCAGGATCCTTCTGCGCGCTGAACGCGATGCGCGTCCCATCGGGAGACCACGCGAAACTCCCCACACTGAACGCATCTCCCTCGGTCAGTCGTTTTGCTTCTGGCGCGGCGTTCGACGAGCTGTCCGGAAGATCGATGATCCAGAGATGCGCCATCTGGTAATCGGCGTGAACCACGGAATATTCGCCGTATTTTTCTTTGCGGTCTTTTAGCGCCTTGGGCTCCGGGTCCGAAATCGAAAAAGCGATGCGCTTGGAATCCAGCGCCCAATCGAAAGCATTCACGTCATTCTCAGTCTTGGTGATTTGCTGCGCCTCGCCGCCATCCGCGGAAATAACGTAGAGTTGCTTCTTGCCTTCAGGTGTGTCTTTGACTTGTCCGGGCCGGTCAGAAAGAAACGCGATCCATTTCCCGTCCGGCGACCATGCCGCATTAGTGCTCGATTTTTTCGCCGAAGTCAGAGCATGCGATTCGCCGGTCGCAATGTCTACCATCCACAAGTTTCTATCGAAAGCGTTCTCTTCCCAATTGGCCTTCTGCACTTCGTAGACCACGCGTTTCCCATCCGGCGAAATCTTGGGATTAAACGCGCTTTTCCATTCCAATGATTGGTCAATCGTCGGCGTCGTGTAAGCCGCGGCCTTCGCGGTTTTTGCCGTCTCCTGCGCCTTGGAGGAAAGGACAAGCAGCCAGCACGTCGCCATCGCAACAGGAATCAAAGACAGCTTGCGCATTGCCGGATACCCCCATTTATTGCCAGAGACGTGAACTCAGTATTTGCGGTTCCAGAGGAAGAACCCAATGAAAAGGCCAATTCCCACAATAGCGAACCCCAAGTAGACGCGCCACCCGTGCAGCATCGTTGCCGACACAATCGCGCCCAAGGCGGACAGAATCAGCAGCAGGGCACCCCGGCCCCTCGTGAGTCTCTTTTGTTCGACCACTCGGGCTTCACTTCTCGCCGCCGCGAAGCCCACTCTGCATCGCACCGGCGTTTTTCCCGGCCTTAAGTTCTCGCTAGCTCTCGGCTCAGGTAAACACTCTGCTCAAACCCCAGCACGCAGACAATAGCCTTCCTCCAGAAAAAGTCAAGGATTTGAGCGGCCTCACAGAGCAGGCTTTCTTGTTACAATAACGTGGGCCCGCTCACCGAGTTTCCCCAGCCTCTAACCTGGCGAGGATTCAGCCCCAACCGGAGAATCAGTCTCCCCGTTTGCTTGTGCCTTCGGGAGGTTTCCCTGTTGGCCGGCAGGTTCCGTCCAGCAGGACGGGCCTCAGTTCTAGCTGAAATTGAAAGGCGGAAAACCGGCTTAGAAACTTTTTAATCCGGACTGGGTTTGTAACCCGGTGCACTGAGAATTCGTCGCAGTTCAAACGCGCTATGTTCCTCTTGGCTCACGTTCCAAGGCTCTTGCCTCCCCTCCCGCGCGACTACATACGCCGCCGCCGTGCGGTGCGCCGGATCACGAATGTTTTCCTGATCGCCACCCTGAGCTTAATCTCCGCGTATTTCATCGCGCGTCCCACAGGTGGCTCGGGTTTCCGCGCCCAGAATCTGCCCGCGAATCCTGTTCCCGTGCCGGTTCCTGAGATACATCCAGCGTCTTTTCCTCCGACCGCTGCTCCTGTTCCGCCTTCGAGTGACGCGAATGGTTACGAGCTGGAGCCCGGTCCTTACACGGTCTCTGAAGTCGAAGACCTGGTCTTGCACGACACGAACCGCGACAAAGACTTGCATGTGCGAATTTTTTATCCCAACGTGGCGGGGAAATTCCCGGTGGTTGTCTTTTCGCACGGCGCCGGCGGTTCGCAGACGTGCTGCGATGGGCTTACGCACCACTGGGCCAGCTACGGCTACGTGACCATTCAGCCCACTCACGATGATTCCGCCGTGCAGCGCCGCAATCAGGGCGAGGAGAATATCCGCTTCCTGCAAGCGGTGCGCGATGGGCTGAAAAAACCTGTGCTTTGGGAAAGCCGTCCGCTGGACATCACTTCCGTTCTGGATGCCCTGCCCTTGCTAGGAAACCGCGTGCCTGGGCTATTAGGAAAGATTGACTCCGACCGTATTGGCGTCGGCGGGCATTCCATGGGTTCGTATACGACAGAAGCCATTGCCGGCGCGCTCGTGGACCTTCCCGGCCATCCCGGCAGGAATTTTGCCGATTCTCGCGTGAAGGCCGTTCTTTGCCTTTCGCCGCAAGGGCCGGGCCAATTCGGTCTTAACGATCATTCCTTCGATCAAATCTCGCTGCCATACATGGGCATGACCGGATCGCTCGACAGCCTCGGCCCCGTCGCGAGTCCCGCGTGGCACAAAACTCCGTTCGAACGCAGCCAGCCCGGCGACAAATATCACCTGTTCATCGAAGGTGCGAACCACATGTCGTTCATTACGCCGCGCACTCTCTTGCCCGGCCGCGCCGAGCAAGGCGGAAATATTTTCGATTACACCAATTCCGCCTCGTTGGCATTCTGGGATGAGTATTTGAAGGGCGACGAGCGCGCCAAGCAATACCTCCAATCCAACGCGCTGGAAAAATCCAGCCGCGGCGCCGTAAAACTTTCTCGCCGCTGATCTCTCTCCGGCAACAGAATTATTCGCGAAATTCGCGCTTTGCACGGCCCCGGCATTCTTCGTTTCTCGCTCAGCGTTTTTTGCACATTTCCGCCACGGTTTTTCCACAGTTTGCGTAAGGGGTCCTTTCGTACTATTGACCGTGTTACTACTGGTTTCAGACACTCAGTACAGGATGGCTCGCTACTCCGCCTTTCTCGGGCGCCGCGTGGAGGTGCAATATCGCGCCGGCGATATTCTTCTGCCGGCTTCCGGCACTTTCGTGGCCGATTCCGGCCGTTCCATTTTCCTCGAACAGAATTTTGAGCAGCGCGGCCAACATAGACATTTCCGTTGGGAAATCCCTTATCAATATCTGGTGCGCATCCAAGAAAAACCAGAGTCTGGAGCCTCCGCGAACGGCGCCTCGGTGACCGCGACTCCCCAGGCCACGCCCGAAGCTCCTCTTACGTCCAATTTTGAGGGCAAGCCTCTCAGCGCCGCTGCCGCTGCTGCCGGCGGCGCGCCCGGTATCCTGCCGCTCTCCCACCGCCACAAGACCGCCTGATCTGTTTACCTGATCGATTCGAAAGATTCCCTGCTCTGCTTTCTAATTAGGATTCGGCTACAATCGTGTCCTCTTTTTTTCTCGAGAAATGCGCAGGCTTGCATTGGGCCCGCCAATTCAAGGAGGCCTCCTTTGGAATCATCCGCCGGCACGAAAAAAATTGGATTAATCGGACTCGGCTTGATGGGCCGCCCTATGGGCATGAATCTTATCAAGGCCGGGTACTCTCTCACGGTATGGAACCGCACTGCTTCGCGCGCGGATGAATTGGTGGCCGCGGGCGCGAAACTCGCAAAATCTCCGCAGGAAGTTGCCGCCGCTTGCGACTTTCTTCTCACGATGGTCAGCGATCCTCCCGCGCTGGAAGAAGTTTTGTGGGGTTCGAACGGCGCCATGCAAGCGCTCAAGCGCGGCAGCATTTATGTGGATTCCAGCACCATTTCGCCTGCCCTTGCCCGCAAGATCGCCGCCGCGTGCGCGGAACGAGGGGTGCGCTTTCTGGACGCACCGGTCACGGGCGGCGACTGGGGCGCAAAAAAAGGCGAGCTGCTTTTCATGATTGGCGGCGATGCCGACACGTTGCAGGAGGCGGAGCCCATCCTTGGTGTAATGGGCAAGAAATGGTTTCATCTGGGCCCAAACGGAGCCGGTCAAACCGTTAAACTCGCGATGAACTTGATTCTCGCTTTGCAAGTGGACGCGCTCGCCGAAGCTCTCGCTCTCGTCACCCGCGCGGGCGTTCAGGGCGAAAAACTCGTGGAGGTCATGCAATCGAGCATGGCGCGCTCCGGCGTACTCGACGTCAAAGCGCCTAATCTTCTCAAGGGGGAATATGTACCGAGTTTCCCGCTGCGCCTTATGCACAAGGACCTCGGCCTTGCGCTCGACCTTGCCAATCAGCTTGGCGTCGCGTTGCCCGCCACGGCCGCCGCGCGCGAAACCTACAATTACGTCAAAGGAGCCGCCAAGGAAGACCTGGATTACTCCGCCGTGATGAGATTCTGGAAGCCCTGATACGCGCCCTGTGTCGCGTTCGAATCGAACAGGCCAGCCGCGCCGTCTTGGGTGGCCTACTCGGCGTGAAACCTCACCGTCGAGGTCAGGTGTATCGCTACGGGCCGTCCATTCAACCGGGCAGGGTCATATTTCCATTGTTTTATGGCTTCCATGGCTGCTTGCCGCAGAATCGGCGGGCCGGATACGACTTTCAAATTGGTGACATTGCCGTCTGCGTCGATGAGCGCGTCAACGGTGACGTCCCCGCCTGCACGGCTCGATCGGGCGATCTGCGGATAAACGGGCGGCACCGACTTGAGCAGGCGTGCCGGCTGAACTTGGCCGCCAACGGGCGGCGACGCCGGGATCGGCGTCGGCGCCGCGTGGCTGGTAAGAATGCTTGCCATCGGCGCCTCCGGCGCCAACTGCAGCTCATCACGAACTACCGGGGCTGCAAAAGAGGCGGAATTCGCAGCCGACCGATTCGCTGCGGGCCGGCTTGCTTCGGGCACAATCAGGGTGAAGTTGTGGGGCGTCGCCGATTTCGCGGGAGCAGCGGGTTGCTTTGGGCGGCTGTCACTTCTTACCGAGGCATCAAAAGAAGGCAGCGGGGATCGATAAGCGGTTTGAGTCGCCTCATTGCTGGAGCTGCTATTCACAAACCATAAGAGCCACCGCCGGTTGTTGCCGTCCACCACTTCGACCAGGAAAGGGCGCGGACTCCTGGCCGAGCCGTTTTCGGTGCCGATAGGTTCTCCCTTGCCAACAGCCGGACTCGGGATTTGTTCGACAGCGCGATTTCTTCGGACAAGCCTGGATGCGGTCATTACGATGCCGACAATCACCACCAGGGCCGCCACGCCAGTCATTGCGCCCATCAACTGACTGCGGCTTATGCGTGGATTTGAGCGAAGAGTCTTCGGCTGCTTGTTTTCTTCCTCTTCCAAGATCTTGGAGTAGGCCTCGAAAGTCGTAGCTTCGAGAATTTTTGCTACGAGCGGGGAGGCTGTATCTACGATTGGCGCCGCGCCGGAAACGGCATACGCAGCGTCAAGCGGCAAAGCGTCTTCGTCTATTTTGAGAATTGCGTCAGCAGGAGATGATTGAGGTTCGAGAGGCGTTGGCGGCGAGACCGGCGACTCATTTTTCTCTTTGCCGTTCACAGGAACGGCATCGGCTGAAGCTTCAATAGAGAGCCACTTGCGAATCTGGCGGCGGCTGCCTTCGGCTAGATTGGCAAACTGTACGCCGGCGATCCTTTCAAAACCGCGCGTCCATCGGACGTCGCCCTCCGCATGGAACGATTCATTGCTGATCTCCCTGCCAAAGGAAGCCGGCGAAAGGCCTATTGCTTCGAACTTAAAGTTAATCCGCTCGCCGTCAGAAGGAGCCTGATAGAATTCAAAGCGCATTCCGGTTTCGTTCAAGTCAATCAGCTTACCCCAATTGTCCTGGCCGAAATAAGTCAGGACCACCCATTTGAGCGGTTCTCTCGAACGGGCGCGCCGCTCGCTGGCCTGCCTTTCGTAATTCTGAATTGTCGGTGAGGTGGGCATAATCTAATTTCCCGCCGTGACAAGCACAAACACGCTCACGCGTCCCAATACTCTTTCGGATGAGTGCTCGTCCGGCATTTCCTTGTTCTCGATCACTATGCCAGACATCAGTAGCTCGCTTGGGCCGTATCCTGCAGTTGCTGCCACACACCGGGGAGTTTGACTTCGGTGCGGCTGGACTGATCAAAAAGAACGAATTCCTGGACGTTCGCGAGCCGCTGCTTCACAAATTCCCTGAGCTTCTCTATATATGCAGGGTTGTCTTCGGGGGGCCAGACGAATGGTTGCGTGATTTCAATAGCAAGGCGCGCGTGCTGCTTCGCCGGCAGGAACACCGGGTAACTCAGCCGCACCGCTTCTTGCTGGCTCAAGCTCCCATCGGCTTCAAGCCTGCTCAGGATCACGATTCCCGGGCCGGCGTCCAGTCGATAATCGGAATCCGTGTTGTTCTCCAGATCATAGGATAGGGTCAACGTGGAATGAGTCTTGTCCGTCCCTTTCAGCTGACTTGCAACGTAGGTCGCCTTAATCGCTTGCGCGTTCCAGGACTTGTTGGAAGCATCGCCGGGTGAAGCTTTAAATGCCGCCGCACGCGTCATGAACAAGATCAGCAGGACAAGGCCTACCCCTGCCGAACAGGCCATAGCATAGAAGTTTCTTTTTGACACTGTGCCCCCGAGATGCCTTCCCAGAATCGAAGCTCGCGAATTCTCCTGGCGGTTGACGCGAGAGACCTGGTTCGCTATGAATCCGTAACATTTCCCCGGCGCACAGGCAATAAAGGAAAACCCGCAACTTGCATTCAGGTATTTCCCCTACTGATTCTGCAAGGCAAGGCGTCGAGCACGCATGGTTGATTCGCAGTCAAGGCTTCTTTTTGCTGGCGTACGCGTCCGCGCCCAGCAGATGAATGGAGACGTACGGCTCGTATCCCACAACCCAACTGTCATGCCCCGGCGCAATGTAAAACACGTCCCCGGCTTTCATCTCGATCACCCGGCCGTCATCCATCGCCGCCGTCGCGCGCCCGGAGAGCACCATGCCGATGTGTTCCACCGCACAGCTCTTCGCGCCTGTCGCGCGGCCCACGTGCACCGACCATTTCCATCCCGGCTGGTACGTCGCACGGCCAATGGTCATTCCGCCGAGCCGCACCAGTTCGAATCTGCCCTTCTCAAACGTGCGAATTTCGTCGGGCTGCTCAAAGCGTTTCAGGATCACGTCAAACATGGGCTCCTCCTTCCACTCCGCTTATTAGAAAGGAATCGCTGCGGTTGCGTGACATCCAATTTGGAGGAGCCGCCCTTGTTCACGGATCGGAGTGCTCTACAAATCCGTGCGCCGGCCCAGCGCCCATTTTCCCGGCCCGCTGTACGCCAGCATTAATAATCCACCCATGATGGCCAGATTCTTGCGGAAGTGCGTCTCCTGCATGGCCGCCATCACTTCGCTCGACGCCCAATAATTGTGGAACAACAAAGTGACGGCCGTCGTGTACCAGAACATGACAAACGCCGCGATGCGCGCTTGGTATCCGGTGACCAGGCATAACGAGCCTGCGACTTCAATCACCATCGCCACAGCCAGAAGCAGTGGAATCAACGGCAAATGCCTGGTGCTCATGTAGGCCACATTTCCGGACCAGCCAAATATCTTGCCGATTCCGCTGGTCGCGAAGATGTAAGTCATCATCAGCCGTCCGAGAAGGGGAATTACGGGGTGATTGAGATTCATAACGTGGGCTCCATTTTGCAGGTTTGACATGCAAGTATGTCGCGTAACGACATAGACGAGCGGCGTGGCCTAGTGTGAGCAGCTTCGCGACGGCTGCCGAAGCCTCACTCCTCAAATGAGGGATCCAAGCGGTTTGCCACGCGCGGCTAAGTGCCCATCCAGCTTTAATTGCGATTGCCAATTTGCAATGTACTGATAGTTCTAGTACAATTGACAAAGGCTGTTCAGCGCCCTACTTCTAGGCTTGACGGGAACTCTGTCTCCGGCTACAGACAGAGTAAGCAGGCCCCCTGCGAATCGAGGAGGCGCATGGCTCGCCCACGATTTCCGGGAAACATAGCCACTCTCGTGGTTCTGGCTGCCGTGTACTTCGCCGCCGGGAAACTTGGGCTAAAACTCGCCCACGTCAACGCCAGCGCAACCGCTATTTGGCCCTGCACGGGCATCTCCCTCGCCGCTTTCCTCATCTTCGGTTACCGCGTTTGGCCCGCCATTCTGGCGGGAGCCCTCCTGGTGAATCTGACTACCGCTGGTTCTGCAGTTACGTCACTGGCCATAGCGGCGGGCAACACCCTCGAAGGAGTGATCGGTTGCTATCTGGTGACGCGATTTGCCGCTGGGAAGCAAGCCTTTCAACGCGCTCAGGACATATTCAAGTTTGCTGTTTTGGCGGGAATGGTTAGCCCGATCGTAAGCGCAACGGTCGGCGTCACCACGCTAGCCGTGGCGGGGTTCGCAAGCTGGAAGATCTACGGCTCCATCTGGTCAACGTGGTGGCTGGGGGACGCGGTTGGAGTCGTGGTCGTTACTCCTCTGGCGCTCCTTTGGTGGGAGAATCCTCGCGCGCAGTGGAGCCGCAGGCAAATCACCGAACTCGCCTTGCTGTTCTTGGGACTATTTTTCACCGGCTGGATTGTGTTCGGAGGCCGTTTTGATTTTTCGCTGAAAAACTATACCTTGGAATACCTTTGTATTCCATTCCTGGTCTGGGCAGCGTTCCGCTTCGGCCGCCGAAAGGCGGTGACTGCCATCTTTGCACTGGCAGCGATCGCTACCTGGGGCACGGCGCACGGATTTGGCCCGTTTGCAAGAGAGTCCCAAAATACGTCGCTGCTGTTGTTACAATCGTTTATCGGGGTCATGGCCGTAACCTCCATGGCGCTTGCCGCCGAATTTACCGAGCACAAGCGCGCCGCTGAATACGTGCGCCAATTGGTGGTCACCGATCCGCTCACGGGGCTTGCCAACTACCGGCGGCTTCTCGACGCGCTGGACTCGGAGATCAAGCGCTACGAGCGCACCGCCCGGCCCTTTGCCATCGTGCTGGCCGATTTGGACGGGCTGAAGAAGATCAATGACACCCACGGTCATCTCGTGGGAACCGAAGCCATCTGCCGCCTGGCAAACGTTCTTCGCATTCATTGCCGTGCCGTCGACATTGCCGCTCGCTACGGCGGAGACGAATTCGTACTCGTTCTCCCCGAAGCGGACGCCCAGGCTGCTCAGCGTGTTGCCGATCGAATTGCCGAACGCCTCAGCACGGATGGCGACGAGCCGCCTGTCACTGTAAGTACCGGCATCGCGGTCTATCCGCACGATGGCAAGACCATCGCGGACCTTTTCGGCGCCGCTGACCGGGGCCTGTATCTCAAAAAGGGCTCGTCGAAAAAGAGAGACTTTCGCCAGCTCACTGGACAATGAGGCCATATTCAGGCATCCCTGTTTTCTTTTTGCTCCTCGAACCTATTTTTCTCACCTCACTGTAAAATCATTCCATGGCCATCGCACTCGTCGCGCAACCTTGGTGGGTAAACTTCATTGTCTTGATTCCGCCGCTGGCCTGGTTCTCATGGCGCCGCGGCGGTGTCCCCGTCAGCGCGCGACAGTTGGCAATCAGCGGCGTGTTTGCGGCGGCGTTCGGATTCTTGGAAGCCGTAGTTGTCGTCTACCTGCGTGCAGCCGTCGGCCTGCTTCCCGGATATCAGGGAACACTCTCCGACGTCGTTCGCATGTCAGGACAGTATTACGTTCAATCCCAAGCCATTACGCAATTCCCGAAGAGCCTTCTCACGCTCGAAGTCCTTCGCGAAGCCGCTACCATCCTCATGCTGTTCACCGTTGCTTTGCTCACTTCCGCCAACTCCAGAGCGCGCGCCGCTGTTTTTCTCTGGACCTTCGCCATTTGGGACATCGGCTACTACGCCGCTCTTTGGGCTACGGTGCGTTGGCCCCTTTCGGTCAGGGATCCCGATGTGCTCTTCCTGATCCCCGTGACCTGGCTTTCGCCGGTATGGTTTCCTCTCCTGGTTAGCGCTCTCGCCGTCGTCGCCGTTCTCTTCTCCCGCGTCTCGCCGCCAAAAAGTTGATCAGTGGTGGCACGCGAGCTCCTTTCAAGAAGCTCGCGGAAATTTTCGATACGTACCCCATTCTTTCCGCATCAAAGGAATGCCATGGGCCGCAAAGTTCATCGCAATACCACGATTCGCAAGTCTCATCCGTGGGGCTCGCCACCCTGGAGCGTTGATTTTCGTCCTGCGCCACGGGCCGTTCCAGACCAAGTGGACTTCGCGATTGTTGGGGGAGGCTTTACTGGCCTTTCCGCGGGGGCGTGGTTGAGCCGGTTTGCGCCCGGACAGTCGGTCCTGGTGCTGGAGGCTGCTTCGCTCGGTGACGGCGCCAGCGGCCGCACTGGTGGCATGGCGCTTTCAGAAACCGCAGCCGGCCAGCTCCCCGGACTCGGCGATGTGCTCGCCGGCTACAAGAGAATTCTAAGCGCTTTGCGCATCGACGCGCGGCTAACTCTCCCGGGCGTCTGGGAGCTTGGCCGCTCCGGTCCGGCGAAGGATTCACCCATTTCCTGGAGCGATTCCGGCGAATTGAAAGTCGTGCGCCGCGTGCCTGGCGGCACTGTGGACCCGGCCAAAGTGTTGGCCGGCCTGGCGCGCGCCGCGGAAAACGCTGGCGCCCAAATCGTCGAGCACGCCGAAGTTCGCTCGTTGGACTTTTCGAATTCGCTGCGTTTGCGCGTCCGTCACAAACTCCGCGGCCGCATTGAGCAAAAAGAAATATCGGCCGGGCAAGTCCTTCTCGCCACCAACGCTTTCTCCCTGGAATTGACCGGCCTGCGCGCTGCCGTGCCAAAAC